>Ga0111538_10006469_pt1 | contig 15860 bp, 13 predicted proteins | sample SoiMethybrSBSTD1_FD_79669 | JGI IMG/M metagenome (GOLD analysis project Ga0111538, IMG submission 79669) | Bulk soil microbial communities from a Populus tree surrounding site in Tennessee, USA - Soil MetaG P. TD hybrid SBSTD1 (version 2)... | ecosystem: Environmental > Terrestrial > Soil >...
GCCTTCACGTTCTTGTCGGACATCAGGATCTTGAAGGCGTTGCGGATCTGCTCGGCGTTGGCGCCGCCGCCGACGTCGAGGAAGTTCGCCGGCTCGCCCCCCGCCAGCTTGATGATGTCCATCGTCGCCATCGCCAGCCCGGCGCCGTTGACCATGCAGCCGATGTTGCCGTCGAGGTGAATGTAGTTGAGCGCGAACTTCGATGCCTCGATTTCGAGCGGATCCTCCTCGCCGAGGTCGCGCAGATCGCGGATGTCGGTGTGGCGGTAGAGCGCGTTGTCGTCGAAGTTCATCTTCGCGTCGAGCGCCAGCAGATCGCCGCCCTCGGTGACCACCAGCGGGTTGATCTCGAGCAGCGACGAGTCGGTCGCGAGATATGCGTTGTAGAGCGCCGTGACCATCTTCACGAACCTGGTCACCTGCGCGCCGTCGAGGCCGATGCCGAAGCCGAGCTGCCGCGCCTCGAAGGGCACGATGCCGACGCCGGGATCGATGTAGACGCGGACGATCTTCTCCGGCGTCTTCTCGGCCACCTCTTCGATGTCCATGCCGCCGGCGGCGCTGGCCATCACGACCGGCTTGCCCGCCGAACGATCGAGGACGATGCTGAGATAGAGCTCGCGCGTCATCTGCAGCCCTTCCTCGATCAGCACGCGTCCGACTTCGCGCCCCTCGGGTCCGGTCTGGTGCGTGACCAGCGTCATGCCGATCATGTCGCGCGCGATCGTCTCCGCCTGATCCGGCGACTTGGCGAGCTTGACGCCGCCGCCCTTGCCGCGGCCGCCGGCGTGAATCTGCGCCTTGACGACGACGACGCTGGTGCCGAGACGGCGCGCGATCTCGCCGGCCTCGGCGGCGTTGAACGCAACCTCGCCGCGCGGTACCGGCACGCCGTGGCGCGCCAGGATCGCTTTCGCTTGATACTCGTGAATTTTCATGATGCAGGAACTACTCAGCGTACCTTGCGCGTGCTCGCGACGCAACAGTAAACTGGCGAGTTGATGGCCTCGCGAAGCGCTGTGTTCTCGTCGTCGGTCGGCACGAAGATCCTCATCGGCATCACCGGCGTCGCCCTCGTCGTTTACCTCCTGATTCACATCGCCGGCAACATGATGGTGTTCCTCGGGCCGGCCGCGTTCAACAAGTACGCGTACACGCTCGAGGGAAATCCGCTGCTGCCGATCATCGAGATCGCGCTGCTGCTGGTCTTCCTGATTCACATCTTCAAGACGGTGCGGATGTATCTCGGCAACCAGAGCCGGCGGCCGGTGCGCTATGCGCAGCGGAAGAACGCCGGGCGCCCGAGCCGCAAGACCTTCGCATCGACGACGATGATCGTCTCCGGTCTCTGGCTGCTGGCGTTTCTCGTCATCCACGTCAAGACGTTTCGCTTCAGCCCCGAGGTGGAGTGGCCGGCGGGCGGCCGCGACTTGTACCTGCTGGAGATGCAGGCGTTCACCAACCCGTTGATGGTGGGGTTCTACATCATCAGCATGCTGATCGTCGGCTCACACCTGTGGCACGGCGTGTCGAGCGCGTTCCAGTCGCTCGGCCTCGACCAGCCGGTGTGGACGCGCTTCATCCTGCCGGCCGGCAAGGTGCTCGCCGTGCTCATCGCCGCCGGCTTCATCGTCATCGCCGTGTGGGTGCACTTCAACGGGGCGCGGTCGTGAAGCTCGACGCCAGAATCCCGGCGGGGCCGATCGCGCAGAAGTGGGACCGCCACAAGTTCGAGATGAAGCTGGTCAACCCGGCGAACAAGCGCAAGTACACGATCATCGTCGTCGGCACGGGCCTGGCCGGCGGATCGGCGGCGGCGTCGCTCGGCGAGCTCGGTTACAACGTCCTCAACTTCTGCATCCAGGACAGCCCGCGCCGGGCGCACAGCATCGCCGCGCAGGGCGGCATCAACGCGGCGAAGAACTACCAGAACGACGGCGACAGCGTCTATCGCCTCTTCTACGACACGGTGAAGGGCGGCGATTACCGCTCGCGCGAGGCCAACGTCTACCGGCTCGCGCAGCTGAGCGTGAACATCATCGACCAGTGCGTCGCGCAGGGGGTGCCGTTCGCGCGCGAGTACGGCGGGCTGCTCGACAACCGATCGTTCGGCGGCGCGCAGGTGTCGCGCACCTTCTACGCCCGCGGCCAGACCGGCCAGCAGCTGCTGCTCGGCGCCTATCAGTCGCTGATGCGGCAGGTGCACGAGAAGACGGTGCGGATGTTCGCGCGCCGCGAGATGCTCGATCTGGTGGTGGTCGACGGCCGGGCCCGCGGCATCGTCGTCCGCAACCTGATGACCGGCGAGCTCGAGAAGTACGCCGGCGACGCGGTGATCCTCGCCACCGGCGGCTACGGCACGGTTTACTACCTGTCGACCAACGCGGTCGGCTCCAACGTCACCGCGTCGTGGCGTGCGCACAAGCGCGGTGCGCTGTTCGCCAACCCGTGCTTCACCCAGATTCACCCGACGTGCATCCCGGTCACCGGCGATCACCAGTCGAAGCTCACGCTGATGAGCGAGAGCCTGCGCAACGACGGCCGCGTGTGGGTGCCGAAGACCAAGGGCGACAAGCGGCCGCCGGAACAAATCCCCGAAGACGAGCGCGACTACTACCTCGAACGCAAGTACCCGTCGTTCGGCAACCTCGTGCCGCGCGACGTCGCGTCGCGCAACGCCAAGCAGGCTGCCGATGAGGGACGCGGGGTCGGCGACAGCGGGCTCGCCGTCTATCTCGACTTCAAGGACGCGATCAGGCGCCTCGGCCCCGAGGTGATCAAGGAGAAGTACGGCAACCTGTTCCACATGTACAAGAAGATCACCGACGAGGATCCGTACAAGGTGCCGATGCGGATCTACCCGGCGATCCACTACACGATGGGCGGGTTGTGGGTCGACTACAACCTGATGAGCACGGTCCCCGGCCTGCACGTCCTCGGCGAGGCCAATTTCTCCGATCACGGCGCCAACCGGCTCGGTGCCAGCGCGCTGATGCAGGGGCTCGCCGACGGCTATTTCGTCATCCCTTACACGATCGGCGACTACCTCGCCACCGCGACGCTGCCGAAGGTGACGACCGATCACCCGGCATTCACCGAGGCGGCGAAGAACGCGCAGGACCAGATCAACCGGCTGCTGTCGATCAAGGGCAGCCGCGGCATCCGCGAGATCCACCGCGAGCTCGGGCGGATCATGTGGGACGACGTCGGCATGGCGCGGACCGAAGCGAGCCTGAGGCACGCGCTCAGCGAGATTCCAAAGCTGCGCGACCAGTTCTGGCGCAACGTCTCGGTGCCCGGCAGCGCCGACAACCTGAATCAGAGCCTCGAGTACGCCGGCCGCGTCGCCGACTATCTCGAGTTCGCCGAGCTGCTGACCACCGATGCGCTGCACCGCCGGGAATCAGCCGGCGGCCATTTCCGCGAAGAAAGCCAGACGCCCGACGGCGAAGCGATGCGCGACGACGCGAACTATTCCTACGTCGCGGCGTGGGAGTTCAAGGGCGTCGGCAAAGAGCCGGTGTTGCACAAGGAGCCGCTGGTCTTCGACGAAGTGCATCCGACGCAGCGGAGCTACAAGTAGTTGCTAGTGGCTGGTTGCTAGGTGCTAGGTATCATGCTGTTGTGACAGCTAGCAACCAGCAACTAGTAACCAGCAACTGACAGGATCATCGTGAGACTGAATCTGAGAATCTGGCGGCAGGCTGGACCGGGGACGTCGGGAAAGCTCGTCGACTACGCGGCCGACGGCATCTCGCCCGACATGTCCTTCCTCGAGATGCTCGACGTCGTCAACGAGGGGCTGATCACGAGGGGCGAGGACGCGATCGCGTTCGACTCCGACTGCCGCGAGGGCATCTGCGGCATGTGCAGCCTGGTCGTCAACGGCATCGCCCACGGACCCGATCGCGGCACCACCGTCTGCCAGCTGCACATGCGGAGATTCAAGGACGGCGACACGATCACGATCGAGCCATGGCGGGCGAAGGCGTTTCCGGTGGTGAAGGATCTGGTGGTGGACCGCAGCGCCTTCGATCGGATCATCGCCGCCGGCGGCTACGTCTCGGCGAATGTCGGCGGCGCGCCCGACGGCAACGCGATTCCGATTCCCAAGGACGTCGCCGAAGTGGCGATGGACTCGGCGGCCTGCATCGGCTGCGGCGCCTGCGTCGCCGCGTGCAAGAACGCGTCGGCCCACCTGTTCATGAGCGCGAAGATTTCGCACCTGTCGCTCTTGCCGCAGGGCCAGCAGGAGCGCTATCGCCGCGTGCTGGCGATGATCGAGCAGGCGGACAGCGAGGGGTTTGGCAGCTGCTCGAACGAAGGGGAATGCGAAGCGGTGTGTCCGAAGGAGATCCCGATCTCCAACATCGCGCGGATGACGCGGGAGTACATCAAGGCGCAGATGGTCTCGCCGTAAACGCGAGCCGCCGCGCCGGCCGTCAGGACCGGCCCGCGCTGGTGCCCATCGAGCACCAGCGCGGACATCCCGTTTACCGGCAGTTCAGATTCAGCCCCTGGCTGGTGAGCGAATCGACCGCCGCCTTCGCCTGCACCAGGCCAAAGCCGAAGCTCGCGTCGCGGCCGGCCGCGCCTTCGTCTTTCGCGGTCGCGTCGAGCACCTCACGCACCTGCTGGGCGGACAGCCCGGGGTTGCAACTCCAGACCAGCGCCGCCACCGCCGAGACATGCGGCGTCGCCATCGACGTTCCGTCGAAGCTCTCATAGCCGCTGTCAGGCGCTGACAGGCGGCTGACCACGTCCCCGTTCGAACCCAGATGGCCCTTCGCCGCCGCGCCATCCGCGCAGCTGAGCGTCGTCGCCGGAATCGACGTCCGTGGCCGATCGCCAAGAGTCCCGGCGAAGACGGCACAGGTGGCGTCGGAGGCGGCGTTGTTGTAGATCACCGCCGCCAGGCCGCCCCCGGCCTGGACGTTCTTGACCTTGTCGGCGAACGAGATGTCGCCGCGCTCGCACAGCACGACCCGGCCGCTCCAGGCGCCGGCCGCCGTGCATCGTCCGCCGTCGGCGAGGCTGCCGAGAGTCCCGGCGGTGCGCGGCGCGCCGTCGATGCGGCCGCCCTCCCACGCGATCGAGTCCGCGGTCAGGCTGTTGATGTCCTTGTAGGGAACGGTCGACAGCACGCTGACGCCGGGTGCAGCCAGCTCGACGTCCGCGTTGCGCTGGGAGAAGGTGGCAAGCGTCTCCGTCGCATCGAGGGCCGCGACCGAGACGACCGAGGCATATCCGGCCGGGTACGACAGCCTGGTGTTGCCGCCATTGCCGGCGGCCGCGATTGAAAGCACGTTGTTCGCTGATGCGTTCGCGAACGCGATCTCCTCGGTCCGGCTCTTCAGGCTGCCGCCGAGGCTCATGCTGACGACGTTCGCGCCGGCCGTGGTGCATTCGTTCAACGCGTTGACCAGGTTCGACGAGTAGGTCCAGCCGCAGGCGCCGCCGTTCAGGTCGTCGTTGCCGAACACCTTGATGATGTGCAGCGCGACGTCGGGATTGGCGCCGACCACTCCGACGCCGTTGCCGCCGATCGCGGCAATGGTGCCGGCGACATGCGTGCCGTGGCCGCAGCTGTCCTTATTCCAGGTGCCCGAGCCCAAATCGGTCAGCTTCGCGCTGACGTCGTCCCTGAGATCCTCGTGCTGCTGCGAATACCCGGAGTCGATGATGCAGATTTTTCGACCGGCGGCGCTGGTCGAGGTCACGAGGTTCGCCTGCACCATCTGGATCCCGTAGGGCACCGTCTCCCCTGCCAGAGTCGTGTTCGCGAACGCCAACGGCTCGCGAACCGCGTCTTCCTCGACGAACTCGACATTCGGGTTGCGGGACAGCCCGTTCAGGGCCGCGGCGGGAATGCGGACAGCGACCGCCTCCTGCGGGCCGAGCGTCACGACGACCTGGCCGCCGGCGGCGCGCACCGCCGCCGCGCCTGCGGCGGCGCGCCCGGGACGGAATTTGACGATGTAGCGATCACCGGTTTGCGCCAGGCTCGAGCTGGCCGTGAAGCAGGCGAGCGCAACGGCGGCCACACACGCCCTCAGGGCGATTCGTCGTGAGATCATTCGTCCACCTTTCGGGGTTTGGAGGGGGAGGTTCCGATCTTACGACAGCGTCCGGAGACGCGCCGCGTCTTTGTCGCGGCTCTTGTTCACGCGGCTGATCAGATTTGCACTCAACCGACCCAGCCGATGGTGGCGTAGAGCTTGAAGTCGGCGACCAGCTGCAGCGTCCCGCCCGCTGCGGCATCGGCCTCCCGAATGCGCGCGACACCGCGCGCGAATTCTTCCTCCGACAACACCGTCAACTGTGACGTGAAGGTGGGCGTCACCACGCCGTCCGCGCCCTCGGCGAGCGCCTCGCCGGCCGGAACCATCGTCTCGATGTGATCGGCCTCGAGCGATTCGGCCCAGGCGAAGCCGGCGCGCGTCAGCTCACCCCGCAGCGTCTTCACCGCCGCGTAGCGGGTGCGATCGATCGCCCGCGTCTCCTCGAAGTAGTCGTAGACCCACCAGCTCTCGCCCTCGCGGTGCGGATCCTTGCCGATCGTCAGCACGCCGCCGCCCGGCCGGAGCACGCGGCGCGCCTCGGCGAAGAAGCGATCGCGATCGGAAAAGTGGTGCAGGGCGTTGACGCAGAAGATGCGATCGAAGGTGTGTTCGCGCCACGGCAGCGCTTCGGCGCGGGCGCGCACCAGCCGCGCCTGCGGCGCCGCCCGCCGCGCACGCTCGAGCATCGGCATCGACGGATCGATGCCCGCCGGCCGGCGCCCTTCCACGGCGGCCAGCCAGTGACCGGTGCCGCAGCCGACCTCGAGCACGGCGGCGGCGTCGCCGATGAAGCCGAGGACCGTTTCGCGGACGCCGTCGTAGCGGTTACGGCCGTAGCGGACGTCGAAGCGATCGGCGACCGCGTCGTAGTCGGTGGTGCGCTTCGCGCTCACAGCTCGTCGGGCTGCGGCCGCGCCGGCAGATCGAGCACGTCGCGAGCGGTGTCGAGGTCTTCGACGCGCACCAGCAGCTGGGCGCCGTTGGCGAAGGTCATGTGCGGCCGCAAGCCCGCCACATCGTCGCTCCGGACCAGCCCCTCGATGCCGGCGGCGTCGAGCGCGCTCTTCGCCAGATCGGCCTCGGTGCGCGTGGCGAACGTGTGCACGACCGCCAAATCGTCTGCCATCCCCGTATTCTAGCGCCGCTCGCGTGACCGCCAGGAGGATCGCGGTCGCCACCGGCGTCGTCAGCCCGCTGCAGCAGCCGATCAAACTTCGACGCTTACAGCCGTAGGGGCGGAGCTTGCTCCGCCCCGAAGCCAGTCCCCAGCCGCTACACGCTAATCACGGAGACGAGCTCCTTGACCGCGCCGGCGGACTTCTTGAACGCGGCGTCCTCGTCGGGCGTCAGCTTGATCTCGATGATCTTCTCGAGGCCGCGCGCCCCGAGCTTGCACGGGACGCCGACGAAGAGGTCTCGGACGCCATACTCGCCCTGCAGATACACCGAGCACGGCAGAATCTTCTTCTTGTCGAGCAGGATCGACTCGACCATCTCGACCACCGAGGCGCCGGGCGCGTACCACGCGCTCGTGCCCACCAGCTGAGTGATTTCGAGCCCGCCACCGGCAGTCCGCGCCGAGATGCGATCGATCGTCGCCTTGTCCATCAGATCGGTGATCGGGATGCCGGCCACCGTCGAGTAGCGCGCCAGCGGCACCATCGTGTCGCCGTGGCCGCCGAGGACGAAGGCATGGACGTTCTCCACCGAGACGTCGAGCTCCTTGGCGATGAAGGCGCGCATCCGCGCCGAATCGAGCACGCCGGCCATGCCGATGACCCGCTCGCGCGGGAACTTCGACAGCTTGAGCACCGCCTGGGCCATCGCGTCGAGCGGATTGGAGACCGGGATGATGATGCAGTTGGGCGAGTGCTTGACGACCTGCTCGGTGACCTGCTGCATGATCTTGTAGTTCACGTTCAGCAGGTCGTCGCGGCTCATGCCCGGCTTGCGCGGCACGCCGGAAGTGATGACGACGACGTCGGAATTCGCGCTCTCGGCGTAGTCGCCGGTGCCCATCACCCGTGAGTCGGAGCCGTAGACCGGGCACGCCTCCAGGATGTCGAGCGCGACGCCGGCCGCCTTCTGATCGGCGATGTCGATGACGACGACGTCGGCGAGCTGTTTCTCCGCCACGCCGCGGGCGACGGTCGCGCCGACGTTGCCCGCCCCGCCGACCACAGTCACTTTTCGATTCATTCGGTCCTCGCAGTAAGCAGTCCGTTACATGTTGGCGATGATGGCGTCGCCGAACTCGGACGTCTTCAGCTCTTTGGCGCCTTCCATCAGCCGCGCGAAGTCGTAGGTGACGCGCTTGGCGGCAATCGCCCCGTCCATCCCCTTCACCACCAGATCCGCGGCTTCGTTCCACCCGAGGTGACGCAGCATCATCTCGCCGGAGAGGACCACCGAGCCGGGGTTGACCTTGTCCTGATCGGCGTACTTCGGCGCCGTGCCGTGGGTCGCTTCGAAGACGGCGTGGCCGGTGACGTAGTTGATGTTGCCGCCGGGCGCGATGCCGATGCCGCCGACCTGCGCGGCGAGCGCGTCGGACAGGTAATCGCCGTTGAGATTGGGCGTGGCGATGACGTCGAACTCGTCGGGCCGCGTCAGCACCTGCTGCAGCGTGATGTCGGCGATCGCGTCCTTGATCACCAGGCCGGCGCCCGGCTTCCCCGCCGGGATCTTGCACCACGGCCCGCCGTCGATCTCCTCGGCGCCGTAGAAGTCCTTCGCCACCTGGTAACCCCAGTCGCGGAACGCGCCCTCGGTGAACTTCATGATGTTGCCCTTGTGCACCAGGGTGACGCTGCGCCGCTTGTACTTCACGGCGTAGCCGATGGCGCTGTGGACCAGGCGCTCGGTGCCGAGCCGGCTCACCGGCTTCAGGCCGACGCCGACCTCGACGCCGACGTCGCGATGCGGCGCGCCGATCGACTCGAGCTGCTGCTGCCACTCGCGCGCCGCCGACTCCGATCCGAAGCGGATGTTCTTGAACGCCTTGGGGAACTCCTGCTCCAGGAAGTCGAGCACCTTCGTCGCCTCGGCCGAGCCGCCGATCCACTCGATGCCGGCGTAGATGTCTTCGGTGTTCTCGCGGAAGATCACCATGTCGACTTTTTCGGGGTGCCGCACCGGCGACGGCACGCCCTTGAACCAGCGCACCGGCCGCAGGCAGACGTAGAGGTCGAGCAGCTGACGCAGAGCCACGTTCAACGACCGGATGCCGCCGCCGACCGGCGTGGTCAGCGGACCCTTGATGCCGACGTAGTACTCGCGGAACGCCTCGACGGTCTCGTCCGGCAGCCAGGTGTTGAACTTCTTGAAGCTTTTTTCGCCGGCGTAGACTTCCTTCCACGCGATCTTCTTCTTGCCGCCGTAGGCTTTCTCGACCGCCGCGTCGAGCACGCGGACGCTGGCGCGCCAGATGTCGGGACCGGTGCCGTCGCCCTCGATGAACGGGATGATCGGATCGTCCGGCACGACGAGCTGTGCGTTCTTGCGGGAGATGGCTGTGCTCATAAACTCTTTAGGTCAGGTCACCTGCCGTCCGCGGAAGATTTCCGCGAAGGCTGTGGAAAACTCTGTGGAAAACGCCTCACGTTTACGCGGTTGTGACGTTGGTTTCGAATGTTTTAGCGGTTTGCACCATGGCAGGGCGAGCTCAGCCTCCGTGGCCGCGCGCGCCGCGCAAAACCTCCGGATTATAATCACAGGAGTTTGGGGGAGTCGAACGATGTATGAGAGATTCCGACACGCGATCCTGATGGTGACGTTGACCGCGGCGCTGCCGATCGCGCTCGCGGCCTACGGCGTGCAGCACCCGGCCGAGGGCGGCGCGCATCAACACCCCGAGGCGGCGAAGCTGAAGAACCCGGTGGCGTCCAACGCCGAATCGGTTGCCGCCGGGCAGAAGCTCTACGCCAAGAACTGCGCGAGCTGCCACGGCGAGAGCGGCAAGGGCGACGGCAAGATGGGCGCACAGCTGAAGCCGCTGCCGTCGGATCTCACCGACGCCGAGTGGAAGCACGGCTCGACCGACGGCGAGATCTTCACCGTCCTCCGCGACGGCATCCGCACCACGCCGATGAAGAGCTTCAAGTCGAAGATGACCGAACACGAGCTGTGGGACGTCGTCAACTACGTCCGCAGCCTCGGCCCCACGCGGTCGTGACAGCCGGCAGCTGTCGGTTATCGGCCTGGCGCGAGTGACGGGCTGACGACCGACAGCTGCCGCTGATTGTTCCCCATGAAAATCGTGGTGGCTGACGACCTGCCGGCGTCGGCGCTGGATCTCATCCGCGCCGAGCCGGGTTGGATCGTCGATGCGCGCAGCGGCCGCAAGCCCGACGCGCTGGCGGCCGACCTCGCCGACGCCGACGGCCTGCTGGTCCGCAGCGCGACCAAGGTCGACGCGGCGTTGATGGATGCCGCGCCCAACCTGCGCATCATCGCCCGCGCCGGCACCGGCGTCGACAACGTCGACGTCGACGCTGCCAGCGCCCGCGGCATCCTCGTCGTCAATGCGCCCGGCGCCAACAGCATCAGCGTCGCCGAGCATGCGTGCGCCTTGATGCTGTCGCTGGCGCGGGCGGTGCCCGCCGCCGACCATGCGATGAAAGACAAGCGGTGGGAGAAGAAGCGGTTCGTCGGCACCGAGCTGCGCGACAAGACGCTCGGCGTCGCCGGCCTCGGGCGCATCGGCCAGGAAGTGGCCAGGCGGGCGCGCGCCTTCGGCATGCGGGTCGTCGCGCACGACCCCTATATCTCGAAGGAGGTGGCCGCCGGCCTTCACGTCGAGCTGATGACGCTCGACGAGGTGTGCGCCGCGGCCGATTTCCTGACCCTGCACCTGCCGTCGACGCCCGAGACGAAGCACTTGTTCAACGACGCGCGCTTCGCCAGGTGCAAGCCCGGGCTGCGCGTGATCAACACCGCGCGCGGCGAGTTGATCGACGAAGCGGCGCTCGCCCGGGCGATCGCATCGGGAACCATCGCCGGCGCGGCGCTCGATGTCTTCGAGGCGGAGCCGCCGGCCGACTGGTCGCTGGCGCAGCTGCCGCAGGTGGTCGCCACGCCGCACATCGCCGCGTCGACCGAGGAGGCGCAGGAACTGGTCGGCACCGATACGGCGGCGACGGTGCGCGACTTCCTGCGCGACGGGATGGTGCGCAACGCGGTGAACTTTCCGTCGATTCACCCCGACGAGCTGCAGCGGCTGCAACCGTGGATCCGGCTGTCGGATCAACTGGGCAGCCTCGCCGCGCAGATGGGCCGGGCGCGGATCGAAGCGCTCGGCGTGCGCTACTACGGCACGCTGGCGGAGGGCCGCGGCGTCGAAGTGCTGGCGGCGAGCGCCGCCGCCGGCGTGCTGCGGCCGATTCTCTCGAGCGGCGTCTCGATCGTGAACGCCCGCGCCGCCGCGCGGGCGCGCGGCATCGAGATCGTCGAGTCGCGCAGCAGCCGCGCCCGTCATTTCACCAGCCTGGTCTCGATCAAGCTGCGCACCGACGCCGGCGAGCGCTGGGTCGAGGGCACCGTCTTCGAGCCGAACAGCCCGCGGCTGGTGTCGGTCTGCGGCGTCGAGGTCGAGGCGCCGCTCGGCGGCACGATGCTGGTGATCGCGAACGAGGATCAGCCGGGCGTGATCGGCGAGGTCGGCACGATCCTGGGCCGCCGCGGCGTCAACATCGCCAGTTTCGCCCTCGGGCGCGGCAGCGACGGCGCTATTGGCGTCGTCAATGTGGATGAAGATTCATCGAATCCAGACGCGCTCAACGACGCGGTGCGTGAGTTGCGCAACGTTCAGGCGATCCGCTCGGCCTGGATCGTGAGGCTTGTCAATTAGGAATGAACCACGGAGTCCTCGGAGTCTCAGAGATTCATTGCGTTGCGCCCGAGCCACGCAACCCGAAGTACGAATTCCTAATTCCCTAATTCCGTAATTCCCAATTACCTGACCGCAATCTTGAGCGCGCCGGGGTGCACGCGCGCGGTCACGCGGGTTCCCCCGATTACCGGTTCTCCATCCACGTGGTAGGTCATCGGATCGTCGGCCTCGATCGTCACCTCGCGGATCCGCTGCGTGGTGCAGCCGCGAATCCGATCGGCGGTGCCGGTGAACAACCGCGGCAGCTGGACGATCGTCGCCACGCGCCAGCGCTCCTCCACGACCACCAGATCGAGCAGCCCATCGTCGACCCGCGCGCCCGGGGCGATGCGCGCGCCGTTGCCGAACTGCGCCGAGTTGGCGATGGTGACGAGCAGCGCGCGAGAGGTGACGCAGCCGCCGGCGGCGCTGGTCATGCGGTAGGTCGTCGGCACGTAGGTCGCGAGCGCGCGGGCGGTGATGTTGATGTAGCCGAGGAAGCCGCGGCGGCGCGCCAGGCTGAAGCGCGAGGCGACGAAGGCGTCGACGCCGATGCCGGCCAGGTTGACGAACAGCCGCCCTTCGACGTCGCCGACGTCCATCGGCCGCGGCGCCGCGCCGAGCGCGTCGACCAGCGCGCGTTCCGGACTGGGATGGACCCCGAGCTCGCGCGCGAGGCCGTTGCCCGATCCGGCCGGAATGATGCCGAGCGGCACCTCGCCGAAGGCCAGCGCCGACGACACTTCGTTGATCGTGCCGTCGCCGCCCCACGCGACGACCAGCCTCGCGCCGCGCCGCACCGCCGCCGCCGCCAGCTCCCGCGCGTGGCCGATCGCTTCGGTGATGAAGATCTCGACCGGCTGCCGCGCGCGGTCGGCGACCTGCTGCGTGAGCTCGGCGCGCGCGCGCGCCTGCGCCGGCCTGAAGCCGCCCGAAATCGGATTGATGATGATTGCGGTGGACAAGGGACGAAGCGTGACCGGGAACCTTGAACCCTGAACCCTGAACCTCGCGCGAGCGCGCTATCTCAGAGCGAGCCGTCTTATTGTGCTGTCGTTCAGATCGACGAGCTCGACGACGTCGGCGGAGATCTTACCGACCCGATAGCGCGCCGCGACCTCGTCCCCTTCCTTGACGAGATACAACTGTCCTTCGCCGCTGATGATTGCGGTGCGGACCGGACCTTCCGGGCCTTCGTCTTCGGCGATGCCGGAGAGCTTCAATGGCGGCTGATTCACAACGGGCATCGGCGGCGGCACCGCCATCACCGGCGGCGCGGCCACCGCCAGCGACGCGCGCGGCTGCGCGGCGCGGCCGCGAAATGCAAACAGGTTGCGGCCAGGCTGGCGCGGCTCGGATTTCGGCCGCAAACGTTCCTGCAGCCGCGCGATCTCGCGGGCGAGGGCTTCGCCGCGCAGATCGATGGGCGGTGCGGAGGTGATCGCGGTCGACGGGATCGAATGGTTCGAGGTCGCCGCGCCCGCGAGCCACGCGCCGAGTGCCGCTCCGCCGACAACGATCGTCGCCGTGCGCTTCAGGTTCATCGGTGCTCCGGGGATGGTAGCACGCGCGCTCGAGGTGCGTGCCCGGGAATTCAACCCCTGTGCTATTATTCGTCGTGCACCCTGTTTCGACTGGTTCCAGAGTCGATTCGGTTCTTCCCCTCGCCATCGTCGCTGTCATCCCCGCCCGATACGCTTCGACCCGGCTCCCCGGCAAGGCGCTCGCCGACCTCGACGGCCGTCCGATGATCGAGCACGTCTATCGCCGCGTGTCCCTGGCGAAGAACCTCGCCGATGTGATGGTCGCGACCGACGACTTGCGCATTGCCACGCGGGTGAAGGAGTTCGGCGGCAAGGTGCGCCTCACGAAAGCGACGCACGAAACCGGCACCGACCGGCTGGCGGAAGTGGCGGCCTCGCTCGATTGCGACGTCGTCGTCAACGTGCAGGGCGACGAGCCGCTCGTCGACCCGCACGCGATCGACGAACTGGTCGCGCCCTTTCAGGATTCGGCGGTGCAGATGACGACGCTCTACCGCCGCATCCACGACCCCGCCGAGCTCAGCAATCCGAACGTCACCAAGGTGGTCGTCGATCGCAGCGGCTTTGCACTGTATTTTTCGCGCGCGCCGATCCCGCACGTCCGCGATCCGCGCGGCGGCTGGCCGCCGATGTACCGGCACATCGGCCTCTACGCCTACCGTCGCAGCGCGCTGCTGGTGCTGGCGGCGCTGCCGCCGACGCCGCTCGAGCGCGCCGAGGCGCTCGAGCAGCTGCGCGCGCTCGAGCACGGCATCCGCATCAAGGCGGTGGAAACGCAGTACGAATCGTTCGGCGTCGACACCCCCGAGGACCTGGAGCAGGTGCGGCGCCTGCTGACGACGACGACATCGAGCTGAAGGTAGATACAGGCGAGCCACATGGACGGAACTTCACGGACGCGGACGACCCCGAAATACATCTTCATCACCGGCGGCGTGGTTTCCTCGCTCGGCAAGGGGCTGGCGGCCGCCAGCATCGGCTGCCTGCTCGAGGGCCACGGCTACAAGGTGACGATGCTGAAGTTCGATCCGTACATCAACGTCGATCCGGGCACGATGAGCCCGTATCAGCACGGCGAAGTGTTCGTCACCGACGACGGCGGCGAGACCGACCTCGATCTGGGCCACTACGAGCGGTTCACCAACACGATCACCACCAAGAACTCGAACTGGACGACCGGCAAGATTTACTTGAGCGTGATCCAGAAGGAGCGGCGCGGCGACTATCTCGGCCGCACCGTCCAGGTGATTCCCCACATCACCAACGAGATCAAGGACGCCATCCGCCTGGTCTCGCACGACGTCGACGTCGTGCTGGTCGAGATCGGCGGCACCGTCGGCGACATCGAGAGCCTGCCGTTCCTCGAGGCGATTCGCCAGTTCCGTCAGGACGTCGGCCGCGACAACTCGCTCTACGTCCACCTGACGCTGGTGCCGTTCATCGGCGCCGCCGGCGAGCTGAAGACCAAGCCGACGCAGCACAGCGTGCGCGACCTGCGATCGATCGGCATCCAGCCCGACATCCTCCTGTGCCGCACCGATCGCTTCCTCGACAGCGACCTCAAGCGGAAGATCGCGCTGTTCTGCGACGTCGACGAAGGCGCGGTGATCACCGCGAAGGACGTGTCGAACATCTACGAGGTGCCGGTCGTGCTCGCGGCCGAGGGGCTCGACCGCATCGTGCTCCAGTACCTGCACCTCCCCTACACCGAGCGGCGGATGCAGCAGTGGGAAGACCTGGTGCACCGCATCCGCAACCCGATCGGCGAAATCACCATCCACGTCGTCGGCAAGTACGTCGGCTACGAGGATTCGTACAAGAGCCTCAACGAGGCGCTCTATCACGGCGGCTTCCCGCACCGCCTGAAGGTGAACATCAAGTGGGTCGAGGCCGAAGCGCTCGAGGAGGAGGGCGGCCAGGCGCTGCTCGACGGCGCCGACGGCATCCTCGTGCCGGGCGGGTTCGGCAACCGCGGCACCCGCGGGATGATGATGGCGGCGCAGGTCGCGCGCGAGCGGCTGATTCCCTACTTCGGCATCTGCTATGGCTTCCAGTGGGCGACGGTCGAGTACGCGCGCAACGTCGCCGGGCTGGCCGACGCCGACTCCACCGAGTGCAACCCGGACGCTTCGGCCAAGGTGATTTACAAGCTGCGCGACCTGCTCGGGGTGGACGATCTCGGCGGCACGATGCGCCTCGGCAGCTATGCCTGCGAGCTGACGCCAGGCTCGCTGGCGCAGAAGGTGTACGGCGCCAACCTGATTCACGAACGGCATCGCCACCGCTACGAATTCAACTGCCTCTACGAGCGGACGCTGAACGAGCACGGCCTGAAGATTTCCGGCCGCTCGCCCGACGGCAAGTTCGTCGAGATCGCCGAGATGA
>Ga0111538_10006470_pt1 | contig 15856 bp, 13 predicted proteins | sample SoiMethybrSBSTD1_FD_79669 | JGI IMG/M metagenome (GOLD analysis project Ga0111538, IMG submission 79669) | Bulk soil microbial communities from a Populus tree surrounding site in Tennessee, USA - Soil MetaG P. TD hybrid SBSTD1 (version 2)... | ecosystem: Environmental > Terrestrial > Soil >...
CTCAGTTAGTATTGCTACTAACCGCGTTCGACTTGCATGTGTTAGGCACGCCGCCAGCGTTGATTCTGAGCCAGGATCAAACTCTCATGTTAAAAGGGCTGTCCTTCCGAAGAAGGGCAACTCGATAACGCGAGCGCCTGTTGACTTGGCTCTTGCGTTGTACTTCGTTCGTGTGTCTCTCCTCCGTCGCAGCCTTGCATCCGCCTCCGCACTCACGTGCTTCGGCGAGACTTCGGCCGCTCCGGCGAGAATGCTGACACTCGACGGGCGTTCACTCCTGCACACGGCTTCTTACGAAACCGCATGCACTCATGAACATTTGTGTGCTTGCACGCACTATCTAGTTTTCAAAGAACCGGAACGCTCAGCGCCACTGAACGACGACCGTTCAGCCACGCCGAGTCCCCACCGAGCGGCCGTTTCCGTCCGTTTTAGGGGAACCTTATAAGGTTACTACCCGATGCCCTGGCTGTCAACCCCATCGCGTCTGCTGACGGGTTGGGATGGTTGAGCCGGAAGGGTGATTTCCCTATGGTTCTGCTGTCCCACCGCGCCCTCTCTGTCCGAGCCGGCGCGCCAAAGACAACCTGACAATCCTACGTGCTCGACCGAGTCCTGTCAATCAGGACAGGACTCGGACGAGAAAGTTGTCCTTCTTCCCCTTCCGAATAACGAAGTATCGGCCGTGAATCGCATCCTCCGGCCGGAGTCGCGCTTTCTCGTCTGAAACCCGTTCTCCGTTCACCGACAACCCACCGCCCTTGATGAGCCGCGTCGCCTCGCTCTTCGATGCAACGACGGCGTTCAAGGCGAGGAAATCGGCGATGGCCCAGCCGTCGGCCACCAGCCTCGTATCAGACGAAGGGACGCTGCCGAACACCTCGAGGAGCTGCGCTTCCGTCATCGCCCGGAGATCGCCCTTGAATAGCTTTTCCGCCGAGCTCTCCGCCTCGCGCACCGCAGCCTCGCCGTGCACGAGCCGCGTGACCTCGCGCGCCAGCGCACGCTGCGCATGACGACGCTCGGGCTCGCCAGCGCTCGCCGTCTCGAGCTCCGCGATCTGACCGCGATCGAAGAAGGTGAAGTACTTCAAATACCGCCCCGCGTCGCGATCATCGACGTTGAGCCAGAACTGATAGAACTCATATGGCTTGGTCAGCGCAGGATCGAGCCACACGGCACCGGCCTCGGTCTTCCCGAACTTTGTTCCCGCCGCGGTGGTCACGAGCGGCATCACGATTCCGTGCGCCTTTCCACTGCGGACTCTGCGAATCAAATCCATTCCCGCGGTGATGTTGCCCCATTGGTCGCTGCCGCCCATCTGCAGCGTGCAGGCGTAATCGTCGTAGAGCTTCAGGAAGTCGTACGCCTGGAGCAGCGAGTAACTGAACTCGGTGTACGAGATTCCGTCCTCGCCTTCGATGCGGCGCTTCACCGACTCTTTCGCCAGCATCGCGTTCACTGTGAAATGCTTCCCGACGTCACGCATGAAATCGATCGCGCCGAGCTTCGTCAGCCAGTCAGCGTTGTTCACCAAGCGCGCGGGATTCGTGGTGTTGTCGAAGTCGAGAAAGCGCTCGACCTGCTTGCGGATGCCCGCAACGTTTTCTTCGACACGCTCCGGAGTGAGGAGCTGACGCTCAGCGGTCTTGCCACTCGGATCACCGATGAGACCGGTACCGCCACCGACCAGGCCGATCGGTGAATGCCCGGCGCGCTGCAGGTGCGCCAGCACCATGACAACGAGCAGCGAGCCGACGTGCAGGCTGGGTGCGGTGGGATCGAATCCGATGTAGCCGGTCACTTTCTCTCGCGCGAGCGCTTCGCGCGCGCCTTCAGTGGCTGCATGGATCAGCCCACGCCACTCGAACTCGCCATACACATCCATCAGCCGCTACTATACCCGCAGCCGTGCTTATTACTCGCCGCGCTGCGCTCAAAGGCGCGCTGGCCACAGCGATCGGCGGGCTGACCGGCGCGCTCTCGTACGGCGTGGCCTACGAACGTCATCGTCTCGGTGTCACCGAAGCGACGATGCCGGTCTCGGGACTTTCTCCCGCGCTCGATGGTCTGCGCGTCGCGTTGCTGACCGACATCCATCACAGCGCGATCGTTCCGGCGGAGGACGTCGTTCGCGCCGTCGAGCTCACGCTGTCCACAAATCCCGACCTGATCGTGCTCGGCGGTGACTACGTCACCTACGGCGATCGGAACTTCGTCGAGCCAGTCGCCGAGCTGCTCGCACCGCTGCGTGCGCCCAACGGCGTCTTCGCGATCCTCGGCAACCACGACGACGATCGTGAAATGCCGGCCGCGCTTGCGAAGAAAGGCATCACGGTTCTCAAGGATCAGCGAACGCGGATCGTCATTCGCGGAGATGGGCTGGAAATCGCAGGCATTCGCTTCTGGACCCGCCGGCCTGCAGACATCGCGCGCGTGCTCAAAGGGGCGGAGGAGTCAATCCTCCTTCTCGCCCACGACCCGCGTCGCCTCACCGAGGCCGCCGCACTGAACGTGCCGGCGGTGTTGTCAGGTCACACCCACGGCGGGCAGGTCGTGCTGCCAGGCATCGGCGCCATCGCCAGGGCTCGCTTCCCCATTGTCCAGGGGCTCGGCACACGCGAGCACTCGTCGATCTTTGTGAGTCGTGGAATTGGCACGGTCTACGTGCCAGTGCGAATCAATTGCCCGCCGGAAGTTGCGGTCGTTACACTGCAGCGGTCGTCGACTTGATCACCCGGCGGCCCTCGATTCGCCACCCACCATCGAGCACGAGCGCAATCGCCTCGGGATAGGCGCGGTGCTCTTCCACGAGAATCCGCGCCGATAGTGTCTCCTCAGTGTCACCGTCGAGAACCGGTACCGTGCGCTGCACGATGATCGGGCCCGCATCCAGATCGATATTCACAAAATGGACGGTGACGCCGCTCATTTTGACGCCGTGATCAAGCGCCTGCCGCTGCGCGTGAAGACCGGGAAACGATGGCAGGAGCGAGGGATGAATGTTGAGCACTGCGGAGGGGAAGGCGTCGAAGAACAGCGCGCTGACCTTGCGCATGAAGCCCGCGAGACACACCAGCGCGACGTCTCGTGTGCGAAGCTCGTTCACCAGTGCGCGATCGTAGTCCTCGCGCGATGGCCAACCGCGATGACTCAACGTGACCGTCTCGATCCCGGCGCGCCGTGCGCGCTCGAGGCCGCCAGCATTTTCCTGGTTTGAGATCACGACGGCGATCGTTGCATCGAGCCGCCGCTCGGCGATGGCGTCGATGATCGCCTGGAGGTTGGTGCCCCCGCCGGAAATAAGCACGCCCAGCCGTCGATTAACGGCGCCCATCAGACGTATGTCACCGACGGTGGTTCGCCGGCGACGATCTCTCCGATCACGCGCGCGTCCTTGCCCCCGCGCGCGGCGAGTTCCTCAATGAGCGCTTCCGAGTCGTGGCGGGTCGTCACAATGACGAGACCGATGCCCATGTTGAAGGTCCGCATCATGTCGTCGAACGGCACACGCCCGCTCTCCTGCAACCAGCGGAACAGCGGCGGGACGTCCCATGACGACACCTGCACCTGCGCGGCAGTTCCGTGCGGCAGGATACGCGGCAGATTGTCAGTGATGCCGCCTCCCGTAATGTGCGCCATCCCTTTGATGCGACCGGCCTCGAGCAGCGGCTGGACGAGCGACAGGTACGAGCGATGGGGCACGAGAAACGCCTCGCCGACGGTCGTACGCAGTGCGGCGACATGGCTGTCTACCCGCAAGTTGAGCAGTTCGAACGCAATCTTTCTCGCCAGCGAATAGCCGTTGGTGTGGAGACCCGACGAAGGCACACCAACCAGCACGTCGCCGACGGTAATCGTTCGGCCATTGATCAGCCGTTCGCGATCGACGACGCCGACGATGAAGCCGGCAAGGTCGTACTCGCCGTCGGCATAGATGCCCGGCATCTCCGCCGTCTCGCCGCCAAGCAGGGCGCAATTGTTGTCACGGCAGGCCGCGGCCATTCCACCGACAATCGATTCCGCGACTGCCGGGGACAGACGGCCCGTCGCCAGGTAGTCGAGGAAGAACAGGGGTTCAGCACCCTGCACCAGGATGTCGTTCACACAATGATTCACGAGATCCACGCCGACAGTGTTGTGACGGTCGGCGAGAAACGCGACCTTCAGCTTCGTGCCGACGCCGTCGGCACTGGACACGAGCACGGGATGACGGTATCGCCCGGTTTCGAGCTGGAACAAACCGCCGAAGGAGCCGATGTCCGAGAGGACGCCTGACGTGAACGTCGAGCGCGCGAGTCCGCGAATCCGGCGAACGGTTTCGTTGCCGGCATCGATGTCAACTCCGGAAGACTTGTAGTCCATCAGCCGACGACGGGATCTTTTTCAAAGTCCGCGATCGAGACTGGCTGCGGCTCCGACTTGACCGGCTCTGGATTCAGCTTCAGCGCCAGCTGCAGATACGCGGCCTCGTCGCGCGGGAACGCGACGGGATACACGCCGGTGTAGCACGACGTGCAGTACTTCGAGTGGCCGCCTTTCACCGCCCCTTTGAGACCCTCGAGGCTCAGATACGCGACGCTGTCCGCGCTCAAATACTTGCGGATCTCCTCGAGCGAGTGCGTTGCCGCAATCAACTCGGAACGCTGCGGCGTGTCCACACCATAGAAGCACGGCGAGATGGTCGGCGGACAACTGATGCGCATGTGTACCTCGCGTGCGCCAGCGTCGCGCACCATGCGCACAATCTTCCGGCTCGTCGTCCCGCGCACAATCGAATCGTCCACGAGCACCACTCGCTTGCCTTCGAGAATGCTGCGAACGGGATTCAGTTTCACGCGGACGCCGAAGTGGCGAATCGACTGCTGTGGCTCGATGAACGTCCGGCCGACGTAATGGTTGCGAATGAGGCCCATGCGCATCGGCATACCGGACGCCTCCGAGTAGCCGATGGCCGCACAGACGCCCGAGTCGGGAATTGGCACCACGACGTCAGCGGGCACGCCCGATTCCCGCGCGAGCCGACGGCCGAATTCAGTGCGCGTTTCATTCACGCTCTCCCCGAAGACGTAGCTGTCCGGCCGTGAGAAGTAGACGTGCTCGAAGATGCACTGCTGGGGCTGGGGGGCCGCTCCAAACGGCTTGATCGATCGCAGGCCATGCGCGCTGGCCACGACGATCTCACCCGGCTCGACGTCGCGAACATAGGTCGCCCCGATGAGATCCATGGCACACGTCTCGGAGCAGATCACCCAGGCGTCGCCGCGCCGGCCAATCGCCAGGGGCCGGAACCCGTGCGGATCACGCGCGCCAATCAGCTGATCGTTCGTCATCATAACGATCGAAAACGCACCCCGCACCTGCGACAGCGCCTCAATGATGGCTTTCTCGGCGCTGCCCTCGCGCGAACGGGCAAATAGATGGACGACCACTTCGGTATCCGTGGTCGCCTGAAAAATGGCTCCCGTTCTGACCAGCGCGTCGCGCAGCTCACTGGCGTTGACGATGTTGCCGTTATGGCCGACAGCCAGCTGCCCGTGCACGCTGTCGATCACGATCGGTTGCGCGTTGGCCAGCCGGCTCTCACCAGCGGTCGAGTACCGCACATGACCCATCGCGAGATGGCCGGGCAGCTTGGCGAGCATGTCGCTGTTGAAGACGTCGTTGACGTATCCCATCGCCTTCGCGATGCGGATACTCCTGCCGTCCGAGGCAGCGATGCCGGCGCTTTCCTGCCCGCGGTGCTGCAACGCGTAGAGCCCGAGATACGTGAGATTTGCCGCCTCTGGGTGGCCGATGATCCCGAAGACGCCGCACTCATCGTGGAATTTGTCCATTGTCAACAGACCCCGCCCACGTCCAACGCGCACAGTTTCAGGCCACGGCCCGACGGCGCTCGAAGTACTTCTCGATTGCCGTTGACCAGATCCGTTCGGCCGCAGCGAGCGGTTCGTCCAGAGCCCGCACGCCGTCGACCGAGACACGAATGCGATCTCCTCCAACGACGCCGAGACGAGCTGCGGGGAGGTTCGCCTGCGCAGCCATTGCCAACAACCGATCGGCGTGCTCCGGACTCACCGAAACGACGGCTCGCGATGCCGACTCGCCAAACAGCGTCGCAACGTCGCGCCAGCCGGTCGCGGCGGCTGCGCCCTGCAGATCGACTTCGACGCCTTGCGACGAGTCGAAGCAACATTCCGCGAGCGTGATCGCGAGACCACCTTCGGCACAGTCGTGGGCCGATTTGATGATCCCATCGGCTGCGCCGTGGACGAGTACGTGCTGCAGTGCCGCTTCGCGCGCCAGATCGAGCATAGGCGGGACTCCACGGATGAGCCCATGCACCGTCTTGAGGTACTCGCTACCGCCCAGCTCATCGCGAGTCTCGCCGAGTAGAATCACCACGTCGCCAGCGGCACGGAACGCGCGGCGCACGACGGTGTCAGCGTCCTCGATGAGCCCGACTACGCCCAGGACAGGTGTCGGAAGGACGCCGTTGCCATCTGTCTCGTTGTACAGACTGACGTTGCCACCGGTGATCGGGATCCCAAGTGAGCGGCAGGCGTCGCCCATGCCGGCGACGGCACGGGCAAATTGCCACATGATTTCCGGCCGCTGCGGGTTAGCGAAGTTGAGACAGTTGGTCGCGCCAATCGGCGCCGCGCCAGCGCATGCAACATTGCGCGACGCCTCGGCGACGGCGAGCTGCGCACCGAGATACGGATCGAGATAGACGAAGCGGCCGTTGCAGTCCGCTGACAGCGCGAGCGCGCGTGTCGTGCCTTTCACCCTGACCACACCTGCGCCCATCCCGGGCAGCACCAGCGTGTTGGTCCGAACCATGTGGTCATACTGCGTGTAGACCCACCGCTTGCTGGCAATCGTCGGCGCCGCGAGCAGCCGCGCGAAGAGGTCGCGAGGCGAGCCAGGATTTCCGAGCGACGACAGGTTCAGCTCGCGTGCCTCGGCGAGATATGCCGGCTCGGCAGTCGGACGCCGATAGAGCGGCGCTTCGTCGGTCAAGGCGCGATTGGGAATATCGGCGACGACCGTACCATGGTCCTTGACGCGCATCCGGTTGTCGGTCGTGACCTCGCCAATCCGAACCGCATGGAGGTCCCACTTGTCGAAGATGCGCTCGACTTCGGCCTCGCGGCCCTGCTTCACCACGAGCAGCATGCGCTCCTGTGACTCGGAGAGCATGATCTCGTACGGAGTCATGCCGGTCTCTCGCTGCGGAACAAGCGCTACATCGATCTCGACCCCGGCGCCACCGCGCGCGCCCATCTCGCACGTCGAGCAGGTGAGACCCGCCGCGCCCATGTCCTGGATGCCGACGAGCGCATCGGTCTTCATGACCTCGAGACACGCTTCGAGGAGCAGCTTCTCCATGAACGGATCGCCGACCTGAACGGCCGGCCGCTTCTCTGCGGACTTATCGTCGAACTCCGCCGAGGCCATCGTCGCACCGTGGATGCCATCACGGCCGGTCTTCGCGCCGACGTAATACACAGCGTTGCCGGCGCCGGATGCGGTGCCCTTGATGATCTCGTCCGCGCGAGAGATACCCAGACAGAAGACGTTCACCAGCGGATTGCCGGTATAGCTTTCGTCGAAGGCGATCTCGCCGCCGACGGTGGGGATGCCGATGCTGTTGCCGTATCCGGCAATCCCGGCGACCACGCCTGCCATGGTTCGCCGCACCAGCGGTTCGTCGAGCGACCCGAATCGCAGTGAGTTGAGCAGTGCGATCGGCCGCGCTCCCATCGTGAAGATGTCGCGAATAATGCCGCCAACGCCGGTCGCCGCACCCTGATACGGCTCGATGAACGACGGATGGTTGTGTGACTCGATCTTGAAGACGGCGGCTAGACCGTCGCCGATGTCCACTGCGCCGGCGTTTTCCCCCGGGCCTTGCAGGACGCGCGGACCGCTGGTCGGCAGCGTCTTGAGGTGCACGCGCGAGCTCTTATAGCTGCAGTGCTCCGACCACATCACCGAAAAGATGCCGAGCTCGGTGAGCGTGGGCGTTCGGCCCATGATGTCGAGGATCCGCTGGTATTCCTCACGGGTCAGCCCGTGCCTCTCGAGAACAGCGTCGGTAATGGGCTCGGTCATTTCTCCAGAACGCTGACGGCAGCTGAAACGGTGGCCGGGGCGAGCGTGAGCGCTTTGAGCAGGGATTGAAACACCACGAGGCCATCGGCGCTGCCGACGGCCAGCTCGCACGCACGCTCAGGATGCGGCATCAATCCAACGACGTTGCGGGCCTCGTTGGTGATGCCGGCGATGTTGTTGATGGAGCCGTTCGGATTGGCGGCGTCCGTTTCCTCTCCAGCCGCCGTGACATAACGGAAGATCACTTGCCGATTGCGCTCGAGCCGGTCGATGACGTCGGCCTCCGCGTAGTAGTTGCCCTCGCCGTGAGCGATCGGAATCCGGAGAATCTGATGCGGTCTCGCAGCGGCGGTGAAAGGCGTGTCCGTGTGCTCCACCCTCACGTGCACATGCTCGCAGCGGAAGTGCAAACTGCGGTTGCGCAGCATCGCGCCAGGGAGAAGCCCGGCCTCGAGCAGAATCTGGAAGCCGTTGCAGATCCCGAGTACAGGACCACCAGCGGCGGCGAACGCCTTCACCGACTGCATGATCGGCGAGAACCGGGCGATGGCTCCGGTGCGCAGATAGTCGCCGTGCGCGAAGCCACCTGGCAGGATCACGACATCGGCGCCCTTGAGGCTGGTGTCCTTGTGCCAGATGAGTTCGGCATCCTCGCGCAGCACGTGCTTGGCGGCGTGATACGCGTCGTGATCACAGTTGGATCCAGGGAAGACCACGACCGCGAATTTCATGCGGTCACCTCGATTCGGTAGCTTTCGATGACCGGGTTGGCGAGGAGCTTGTCGGCGGCCTCCGACGCGAGCTGACGCGCTTCGTCGGTGTTGCGTGCGTCGATATCCAGCTCGAAGTACTTACCCTGCCTGACGTCCTTCACTGCCCCATACCCGAGCGTGTGGAGCGCTTCGGTCACAGTCGTACCTTGCGGATCGAACACGGACGGCTTGAGAGTCACGAAGACACGCGCGCGCATTAGACGGGTACCTCCTGAAACACTCGCTCGAAGACATGATCGACGTGCCGAAGCTGCGAATTCAGATCGAACGCATGCTCGATCTCGGCCGGATTGAGCACACGGCCGACGTCGGCATCCTCCAGGAGCAGCGTTTTGAAGTCGCGCTGCTCGTGAAAGGCGCGCATCGCGTTCCGCTGCACCCACTCGTAGGCCTGCTCCCTGGAGACGCCGCGCTGCGCGAGCTCAAGCAGCACTGTGCCCGAGAAGACCACGCCGCGCGAACGGTCAAGGTTCTCGCGCATGCGCTCGGGATACACGACCATTCCAGAGACGATGCGGGTGAACCGGCGCAGCATGTGATCGAGTGCGATGAAGCTGTCGGGGAAGATGACGCGTTCGACCGACGAATGCGAGATGTCGCGCTCATGCCAAAGCGCGTTGTTCTCGAACGCTGCGACCGCATTGCCACGCAGAAGCCGCGCGAGCCCGACGATTTGCTCGCAGCCGATCGGATTGCGTTTGTGCGGCATCGCCGACGAGCCCTTCTGGCCCTTGGCAAACGGCTCCTCGACCTCGCCGATCTCGGTCTTCTGAAGACCGCGGATCTCCAGCGCGAATTTCTCGAGCGACGAGGCCGTGATTGCCAACGCCGCTATCAGCTCCGCATGGCGATCGCGCTGAATGACTTGTGAAGCAACGGGCGCCGCCTCGAGGTCCAAGCTGCGACAGGCATCGGCCTCGACCTCGGGAGGAAGATGCGCGAACGTCCCGACCGCACCCGACAGTTTCCCGACCGCGATCACTTCGCGCGCGTGACGGACGCGCACGACGTCGCGCGCCAGCTCCGCGTACCACAAGGCGAGCTTCAGCCCAAACGTCATCGGCTCGGCGTGCACACCGTGCGTGCGGCCGATCATCGGCGTGCGACGATGCTCTTCGGCCCGAGTGTGCACGGCCCGCATCAGGCCGTCGAGGCCTTTGAGGATCAGATCGCAGGCCTCGCGCATCTGCAGCGCCTGTGCCGTGTCGATGACATCGGACGAGGTCATGCCGAAGTGCAGCCAGCGCGCCGACGGGCCGACGTGCTCGGCCACGGCCGTTGTGAAGGCGATGACGTCGTGTTGTGTGACTTGCTCGATGGCGTCGATGCGCGCGATGTCGAACGCACCCCGCTCGCGAATGTCCCGTGCAGCCTCAGCCGGCACGATGCCGGCTCGTGCCATCGCTTCGGCCGCAGCGATTTCCACCTGCAGCCAGGTTTGGTACTTGCGCTGTTCGCTCCAGATATGACCCATCTCAGGATGGGTGTACCGCTGGATCATCGATCCCGAAACCCTCCGCTAACCGAGCGCCAGCCTTTCTCGCGGTATCTGCAGGCCATTGACTGCACCGAGTACCGTAGCAGCCAGCGATCCATCGGCAAACAGATCGCGCGCGACGCGCTGGACGTCGTCAGCCGACACACGCTCGACGCCCTCTAGTGTCTCATCCAAACCGAACTGCCGATCGAAGTAAATCTCTTGACGGGCGAGATGCGACATCCGGCTGGATGTGCTCTCGAGATTCAACATCAGACTGCCTTTGAGGTGATCCTTCGCGCGGCGCAGCTCGGAATCCGGCAGCGGCTCGTCTTTCATGCGCCGCAGCTCGGCGATCACGACGTCAATCAGCTCGCTGACGGCGTCGTTGGCGCATCCGGCATACACCGTCATGGACCCGGCGTCCCGATACGCACTCAACCCGCTGAACACCGCATAGGCCAGGCCACGCTTTTCCCGCACATTCTGAAAGAGCCGAGAGCTCATTGACCCGCCGAGGACGGTGTTGAGCACGTAGCTCGAATAGCGGTCCTCATGATCCTGACGGTAACTGCTCGTCCCCAGGCACACATGACTCTGCTCGAGTTCCTTGTTTCGAATCAGTGTCGCCGGTACGACGCGTGGCGGCGCTTCGTTCACGGGAGCGCTCTGCGTAGGCAATCCGTCGAATGCCCGCATCACAAGCTCGCGGACCTGATCGTGCGCGATGTTTCCCACCGCGGCGACGATCAGATTGGGGGCGCAATAGGTGCTGGTGAAGTAGCGCCGAAGCCCGTCCTGGGTGAGCGATTCGACGGTCTCTTTCGTCCCGAGGATCGGCCGGCCCAGGGGATGCCCCTGCCAGAAGCTCTCGGTGAACAGCTCGTGAACGAGGTCGTACGGGGTGTCCTCGACCATCTTGATCTCTTCGAGGACGACCTTCTTCTCGCGACCGATGTCCCCCTCGCTGAAGGCCGGATGCATGACGATGTCGGCAAGCACCTCGACGGCGAGCGGCAGATGCTCGTCGAGCACCTTGAAGTAGTAACTCGCGTATTCCTTGGCGGTGAACGCATCCATCTGACCGCCAATGGAGTCAATGGTCTGGGCGATGTCCTCGGCAGTGCGGGTATTGGTGCCCTTGAAGAGCATGTGCTCGACAAAGTGGGCGATGCCGCTCTGTTCCAGCGATTCGTGCCTCGAGCCCCTTGCGAGCCACACGCCGATGCTCACCGAACGCACGTGCGGCATCCGCTCCGTAAGGAGACGGAGACCATTCGGGAGCACGTCGCGAACAATCGCTGATTGAGACACGGGTGCGTTTTCGAGAACTGCAGCCGCCAGACCGCTCCCCGTCACTAGGTGCGGGCGCTCTCGGTCAGCCGCAAACTATTGACAGACAGGGAATTAGAAGAACGTGAGCATCATAACATGAAACGCTTTTGAAAACGAACTCGACCAGAGGACGTCCGGCCGAGCGGCATTCCTTGTTACAATCAACTGCTCGCATCTCGAAGAAAACGCGAGACATAGCATGAGTCCAGCCCCGCGTGACATCGCCGAGCTCGAGCCTGCCGAGCTCGAAAGCCTGCTTGCCGAAAGCGGGTGCGAGGCTTTCCACGCCCGCCAGATTTTCCGCTGGATCTACAGGTACGGTGTCACCGATTTCGGCCGGATGACAGACCTGTCGCGCACATTGCGTCTCCGCCTGCAGAACGATTTCGTCATCAACACCCCACGCATCGTCCGCGACGAGACCTCAACGGACGGCACGCGGAAGCTGGCGTTGGAGCTCGCCGACGGCCGGCGAATCGAATCAGTCTTCATTCCGGATACGCCGGCGATGACCTTCTGCATCTCCACGCAGGTCGGATGCGCGATGGGATGCGGGTTCTGTCTCACCGGAAAGATGGGACTGGTCCGCAATCTCACAGCCGGGGAAATCGCTGGCCAGGTGCGTGTGCTTGCGACGGCGACAGGTCTGCTCGAGCACCCGTTCAATATCGTGCTCATGGGGATGGGGGAGCCGCTGCACAACTACGAGCAGACCATGAAGGCGCTGCGGATGCTGCATAGCGAGCACGGTCTTGCCGTCTCGCCGCGACGCGTCACGCTTTCAACGGTCGGCATTGTTCCCGGCCTCGAACGTCTCGCGCGCGAGCCGCTGATGCCAAACCTCGCGATCTCGCTGCATGCGACGACCGATGCACAGCGCACCGCGCTCGTGCCGCCGAACACGCGCTATCCACTCGCGTCGATTCTCGAGACGTGCCGCCGGTTCCCGCTGAAGAAACGCAACCGCATTACCTTCGAGTACGTGATGTTGGCTGACGTGAACGACGGACCTGACGACGCTCGCCGTCTGGTCAAGATGCTGTCGGGAATCAAGTCGAAGGTCAATCTGATTCCGCTCAATCCGGCTCCCGGCATCGCCTACGATCGGCCGTCGGATGAGCGCGTAAACCGTTTCGCGCAGATCCTGGCTGACCGTCACATTACCGTGTCGGTCAGAAAGAGCCGCGGACGCGACATCCGCGCCGCCTGTGGTCAGCTGATCGTTGAAGGCGGCAGCAAGAAGACCGCCGCGCAGCAGATGGCGCTCTTACTCCGCTAGTCGATTCGCGCGTCGATCCACTGATTCCTCGGAAACGGCTGGCCGAGTCCGACTTTCAAATAGTTGTCGGTCACTGCCGACCGGCCGTCGTCAACCGTCAGGGCGCGACGCACGGTCCCCGCCTGCGAACGCCTGAATCGTGACGACATCTCGTGACCGATGAGGCGCAGTCGCTGCCCGCGATCGCGGATCGCCCCACCCTCGACCTTGCCGCCCATCGCGCTGGCTTCGGTGCCTGGACGATCCGAGTACGGGAACACGTGGAGGTGAGTGAGCGGCAGATCGCGGAGCAGCGACTCGGTCATCTCGAATTCCGCCGGCGTCTCGCCTGGAAAACCGACGATGAGATCGGATCCGATCGACGCATGCGGTATGCGGGAACGAATCCGTTCGACCAACCGCCGATATGCCACCGCCGTGTACGGACGCCGCATGCGGCGAAGCACCTCGTCTGCGCCGTGCTGAAGCGGCAAGTGAACGTGCGGTGCCAACCGCGGCGATTCGGCGACGAGATCGACGATCTCGTCTGTGCAGTCCATCGGCTCGAGTGAGCTGATGCGAAAGAGCACGTCTGCATCCCACTCGGCCAGACGCTGCACGAGTGTCGTCAACGTCGAGCCGTCGCCCAGGTCACGACCGTACGAGCCCAGGTGCACGCCGGTCACCACGATCTCCTTGTAGCCAGCGGCGACGACTTCGGTGATCTGCCGCACGATCTCAGACAGCGGGCGCGACCGGCTCGAACCTCGAGTGGTCGGAATGATGCAGTAGCTGCAGCGTTCCTCGCAGCCGGTCTGCACGCGTAGAGTGAAGGCCGTTCGACCGGCGACGCCGGGCTCGAGCGCACCGCAGGGGCCGTCGCCATCGCCATAGCGCGTGGACGTGGAAATCGACGCGCGCAGGCTGGATTCGATCGCGCCGAGCAGATCGTCCTTGATCTGGTTCGAGATCACGTGAGTGACGTTGGGCAGATCGCGCAGCTCGCCCGGACGTCGCGTCGCATAACAGCCCGTGACCACGACCTCCACATCGGGGTTGCTGCGCGCGATGCGCCGGATCGTTTGACGAGCACCTTGATCAGCGGTGGCCGTCACCGAACACGTGTTCACGATGACGAGATCAGCCTCGTGGGGCGCCGCGGCGATTGCACCACGCGCGCGCAGCGATCCTTCAATGGCGAGAGAATCAGCCTGATTCACACGGCAGCCGAACGTGATGACTGCGTACTTCACTTACAGCGCCTTCCGCCCGATGTCTCGTCGATACTGCATTCCCTCGAAGTGAATGCGAGCCGCTGCGGCATACGCCGAGTCGATCGCATCCCGATAAGTCGTACTACGGCCAACCACCGTGAGCACGCGACCGCCCGAAGTGACGAGACGGCCATCGTGCTTCGCGGTGCCGGCGTGGAACACGATCGATCCCGGTACTTCACTGGCCGGCTCGATGCCGTCGATCGCCTTTCCTGTCTCGGGCGCGTCGGGATAACCGCCTGCGGCGAGCACCACGCCGACGTGCGGCTCGCGTCGAAATCGCGCCGGCCGCGATGGCAGTGCACCGGTCGCCGCCTCGCCAAGGAGCCACGCGAGATCCTCATCGAGCATCGGCAGTACGACCTGAGCCTCAGGGTCGCCGAACCGCACGTTGAACTCGATGACCTTTGGCCCATCGGCGGTGAGCATGAGACCGACGTACAAGAACCCGCGATAGGGATACCCTTCGTGTTCCATTCCCGCAAGCACCGGCGACACGATCTCGTCGCACACGCGACGACTCATCTCTGCGGTGATCAGCGGACTTGGCGCGAACGCGCCCATCCCTCCGGTGTTTGGCCCGCGGTCCTCGTCGAAGATTCGCTTGTGGTCTTGTGCGGAGCCAAGCTGCACGAAGTTGGTTCCGTCGGCGAGCACGAAGTACGACGCTTCCTGACCGGTCAGAAACTCTTCGAGCACGATCCGATCACCAGCATCACCAAAGCGGCGATCGACCATCATGGCGGTCACGACGGATTCGGCTGTGGCCGCGTCTTCGGCGATGACCACGCCTTTGCCGGCGGCGAGGCCGTCGGCCTTCAGGACCAACGGGAACGTGAACTCACCGCGGCGAATGAGCGCCAACGCCGCATCGGCCGACTCGCAGACGCGGAACGCGGCGGTCGGGACGCGATGTCGCGCCATGAAATCCTTGGCGAACGCCTTGCTCCATTCGAGGGCCGCTGCCGCTTTTGTGGGGCCGACGATGGCGCGGCCTGCTGCGGCGAAGGCATCGACAACGCCGCGACTTAACGGCAGCTCCGGCCCGACGACCGTCAGATCGACCTCCTGACTTTCGGCCAGCGCCAGCAACCCCGAAGGGTCGCTGACGTCGGCGGGCAAACAGCGTGCAACCGACGCGATCCCTGGGTTCCCGGGTGCACAAATCACAGCGTCAACTTCCGGTTCTCTGGAGAGTTTCCAGGCGAGCGCGTGCTCTCGCGCGCCGCTGCCGATGACGAGGATTTTCATGGGTTCAGGCTAACCGGCTGCCTGGCAATGGGTTGCACGTCACCGATCCGGATCCCTACGGGCGATGGGGGACCGAATGACATGGACAAGACTTGTGCAGATCTCTCGGCGCGGCACACGACTATTTCGTTGACGTAGGGCCGTGTTGCGCCTAGAATCCGCGCCTGCCTGTGATAGCCTAGCATATTCGCCACTTTTCAAAAGGTCATTACAGGTAGCCACCAACGGGGTGAGGGGGTGTTTTAGGGCGTGGCTGAAGTCAAGATTCAGGAAGGCGAGTCGATCGAAAGCGCTCTCCGCCGCTTCAAGCGCAAGGTTCAGCAGGAAGACATCATCAAGGACATCAAGAAGCATTCTTTCTACTTGAAGC
>Ga0111538_10006471_pt1 | contig 15855 bp, 15 predicted proteins | sample SoiMethybrSBSTD1_FD_79669 | JGI IMG/M metagenome (GOLD analysis project Ga0111538, IMG submission 79669) | Bulk soil microbial communities from a Populus tree surrounding site in Tennessee, USA - Soil MetaG P. TD hybrid SBSTD1 (version 2)... | ecosystem: Environmental > Terrestrial > Soil >...
CGGGCGCGGCCCCGGGCGCAGCGAGGGCCTGCTGGTGGCCCTGGCCCGCGTGCTGCACGGCGGCCGGCGCGCCTTCACCTGGGAGCGCGTGGCCCGCCTCTGGGCCGAGATCTACTTCGCCTGGCACACGGAAGACCCCGACGACTTCGGCTACGACCCCGTGTTCACGCGCACGTTCATGCCCTTCCTGGAGTTCCTCTACTCGGTGTGGTGGCGCGTGGAGACGGAGGGCATCGACCACGTGCCGGCCGCCGGGCAGGCGCTGGTGGTGGCCAACCACTCGGGCGTGCTGCCCTGGGACGGGGCCATGATCAACCTGGCCATCCGCCACGAGCACCCGGCCCGCCGCGAGTGCCGGATGCTCGCGCTCGACATGTTCGCGCTCATGCCGTTCCTGGCCCCGCTGGTGGCCAAGACGGGCGGCGTGCGCGCCAACCAGGAGAACGGCGAGCGCCTGCTCAAGCGCGGTGACCTGGTGGCGGTGTTCCCGGAGGGTGTGAAGGGCATCGGCAAGCCGTACAAGCGGCGCTACAAGCTGGCCCGCTTCGGCCGCGGCGGCTTCGTGCGCCTGGCCCTGCGCGCCCAGGCTCCCATCGTGCCCTGCGCGGTGGTGGGCGCGGAGGAAGTGCACCCGATGCTGCTCAACCTGGGCTGGCTGGGCCGCCCGCTGGGCGTGCCCTACCTGCCCGTCACGCCCACCTTCCCCGCGCTGGGGCCGCTGGGCTTCGTGCCGCTGCCCTCGAAGTGGTCGATCGACTTCGGCGATCCCATCGCCGTCGCCCCCTACGGCCCGCAGGCCGCGGACGACCCCATCCTGGTGAACCGCCTGGCCCAGGAAGTCCGCGCCACCATCCAGAACATGGTGGACGCCCGCCTGGCCCGCCGGCGCTCGATCTGGTTCGGCTAGCACCGGCCGCCGCAACGTTGGCCGTTGCTTACTTGAGCTTGGACTCCAGGCGGTTCAGGGAGCCGGCCAGGGTGCGGGCGAGGGTCGAGTGGAAGGGGAGGAGGGGCGGGATCTCCGGGGGCTCGGCCCTGCTCAGGGAGATGCCGTGGCGGGACAGCAGCGCGGCGTATTCGCGCCGGCGGGTCTGGAAGCCTTCCACCGCCGTGCGGTAGCCGTGTTCGGCCACCACGCGGCGGGCGCTGTAGCGCATGATGTTGTAGCTGAACATCCGCACGTCGTCGCGGGTGGGCTGCAGCACGAGCACGTCCACCTCCGGGTGCTCGCGGCCGTAGCGCTCCAGCCCGTATTCCATGCGGCCGTGCAGCATGATGCGCAGCACCTGGTCGAGGACGTAGCTGATGCCCTTTTCGCTCAGGTGGCCGCCCAGGCGCGCGCGCAGGCTGTGGTCGGCCTTCAGGGGCACCAGGGGGTTGACCACGATCACCAGGTCGGCCCCGTGCTGGATGGCCAGGTTGATGTGGGCCGTCTTCTTCACGCCGCCGTCGACGTAGTCGCGGCCGTTGATGCGCACCGGGCGGTAGAGGCCGGGCAGGGCGATGGAGGCCTGCACGGCCTTGGAGATGGGCACGCGCGGGGCGTCCTTCTCTCCGAAGGCCACGGCGTCCCCGCCGTCCAGGTCGACGGCCACGATGTAGAGCTCGCGCTTCAGGCGGGCGAAGGAGTCGGTGCGCCCGGGCCGCGCGAACAGGTCGGCCAGGAACTCCTGCAGGCCGGACGTGTCGAGCAGGCCCGCCGGCAGCAGCTCGAACAGGGAGAGGGCCAGGTCGGCCACGTTGCGCTCCTCGGCCGTGATCGCCTTCCAGAGCGCCTTGCTGAGCACGCGCGGCGCGCGCGTGCTGCGCCGCAGCAGCTCGCTGAGGCCCAGGCGGAAGAGGGGCGCCGCCGACACGCCCAGCGGCCGCACCACCCGCGAGGCCACGGCGTCGTACAGCTCCGTCGGCGAGACGCCGTTGGCCAGCAGCGAGGACACGAAGGCCCCGCCGCTCACGCCCACGAACAGGTCGAAGTCGAGGACGCTGCGGTCGAGCAGCTCCTCCAGGGCCCGCAGGTACCCGATCTGGTAGACGGCGCCGGTGACGCCGCCGCCGGCGCAGACGAGGGCCACCTTCTTCTTGGAACGGATGTGCGAACGCACGGCTGAAGTCCGTACGACCGCCACCGGCACCTCCCAGGAGGGGGACACAGGACGGGCCGGCCCGCGAGACCGGCCCGTTGAGGATCTAGCTTGCCCTAGCGGCGGGCGGCTGTCTTCTTGCGGGCGGTCTTCTTCGCGCCCGCCTTGCGGGCTCCGGCCGACCGCGGGCCCACGCCGTCGATCTTGCGCGTGAGGTTGTCCACCTTGCGCGTGAGCTCCGAGATCTCGTCGCGGCTGGGGATGTTGAGCGCGGCCAGGCCCCTGCGCACGGCGTCGTCCACGGCCTTGCTCACGGTGGCGCCTTCCTTCTTCACCCGGTCGCCGAAGTCGCCCATGCGCGACTCGAACTCGCGGGCCACGCGGCGGCGCTCCTTCTCCAGGCGGTCGCCCAGGTCGCGCAGGCGCTGGGCGGCGTCGGCGCCCAGGCCTTCGCCGTCGATCACCGAGCGCACCTGCTTCTGCAACTCGGCCTCGGCGACGGAGAGCTGCTTCAGGACCGTCTCCCAGGTCTCGCGCAGGACCGTGCCCGCGCTGCGCCCGGCGGCCGGGCGGGGTGCCTTCTTCGTCTTCTTCTGCGTGGCCATCTTCTCTCCTCTAACGCTTTCCGCGCCGTGCGGGCGCCTTTGCCGCCTTCCGGCCGGGCCGGGCGGGGCGGACGTCCTCTTCCAGGTAGGCCTCGAAGGCCAGGAGCTTGTCCTTGAGCGACTGCAGGGCCGGGTTGACGCCGTCCTCGCGCTCGCTGTGGTCGAGCAGCGCGCGCATGCGCTCCTCCAGGCCCTGCTGGGCCTCGGCCACCAGGCGCTGCACGGTGGCCGCGATGTCCTGGCGCAGGCTCAGCGCCTCTTCCAGCGTGAGGCGGCCGCGCTTGATCAGCTCCTCCATCATGCGCTCGGCCTCCGTGCGGGCCTTGGCCGCCGCTTCCTGCGGGCCCATCCAGCGCCCCCAGCGCTCCAGGCCCCGGTTGCCCAGGCGGATGAGCCGCGAGAGCACCTGGCGGGGGATGCTGGACGTCTGCTCCTTGATGCCCTCCAGGATGACCTGGGCCAGCACGGTGGCCGTGAGGTCCTCGCCCGTCTTCTGGTCGAGGACCTTCACTTCCAGCCCGCCCGCGATCAGGACCGCGATCTCGGTGAGCGTGACGTAGCGCCGCGTCTGCGCGTCGTACAGCTTCCGGTTGTCGTAGCGCGTGATGACGCGCTCGCCGCTCTTCTCCGCCACGAGGAGAATATAACGCGCTGCGTCATGATTGTCAAGGGCCGGTGACGCCCTGTGTCAATGCTGAAAGGCTCAGGTGAAGAGCCGCGCCGCCAGCTCGGTCCGGAACGGGTTCGAGTACATGGCCGGGTTGCTGGCGCCCTCCAGCTCCAGCTTCAGTCCCGCCTGGAGCAGGGCCCAGCAGCGGGGGCCGACCAGGGCGGGCCAGTCGATGGGGAGCTTCGCCAGGCGGTCGAGGCCGGTGCGCTCGTCGTCGTTCAACCGGATGCAGACGCGCTCCAGGACGCGGTCGCGCGTGGCGAGGTCCACCTCGCACAGGTTCAGCCACGCGTCGTCGATGCCGACGTAGCGCATCGGAATCGGATCCGGGCCCAGCGCCAGCGTGGCGAACGCCGCGAGGTCCAGGGGGTCGAGGTCGCCGGCGAAGACGATCGGGGCGGCGAAGGCCGCGGCGATCGGGCGCAAGAGGGCCCGGCGCTCCGCGTCGACCGGTCCGTAGCGGGTGATGAGGGCGACATCCCGTGGCGGCCCCTCGGGAGCCAGCGTCGACAGCCACTGGTCTTTCGTGGAGAAGAGGACCTTCCGGCACGCAGCGGCCGGGGGAGTGACGCGGATCGGCCGCCGCCCCTCGTCGCCCGGCAACAGGGAGCGAACCGGTCCCGGCTCCAGCTCTGAAGCCGCCCAGGGGACGAGCGTGTCCTCGTCATCCATGAGTCTCTGTGTCTCCGTTACGGCCGGCGGGCGTCGAGGAGCTGGAGGCTCGTGTCGTCGAAGGTCTGGCGGGGATGGCGGCGGCGGTGCAGGATGATCGAGATGCCGGCGGCCACCCCCAGCACCAGGGCGGTCAGGGCGCACAGGCCCGCGATGCTGAGCGAGCTCGCGATCACGCCCATCAGGTCGAAGGTGGGCTTCTCGACCTTGATGAAGATGACACCCTGCGCCTGCTGGATCACTTCCCTCCGCCGTCCATAGCCACTGTAGAACTGCGGCGCAGGGCGGTCAACCGGGTCCCGGTGCGGTCCAGGGACGAGAGGTACGTGCGCACGCCGGCCAGCAGGCCCTCCGCAATGCGCTGGCGGTGTTCGGCCTCGCGCAGGTGCCGCTCGTCGTCGGGATGGCTGATGAAGGCGATCTCGGCCAGGATGCTGGGCATGTTGGCGCCGATGAGCACGTAGAAGGGCGCCGTGCGCACGCCGCGGTCGGGCATCTTGGGGTCCTCCTCGCGCAGGTTGCCGATGATGCCTTCCTGGACGCTGGCCGCGAAGTCGCGGCTCTCGTCGATCTTGCTGTTGAGGGTGATGGCCTTCACCAGGTGCTGCAGGTCCTTCATGGTCCCGGCGGAGACGGCGTTTTCGCGCGCGGCCACCGACTCCGCGTGGGGGTCGGCGGCGAAGTTCAGGAAGTAGGTCTCCACGCCGCGGGAGCCGTGGTTGCGGCTGCTGTTGGCGTGGATGGAGAGGAAGAGGTCGGCGCCCTTGGAGTTGGCGATGGCGGTGCGCTCCTCCAGGGGGATGAAGGTGTCGCCGGCCCGGGTCATCAGCACCTCCGCTCCCAGCTCCTCGCGCACCAGGCGGGACAGGCGCAGGGCCACGTCCAGCACCAGCTCCTTCTCCTGCAGGCCGGCCGGGCCGATGCTGCCCGGGTCGTGCCCGCCGTGGCCGGCGTCGATCACGATGCGGCGGGCGCTCAGGCCGAGCTGGCGGGCCAGGCTGTAGGAGCCGGCGCGGTTCACCTCCGGCGGCTCCGGAGCGGGCAGGGCCCGCGCCACGTCGCTGTTGAACGGGGCCGGCGCGGGCGCGGACGACATGACGGCGGCCGAGGCCGGCGGGCGCCGGGACGGGCGGGCGTCGCTCTTCACGTCGGTCCGGCCGCCTTCCGGCTTGGCCGGCGGCGCCAGCGAGGGCGGCACGGACATGGGCGCGGGCGGGTTCGAGGCCGTGCGCACCGGCGGGGCCGGGGCCGCCCCCGCGGGGCCGCCGTCGAACGGCTCCACCGTCTCTCTCGCGTCCTCCTTGCCGGTGGCGGCCCTGGCCGCGCTGCCGGCCACCGTGCTGCCGCCGTTCCAGAGCGTGGGCGTGGAGGCGGCGCCGGCCACGCGGGCGCCCTCCTGGCTGGCCACCGCCGGCGGCAGGGGAGCGCGCGTGGCGCCACGCACGTCGACCACCAGGCGCGTCGGGTTCTTCAGGTAGAAGATCGAGTGGTCCTTCACGTCCTTGAAGTGCAGCACCACGCGCACCACGCCGGCCCGGTTCTCGGCCACCCGGATCTGCTCCAGCAGGCCGTCGCCGGCGGGGAAGGCGCGGTCCTTCAGGTTGGGGTGCATGCGCGTGTCGATGAGGTCGATCCACAGCCGGTCCGGGTCCTGGATGCGGTCGCTCTCGATCTTCACCTCGCGGTCCACGTCCATGACCACGCGCGTGGACGAGTCGCCGCTCCACAGGCGCACGTCGAAGAGCTGGGCCAGGCCGCGCTGGCCCGGGCGGGGCAGGGCGGCCTCGGCCGCGGGCGCGCTCTTCTTCATGAGCGCCCGCGCCTCCTTGGCCCGCGCGGCCTCCGGCAGCGTGTCGAGGTACTGCTGGGCCGCCTCCGCGATGCGCTGGGGGTCGCCGCTCTCCTTGGCCATCTCCAGCACGGCGAAGAGCGCCTCTTCCGCGTGGCGGCTGCTGGGGTAGCCGGCCACCAGGGCCCGATACGCGCCCGCCGCCTCCTTGCGGTACCCGGGCGCCTGGAAGCGGGTGGCCATCTGCCGGTAGAGGTGGCCCACGGCCAGCAGCGCGTCGTCGCAGTAGCCGCTCTGCGGATAGCCGGCGACGACGCGGCGGAAGCGGGCCACGACCTTCTCCCATTCGGCGCGCTTGGCCTGGCGGGAAGTGGACGCCTTGAGCGAGGCCAGGGCCTGCTGGGCCTCGTCGAAGAGGGCCCGGTCCGGTCGGGGATCGGGCGTGGGGGACGGCGCGGGCGCCTTGGCCCGGGCGGACGTCGGGCGCGTCTTGGTGCGTGCGGCCTCCGCGGGCGGCCCCAGGGCCAGGGCCAGGGCCAGCGCGGCGGCGGCGGTGCGTCCCAGGGTCATCGCTGCCAGTCTCCTACGGGTTCGAAATCGTCGCGCGCCACCAGGATCTCGCGGGCCTTCGATCCGTCGGCCGCGCCCACGATGCCCTCGCGCTCCATGATGTCCACCAGCCGGCCCGCGCGCGAGAAGCCGATGCGGAAGCGGCGCTGCAGCATGCTGGTGCTGGCCTGGCCGCTCTGCACCACGAAGCGCACGGCCTCGTCGAACAGCTCGTCCTTCTCCTCCACCTCCGCCGCCTCGCCCGAGCGCTCGGGCCGGCCCACGGTCTCGTCGTAGGCCGGGCGCCCGGCCTTCTTGAGGTACGACACCAGGCGCGCGATCTCCTGCTCGCTCACGTAGGCGCCGTGCACGCGCGTGAGGCGGGCGCTGCCCGGGGGCAGGAACAACATGTCGCCCTTGCCCAGCAGGTGTTCGGCGCCGATGGAGTCGAGGATGGTGCGGCTGTCCACGCGGGCCGAGACCTTGAACGAGATGCGGGAGGGGAAGTTGGCCTTGATGAGGCCGGTGAGCACGTCCACCGAGGGCCGCTGGGTGGCCAGGATGAGGTGGATGCCCACCGCGCGCGCCATCTGGGCCAGGCGGCAGATGGACTCCTCCACGTCGTGCGAGGAGACCATCATGAGGTCGGCCAGCTCGTCGATGATGATCACGATGTAGTGCAGCGGCTTGGGGGCCTCCTCGCCGGCCGGGGGCTGGGTCAGCTCGCCGCGCACGATGTTGTTGAACTGCTCGATGTTGCGCACGCCCTCGCCGGCCAGCATGCGGATGCGGCGCTCCATCTCGCCCACCGCCCACTTGAGCACGTTGGCCGCGATCTTGGGCTCGGTGACCACGGGCGTGAGCAGGTGCGGGATGTCCTCGTACACGCCCAGCTCCAGGCGCTTGGGGTCGATGAGGATCATGCGCACTTCGTCGGGCGTGCACTTCAGCAGGATGCTGCTGATCATGCAGTTGAGGCCCACGCTCTTGCCCTGGCCGGTGGCGCCGGCCACCAGCAGGTGGGGCATCGAGGTGAGGTCGGTGATGTAGGTCTCGCCGCTCACCGTCTTGCCCAGGGCCATGGTGAGCCGCGAGGCGGCCTTGCGGAAGCCGTCCGACTCCACGATCTCGCGCAGCGAGATCATCTCCCGCACCTCGTTGGGGATCTCGATGGCCACCGTGCCCCGGCCGCTCATGCGGTCGATGCGGATGGACTCGGCCTCCAGGCCCAGCGCCAGGTCGTCGGCCAGGCCCACCACCTTCGAGTACTTGATGCCGGCGTCGGGCTTGAACTCGTAGGTGGTGACCACGGGGCCGGGGTGGATCTCCACCACGCTGCCCATGACGCCGAACTCGTGCGACTTGGCCTGCAGCGTCTTGGCCTTCTCGAAGAGGCGCGTGCGGTCCATGCCCACCTGGGGCGGCGGCGCGTCCAGGATGGAGGCCGGGGGCACCGCGAACACGCCGGCGCGGATCTTCTTGATCTTCTCGGCCCGCTTGGGGGGGAGCAGGGGCTCGTCCTCCGCGTCGTCGCCCAGGGGGTCGGTGAAGGGGAGCGGCTTCTGCGAGGCCGGCCGCGCGCGCAGCGTGGGCGCCACCTTGGGCGCCGGAGCGGCCGCCGCCTGCGGCGGCTCGGCGTCCGCGTGCTCCGGCTCCGGCGCGTCGCCGTCGTCCGCGCTGCCCAGCTCCCAGCGCCCGTCTTCGGGCAGCTCGCCGTCCTCGTCGAGGTCGTCTTCAGACTCCGCCGGCGCCGCGCGGCCCTTCTTCTTCACCCGGGGCGCCGCGCCCTCCTCCGCCACCTCGCGCTGCGAGTGCTTGCGGATGACCTCCTGGCGCATCTTCTCCTTGCGCCGCGCCTCCATGAAGCGCGCCCAGGCCGTGGTCGCCTTGCGCACCTTGGCCGAGAGGTACTTGCCCACCACCGAGAGGAAGGCGGCGAACGAGAACTGGGTGGAGAGGATGATCGACACGAACACGGCCGTGGCCAGCAGGATGTAGGCGCCGGGCCGGTTCACGCCCGCCACCAGGCGCCCGGCCAGCAGCTCGCCCACGGCGCCCCCGGCCCGCACCGGCTCGCCCTCCACCATCACGTTGCCCACGCTCAGGGCCAGCAGGGCGGTCAGCGAGCCCAGCAGCAGCGTCACCCCGGCGGCCTTGGTGTAGGCCGCCTCCAGCGGGCGGCACCAGAAGAGCTTCCAGCCGAAGAGGCCGATGACCAGGGGCAGCAGCAGCGCGGCCAGGCCGAAGAGCTGGGGGATGAGCAGCTCGGCCAGGAAGGCGCCCAGGGGCCCGATGAAGTTGCGCGCGGCCTCGCCCCGGCCCGACTTGAAGAAGACGGCCGGATCGGACGGGTCGTAGGTGGCCAGGCTGGTCAGGAGCAGCAGGGCCAGGCCGAAGCACAGAAGACCCAGGAACTCGGACAGCCGTCGGTTGCGCGTCATCGGTTCGCCTAGACCTCCATGACGACGGGAATCACGAGCGGCCGCAGCTGGGTGCGCCGCTTGAGGAACTTGCGCAGCTCGGTCCGCACCCGCTCGCGCAGCAGGCTGGGGTCGTGCCGCTCTTCCTGCGGCCGCTCGTCCACCGACTGCGCCACCAGGCGCACCGCCTCGCCCATGAGGCCGGCGTCGCGGCCCTGGGCGTCGACGAAGCCGCGGGTCACGATCTCGGGCGGCGAGCCCAGGCCGCCGGTCGTCTTGTCGAGCACGATCACCGGCACCACGATGCCCTCGGCGGAGAGGTGGCGGCGGTCGCGCAGCACCACTTCTTCGACGCCGCCCTCGCGCGCGCGGTCGAGCAGCAGGCGGCCGGCCTCGACCCGCGCCTCCTTGCGCGCGCCGTGGGCGTCGAAGGCCAGCACGTCGCCGTCCTCCGCCACCAGCACGCGCTCCGCGCCCAGGCCGGCCTGCGCGGCCAGGCGGCCGTGCTGGGCCAGCATGCGGTATTCGCCGTGGATGGGCACGAAGTACTGCGGGCGCACGCGGGCCAGGATCTCCAGCAGGTCGTCGCGCGAGCCGTGGCCGGAGACGTGCACGCGGGCCGTGCCCGGGTGCACCACGTCGCAGCCGCGCCGCATCAGGTTGCCGATGAGGCGCGAGACGGCGCGCTCGTTGCCGGGGATGGCGCGGGCCGAGAGCACCACCACGTCGCCCGGCCCCAGGCCCAGCAGCGGGTGCTCGTCCACGCTCATGAGCGAAAGCGCCGACATGGGCTCGCCCTGGCTGCCGGAGACGAAGGCCAGCAGGCCGGGCGCGGGGTAGTCGGCCACCACGTTGGGGGAGAGCAGCCCGTCGGCGCGCACCTGCAGGTGGCCCTGCTCGCGCGCGACGGCCGTGTTCTCGACCATGCGCCGGCCCAGGAAGGCCACCGAGCGCGCGGCCTCCGCGGCCAGCGCGCACACGCGCTGGATGCGCGGGGTGGAGGTGGCGAAGCACGACACCACCACCCGCCCGCGGGTGCTGGCCAGCACGTCGCGGAAGGCGGGCAGGACGTCGTCTTCGCAGCCCGAGGGGCCGCCCACCTCGACGTTCGTGCTGTCCGAGAGCAGCACCAGCACGCCGCGCTCGCCCCAGGCGCTGAAGGCGTCGAGGTCGGTGGCCTCGTCGCCCCGGGCCTGGCGGTCGATCTTGAAGTCGCCGGTGGTGAGCACGACGCCGGCCGGGGTCTCGATGGCCAGGGCCAGGCTGTCGTGCACGCTGTGGGCCACGCGGATGGGGTTCAGCCGGAAGGGGCCCGCCTCCACCGCCTGTCCCGGACGCAGCTCGTGCATCTCCGCGCTCACGCCCCGCTCGCGCAGGCGCTCCCGGGCGAAGCCGAGCGCGAGGCGGCTGCCGTACACGGGCGCCGGCGCGGCCTGCAGCGCGAAGGAGAGGGCTCCGATGTGGTCCTCGTGGCCGTGGGTGAGCACCACGCCGCGCACGTGCTGCCTCCGCTGGCGCAGGTACTCGAAGTCGGGAACGATGGAATCGATGCCCAGGCCTTCGCTGCCCGGGAACATGACTCCGGCGTCGATGAGGAGCAGGTGGTCGCGCCATTCGAGGACCATGGCGTTCAGGCCAAACTCCCCCAGCCCGCCGAGCGGGATGAGTTTCACGGATTCGGAGCCGTTCAGGACGACCTACTTCCTCGGGACCGGCTCGAGAGCTCGTGCGAGGGCGGCGAACTCCGCTACCGATAGGGTTTCGGCGCGGCGCGACCCCTCGATATTGAGCAACCTCAAGTGTTCCTTGAGGTTAAGATAGCTATCTTGCAGGTTGTTTTCAAGCGTTCTTCTGCGCCGGGCGAAGGCCGTCTCCACCAGCCGGCGGAAGGCGTCGGGGTCGGGGACGTCCTCCCGCGGGGCGGCCAGGAACCGGGCCCGCAGGAGGGCCGACGAGACCTGAGGGGGAGGCCGGAAGGCACCGGGCGGCACCCGCAGGGGGAGGTCGGTCTCGGCCCGGAGCGCGAAGGCCACCGAGAGGATCCCATACTCCTTGGAGCCGGGCGGCGCGGCGATCCGGCGCGCGACCTCCTCCTGGAGCAGCGCGTGCACGTCGCGCACGTGGCCGTGCAGGTCGAGGAAGCGGCGCAGCAGCGGGCTGGAGATGTAGTAGGGGAGGTTGCCGGCCACGCGCGCGCCCGCCGGGACCAGCGCGCGCAGGTCCACGGTCAGCGCGTCGCCGGCCACGATCTCGACGTTGGGGGCGGCCCTCTCGCGCAGGCGCGCGGCCAGCGCGCGGTCGACCTCCACCGCCACCACCCGCCCCGCGCGCGCGGCCAGCGGGAAGGTGAGCGCACCCGCGCCCGGCCCGATCTCCAGGAACACGTCGTCCGGCCGCGGGTCGATGACGCGCAGGATCTTCTCCACCCACGGCGCGCTGAGGAAGTGCTGGCCCAGTCGGCGAGGCATGGGCCTCTACCTCGAGCGCCGGCTGAGGAACCGGGCCGGCACGGAGTCCGCCAGCCAGAACGACTCGTTGGCCTGGTAGAAAACGACGCCCGCGGCGTGCGCGGCCGCGGCGTCCACCTCGAGCAGCACCGCCTGGCCGCGCCGTGCGCCGACCCGGGTCGCAATGCTTTCGCTCGTCGTGAGATGCACGTACTGGCGCTTCATGGGTGCCAGCCCCTCGCGCAGGATGCGCTCGATGGCGTTCAGGTGGGTGCCATGCCACAGCTTCGCCGGTGGCGTCCGTGCCGCCTGCGCGATCCTGTCCGCGAAGGAATGGCCGTAGTTGGCGCGAATCTCGTCGTCCACGATCGAAAATCGCCGCTTGTCGGCTTCGACGGTCTCGACCACGGCGATCACGTCCGCCTCGCTCACCGCGGGTAGACGGGTGCGCGCCGCCATGACCACTTCGGCGACCGGCGCGTAGCCCTCCGCATCGAGAGTGAGCCCGAACGTCCCCGGCTCATGGCGGAGCATCAGCGAGAGCAGCTTCGAGAGCCTCACCAGCGGCGACGACGTCACCGTCCGCTCCGGTGCTTCCACGCGTCGCCCGCGTGGAGCAGGGCGGCCTTGAGCTCCTCCGCACGCCGTGGCAGCGGTTGGCGGCCGTGGAACACGTGGTACTGGACCGCGGGCAGCTCGGGCAACGGCCGTACGGCCACGCCGGGAGGGATCTTGCAGCAGGCATTGACGATGGCGAGGCCGAGGCCCAGGCGCACGAAATGCAGCATCAGCTCCCAGCCGCTGGTCTCGATCACCGGCTCCCACGAGACGTTCAGGGACTGCAGCGCGGTCGTGATCATCGTGCGATGCGGGCGGCCGGCGGGTGGCACGATGAGCTGCGCTCCGTCGAGCTCGCGCAGCCGCGCCGGCGACGTCCCGGCCATCGGATGCCGCGCGGGCACCGCCAGGACCTGGCCCACCAGCGTCAGCGGCTCGCTCACCAGTTGGCGGGTGCCCCGCTCGAGGGGAGCGACGCCCAGGTGCACCCGGGCCGAGAGCACGGCTTCCATCGCGGCCTGTGCCGTGGCCGTTTCCAGGCGCAGGGGTTGGCGCGTGGCGGCGCGATAGGATCGCAGCCCCTCCCCGAGCAGGTACAGGTAGGCCCCCTCACCGGCGGCCAGCGAAACCGGCACCGCGGCGCGCGTCTCGCCCAGCTCCGACTCGAACTCCTCCGCCGCCCGCGCCACCTCGCGCGCGAAACGCTGCACCTTGCGCCCGGCCTCGGTGATCTCGATCTGCCTTCCCTGCCGCTGGTAGAGCACGAGCCCGAGCGCGGCGCCCAGGGTGGCGACCTTGTTGTGCAGCGCCGGCTGCGACAGGTTTAGGCGCCGCGCGGCGTGCGTGAAGTTCCGGTCCTCGGCGAACTCGGCAAAGGCCAGCAGGGCGTCCCAGGAGGTGTCGCGCAGGAGCGGCATTTATTCAAGATTCCTATAGCGTGTCAATAAATGCAAGTTCCCATGAATACTAGAAGTTGCGACCATGGCGCCCATGCGAGGAGGAATCGCCATGAAGCTTGGAGTCGACGTGGGGCGCGTGCTCATCAGCCCCGGCGACGAGTCGCGGCCCGACACGTCGTTCATCGGCGGTAGCGCCGAGGACGCGCTGCGCACTCCCCCCTACGAGGGGATGTTCGAGGTGTTACCGCGCCTGGTGGGCAAGTTCGAAGCGCGCGTGTGGGTCGTGTCGAAGTGCGGACCGCGCGTGCAGCAGCGCACGCGGGAGTGGCTGGCCCACCATCACTTCTTCGAGCGCACCGGCATCGCCGCCGACCACGTGCGGTTCTGCCGGGAGCGCTGGCAGAAGGCCGAACACTGCGCGGAGCTGGGCATCACACATTTCATCGACGACCGCCTCGATGTGCTCGACGCGATGCGCGGCGTGGTCCGCGAGCGGCTGCTCTTCGGGCCCCAGCGTGCCGTTCCGCCCGCCGAGACGGGACTGCGTCCGGTGGCGGACTGGGCGGAGGTGGCGCGTGCTCTGCTGTAGCTCCCGGCATCGCGGGCCTATGCTAACTTCGCCCGCGTGACCCCCTTGCACGTCGCCTACGTCACCTCGGAGATGGTGCCGTTCGCCAAGACCGGCGGGCTGGCCGACGTCGCCGGCGCGCTGCCCAAGGCGCTGGCGCGCCTGGGCCACCGCGTCACCGTGTTCCTGCCCCGCTACGCGAACATCGCCTTTCCGCCCGGCGAGCTCCGCGGCTCGGTGCACGTGCCGGTGGACACGGCGCAGAGGAGCGCGGGCTTCTATCGCCGCGACCTGGGCCAGGGCGTGGAGGTGGTGTTCATCGAGCACCCGGACTTCTACGACCGGCCCTTCCCCTACGGCGTGGGCAACAACGACTACCCCGACAACCGCGTGCGCTTCGCCTTCCTCTGCCGGGCCGGGCTCGAGTACTTCCGCAGCCGCGGCGAGCGGCCCGACGTCTTCCACGCCCACGACTGGCAGGCGGGCCTGGTGCCGGTGTACCTGAAGACGTTCTACTGGGCCGACCCCACGCTCTACCGCTCGCCGACCGTCTTCACCATCCACAACCTGGCCTACCAGGGCAACTTCGCGGCCGACACGGTGAACGTGCTGGGACTGCCCGGCCACCTGGCCAGCGGGCCCATGGAGTTCCACGGCGGCGTCAGCTACATGAAGGCCGGCATCGCCTTCTCGGAGCTGGTCAACACCGTGTCGCCGACCTATGCGCGCGAGATCCAGACGCCGGCCAGGGGATACGGCTTCGACGGCCTCCTGCGCGCACGGGGCGGTGACGTCTCCGGCATCCTGAACGGCGTGGACTACGACGAGTGGGACCCGGGCGCCGACACCCATACCGCGGCCCGCTACTCGCCGGACGACCTGGCCGGCAAGAAGGACTGCAAGGCCGACCTGCTGCGCACCATGGGCCTGGCGGACACACCCGACCTGCCGCTGGTGGGCATCACGTCGCGCCTCGTCCCCCAGAAGGGCTTCGACCTGGTGGTGGAGGCCTGGTACGACCTGCTGCAGCGGCCGCTGCGCATGGTGGTGCTGGGCACGGGCGAGGCCGCGGTGCAGGACGGCTTCCGCGCCCTGGCCGCGCGCGCGCCCGACCGCTTCGCCGTGCGCTTCGCCTACGACACCGCGCTGGCCCACAAGATCATGGCCGGCAGCGACATCTTCCTCATGCCCTCGCGCGAGGAGCCCTGCGGGCTGACGCAGATGTACGCGCTGCGCTACGGCACGGTGCCGGTGGTGCGCTCCACCGGCGGCCTGGTGGACACGGTGGAGCCCCACGACGGCCGCGGCCAGGGCACGGGCTTCCGCTTCGACACGCCCGACGGCACCGGCCTCATGTGGGCGCTCGACCAGGCGCTCCAGGCCTACGGAAACCGCAAGGAGTGGACGGCCCTGATGAAGCGGGGCATGGCCCGCGACTTCTCCTGGGACCGCTCGGCCTCCGCCTACGTGGACCTGTATGAGCGGGCCCGGGCCCGCGTGTAGACTGGAAAGGAAAGAAAGGACCCTCACGCATGGGCGACACGCTGGCGACCTACAACGACGGGAACTGGGCGAGCGACGTGCTGCAGTCCGAGCAGCCGGTGCTGGTGGACTTCTGGGCCGAGTGGTGCGCGCCCTGCAAGGCGATGGTGCCGGCGCTGGAGGCGGTGGCCGCCCAGTTCAACGGCAAGGTGAAGGTGGGCAAGCTCAACGTGGAGGAGAACAGCACGGTGCCCGAGCAGTATTCGATCACCACCCTGCCCACCCTCCTGATCCTGAAGAAGGGCCAGGTGTCGGAGCAGCGCGTCGGGCTCATGTCCAAGGACGCGCTGATCAAGCTGCTCCAGGCGCACGTCGCCTAGGCCGGAGCCTCCCATCCCTCCCGCGCTGAGCGAAGACGGCTGGGAGGAGGCCCTGCGGGCGGGGCCGCTCCTGGCCGGCTTCTGGGCCGCGTGGTGCCTGCCCTCCCACGGCCTGGCCCCCCTGCTGGAGGCGGCCGGGCGCGAGCTGGGTCCGCGGGTGCGCGTGGTGCTGGTGGACCACGAGGCCAGCCCGGGCCTGGCCCGGCGCTACGCCATCCTGGGCCTGCCCACGCTGCTGCTGCTGAAGGGCGGCGCGGAGGTCCAGCGCCGCGTGGGCCTGCCCGACCTGGCCGCCGTGCGCGAGATGGTGAACGCGCTCGGCTAGGCCGGCGTCCAGATCGGCGACTGCTACACATTGAGGAAGTGTCTCAACCGGCGCTGGCCGGGGTGGACCTCTGTCGTAGTCTCCGGCATGCTCAGCTTCCTTTGCCCTTCCCGTGGCCTGGCCCGCGCCGTGCCGGCGCTCCTGGCCTTGATGGCCGTCCCTCCCGTCTTCGCGGACACGTTCACCTGCCACGCCACGCTCGTGGATGCTGAGGGCTTCCGGGTCGTGGGCCAGAACATCCTCCTGCGGGTGATGGCGAACGACGGGCTGGGCAGGCCGGACATCGAGGTGGGCCGCGCAAGCGGGGTGACGGGAAGCGACGGGACGGTCACGCTCACCGCCTACGCCCCCCAGCCCGTCAGCATGTTGCGGTGTTCGGTCAGTGGGGCCGTCACGCGCGGCAAGATCGA
>Ga0111538_10006473_pt1 | contig 15853 bp, 9 predicted proteins | sample SoiMethybrSBSTD1_FD_79669 | JGI IMG/M metagenome (GOLD analysis project Ga0111538, IMG submission 79669) | Bulk soil microbial communities from a Populus tree surrounding site in Tennessee, USA - Soil MetaG P. TD hybrid SBSTD1 (version 2)... | ecosystem: Environmental > Terrestrial > Soil > Tree...
CCCCGCCCATGTAGCCGAGCAGGTCGAGCCGGCGGGGCGCGCCGGCCGCGGCCAGCAGGGCCTTGGCCTCGGACGCGAAGGCGATGCCGTCGGGGCGGAAGAGGATGTTGAGGGGCTTGATGCCGCTGCGGTCGCGTCCCAGCACCAGCTTGCGCCGCTTCCGGTCCCAGATGGCGAAGGCGAAGATGCCGCGCAGGTGCTCGACGCAGCGCTCTCCCCACAATTCGTAAGCGTGGACGATGACTTCGGTGTCACTGCTGGTGGCCAGGCGGTGGCCATGACTTTCGAGAGTGGACTGGAGATCGCGGTAGTTGTAGATTTCGCCGTTGTTGATGACCCAGACCGTGCCGTCTTCGTTGGCCATCGGCTGCCGGCCCCCCTCCAGGTCGATGATGGCCAAGCGGCAGAAGCCGAACCCGAGGCCGTCTTCCTCCAGGAAGCCGGTCCCGTCGGGACCGCGGTACCAGAGAGCGTCCAGCATGGGCTCCAGGTCGCGGCGCAGTATCGGTCGTGTCCGGTCGTAGCTGAAGAGTCCGACGAATCCGCACACGGTGGCGTCTCCCTCCCAGGTTGACGAAAAGAGCCGCATGGTACACCGCGAGGTGCGGTGCGCTAGCGCACGGAGCGCGCACGGTGCGCGTTCCGTCACATGCCACAAGGGGAAGTGCTTGACTTGCCTGAACGGCCCTATACACTCTGCCTCCGCGTTTTTGGAGCGTTGAATGAAAAATTGTTTCGCTTTGATCGCCGTCGCGGCCTCCGTACTGCTCTCCGGATCCACCGGTCAGGCGCAGGACGCCCCCCCCTACAATCCGGTGCTGTTGCAGCCGGCCCAGAAGGAGCTGCGGCTGCTCGACGCCGTGGCCCTCGCGCTCCAGAACGACCCGCTCATCCTGCTGCGGGAATCCGAATCGCTGGGCAAGGCCGGCGTGGCCCGCGAGCTGGCCGGCCAGTTCGACTACACCCTCCAGGGTAACGGCAAGTACGAATACTTCGAGCAGGAGCTCACGGAGACCACCAAGCGGCAGGAGATCAAGGACCGCCAGGACCTGATCAACGCCCAGCCGGCGGCCGAGGCCCTGGCCGACAGCCTGCTGGCCCTGCAGCGGAACCTGCAGGACCCGCGCCTGGCCGACAACCCCAACCTGGTGGACCTTGCCAACGGCGTGACCGATCCGGCCACCCGGATCCAGGTGCTGGGCCTGCAGGTCCAGTTCGCGCTGATCAGCGACCTGATCGCCAACGCCGGCAACGCCGCCCTGCGCAACCAGCTCATCGCGCTGCGCAACACGAGCCTCGACCTGGCCCGCAACCAGATCAACCGCTCGGCCCCCGAGGCGGACAGGCTGCGCCTGGAAGTGCGCCAGATCCTGGCCGACCTGGGCCCGGCCCCGCTCGACGAGTGGAAGCGCAACGCGTCCTTCAAGCTGTCGGTGCTCAAGCAGCTGCGCAACGGCCTGTTCTTCGCCCCCTTCTTCGAGGGCACCTACCGGGCCGGCAACTACGTGGGCAAGACCTCGACCGATCCCAAGAAGGGCGGCCAGGGCATCAACGACACCTACCGGCTCGAAGTCGGCTTCGACGTGCGGGTGCCCCTCTTCCGCGGCCGGGGCAGCGTGTCCGTGGCCGCGGCCGAGAACTCGGCCAAGAAGGACTACGAGGCCAGCCGCTTCACCTACCTGCACGAGAAGTCGCTGAGCGTGCTGGAGACGGTGCGCGCCTACTGGGACGTGCGGGCGGCGGAGGACCAGGTCGAGGTGGCCCGGCGGGCCGTCGCGCTCCAGAGCGGCCTGCTCAACCTGACCCAGGCCCTGATCAAGGCCAAGGAGAAGCCGCGCTCCGACGAGGCGCGCGTGCAAGCCAGCACGGCCGACGCCCAGGCCCGCCTGGCCGAGGCGGAGCGCAACCTGAACGAGGCCCGCGTGAACCTGGCCCGGGCCATGGGCATCGCCATCGGCAACGCCGAGGACGCTCCCCTGGCCTCCGACGCCTTCCCCGAGCCGGCGACGAACCTGACCTCCACCGCCGAGGCCCTGAGCGCGCTGGCCCAGCAGGCCCTCGACCTGCGCCTCGACCGCAAGGCGGCCCTGCTGGTCGAAGAGGCGGGCCTGATCCTGGTGAGGGGCGCCCGCCGCGACCTGGGCCCCAAGATCGACCTGACGGGCCGGTTCGCCGGCAACTCCACGGGCGAGAAGAGCTTCAGCGACCTCGATCGCTGGGTCTTCCGCAGCGCCACCGGCGGCCTCGAGGTCGAGGCCCCGTTCGGCAACAACCAGCAGGAAGGCCGCCTGGCCCAGCGCGAGGCCACCTGGAACACGTCCCGCATCGACTCCGTCGACCTGACGCGGACCATCGCCCTGAACGTGCTGCGCACCGCCCAGTCGCTCACCGTCGCCGACGACCGTCTGCGGCAGGCGGAGGCCGCCGTCCGCTACTACGACCGCACCATCGAAGACGAGCAGGCCAAGCTCAAGGCCGGCGACTCCACCCTGGTCGACACCATCCTGACCGAGCAGCAGACCACCGCTGCCCGCAGCGCCCTGGTGCAGGCGCGGCGCGACTACGCCCGCCTGGTGGCCGAGCTGCGCTTCGAGGTCGGCGTGCTGGTGCTGGAGGGACCCGACGGGACCAAGGTGACCGAAGACTCGCTGCTGGGCGTGCCGGCGGCCATTCAGGGCGGACCCGCCCCCGTCAACCGCTGAGCGCCATGAACGTCTTCTCCAAGCCGTCATTCCGGGCCGGTCTTGCGCTCGCGGCCGCCCTGGCGCCGGTGGTGGCGCGGGGACAGGCCCTGCCCCCGGCGACGCCGCTCGACGTCGACAAGGCCGTCAGCCTGACCTTCGAGCTGTCCGCGGACCTGCTGCGCTCCAGCGAGCAGGTCGCGCTGGCCGGCGGGCGCTACACCGAGGCCAAGGGAACGTTCGACACCCTGCTGCGGGTCAAGAGTGCGGTCGGCCAGGTCGAGGGTGAGCTCGACCCCGACACGTTCGGCCGGGAGCAGGGGCGGCGCGCCGCCCTCTTCTTCCTGACCAACGGGTTCGGCCGCCTGCGCGAGCAGTACGCCGACAACCTGGCCAACGGCATCGTGGACGTGCCCCTCTGCCCGCCCGGCTTCACCAACGTCCGCATCGACAACCTGTTCGGACAGGACGCGGGCGACCTGGGCCTCAGCCGGCCCATCTGCCTGCCCGTGGGCCTCACGACGGACGATGCGCGCGGGCTGCTCAACCAGGTGAACGGGTCGCTGCTGGTCCCGAACAGCTTCATCGACCCCGGCGGCACGACCGAACGCCTGCGCCAGTTCTTTGGCCTGGTGCCCGACGACCGCATCGAGGAGCTCCGCCAGCTCGGCTTCGAGCAGATGGAGAGCCTGCTGCGGCTGGCCGGCTCGCTTGAGACGGGCACCGGCCTCTCGCTGGAGCGGCTGGGCCTGGTGCCCGTCAGCGACCGCACGCGCCAGCTCACCCTGGACATCGACCTCTCGAAGCCGCTGCGCACCGGGACCATCCTCTCGCTGCAGGCCGCCTTCTCCGGCGCGGAGGGAAACTTCCGCGGCAAGCCCCTCGATCCCGCCTTCGGCGGCAAGGGCCAGGACAACCTCTTCAAGTCCGGCTTCTTCTTCCAGGCCACCCAGCCGCTCTTCCGCGGACGCGGGGCCGTGACGGCGGCCGCGGCCGAGCGGGCGGCGCGGGTGCGCGTCGACTCCGCCGTGGCCCGACGCGACTTCGACTACTCGTCGCGCGCGCTGACCACGCTGCGCGCCTTCATCGACCTCGTGGCCGCCCAGCAGACGCTGGCCCTGCTCGAGCAGTCGCTGGCCACCCAGCGCACGATGCTGGAGGGCGTTGAGGCCCTGGTGAGGGCCAAGGAGAAGTCCCGCAGCGAAGCGGTGCGCTCGCAGGCCCGCGTGGCGGACCTGGAGACGAGCGTGAGCCAGGCCAACGTCACCGTGATCACCGCGCGCTTCGAGCTGGCGCGGGTGATCGGGCTTCCGGCCGGCACCGTGGCCGACGCCCCGGCGGCGGCCGGATCGTTCCCGGAGGTCCCGGTCGAGATGCCGGACGTTTCGGCCCTCGACCTGCAGGCCCGCGCGGCCCGCCTCGACCTGCGCTCCCTGCAGTTCGACGTGGACGCGTCGGTCATCACCTTCAACGCCGCCCGCGCCGACCTGCGCCCGAAGCTGGACTTCTTCGTGCGCGCCGGCCTGGTGGGCGACTACCGCAGCCCCTTCTTCCGCATTCTCCCCGACGAGTTCGCCAACGATCCCGCGGAGCCGAAGGAGAGCCCGGTCGACTACTACTCGCCCACCGGCTTCGGGCGCGCCCTGACCAACAAGTACCTGCCCGACATCCGCTTCCAGCTCACCCTGGAGGTCCCGTTCGGCAACAACCGGGCCAAGGGCATCCTGCAGCAGAACCAGGAGACGCTGCGCTCGGCCGAGATCCGCACCGCCGACCTGGGCCGTACCATCCACCAGCAGATCGTGCAGGCGGGCAACTCGCTGCGCGCGGCCCGCGAGGAAGTGGAGCGGCGGCGCGTCTCGGTGGCGCAGCACGAGGCCAACTGGAAGTCCACGCAGGAGCTGCGCCGCGCCGGCGACCTGAGCCTGGTGGACGTGCTGCTGACCGAGGAGGACCTGACCAACGCCAAGCTCGACCTGGTGCGGGCGCAGCAGGCGCTGGCCAATGCCCTGGCCCAGCTGCGCTTCGAGGCGGGCACGCTGGTGCGGTTCGACGATGGCAGGCCGGCCGGCGCCAACGTGGCCGGGATCATCGAGACCCGCTGAGCGGCCCGTGCACGGCGGATGCGGGGCGACGCCGCCCCGCATCCCGCCGCCGGGGACTCCGTCCCCTACTGGAAGTTGTTGCCGCCCTTGTCCTTGAACTCGGCCTCGGGCCGGCGCGTGAAACGGCCGCGGAAGGTACTGGCGAGGCTCGAGACCTCGCCGCCGTCCTGGATGTTCATGGAGCCGGTGCGGCCCTCGATCAGGCTGTCCTCGATGATGATGGTGGCCCCGCCTTGCACGATCAAGCCCCAACCGCCGGCCGAGACGTGGCTGTGGCGGATCCACAGCGTGCAGCCGCCCTCGGCGTTGATGGCGTCGCCGCCGGCCACGTCGAGGAACACGTTGTCCAGCCGCACCTCGCTGGCCGCCCGGCAGAACACGGGGCTGGTGCGCTTCGTCTTCTCGCGCGCGGCCGTCGTCCCTCCGCCCGCGGCGGCGCCGCCGGCGGAGCCCCCGCCGCCCACCTTCACCGCGCCTCCGCCCAGCGAGACGCTGCCGTCGGGGTTGAGCGTCACGCCGCTGGCGTCGAGCGTGACCCCCTGCCCGCCCTGGCGGGCCTGGATCTTGCCGTCCTTCAGGGTGATGGAGCCCGAGGCGTCCTTCATCTCGATGCCGCCGCCGCTGCTGGCCTGCACGCTGCCCTGGGCCCCACCGCCGCCTTTCACGCTGACGCCCGCGTTGCCGCCCTGCACGCTCACCGACGCGGCCGGACGGCTGGTGGCCGCCGGCGCGGCGGCTTCGGCGGCGGGCGGCGCGGCGGGAGCGGCCGGCTTCACCACCAGGGCCACGCCGGGCTTGAGGTCGGAGGCCTTCACCACCGTGATCTGGCCGCTGCTCTTGATGCGCACCGTGATCACGCCGTTGGCCTCGTCGGTGGCCACGATCTCAAGGTCGGGATCGGCCGCGATGGCGGCCTTGGCCGCCTCGAGGTTGCCCTTGGCCGCCTCGAGGCTGCCCTTGTCGCCCTTGGCGCCGCACCCGGCCAGGACCGACACGCTGATCAGGCCGATGGCTGCCGCCGAGAGCAGGCGCCACGCCCGTGGATATGCACCGACACCATCACCGCCGGTCGACGGACGCGTCGCCATGAGTGTCTCCTTTCGTCCCTGGCCGCTGAAGTAGGGAGTCAGGTCCTTGTATAGCACGTGGTTCAAGGGGTGCGCTTTCGCACAGCACCCCCAAAGGTTAGGTTGAAATCAGGCTGCCGCCGGGTGAATAATCGGCCCCACTCCGGATTTGGCAAGCAGAACGTTTCCGGGCCCGATCGAGAATCGAAAATGAAGCGTTGGAGCATCCTTCTTCTCACCGGCCTCTCGGCCTGCACCGTGGGCGGCGTCGACCTCGACCAGACGAACGCCGCCTACGGGATGGGCGGCAACTACCGCCTCACCATCACGGCCGCCGCGGAGTGCAACGTGACCGTGACGACGTACGAGTTCGACGTGGTGACGGTGGTGGGATCCTCGCACAAGGACGCACTGGTGGGGACGCTGCCCAACAACGACCGGCGCATCCACATGGTCTTCTGCGGGAACTGCCAGGGCGATCCGGCCACGGTCTACGCGAGCCTCGATACCGACGGGCCACCCCTCGGACAGGCTCCCCTGCCGTCCGGGCGGAAACTGCGGGCGCAGGGACTCTTGACCGGACGTTCGGAGGGGGGGCAGGGCGGGCGGACCGAGGTGCCGAGCGGGGAGTTCAGCGGCACCGTTGAGGTCAGTCTCACGAAAGACGTGGATACGGATTCGCTCGGCAGCTGCCAGTCGGACTTTCACTCGTGGTCGCTGCGCGCGCGTTAGCATAAACTAGCCGACGGGGGCCGAGTCTCTTATGGTCAGGCTGGGCCAGCCGAACGAGGACCAGACGCAGGAAGTCGTGTCCTTCGAGGCCGGCCAGTACGTGTTTCAACAGAACGACGAAGGCGATCACCTGTTCGTCGTCCAGCAGGGCGAAGTCGAGCTGCTGAAGACGAAGGGCGACCGTGAGCGCCGCGTGGCGCTCATGGTCAAGGGCGACGTCTTCGGAGAGGGCTCCGCGCTGGAGCAGCGGCCCCGCAAGTTCTCCGCCCGCTGCGTCACCGGCTGCACCTTCCTGCGCATCGACGCCTCCACGCTGGGCCAGCTGGCCCGGCTGCATCCCGAGGTGGCGCTGCACATGATGCGGCGCCTGTCGCGCCGCCTCAGCGAGTCCTACGAGACGCTGCAGGCCATCGACGCGGGCGACGACACCTCACCGCCGGTGGAGGCCCCGGCCGCCCACGGCAAGCCCCGCATCGTGCTCGACTCGGGCGCGGCCGAGTTCCCGCTCTGGACGGGACCGGAGGCCATGGTCGGGCGGCCCGATCCGCCCAGCGGGTTCATCCCCGAGATCAACCTGGCCCCCCACGACTCGCACCGTTCCCTGAGCCGCAGGCACGCGCTCATCTTCAGGAAGGGCGACGACTTCTTCGTGCGCGAGGAGGCCGGGGTCCGCAACGGCACCACCGTCAACGGCCAGAAGCTGGAGACGGGCGTGCCGGCCAAGATCAAGAATGGCGACGAAATCTGTTTCGGTCGCGTGAAGACGACGTTCCGAGCCTGATCCATCCATGTCCTCCTCAACTCCTCCATCCCCGAAGGACGCGGCGCAGGACGCCGACGCGCCCGTGCCCGCCGAGGCGGCGGCGGCTGGCGAGGCCGGCCCGGGCGAGCAGTCCACCGCCTCGGCCCTGGACGAGATCGACACCGCCTCGCTGGTGCCCCTCATCCGCGTGCGCCAGCAGCAGGCCGAGGTGCGCACCCTGATGGAGCGCGCGCTGGCCAGCAAGCACCTGGCCGCCCATGCCATCTACGACCGCGTCATGGCCAGCTACCAGGAGCGCCTCGACGCCCTGGCCGCCGAGGCCCAGCCGCTCTGGGAGGCCGGGCAGGTCCAGTACGTCAAGCTGCGCGCGCTGTACCAGCGGGTGGCGGCGGCCCTGGAGTCGGCGCGGATGGACCTGCACGAGGCCGAGTTCCGCCGCCAGATCGGCGAGATCACGGAGGCCGGCTTCCAGCAGCGGCGCGAGGACTGCGAGGGCCGGCTGGCCCGGCACCAGGACGAGTTCGAGCGCATCGACCAGCTGCTGAAGCTGTTCATGGACGCCATCCCCGGCGAGCCGTCGGCGCCGGCTCCCGAGGCGGCGCCGGCCGTGCCCGTGTTCGAGCCCCCGGCGCCTCCGCCGGCGGGGGCCGCGCTTCCCTACCCGTTTGCGGCCCCCGCACCCGCGCCCGCTGCCCCGGCTCCGGCCGCTGCCGCGGCCGCGCCGGCGCCCTTCGCGCCTCCGGCGTCCTCCATCCCGACGCCCCTTCCGGTCGCGCGGCCCGTGCCGCCGCCGGCCCCGGTGCCCGAGGCGCCGCCGGAGGGCGGCTTCATCCAGACCGTGATGGGCAACCGGCCGCCGGTGGAGCCGCCGCTCATGACGGTCCCCATGCCGGCGGCGCAGGAGCCCCCGGCCGTGGAGACCGGGCGCTCGTTCAGCACGCTGGCCGTCTCCGCCGCCCGCCTGGTGAAGGAGACGCCGGCCGGCCTGGGCGCCACCTACGACCTGGGCACCGTGACCAGCATCGGCCGCACGCCCGACAACAACATCCAGGTGGAGATGCCGGAGGTGTCGCGCCGGCACGCGCGCATCTCGATGACCGAATACGGCTACGTGATCGCCGACCTGAAGGCCGGCAACGGCACCTACGTGAACGGCGAGCGCATCACCGAGAAGCGCCTGACCCACGGCGACCGCGTCTGGATCGGGAGCACGTGTTTCGTGTTCCTGCAGGACTAGCGTGGACTTCCAGGAGGTCCGGCAGGGCGAGGCGGTGGTGGTGGCCCCGGTGGGCAGCCTCAACGCCCAGAACGAAGAGGCCTTCAGCACCAAGCTGAAGGCCCTGCTGGGCGAAAACCTGCGCTTCCTGGTGGTCGACTTCCGCAAGGTCGACTACGTGAGCAGCGCCGCCCTGCGCGTGCTGCTCCTGGTGGCCCGCAAGCTGGTGCCGCGCGAGGGCCGGCTGGTGCTCTGCGCGCTCAACCCCGAGATCCAGCAGGCCTTCACGGTCTCCGGCTTCGACAACGACTTCACCATCGTGACCACGCGCGGCGAGGCCCTCGACGTGGCCACGCGCCCGGTGACGGCCCCGGAGCCGGTGGCCGAGCGGACGTTCCGGCCCGACGGCGCCCCCATCGACGTGCGCATCGCGCGCCTGGCCGCGCTCACCCTGGTGCTCATGGGGGGCGACGAGGGCGGCGCGGCCCGGCCCGTCCTCTTCGTCAACGGTCCCGACGCGCCCACCCTCGACCCGCGGCTGCCCGACATCGTGCTGGCCAGCCTGCGCGCCGACCGGGAAAAGCGCTCCAAGTCTTCCGCCGGCTCTCGCGGGTCGGCTAGCCGAGGAGGTCGTTCGTGAGCAATCCGATGTTCCGCAAGGCGGCGATGGACAAGGCCACGTCGCCCGAGCAGCTCGACCTGGTCATGCAGGTGACTTCGCCCATGGGCTGGCTGGCCGTGGCCACCATCGGCACCATCCTGTTCCTGGTCGGCGTCTGGAGCTTCGTGGCCAGCATCCCCGACCTCGTGGAGGGCCAGGGCGTGCTCATCCGCGGCGAGCGCCTGACCGAGATCAAGGCCCCTTCCGCGGGGACCCTCATCTCGCTGAGCGTCAGCGCCGACGCCAACGTGATCGCCGGCCAGACGATCGCCACCATCCGCCGCGACCGCTCGGAGATCGAGCAGAAGATCCAGCTCAAGACCGACCAGCTCAACCGCCTGCGCGCCCAGAACGCGGGCGAGAACTCCGCCGACGAGATGACGGCCGGCCGCAACTCGGCCATGATCGCGGCCAAGGCCTCCGAGCTCAACTCGCTCCGCCAGCAGCGGGCCACGCAGGTGGACCTGGTGAAGCGGGGCCTGAAGGCGGAGAGCGCGCTGTTCGAGTTCGACCGCCGCATCACGACGGCCCAGGGCGAGCTGAACGCCCTGCAGAAGGAGAACGACCTGGTGCGGACGCGCATGACCCCGCGGGCCAACCAGGAGCGCGACCTGGAGGGCGAGCTCACCTTCCTGAAGGGCGACCTGGAGCGCACCACGGTCGAGATCAAGAGCCCGGAGAGCGGGCGCGTGGTCGAGGTCATCAAGAGCGCGAACGACAAGCTGGCCGAGGGCGAGCCGCTCGTCCGCCTGGAGAACGCGAAGGCCACCGACCCCAACGCGCCCAAGGGATTCTGCGACGGCAACATCCACGCCGTGGTCTACGTGGCCGGCGACCAGGCCGGCAAGCTCAAGCCCAAGCAGCCGGCCCGCATCTCCCCCACCGACGTGAAGAAGGAGGAGTACGGCTTCATCATGGGCACCGTGGAGTGGGTCTCCAGCCACGCCGCCTCCCCGGACGACATGAAGGAGAAGCTGAAGAACGAGAAGCTCGTCTCCTCCTACAACGAGAAGGGCCCCGTCTTCGAGGCCCGGGTGTGCCTCACCTTCGACCCCAAGAACAAGGTCAACGGCCTCAAGTGGTCCTCCTCGCAGGGCCCGCCGCGGCAGATCAGCAGCGGCGGCCTGGCCAACACGTCCATGGTGGTCGACGCGCGCAAGCCCTACACGTACGTGATCCCCTCCATCAAGAAGACCCTCGGGATCTGAGAAGGGAACAGTGGCCGAAGAAGCGTCCGCCGCGCAAAAACCCGACGCCGCCGGTCCCAAGCGAAACCCGCCCAACAAGCGGGTGGCCACGCCCACGCTCCTCCAGATGGAGGCCGTGGAGTGCGGCGCCGCCGCTTTGGGCATCATCCTCGGCTACTTCGGCAAGACCGTGCCCCTGGAGGAGCTGCGCGTGCAGTGCGGCGTCTCCCGCGACGGCAGCAAGGCCAGCAACGTCCTCAAGGCTGCGCGCAAGTACGGGCTGAACGCCAAGGGCTGGAAGTACGAGCAGCTGGACAAGCTCTACGACCTGCCCATGCCCGTCATCCTGTTCTGGAACCTGAACCACTTCCTGGTGCTGGAGGGGTTCAAGGGCGGCAAGGCCTGGCTGAACGACCCCGCGCAGGGCCCGCGCCGCGTGACGATGGAGGAGCTGGACTCCTCCTATTCAGGTGTCGTCCTCACCTTCGAGACCACTCCCGAGTTCAAGAAGGGCGGCGACAAGAACAGCATGGCCGCGTCCCTGGCCCGGCGGCTGGGCGACTCGCGCGAGGCGCTGGCCTTCGTGATGGTGGTCGCGCTGCTGCTGGTCATCCCGGGCCTGGTGGTGCCCACCTTCACCCGGGTCTTCGTGGACGACTTCCTGATCGGCGGCCGGGCCTGGATGGTGAAGCCCCTGCTCTGGACCATGGGCGTCACCGCCATCATCATCTGCGCGCTGACCTGGCTCAAGGAGTACTACCTCCTGCGGCTGGAGACCAAGCTGTCGCTGATGCACTCCAGCCGGTTCTTCACCCACATCCTGCGCCTGCCCATCCCCTACTTCGTACAGCGCTTCGCCGGCGACATCGGCTCCCGCGTGGGCATCAACGACACGGTGGCCAACGTCATCGCCTCCAAGCTGGCCATGACGGCCATCGACATCCTGGTCCTGGTCTTCTACGTCGCGCTCATGCTGCGCTACGGCGTGGTGCTGACCGTGGTGGTGATGGGCATCCTGCTCATCAACATCGCGGTGGTGAAGCTGGTGGCCCGCATGCGCACCGACGCCGCGCGGCGCGTCCTGCAGGACAAGGGCAAGCTGTCGGGCACGGCCATGGGCGGCCTGCAGATGATCGAAACCCTGAAGGCCACCGGCGGCGAGGCCGAGTTCTTCTCCCGCTGGTCGGGCTACCAGGCCAAGACGCTGCTGGGCGAGCAGGTCCTGACCGTGCTGCAGAACACCACCGGCGTGGTGCCGGAGATCGTCAGCCAGCTCTCCGTGATGGCCGTCTACGTGGTGGGCGGCTTCTACGTGATGGGCGGCGACCTCACCATCGGCATGCTGGTGGCCTACCAGACGCTGGTGGCCAGCGTGAACAAGCCCCTGGGCAACCTGGTCAGCTTCGGCGGCACCATGCAGGAGCTGCAGGGCGACATGAACCGCCTCGACGACGTGACGCGGTATCCCGAGGATCCGCAATACAAGCGGGCCGCGGCCATCAAGAGCAAGCCCGGCGACGCGGTCAAGCTCAACCCGCGCATCACGCTCAAGGACATCACGTTCGGCTACAGCCCCCTGGAGCCGCCCCTGATCGAGGACTTCAACCTCACCATCGAGCCCGGCCAGCGCGTGGCCCTGGTGGGCGGCAGCGGCAGCGGCAAGTCCACGGTGGCCAAGCTCATCAGCGGGCTCTACGAGCCCTGGAAGGGCGAGATCATCTTCGACGGCACCCCGCGCAAGGAGCTGCCCCGCAGCCTGATCACCAACTCGCTGGCCGTGGTCGACCAGGAGGTGTTCCTGTTCGGCGGCACCATCACCGAAAACGTCACCATGTGGGACTCCACGCTGCCGCCGGCCCGCGTGGCCACGGCCTGCCGCGACGCCGCCCTGCAGGACGTGATCGAGAAGCGCGAGGGCCGCTACGACGCCTGGATCGAGGAAGGCGGCGGCAACCTGAGCGGCGGCCAGCGCCAGCGCCTGGAGATCGCGCGGGCCCTGGTCGGCGAGCCGACCATCATCGTGCTCGACGAGGCCACCAGCGCGCTCGACCCCAACACGGAGACGTTCATCGACGAGAGCATGCGCCGCCGCGGCGTGTCCTGCATCATCATCGCCCACCGCCTGAGCACGATCCGCGACTGCGATCGCATCATCGTCATGCGGCGGGGCAAGGTGGTCCAGGAAGGGACCCACGACGACATGAAGGACATCGACGGTCCCTACAAGGACCTGATCGGACACGGATGACCACCGACGCGCGAGGGCCGGGCGGCATGATTCCGGGAGCACCCGTCTTCCGGCTCAAGATCCTCTCCTCCGACCTGGAGGGGCTGGCGGGGCGCGAGATCGCGGCCGGCGACGGGACCACCACCATCGGGCGGGCCGACGACTGCTCGGTGGTGCTGAAGGACCTGCGCATCTCCCGCAAACACGCCAAGATCGAGTCGCAGGGCGGCAGCATCCGCCTCCTCGACCTCGACAGCGCCAACGGCATCTACGTGGGCGAGCAGCGGGTGCCCGAGCTGGAGCTGAGCCACGGCAAGCAGTTCCGCATCGGGGGCACGCTGTTCGAGTTCCTCGGGCCCAGCGGGCCGCCGCGGGTGGCCGCGCCGCCCTCGATGCCGCCGGTCAGCGCCGCGCCGCCGCCGCCGTCTTCCGCGGCCTCGCACCGGTCGATCCCGCCCATGCCGGCCCCGCCGGCGGTGCCGCCGGCGCCCATGGCCGCGCCGCCGCCGCCGGCTGCCGCCGCCGCTCCGCCCACCCAGTCGATCCCGCCGGCAGCGGTCCCCGCGCCTCCGCCCCGCGCGGCCGCGCCCGCACCGCCGGCCGTGCCGCCTCCACCCCCGGGAGCCGTGCCGCCCCCGTTCGTCGCCGCGGCGGCTGCGGCAGCCCCGGCTCCGCCGCGCCCGGCGGCACCCGCACCGTCAGCCGTGCCGCCGCCTCCGCCGCCCGCCCCGCCGGCCCCGCCGGCCAAGGCCGCGCCCGCCACCATGCCGCCGCAGCCTTCGCCCGCGGCCCGCCCCGCTCCCCCGCCCGCCGCACCGGCGGCGGACGAGGGCTCACACACGGTCATCAAGCCGCGGGGCGAGTTCGTGGTGCGCGTGATCTCGTCCAAGGGCGGCATCCAGGCCGGCAAGGAATACAAGGTGCCCTGGGGCGTGGCCACCATGGGCCGCGGCGAGACCTGCACCATCGTGCTCGAGGACGACAGCGCCTCGCGCAACCACGCCCGCATCGAGGCCGCGGCCACGCCCGGCCAGTTCAAGCTGACCGACACCGGCAGCTCGAACGGAACGTGGATCGACGAGCGGCGGGTGACCGAGGAGATCATCGCCGTCGGCCAGAAGTTCCGCATCGGCGACACCTACCTCGAGTGCCATCCGCCCGTCATCAAACACGACGCCACCCGCGTGCTGTCCGACCTGGGCGACCTGCTGGCCAAGGAAGCGGCCCTGCGCCTCTCGCGCGCCGGCGAGGCCATGACCCTGGGCGGCGCCCAGGTCGTCCTGCTCGACGACCCCGACATCGTGTACTACGTGGTCTCGGGCAAGGTCGAGCTGTTCACGGTGACGGTGAAGGACGGCAAGCCCCTGGGCGCCCGCAACCACTTCCTCACCCTGGTGCCCGGCGAGGGCATGTTCGGCGTGAACCCCAAACACACGCGCGATTCCGGCTTCATGGCCGCCGGCAAGGGCGGCAGCCAGATCCGCAAGATGACGCGGTCCGAGCTGCGCAAGATCGCCGCCATCGACGCCCAGATGACCGGCATGGTGGTGCGGCTGGTGGAGACCTGGGTGGGAGGGATGTCGGCCCGCCTGACCCGCGACATCTTCCCGCGCCCGGCCAGCGACGTGTCCATCTCCGCCGGCGCCGAGACCGTCATCGAGAAGGGCAAGAGGGCCAACTCCGAGAAGGGTGTCGTCTGGCTGGACGCGGCCCCCGACCACTTCGTGTACGTGGGCATGAGCACGCTGCTGCCCGCCACCACCGTGCCTTTCCCGCTCACCCAGCACACCTGGCTGGAGCTCACCAGCGACGTGGAGACCGAGGAGAAGGTCCGCGGCCGCAACACCGCGGACATGTTGGCCAAGGGCGACCTCTTCGCCGGCATGGACCTCTTCCACGAGACGCTCTGCGACTGCGAGTTCATCAACAAGCGCCTGGCCCTGGTCGACGAATACCAGCGCCTGCAGAGCAAGGCCCGGCAGTCGGAGGCGGCCAAAGATGCGGCCTACGACGCCATCGGCGCCGTGCTGGCCGGCAAGACGCCCAGCCTGTCCGAGGGCATGTCCACCAGCAGCGTGGAGCCCGTGCTGTACGCCTGCCGCCTGGCCGCCGATGCGGCCGGCATCAAGGTGAAGGCCCCGGCCGACAAGGCCAAGGACAAGCCGTTCGACGACCACGTGCTGAGCATCGCCGCCGCCTCGCGCTTCCGCACCCGCAAGATCGCCCTGCGCGGCGACTGGTTCAAGAAGGACTCCGGTCCGCTGGTCGGGCTGACCGACAAGGGGGCGCCGGTGGCGCTCATCCCCCGCGGCAAGAAGGCGTACGACTGCGTGGACGCCACCACCAAGGTCCGCACCCCGGTGGACGCGGAGTTCGCGGCCACGCTGGGCCTCTTCGCCCACTCCTTCTACCGCACCCTGCCCGCCGGCCAGCCCAGCCTGCGCGATCTCATCCGCTTCGGCATGTGGGGCCTGGGCAGCGACCTCAGAACCGTGCTGCTGATGGGCGTCATCGCCGCCGGCCTGGGCGTGGTGAACCCCTACCTCACCGGGCAGATGGTCGACACGGCCATTCCCCAGGGCGACCGCTTCGGCGTCATACAGCTGGGGCTGGGCATGCTCATGGCGGCCCTGGCCGGCGCGGCCTTCAAGATCGTGCAGGGCATCGCGGTGGTGCGCATCGAGAGCAAGGTCGACTACGTGCTGCAGGCCGCGCTCTGGGACCGCCTGCTCGACCTCCCGCCCACCTTCTTCCGCGAATACGGGGCCGGCGACCTGGCCGACCGGGCCGGCGGCATCAACGCCATCCGCGGCCTGGTGGCCAAGGCCGGCGTGGCGGCCGTGCTGGGGGCCATGAGCTCGCTGGGCTACGTCTTCATGATGGCGAAGACCAGCGCCAAGCTCACCGGCGCCGCCTTCGTGATCACCTTCGTCCTGGTGGGCGTCACCACCACCTGCAACTACCTGCAGCTCCGCCACCAGCGCGGCGAGATGGCCATCCGGGGCAAGATCGCGGGCCTGGTGCTCCAGCTCATCACCGGCGTGGGCAAGCTGCGCGTGGGCGCGGCCGAGAACCACGCCTTCCGCGTGTGGGCCACCAAGTTCTCCCAGCAGAAGCGGGTGGCCTTCACGGTGGGCCAGGTCCAGAACGTCAGCCAGACCTTCGGCGCCACCTTCCCCAGCCTCTCCTCCCTGGCCATGTTCGGGACCATCTA
>Ga0111538_10006474_pt1 | contig 15851 bp, 15 predicted proteins | sample SoiMethybrSBSTD1_FD_79669 | JGI IMG/M metagenome (GOLD analysis project Ga0111538, IMG submission 79669) | Bulk soil microbial communities from a Populus tree surrounding site in Tennessee, USA - Soil MetaG P. TD hybrid SBSTD1 (version 2)... | ecosystem: Environmental > Terrestrial > Soil >...
GACGGGCTCAAGGAGGCCGCCTGGGCGGTCGTGGTCATCGGCATCATCGGCACCCTCGGCGCCTGGGTAACCGGCGAGGGGACGCGCGCCGCCGGGACACGACGCTGGCTCGGGCCGTGGCTTGCCCGCCCTGGCCTCGCGTGGGGCGTGTTCGCGGCCGTGCTTCTGCTCGTGATCTGGGCGCTCCCGCTGCAGCGGTTCCTGATCGCGGCGATCCTCGCCGTGCTCGCCTGTGCCGGGTTCGAGGTCGCGCGGCGCCAGGCCGTCGCCGAGTACGAGGCCGAGGGCGGCGAGGCCGCACGGCCGCAGCTCTCGATGCCGTTCCGCCGGCGGGCGGCGACCGAGCAGACGACGCAGGTCGAGGAGCTCGAGCGCCTCGCGCGCCTGCGGTCGGACGAGCTGCTCACCGAGGAGGAGTACGCCGCCGCGAAGGGGCGCTTGCTCGGGGCGGGGACGTCGGGTTAGAGCTCGAGGGCCTCGCCCGGCGCGAGCACGCGGACGTCGACCCCGGGCGCCTCGCGGGCGGCCGCCTCGACGAACGTCGCCTGCGGCTCGGCGAGGAACGCCGGCTGCCGGCGGAGCCCCAGGTGCACCGGGGCGTACGTGCCCCAGTGGATGGGGACGGCGATGCGCGGGCGGAGCAGCGCAAGCGCCTCGGCGCCCTGCTCGGGATCCATGTGCGCGCCGCGGCCGAGCGTCGGCCCCCAGCCCCAGATCGGGATCAAGGCGAGGTCCAGCTCCGGCACGAGCCCGTCCATCTCGGGGAAGAGCGCCGTGTCGCCGGGAAAGTAGATGCGGCGCGAGCCGCGCACCGCATAGCCGAGGGCCGGCGCGCGCTCCGGATACGGCGGCCTCGAGCCGTCGTGCGCCGCGAACGTCGCCTCGACCTCGACCGCGCCGATCGCGAGCGTCTCTCCGACGTCCAGCTCCGTCACGTCCCGGAAACCCCGCCGGCCGAGGATCCGGCCGATCCCGCGCGGCACGACGAGCGGGGTCTTCGCGGCGATCCGGTAGAGCGACCCGAGGTCGAGATGGTCGTGGTGTGCGTGCGAGAGCAGCACGGCGTCGACCGGCCGTAGCGCGTCGGCGTGCACCGGCGCCCGGCGCCGCAGGTGCTTGACGAACAGCCGCAGCAGCGGGTCGGTGAGCAGCCGCACGCCGTCGAGCGAGATCAGCACCGTCGAGTGCCCGATCCAGCGCACCTCTGTCGCATCCGCCATCGAGGCGATGGTAGGCCCACCGCGTCGGGTAAAAGGACGTGGACGCACAAAGCGTTCCACGAGCGGAGGAGGAGACGATGCCCGGCTGGGTCGGCAACATCGAGCAGGAGACGCTCTCGAACGAGACCTTCCGCACGGTCGTGTTCACGGGCGAGCACACGCAGCTGACGGTGATGAGCATCGAGCCGGGGGACGACATCGGCGGAGAAGTCCACCACGGGCACGACCAGTTCCTCCGGATCGAGTCGGGCACCGCCCGCGTCGAGCTCGGTGGCAGCGAGGGCTCGCCCGAAGAGGTCCACGAGGTCGCGGACGACTGGGCGATCATCGTCCCGTCGGGGAGCTGGCACAACGTCGTCAACACCGGCTCGGGGAAGCTCAAGGTCTACTCGCTGTACTCGCCCCCGGAGCATCCCGACGGCACCGTTCACCGGACCAAGGCGGACGCGCTGGCGGCCGAGCATTGACGACGGCGTGAGCGCCGGAGCGGAGCTCACGGTCGTCGACAACCCGGCGGAGCTCCGCTACGAGCTTCGGCGCGGCGCCGACGTCGTGGGGCAGATCCGGTATGCGGTCGAACCGGGGCTCGTCCTCCTGATCCACACGGAGGTCGCAGAGGCCGTCGAAGGGCAGGGGCTGGGCTCGCGGCTCGTCCGCGGCGCACTCGACGACATCCGCGCCCGCGGCCTCAAGGTCGCTCCGGTGTGCCCGTTCGTGCTCTCGTACCTCGAGCGGCACCCCGAGTACGCCGATCTCGTGGAGTCGAATCCGCCCCGCTGGGAGTGAGCGAGCCGCCTCGGCCCGCGGCGCATCGATTCTCAGACGGTTCACAGGATCGCCAGGCAGTGTTCGAGCGTGGGCGGCATCCGCGAGACGAACGGAAGCCCCGCGAGGATCCTCGTCGTCGACGACGAGGGCTCGATCGTCGACGCCGTCGCGACCGCCCTGCGCTACGAGGGCTTCGAGGTCGAGGAGGCGGCAACGGGGCGCGAGGCGCTCTCGGCGGTCGCCCGCTTCGACCCGGACCTGATCGTGCTCGACTGGATGCTTCCGGACGTCGAGGGCATCGAGGTCGGGCGCCGGCTGCGTGAGCGCGGGCACCGGAACGCGATCCTGTTCCTGACGGCGAAGGACGGAGTCGAGCACAAGGTCGAGGCGCTCCGGGCCGGTGGGGACGACTACGTGACGAAGCCGTTCTCGCTCGCGGAGGTCGTGGCGCGCGTGCACGCGATCCTGCGGCGGACAGCCGGCGAGCTGCCCGGGGACGTCCTCCGCTACGGCGATCTCGTCCTCGACGAGGCGCGCCACGAGGTCTTCCGCGGCGAGACGCCGGTCCAGCTCACGGCGACCGAGTTCGCGCTCCTCCGCTTCTTCCTCTTGAACCCGCGGCGCGTGCTCTCGAAGGGCCAGATCCTGCAGAACGTGTGGCGCTACGACTTCCGCGGCAACTCGAACGTCGTCGAGACCTACGTGTCCTACCTCCGCCGCAAGCTCGACGCCGCCGGCCCGCCGCTCATCAAGACGGTGCGCCAGGCGGGCTACATGCTGGAGGCATGACTCATGCTCCAGCGGCTGTCGCTGCGAGCGAGGCTCCTGCTGGCGGTTCTCGTCGTCGCGGCCGTCGGGCTCGTGGCGGCGGACGTCGCCACCTACCGCGCGCTCAGCTCGTTTCTCGTCGACCGTACGGACAGCTCACTCGAGGACAGCGCGCACTCGATCCGCAGGCCCGGAGGCGAGCGTGCAGGTCCGCCCGGCGTCGCGGTGCAGGTGCGCTCTGCCGACGGGACGACCGTGCTCGTCACCCTGCCGAGGATCGTGATCCCCGGCGAGGGCGAGCCGGCCCCGAAGCTGCCCGGCACGATTCTCCCGCCGACGGGCGGCGACGGCCGCGAAGCGGTGCGCTACTTCACGGCCCCCGGGCAGGACGGCGGCAGCTACCGCGTGCGGGCCTCCGTGGAGGAGCGGGCACGGGCGATGCTCGTCGTCTCGACGTCGCTCGCCGACGTCGCCTCGACCCTCGACCGGCTGCTCCTGATCGAGTTGGTCGTGACCGCCTTCGTGCTCGCGGGGATCGCCGCCCTCGGGCTCTGGCTCGTGCGAGTCGGGCTGCGTCCGCTCGACGCGATCGAGGGCACGGCGGCGGCGATCGCCGCCGGCGATCTTTCGCGCAGGGTCGAGCGGGCCGAGGACCGGACGGAGGTGGGCCGGCTCGGGCTGTCGCTCAACGCCATGCTCGCGCAGATCGAGTCTGCATTCCGCGCCCGCGAGGCCTCCGAGCGCAAGCTGCGCCGCTTCGTCGCCGACGCCTCGCACGAGCTGCGGACGCCGCTCGCCGCGGTGCGCGCCTACGCGGAGCTCTTCGAGCGCGGCGCCGCGACCCGGCCCGACGACCTCGAGCGCTCGATGACGGGCATCAGCCGGGAATCCGAGCGCATGAGCCTCCTCGTCGACGACCTGCTCCTCCTCGCGCGCCTCGACGACGGGCGGCCGCTCGCGCGCGACCGGGTCCAGCTCGACGAGGTCGTGGGCGAGGCGGTCGAGACGGCGCAGGCCGTCGACGCGGACCGTCGGATCGAGCTGGACGCCGACCCGGCGGTGGTGATCGGAGACCGCGACCGCTTGCGCCAGATCGTGGACAACCTCCTCGCGAACGTGCGCGCTCACACTCCGCCGGGCACGCCCGTGGCGATCTCGGTGCGCCGGCGGAACGGGGCGGCGGCGATCGCGGTGCGCGACAGCGGCCCCGGGCTCGACGCGGAGCACCTCGAGCACGTCTTCGAGCGCTTCTACCGCGTCGACTCGTCGCGCGCCCGGGCGAGCGGGGGCGTCGGCCTCGGACTCTCGATCGTCGCCGCGGTCGCCGAGGCGCACGGCGGGCACGTCTCGGCGCGCTCGCAGCCGGGCGATGGCGCGACGTTCGAGATCTCGCTGCCGCTCGCCGACGGCGACTGATCGGCGCTGCGACGTCACAGCCGGTCCCAGCCGGTTCACAGAGCCGCCCCGGCGCGCCTCGGTTTCATGGCCGTGATGAGAGGGACAGGCACGATGAAGCGCACCATCACCGAGACGGACCGGGAGGAGAAACCATGATCGACGACGACGATCCGCGCGACGAGACGACGCTTACGCGGCGCGACTCGCTCCTCGGCCTCGGAGGGATCGCGGCGGCCGCGCTGGGCGGGGGCGGCGTCCTCGCGGCGGTCGACGGCGAGATCGCCCACGCAGCCGGGAGTGGGCCCGCGGCGGTCGCCTCGGGGCTCGTCACGTGCGTGCTGACGCCCGAGATGACGGCCGGCCCGTTCATCCTCGACGGCGACAAGGTGCGTCGCGACATCCGCGAGGGCAGGCCGGGAACTCGGCTCGAGCTCGCAACGACCGTGGTCGACGTGTCGACGTGCAAGCCGATCCGCGGTGCGGCCGTCGACGTCTGGCACTGCGACGCCGGTGGGACGTATTCGGGCTTCGCGCAGGAGGGGACCGAGGGCGAGACGTTCATGCGCGGGATCCAGCGAACCGACCGCAACGGCGTCGCGCGGTTCACGACGGTCTATCCGGGGTGGTATTCCGGCCGGACGGTGCACATCCACGTCCAGGTCTCGGCCGGCGGGAACGTCCTGCACACCGGCCAGCTCTTCTTCCCGGAGCGGCTCACCGACGCCGTCTTCCGGCGCACGCCGTACAGCCGGCGCCCGAACCGCGACACGCGGAACGCGACCGACTCGATCTTTCGGAACGGCGGCTCGAAGTCGATGCTGAAGCTCGCCAGGAGCAAGAGCGGCTACGTCGGGCGCATCACGATGGGGATCACCCGCTCGTAGAGCGGCACGCGCACCGGCGGCGCCGCGACGGAGCCACATGTTCTTCGGACTCAGGGCCGAGCGCGCAACGCCACTGCTCGACGGCGGCTGCGAAGGGCGAGCAGGCCCAGGACGAGCAGGAGCACGTGCCGCTGGGGCATCTCGGCCGCAAGCACCGCGCAAGCCTAGAGCCCTACACTCGCGCCGATGGCCGAGGCGCGCGCCCCCGAGCAGCGACCCTGGCTCGCGCGCCTCGCCCACTCGCCGTACGCCATCCTGCGTGGGCTCCTGCGCAACCTCGTTCGGGTCGTCCCCGCGGCGATCGACGGCTACTTCCGAGACCGGCTCGGCCAGCACGCCGCGGGAATTGCGTACCGCGTCCTCTTCTCGCTCGCGCCGCTCGCGATCGTGCTCGTCTCGATCGTGGGCCTCGTGTTGCGGAACGACGCCCGGCGTGCAGAGGTGGTCGACCAGATCGTGGGCTGGTTGCCGGTGACCGAAGAGGGCTCGAACACGGTGGAGGAGGCGATCACCCGGCTCGCGAGCCCAACGAGCGCCGTCGGGATCCTCTCGCTTCTCCTCTTCTTCTGGGCCGCGACGGGGATGATGGCGTCGCTCCGCATGGGGCTGGAGGCTGCCCTGCGGGTCGACCGCGGCCGACCGGCGGTGCGGGGAAAGCTCGTCGACCTGCTCCTTGTGGCCGGGGCCGGCGCGCTCGTCATCGTCATGATCGCCGTCGCCGTCGCGGCCCAGGTGGTGACGCGCTTCGTCGACGGTGCCGCGAGTGTCGTCGGCTTCGAGGGCGGGCTCCTCGCGGAGCTCCTGCGCGCCGCCGTCCCGCTGCTCGTGACGACCGCGGTCGTGATGCTCCTCTACCGCTTCGTGCCCTCGCGCCGGTTGCGCTTCGGCGATGCGGTCGCCGGAGGGATGGTGACCGGGATCCTTCTTCTCGTCATCTCCGCCGCATCGGCGTTCGTGTACGACCGGCTGGCCGAGCTCTCCGTGATCTACGGCTCGATCACGGTGGTGCTCGTATTTCTCTACTCGGTGTATCTCTACGCGTCCGCGGTCCTCTTCGGGGCGGAGGTCGCGGCCGCCTGGTCGGCGCCGCCGGCGGAGGGGCCGCCGGAGCCGCTGCGCATGCAGGTGCGGCGCGCGGTGCTCGGCCTCTTCGTCCATCAGAAGCCGCCCGAGCGGACGCCGGCGAGCGAAGGCGAGCCGCCCCGGATGACCACGTCTCGGTCCGGCGACAAAGATCGATAATCGATCACGTTCTCTCCGCCGCAGCGCTCCCGACCCCCGTCGCGACCCCGGCGAACCGGATGGTGCTGGGACCGGAGGGCCAGCGCTTCGGCGACCACCGGAAGCTCGGCCTACCGCTGATGGCGCTCTACGGCGTCGTCGCAGTGCTGCTCGTTCCCGTGATCTGGTCGTTCTGGCGCGCGCCTTGCGCGGCGCGATAGCGTAGGTAGGCAGTCCTCGACCAGGGAGGTACGGATGAGCACGCTGCGCGACGACGAGATCCAGACGATCGAGCCGGGCAAGCGCTTCGACCCTCAGGCTGACGCCGACGGCGACGACACCGACACGACCGACGGCGACTCGGACGACTCCGACGCCGGAGACTCGGATGCCGGCGACGCCGACGCGGACGACACCGACGCCGCGTAGGGCGGCCGCGGCGGCGCTGGCGCGCTGCCTCGATCCCGTCGACGCCGAGACGTTCTTCTCCGAGCACTGGGAGCGGCGACCGCTCGTGGTGCCGCGCGACGAGCCGGGGCGCTTCGACGATCTCCTCTCGGAGGCGGACGTCGAGCGCCTCGTCTGCGCGACGGCGATCCGCTACCCGGCGTTCCGTCTCGTCCGCGAGGGCGCCCAGATCGACATCGCCTCCTACGCCCGTGACGTGTCGTGGAGGCCGCCGTTCACGAAGACGGCGGACGTGATGCGCGTCGTCGCCGAGTGGGAGGCGGGCGCCACGATCGTGCTGCAGGCCCTCCACGTCAACTGGCATCCGCTCGCGGTCTTCTGTCGCCTGCTCGAGGGGGCGCTCGACCGGCCGGTCCAGGTCAACTCCTACTACACGCCGCGCGGGTCGCAGGGCTTTGCGGTTCACCACGACACACACGACGTGCTCGTGCTCCAGGTCGCGGGCGAGAAGCGCTGGCGGCTCTACGACCCGCTGGTCGAGCTCCCGCTCAAGCACCAGCGGTATTCGAAGTCGCTCGGTGAGCACGGAGAGGCGACCGACGAGCTCGTGCTGCGCGCCGGGGACACGCTCTACCTGCCGAGGGGCTGGCTCCACGAGGCCGAGACGTCCGACACGGACTCGCTCCACCTGACGATCGGAATCACCGCGCACACGTGGGTCGATGCCGCCCGCGACGGGCTCGCGGCACTGGAGCGGGAGCCGGCGCTCCGGCGCGACATAGGCACGGGCGACGGCGACGGCCTGGACGACGCGCTCGCGGTCGCGCTCGACCCCGAGCTCGTCGAGCGTCGACGCAGGCGCCGCTTCGTCGAGACGCGCCGGCCGATCCGCGAGGACGGCCTGACCCAGCTCCGGGCGCTCGAGACACTCGGCTCCGAGACGCTCCTCGAGCGGCGCGAGACCGTGATCGCCGACCTCGAGGAGCCGCCGGAGGGACCGGCGCTCGTCTTCGAGGGCAAGGAGCTCCGCTTCCCGCCCCATGCGGGCGAGGAGCTGCGGGCGTGCTACGAGAGCGAGGAGCCGTTCCGCGTCTCCGAGCTTTCCGGCGAGCTCGACGACGAGGGGCGCGTCGTGCTCGCCCGCCGTCTCGTCCGCGAGGGCTTCCTCCGGCTCGTCGTCGAGCGAGAGTAGGCGCTACCGCGGGGTACGCACGCGGCGCTCGGTGACGCGGTAGTGGCGTGGGGCGCGCGGCTCGGTCGCGTCGCATGTGAGGGAGAAAGGCTCCTCGCCGGTTACGGCCTCGACGTCGAGCTCGTGTACCGCCTCGTCGGGCGTCCGGAAGCGAACCCGCCACCGGTTCTCGTCCCGGCGCTGCGACCCTACGAGGCGGAGGTCGTCGATGCCGAGGAGGCCCTCGGACGTCCGCACGGCCTGCTCGGCGGCCTGCACCGGGAACGAGTAGGCGCTCCGGCCGCGATAGCGGTCGAGGTCGACGTCCCCGGAAGCGAGCGACGCGAGCACCGGCTCCACCTCGTCGGGGCCGACACGGCCGAAGTAGAGGCCCTGTGGGAGCGCGACGAGGTTCCCGGCGAAGCGATCGCCGCCGACGTGCGTCGACTGCCAGACCTCGCCCGGCGGCGCAGCGGCACGGAGAGCGTCGTAGAGCGGACGCCCGTGCCGGGCGCAGCAGCGATCGCGCTTGCCGTGGGTGCAGACGACGAGGAGCGGCTGCCGAACGGCGTCACCGATGCCGGGACTGCCCTGCAACGTGCTCGCGAGGTCGACGTCGTGGAGGTCGTCCTGGTGCTCGACCTCGAGCCCGACCAGCTGCTCCTCGCCCGGAGTCGAGGTCGCGAGGAAGACGCGCCGGCCGTGCTCGGCCCGGCGCTCCGGCTGCTTGACGAAGAGCAGCCTCGACGGGCGCAGAAGCGCGAGCTGTTCGCGGAGATGGGCCTTGAGCCTCGGTGAGAGAAGGCTGCCGCCGAGCACGTCGCGTTGCCACGCTCCGCGGTACTCGATCAGGATCCAGTGGTCGATCCGGCTCGCGGTCGCCGCGAGCGGTTCCTCGCGCGCGAGCGAGGTCGCAGAGCAGAAAGGACGACGTCCCTCGGAGCCGTGGGCCATCGAGCCAGGGTAGCCTCCTGTCAGGGAGCCCCTGATCCCGTCCCACATGCTGCGAGAGGAGGCCCGTGAACCTCCACACCGACATTCCGAGCCGTGCCGAGATCGACGCCCTCCTCGCCGGCCGCGACGCGGCAAGCGTCTCGATCTACGTCCCGACCGACCCCGCGTCTCCGGGCGAGGCCGAGCGGATCGAGCTCAAGAACCTCGCTGCCGAGGCCGTGCGGCAGCTCGAGGAGGCAGGGACGCCGAAGGCGGATGCCGATGCGATCGCTGAGCAGCTCGCGTCGCTCGACTCCGACGAGACGTTCTGGCGGCATCAGGCGCGCAGCCTCGCCGTCTTCGCGACGCCGCGGTCGCTCGTGTCGTTCCGCCTTCCCAACCGGCTCGTGGCGCAGGTCCAGGTCGCCGACCGGTTCCACCTGAAGCCGCTGCTGCGCGCGGTGACGTTTCCGCAGGTGGCGTTCCTGCTCGCGCTTGCACAGGGCTCGGTTCGCCTGCTCGAGGTCGGTCCCGAGGTCGGGCCGTGGGAGGTCGACGTTCCCGATCTTCCGTCGGACGTCGCGAGCGCTGCCGGGATGGCGTCGATCGCCGACCGTGCTCCCCGCGGCGCGCTCCAGGGCGCGGAGGGCCAGAAGGTGCGGATGCGGCAGTACTGCCGCGAGGTCGACCGCGCGCTTCGCCCGATGCTCGCCGGGCTCGACGTCCCGCTCGTGCTGGCGGCCACCGAGCCGCTGGACTCGATCTACCGCTCGGTCAACACGTATCCACACCTCGCGCCGCAGAGCGTCCCGGGGAGCCCGGAGGCCAGCTCCGACACGGAGCTCGTCGCAGGGGCGCGCACGGTGCTCGACACGGTCTACGCGGCCGAGCTCGAGAGGGTCCGCGAGCTGTACGAGCGGCGCGCGTCTCAGGGCCGCACCGCGCAGGACGTCGTGGACCTCGCGCGCGCGGCGACGTTCGGCGCGGTGGACACGGTGCTCGTCGACATCGACGACGTCGTCCCGGGCACGGTGGACGAGGACTCCGGCGCGGTGACCTTCGCCGAGGAGGACGACGCCGTCGCGTACGGCGTCGTCGACGAGATCGCACGGCGCGTCTGGCTCAACGGCGGGCGCGTGCTGGCCGTGCGCCGCGAGGACGTGCCCGGCGGTGGTGCCGCCGCGGGGATCCTCCGCTACGCCGTCTGAGACCTGAGCCGGCCGGTCGGGCGGCCGGGGGGTGTGAGAGGATCCCGCGCGATGAGGCGCCGGTGCGGGATCGGGATCCTCGGCGCCCTCGCGCTCGTGCTCGCGCTCGCGCCGGCCGCCGCCGCCGACCTCCGCGACGAGCAGGCGCTCGCAGAGCGGTACGCGCCCGTCGTCCGTCTCGTCGAGCAACCCGAGGAATGCGGCCCGGGTGAGCCGTACGAGCCGATGGACGTCGACCGGCTGTTCGGCGAGCCGACCGTGGCGCTCCGCGGCCCCTGGAACAACACGGACCTCGTGAAGATCGCGCCGACGGCGAAGGACCTCGCCGGGCTCTACGAGTATCACCTCGACTTCCCGGGAAACCCGCTCCAGGCGGGGTGCGACTACGAGCGGTGGTCGCGACGCATCACCGAGGGATCGACACCGACGGTCTACGCCCACGTGGCCACCGATCCCGCGTTCCCCGGCAAGGTCGCCCTCCAGTACTGGTTCTTCTACGCGTTCAACGACTTCAACAACACGCACGAGGGCGACTGGGAGATGATCCAGCTCGTCTTCGACGGAGAGGACGCGGAGGCGGCGCTCACCGCCGCGCATCCGGTCGAGGTCGGCTACAGCTCTCACGAGGGCGCCGAGCGCGCGGTGTGGGGCGACGACAAGCTCGAGGTCGTCGACGGGACGCACCCCGTCGTCTTCCCGGCCGCGGGGTCGCACGCGAACAAGTACACCGAAGCGCTCTACGTCGGCAGCTCGGCCGAGGCCGGCGTCGGGTGCGACGACACCCGCGGGCCGCATCGCGAGGTCCACCCGAGCGTGCGGACGATCCCGAGCAACGCTCCGTCCGCCGCCGACGCGTACCCGTGGATCACGTTCGAAGGGCGGTGGGGCGAGCTCCAGAAGGCGTTCTTCAACGGCCCGACGGGGCCGAACCTGAAGACGCAGTGGACGGCACCGATCGAATGGGCGGAAGGATGGCGCGACCGCAGCTATGCCGTCCCCACCGGGGGGATCCTCGGCACGGGTGCGACCGACGTGTTCTGCGCCGGCGTCGAGCGCGGCTCCGAGACGTTGATCCGGCTGCTCCGCAACCCGGGCGCGACGCTCCTCGCCATCGCCGCCGTCCTCGGGCTCCTCGCCTTCGCCGTGATCCGGGCGACGTGGACGCCGGTCGCGCCGCTCCGGATCGCGCATCGCCGGAGCTGGGGTCAGGTCCTCTCGGCGTCGGCCCGCATGTACGTGGCCCGGCCGGGGCTGTTCGTCGGGCTCGGCCTCCTGCTGATCCCGATCGTGCTGATCGTGACCGTGCTCCAGTGGCTCCTCGTCACCGGCCTCGAGGCGGCCGGGAGCGTGACGGGTGACCTGGCGGGCCTCTTTGCGTGGCTCGCGGTCGTCGTGGGAACGACCCTGACGCTGCTCGGGCTCGGGCTCGTCCAGGCCGCCACGGCGTGCGCGCTCGTGGAGCTCGATGCCGGCCGTACTCTGTCCCCGACGGCCGCGTACAGGTTGACACTCGCGAAGCTACGTCCGCTGCTCGGCGCCGTCGCGGTCGCCGTCGCGATGTGGATCCTGCTCGCGACGAGTGTCGTGCTGCTCCCGGTCGCGATCTGGCTCGTCGTCCGCTGGTCGCTGCTCGCGCCCGCCGTCGAGCTCGAGGATCGCGGCGCGCTCGGCGCGCTCCGTCGCAGTGCAGAGCTCGTTCGCGGGCGGTGGCTCCGCGTCGGCTCGCTCGTGGGCCTCGGAGGGCTGATCGCGCTGCTCGCGGGGCCGCTCATCGGCGCGCTCCTGATCTTCGTCTCGAACTCGTCGCTCGCGCTCCTGAACCTCGTGGCAGGGATCGTGTACGCGATCACGCTTCCGTTCGTCGCACTCGTGACGTGCTACGTCTACTTCGACGCCCGGGTCCGGGAGGAGCTCGAGCCGGCCGACGTGCGGCGCGAGCTGCCGGCGGAGATCTCCATCCGCCCGACCTGACGGTCCGCGCTTCTCCCCAGGCCTCCGTGTCGCCTGTGGGCAACGTGTGGAAAGGCGCCCCGTTTCGTACGCAGTTTGCGGCGACTTCCTCGACGGTCCTGTGGATGGGCGCTGCGCCGAGGGTCGCGGTATGACATGACGGGCGCCTCCCCCCTAAGGCTCGGAGATCTCGCCCGGGTCACGGCTTCCGAAGCCGGGGCCCGCGATCGAAGGGCGGCGGAGTACTGACACCGCCGCCCACTCCGAGTCCCCGCGCTGCGCGTCCGGGTCGACACGACCGGGTGCCCTCCTCGAGCCCGTCGCCGGCCGTCCCCCGCGGCGGCGGGCCGGCTCTCCGGGCGATCCGTAGAAACCCGGCCGAGAGCACGCTCTTTCCCCGATGACGATCGGTAGGCCGCCTCGCACCATCGAAACGTGGAAGCAGACTCGTTCTCGGTCGTGATCGCGGGCGGCGGGGTGGCGGCCCTCGAGGCCGCGCTCACCCTGCGGGAGCTCGGAGAAGGCCGCATTCGCGTGGAGCTCCTGGCGCCCGAGCCGAGCTTCTGGTACCGCCCGGTCGCGGTCGCCGAGCCGTTCGACCTCGGCGAGGTCCGGCACTTCGATCTCGGCCAGCTGGCGGAAGGCATCGGCGCGTTCGTCACCCTCGGCTCGCTGACGGGTGTCGACGTCGACCGCCGCGAGGCCCGGACCGCGAGCGACGCCGTCCTGCGCTACGACGCGCTGCTGCTCGCCTGCGGCGCCGTGCCCGAGCCGGCGGTCGCCGGGGCGCTGACGTTCCGCGGTCCGGCCGACAGCCCCCGGATGCGCGAGCTCCTCGGTGAGATCGAGCGTGGGGAGGTCGCCAAGGTCGCGTTCGCCGTGCCGTGGGGCGCCACCTGGGCGCTCCCGGCCTACGAGCTCGCCCTGATGACGGCAGCACACCTCGCCGCGGTCGGCATCTACGGCGTCGAGCTCGGCATCGTCACACCGGAGGCCGAGCCGCTCCAGCTCTTCGGCCATTCCGCGAGCGAGGCCGTCCGAGGCCTGCTCGACGAGGCCGCCGTCGAGTTCGTGGGAGGCGTCTCGCCCGTCGCGCTCGCCGACGGCAAGCTGCTCTCCCTCTCCGGCGGGGCCGTCCCGGCGGACCGCGTCGTCGCGCTGCCACGGCTGCGCGGGCAGAAGATCGACGGCATCCCGCAGACGGTCGAGGGCTTCGTCTCCGTCGACGAGCACTGCGGTGTGCGCGGCGCCGAGGCGGTGTTCGCCGCCGGCGACATCACGAGCTTCCCGATCAAGCAGGGCGGTATCGCCGCCCAGCAGGCGGTGGCCGCCGCGGAGGCGATCGCGGTGCTGGCCGGCGCCTCCCTCGTCCCGCATCCGTTCCGGCCGGTCCTGCGCGGCCTTCTCCTCACCGGCAACGAGCCCCAGTACCTCCGGCGCGATCTCTCGGGCCACGAGCCCGACTGGGCGAGCGCGTCGCCGATCTGGTGGCCGCCGACGAAGATCGTCGGGCGTCGACTGGCGCCGTTCCTCGCTTCTCTGACCGGCGAGGTTCCGGTCGCCGACCTCGCGCCGCCTCCCGGCGGCCTGTCCGTCGACTTGCCCCTCGACGCCGGCCGACTCGAGCGGTTCGCCACGACGGCGCCGGACGTGCTCCTCGGGCCCTCGTCGGACGGCGCCGGCCCACGGACGGTGGCGGCGGTGATGCGGCGGGCCCCGCTGCGCGTCACGGGCGCGACGGCGCTCGACGACGTGGTCCGCACGATGCGCCGGCACGACGACGGCTCGGTCCTCGTCGTCGGCGACGACGAGCGGCTCGTCGGGATCCTGACCGCGCGCGACGTCCTGCGTGCCGTCGCGAGCGACGTCAATCCGTCCCGCGCGCCCGTCGGCCAGTGGATGACCGCCCAGCCGGTCGCCGTCGAGCCGACCACGACGCTCGACGCCGCCGAAGCGCTGATGACGGAGTACGGTGTCCATCACCTGCCCGTCGTCGAGGGCGGGCGGCCGGTCGGCATGGTCGGCCTCCGAGACGTCACCCGCCTGCAACGCCATCCCGAGCGGTTGTCCGTCGGGTTGGGGTTCTGAGCGGTCTTTCGACACGAGTGAAGGAGTGAGGATGAGACGCAACGCAGTCGAGGTGCGGTCGGTGATGACGAGCGATGTCCTCTCGGTGACGCCGGACACGCCCATCAAGGACGTCGCCGTCCTGCTCTCCGAGCGCGGGATCTCCGGTGTCCCGGTCTGCGACGCGAACGGCGCCGTCGTGGGAGTCCTCAGCGAGGCGGACCTCCTCGTCAAGCAAGGCGGTCCGCGGCACGTGTCGGGCGGCCTGTTCGCCTGGCTCGTCGACACCGCGAGCGCGCCCGACATCGCGAAGCTGCGCGCCCACACGGCGGGCGAGGCGATGACGTCTCCGGCGGTCACGGTCGAGGCGGAGACGCCCGTCGCCGAGGCGGCTCGCATGATGGTCGACCGTGGCATGAACCGCCTGCCAGTCGTGGAGGACGGCGCCCTCGTCGGCATCGTCACGCGAGCGGATCTCGTCAGGCTCTTCACCCGGAGCGACGAGGACATCGCCCGGGAGATTCGCGAGAACGTCGCCGGCCGCATGCTCTGGATCGACGCCAACCGCCTCGAGGTCGAGGTGGAGCGCGGAGAGGTCGTCCTGCGCGGCCAGGTCGACACCGAGCTCGAGGCCGAGCTCCTCGAGAAGCGCATCCCCCTGGTGCCCGGTGTGGTCGGCATCCGCTCCGAGCTGTCGTGGCCGGTCGACCGCAAGGGGCATCCGGTCGGAGGAGAGGCGCGCGCGTAGAGCTCACCACGTATCGTCGTCCCTGGAGAAGGCGCGATCGGCCAGGGAGGAGGCGAGCGTGAACGGACGGGTACGGGCACTCGGAGCGACCCTCCTCGCCGGCGCGGTGCTGGCGGCGGCGGGCTGCGGCGGCGACGACAACCAGGTCTCGGCGTCGACACAGTGGGCGGGCGACCTCTGCACCGCGGTCAACACGTGGCGCAACTCGATCGCGACGACCGCGTCGACGCTCACGTCCAACCCCACACGTGACGGTCTCGAGCAGGCCGCGGCCGACGCGGAGGCGACGACGAGGACGATGATCGACACGGTGAAAGGGCTCGGTGCGCCCGACACGACGAGCGGCGACGAGGCCAAGGCGGCCGTCGACTCGCTCGCGACAAGCCTCCAGTCGGACGTCGAGACGATCAAGGGCGCCGTCGAGGGCGTCTCCGACGTCCAGGGCCTGCTCGCTGCCGCCTCGACGGTCTCGTCGACGGTCGCGAACATCTCGACGCAGCTTTCCTCGACGCTCGACGAGCTCGGCGCCCTGCGCGACTCGGACGACGAGCTGAAGCAGGCGTTCTCGGACGCGGATTCCTGCGACGGCGTGATTCCAGGGTCGTAGATGGCGGGCGTCGTCGTCGCCGGCGTCGACGGCTCGGATCACGGCCGAGAGGCGCTTCGCTTCGCCCTCTCCGAGGCGGCGCTCCGCGGCGCGCGCGTCACCGCGGTGCGCGCCTGGAGCATCCCGCCGCTCACGACGACCGGCGTCGGGATCATGCCGGCCTACCAGGTCGTCCGCGACGGGCTCGCCGAGGGGACGGCGGCGGAGCTCGCGCAGTCGGTCGAGGAGGCGTCCTCGGCGGCCTCCGTCGAGGTCGAGGTCGAGGTCGTCCAGGGCGACGCGGCGGGAGCGCTCGTCGAGCGGTCGGCAGGCGCCGCCCTGGTCGTCGTCGGCTCCCGCGGTCGCGGCAGCATCGCGGGTCCCCTGCTCGGATCCGTCTCCCAGGGAGTGCTCCACCACGCGCAGTGCCCCGTCGCCGTCGTGCACAAGGCCGAGCGGGCGCTCGGGTCACGCGTTGTCGTGGGCGTCGACGGCTCTCCGGGGGCGAGCGGCGCGATCCA
>Ga0111538_10006475_pt1 | contig 15847 bp, 13 predicted proteins | sample SoiMethybrSBSTD1_FD_79669 | JGI IMG/M metagenome (GOLD analysis project Ga0111538, IMG submission 79669) | Bulk soil microbial communities from a Populus tree surrounding site in Tennessee, USA - Soil MetaG P. TD hybrid SBSTD1 (version 2)... | ecosystem: Environmental > Terrestrial > Soil >...
CTGCTGCTCGACGAGCCGGCCGCCGGCCTGAACAGCACGGAGAAGGTCGAGATGATGCGGCTGATCGGCCGCCTGCGGGCGCTTGGCCTGGCGGTGCTGCTCATCGAGCACGACATGCGGCTGGTGATGGGCGTGTCCGATCGCGTGGTGGTGCTCAACTACGGCGAGAAGATCGCGGACGGCTCGCCGGCCGAGGTGCAGGCCGATCGCGCGGTGGTGCGCAGTTACCTCGGCGAGGAGGCGGACAGCGTTGCTCGAGGTCACTGACGTCGTCACGCGCTACGGGGCGGTCGAGGCGCTGCGCGGCGTTTCGCTCTCCGTGCGCGCCGGCGAGCTCGTCTGCCTGCTCGGCGCCAACGGCGCCGGCAAGTCGACGCTGCTGAAGTCGATCGTGGGCCTGCTGCCGCCGGCGCGCGGTCGCGTCGTCTTCGAAGGCGTCGATGTCACGGGCCGGTCCCCCGACGTGATCCTGCGCGCAGGCATCGCCCTGGTGCCCGAGCGCCGGCGGGTGTTCGGCGCGCTCAGCGTGCGCGACAACCTGTTGCTGGGCGGCTACGCGCAGCCCCGCGCCGACGCCGGGCTGGAGGAAGTCCAGCAGCTGTTCCCCGTGCTGCGGGCCCGGGCGAGTCAGCTGGCGGGCACCCTGTCGGGCGGTGAACAGCAGATGCTGGCGATCGGCCGGGCGCTCATGGGGCGCCCGCGCCTGCTGCTCTGCGACGAGCCGTCGCTCGGACTGGCGCCGCTGGTGACCCAGGAGATCATGCGGTTGCTGGCCGCGCTCCCGGCGCGCGGCACCACCGTGCTGCTGGTGGAGCAGAACGCCGGCATGGCCCTGCGTATCGCGCAGCGCGGCTACGTGCTGGAGACGGGTATGATCACGCTGGAAGGGCCCGCGGCGGACCTGCTCGGCAACGCCGAGCTGAAGGCCGCCTATCTCGGAGGCTGACGCATGAGCGAGACGAGCGAGCACGCGGCACGGCTGCTGCGCGCGTACCAGACGCAGGAGAAGCGGTTCGTCGAGCGCCGCTTTCCACTGCAGTTCGCGCCCGAGGTGCCGGTGCTCCGCGAGCTGTACAGCCAGGCCAAGGCGTTCCACTGGAATCCGGAGACGGACATCGCGTGGGAGCGCTTCGACCCGTCGCGTTATCCCAAGCCCACCCTGGAGGCTGCGCGGCGGACGTGGAGCCGCCGCGCCTGGGGGGTCTACCCCGGCCTGACCGAGAGCACCGCGCTGCTGATCCGGTTCTGCCTCGAGTCCGGCTCGCTCGGCATGGACGCCAAGCTCTTCCTGTCCTTCCGCCCGGCCGAGGAGGCCAAGCACCTCGAGGTCTGCCACATGCTGGCTGAGCGGCTCGGCGGCTACGAGCCCGATCCGGGCGAGGCCGGCCTGGCCCGTGCCAGCAATCACCCGTTCACGCAGGCGGCCCTCGACCCCGACATTCCGGTCGAGGCCTACATCGCGGCGCTGGGCGCACTGGACGACCAGCTCGACCTGAACCTCAACCTGAGCCACCTGCGCCAGAGCAAGGATGAGCTCGTCCGCACGGCGATCCGGCTCATCGCCGGCGACCGTGCGCGCCACGTCGCCTTCGCCTGGGCGTTTCTCGGCAGTCGCATTCCTGCGCTGGACGCCAAGGGCCGGGCCGCGGTGCTCGACACCGTGCGGGACTTCCTGGCCAATGTCATCCTCGCCGGCTACCGCAACACGTGGCTGCTGCCGGAGAAGAGCCGCGAGCCCTGGCTGGCCGCGGAGGAAGAGACGGCACGACAGGGGCTCGGCGCGTCAACGGCAGCGCAGGAGCGCAGCGTCCTTCGGGCCACGATCGCCCAGGTGCGCGAGCGGCTCGCCATCTGGGACCTCGCCCTGCCCCGCCTCGAGCACCCGGACCTCGGGACGATCTAGGTATACAAGGAGACTCGTGATGCTCATCGACAAGGAGCGGACCGAAGCCTACGTGCCCGAGCAGCGCTACCCGTTGCCGCTGCGGTCCGCCATGCCCGACGTGTGGGAGCTGTGGCAACGGGCCAAGACCCTCGAGTGGGATCCGCAGACCGACATCCCCTGGGAGGAGCTGCGCCCCGAGCGCTACAGCGCCGAGCAACTGCTGGCCGCGCAGATGTACTGGAGCCGACGCACGTGGGGCGAGTACGGCGCGATCTCCGAGAGCCCGGCCCTGCTCCTGCGCTTCTCGCTCGAGCGGCGGCTGCCCGATCTGCAGTTCTTCTTCACCATGCGCACCATGGAAGAGGGCCGTCACGCCGAGGCCTCCTGGCTGATGGCCGAGCGGCTGGGCCGATACTTCCCGCAGCCTCAGAATCCGCCGACGGCCGGCGCGGTCGGCACCCATGGGGTGCGCCGCATGGCCTTCGATCCGGAGACGTCCCTCGAAGGCATTTTCGCCAGCCTCGTGTGCGCCGCCGAGGAGATCCTGATCGACGTGTTCAAGGCCACGGTGCACAAGGCGACGAATCCGGCCGTGCGCCGGCTGATGGAGCTGATCTTGCGCGACGAGGTGCGGCACATCGCCTTCGGCTGGCAGTGCCTGGACGCGTGGGCGCCGTCCTTCACGCCCCAGACGGTCCGCAACATCGAGGCCGCGGTCACCGCCATGATCGAGAACGTCGAGTTCCGCGGCTATCGCAACCTGTGGCTGGCGATCGAGGGCGGCAGCGCCACGCCGGCCGAGATCGACGCCGACCGTATCTCGTGCGAGGCCGGGCTGGGCGGCAACACGCCGGAGGACGAGATGCAGGTCTTCCCCGAGTTTCTCCGGAAGATCCGCAAGCGCATGGCGCCGTGGGGCGTGAACATCCCGATGTTCGACCACCCGCGGCTGGGCAAGGTGTAGCGCGTCGCGGTGAAGTTCGTCGGTGACCGGCTCCTCCGCAAGGAGGACCCGCGGCTGGTCCAGGGGCGCGGCCGCTACGTCGGCGACATTGCGCTGCCGGGCATGCTGCACGCCGCCTTCGTTCGCAGCCCGCACGCCCACGCCCGCCTCGGCGCGATCAATGCCGATCGGGCCCTGAAGGTCCCGGGCGTCGTCGCGGTGGTGACGGGCGCCGACCTCGGTGAGGCCGGGCGCTCGCTGCCCATCGTGCCGCCGCACGCCGCCCTGCGCGGCCAGAACTTCCGCCTGCTCGCGAGCGACCGCGCGCGCTTCGTGGGCGAGGCCGTCGCCGTCGTCGTGGCGGAGAGCCGCAACGCCGCGGAGGATGGGCGCGCGCAGATCGACGTCGACTGGGAACCGTTGCCCTCCGTGCAAGACCCGACGGCCCCAGGCCTCGCGCGGGTCCACGAGGACATCCCCGACAATCTCGCCGGCCGGGTGACGCTATCGCGAGGACAGGTCGCGACGGCGCTGGACGCGGCGCCTCGGCGTGCGAGCCTGACCCTGCGCATCGGCCGGGCCGGCGGTCAGCCCATGGAGACGCGCGGGCTCGTCGCCGAGTACAACACCGTTACCGAGCTCCTCACAGTGTGGGCGTCGTCGCAGGTTCCACACCAGGTCCGGCAGTTCATCTGCGACCTGCTGGCGCTCGAGCCGCATCGCGTGCGCGTCGTGGCGCCGGACGTCGGTGGTGGCTTCGGCGCCAAGCTGATCGTCTATCCCGAGGACGTCCTGATCCCCTTCCTGGCGCTGCGCTTCGGCCGACCCGTGCGATGGCTCGAGGACCGCCTGGAGCACATGCTGACGGCGACCCAGGAGCGCACGCAGGTCCATGCGGTCGAGATCGGATTCGACGACGAGGGCCGGCTCCTGGCGCTGCGCGATCGATTCGTTCACGACACGGGTGCCTACACGCCGCGCGGCCTGGTCGTGCCACTGCTGAGCGCCTCCATGCTCGCGGGCCCGTACCGCATCCCCAACGTCGAGGTGACGTTCGACAGCGTCTACACCCACCGTGTCCCCGTCACGCCGTACCGCGGGGCGGGCCAGCCGCAGGCCGTGTTCGTCATCGAGCGAGTGATGGATCTCATCGCCCGGGAGACGGGCCGAGACCGCGCCGCGGTGCGCTTCGCCAACCTGGTGGCGGCGGCGGACATGCCGTACGACGTCGGCCTGCCGAACTACCGTGGCTCCGGCAACGTGATCTACGACAGCGGCGACTATCCGGCGGTGCTCCGCCGTGCGCTCGAGATGGCCGACTACGAGCGTCTGGCCCGGGAATGTCGGGACGCTCGGAAGCACGGCCGGTTGGTCGGCGTCGGCGTCGCGTGCTACGTCGAGCTGACCGGTGTGGGGCCGTTCGAGGGCGCGACCGTCCGCGCCGACGCCGCTGGGCGGCTGACGGTCTTCACGGGCGTGCCGTCGCAGGGCCAGGGTCTCGAGACGACGCTGGCCCAGATCGCCGCGGACGAGCTGGGTGTCACGCCCGCGGAGGTCACGATCGTCGGAGGGGACACGCTCGGCATCGGGCAGGGCGTGGGGACGTTTGCCAGCCGGGCCGCGGTGGTGGGTGGCACCGCGGTCGCGCTGGCCGCGCGCGAGCTGCGCGCCAAGGCCGTGCGGGTGGCCGCTCACGCGCTCGGCGTGGCGGAGGACGAGATCCAGCAGCAGGGTAAGAGCTTCACGGAGCGGAGCAATCCCGAGCGCCGGATCGAGCTTGGCCGGGTCGCGGCGGTGGCTGCGATGGCCACCGCCGCGCACGGCGTGGCGCCCGGGCTGGAGGCGACGCATTTCTTTCAGCCTCCCGACATCGCGTACTCCGCCGGCGCCCACGCCGTGCTCGCCGAGGTCGATCCGGAGACGCTGTCCGTGCGGCTGCGCGGCTACTGGGTGAGTCACGACAGCGGGCGGCTCATCAACCCGACCATCGTGGAGGGTCAGATCCAGGGCGCGGTCGCGCTTGGCATCGGCAGTGCCCTGTTCGAGGAGATCCGCTACGACGAGGCCGGCCAGCCGCTCGCCGCCAGCTACATGGACTACGCGCTCCCGCGCAGCGACGATCTTCCGTCCATTGAGATCGACCACCTCGAGACCCCGTCGCCGCTGAACCCGCTGGGCCTCAAGGGCGTGGGAGAATCCGGGACGCTGCCGGTGGCCGCGGTCATCGCTTCCGCCGTCGAGGATGCGCTGAGCGATCGGCACGTACGCGTGGATCGCGTGCCCCTCACGCCGCCGGAGATGCGCCGGCTGGTGTGGTCGGAATCGACACGATAGCTCTCTCCGGGTGACTCACATCAGCGCGTAGACCTTCGCTCCCCACAGGAAGATCGGCTCTCGACCCGCGCGCGGGGCCTCGCGATCCTGGGTCACTTCTCGCCAACGCTTGCCTGCCGGGGCCGGCGGCCAGGTCGGGACCACGTACTCTGCATTCGGGTCGGTGAGACCGCTGGCGGTGCTGAAGTCAGAGAAGTTCGCCAGCACCACGACCTGCTCGGCGGCTCCGGGCCGCCCGCGACGCCAGGCCATCACCCGCTTGCCGTCGTTGAAGTCGATGTGGATGAAGTCGATGTCGTTGACGGCGAGGGCGGGATAGGAGGTGCGCAGCGCGATCAAGCGCGCCGCATACGCGCGGACTCGCTCTCGCCAGTCCTGGCCCAGGCGGGAGAAGTTCACCGGATCGACCTGCTTGCCACCGTCCTGCGTCACGGCGCCGCGTGCGTCGAAGAGGTCGTGCTCGTCGGCGAACTCGTCGCCGGCCAGGATCATCGGGACACCCACCGCGGTGAGCAGGCAGGCAAAGGCCAGCTTCATGCGCCGCTCACCGTCGGTCACGCCGTTGGTCCGGAGGAAATTGAAGAGGCGCTCGTTCTGAAAGCCTTCCACGTCGTGCGAGGTGAGGTAGATCACGGCCTCGGTGAGGTCCCGATAGCCGAACGCGCGGCAGTCCAGCGCCTTGCGCACCGTGGCTTCGAACGTCGCCTCATCCGGATGGTTGCGGCCGATCAGCGCTGCGCGGATGTAGCGCTTGAACCGCTCGTGCCAGAGTCCGTCGAGTCGACGGCGGCTGGGATCCGGGTCGATGAGGCCCAGGGGCTCGGTCAGCTCTTCGCCGACGACGAGAAAGCGCTCGTCGGCGCCGCCGCCCGTGAACCGCGCCCGGTTCAGCGTGCGGGCGGTGTTCGTGAACTCACGGATGAAGTCCCAGTTCTGGACGTTCTCGACGCTGTCGAGCCGGAAGCCGTCGACGTGGAAGTCCTCGATCCATCGCACGAGCGCGGTGAGCATGAGCTGGCGCGCCGGTGAGACCGCCGACTGGCGCGCGCCGGTCACCGGGTCGTACCCGTCCACGGGCCGGGCGTAGCGGAAGAGTGTGGACCCGAAGCCGTTCCTCAGGTTGTCCTTGTCGAGTCCGCGGGAGTTGTGAGCGTCAGGGTCCTGAGGCGTGTCTTCGGGCTTGAAGATGAAGAAGTCGTCGGGTGCCGCCGCCAGGTATGGGCTGTTCTTGCTGAACGCCATCACGGTATCGACGAAGAAGCGCACGCCTTGGGCGTGACAGGTCCGCACCAGATCGACGAGGTCACGGTTCGGGGTCGGAAACGAGTAGCTTCTCGAGAATCCGAGCTCGAAGTCCGGCGCCAGGAAGTTCGTCGTCCCGTAACCCCACTGCCGGTTGTAGAAGCTGTCCGCGGGCGGGAGGAGCTCGAGCCCGTTGATCCCGAGCTCCTTGAGATAGGCGCGGCCAGCGCGGGTGACGTCGGAATCGGTGAAGGGATCGCCGGCCACGCCGGCGTCGAGCAGGGCGATGACGTCACGGAAGGAGCCGACACTCGTGTCGCGGCCGCCCGCATCGGCCTGCCGCGTCCAGGCGGTGGGAAGCTCGTAGAGGACGAGCTGGTTGTTCGTCGGTAAGGACTCGGGCGCCGGCTCTCCGGCGAACGTGGTGCTCACGTGTCCCGCGTCCGAGGTAACCAGCTGTCCGCCTTGGGCGCGAACGACGCTGGCGGGGTAGCCATCGAACCCGAGGGACCGATCGGGTGGCGCGATCACGCGCCAGTCGACCATGGTGGCGGTCGGATCCGTGATGCGGACGCGCCGCGGAATCCCGGGCGCCGTCGCAGGCACCATCACCTCGAACCAGTAGTGGTAGATCTCGCCATCCACCAGACCGCACTCGGTCGCGGGGATCTCCCACAGGTCGCTGAAGCCGGCGACCAGCCGCATGGGAAGCTCCTGAGAACTGATCGCGGTGAGCGGAGCCCCAGCCTGCACGCGTTGAAGGATGAGCGCGGGCGGCGGGGTGACGTTGGCAACTCGCCAGAGGACGAAGGCGGACTGTCTTCGCCGAAGGAGATCGGACGGCATGATGACCTCTCTGTAGTGCGGCGCCAGCCTCCGCCGGTGCTTACACCTCGCGGGGATCGAGGCCGATGTGCACGAGGGTCTCGCCCCTCGCCATGATCGGGCCGGGATGAATCGCCAGCACGACTCCGGCCTGGGGGCTCAGGGCCTCGCCCGTCGGCTGACCCCAGAGATCGTAGTAGTGGCCGAGCACGGTGCCGGCTTTCAGGCGCTCGCCGCACTGGACCGCGCGCTGGAAGAGGCCGCCCTGGACGGCGCGCACCCAGGCGAAGTTCGAGAAGTAGGTGAGGGGACCGTGCTGGGCCACCGTGCCCGTGAGCATTCCGATCTGGCGCATCACGTTGCGCAGACGCTCCACGACGTCCGACACGAGCGCCGCGGTGAACGCCGGTCCTTTTCCGCCCGCCTCCACGATGAGGCCGGGGATGCCGTCGCGCGCGGCCACCATCATGGCCGAGCCGGCGAGAATGTCGATGGGCGCGGGCAGCGTGCTGTTGAAGCCGAACGCGCGGGCCATGCTCTCGCTCTTCTGGCCGACCTCGCCGGGCGCGTTGGGGAACAGCGCCCACCGGACGTCGGCCGTCATGGCCGTGTGCAGGTCGACGAGGTAGCCGGCGTGCGCCTTCAGCTCGGTGTAGATCGCGTGGGCCATCTGCTCGGTGAGCGTGCCGTCGGCCTTGCCGGGGAACGCACGGTTCAGGTCCCCGCCGGAAAACCCCTCGAACGGGCTCATCCGCGCCTTGGACCTGAACGCCGTGATGTTCAGGATGGGCAGCGCGACGATGGTGCCCGAGAGGGTCGCCGTGTCGAGCTCGCGCATGAGGCGGTGGACGACGAACGCGCCGCACGCCTCGTTGCCGTGCACGCAGCCGTGAATCCAGAGCGTGGGCCCGGGCCTGGCGCCCTGGGCGAGCAGCACCGGAATCTGCATGGGCCGGCCGTCAGGCATGTCACCGACCTTCAAGTAGCCACGCGCGATCCCCGTGCCGTCCAGCACTGCCGTTCCGATCCGTAGCGTCGCCATCGAAGCCGCTCCTTTGAAAGTGGGCTAGGTGTCGCGCGGGTCCAGGCCGATATGTACGAGAACGTCGCCGGTGGCCATGGCGGGGCCCGGGTTGATGGCGAGCACGATGCCGGCGTGCGGGCTCTTCACCTCTTCGACGATGTCGCCGTGCGCGCCGATGTAGCGGCCGACGAGCGTGCCCTTGTCGACGCGCTCGCCGCATTGCACCGCGCGCTCGAAGAGCCCACCGCGCGTGGCGTTGACCCACGCGAAGTTCGAGAAGTAGGTCAGGGGACCGTGCTCGGTCGGCTTCTCGGCGAGCATCCCGAGATGCCGCATCACGTTGCGCAAGCGCTCGGCGCCCTCCAGCACGGTCTCACGCTCGAAGGCCGGACCGATCCCGCCCATCTCCACGATGAGGCTGGGGATGCCGTCGCGTGCGGCGGCGATCATCGACGACCCGCCGAGGATGTCCATGGGGGCCGGCAGCGTGCTCTTGAGCCCGAAGGCCCGAGCGATCCCCTCGGATTTGCGTCCAACGTCGCCCGGCGCGTTGGCGAACAGCGCCCACCGGGTGTCGGGCGTGAGCGCGGTGTGGAAGTCGATGAAGTAGTCCGCGTACTGGCGAAGCGGGGAGTAGATCGCGTGGGCCATCTGGTCGGTGAACGCGCCGCCGGGGTTGCCCGGGAAGCAGCGATTCAGGTCACCGAAGCCAAAGGTGGCGAACGGGCTCATCCGCTGGCCGCGCTGAGAGGCCGTGATGTTGAGTATCGGCAGCGCCACCACGACCCCGGACAGACTGGTGGCGTCCAGCGTACGGAGCATCTCGTGGATGATGAACGCCCCGCAGAACTCGTCGCCGTGGACGCAGCCGTTGATCCAGAGCACGGGCCCCTCGCCGGCGCCCCGGACGATGGCGACCGGAATGGTGACGGCCTCGCCGTCCGGCGTGTCGCCCACTCGTAGCTCGCCCCGGGTCACTCCGACTCCGGCCGCTTCCGCGGTTCCTACCCGAATCACTGTCGTTGCTGGTGCCATCTATCTTTCCCTCTGATCGAAGGGGATCGCTTGCATCATACGCGCATGATCTTGCGCAGGCCGACCAGGCGCTCGATGACCAGGCCGAGCGCGATGATCAACAGAATTTGCATCGAGGTGATGGCGGCCACCACCGGGGTGCTCTCCCACTGCATGTAGGCGAAGATCTCGATGGGCAACGTGGTACGGCCCGGGCCCGAGAGGAACAGCGCGATGTAGACGTCGCCGAACGAGACCATGAACGTGAAGAGCAAGGCCGACAGCAGTCCCGGCGCCACCAGCGGGATCACGACCTCCCACAGGGCCCGCAGCCGCGACGCTCCCAGGGTCAACGCGGCCAGCTCCAGCTGGGCGTCGATCCCCTCCAGGCTGGCCACGATGCACGCGATGGCAAAGGGCAGGCAGATCACAACGTGCCCGATGACGAGCGCAGCCAGGTCGGGGACGGGCACCACCAGCAGCGCGAGCAGGAGGGAGATGCTGATCAGCAGGTGGGGGACCATCATGGGCAGCATCGCCAGCGACTGCACGACGCCCTGACCTCGACGCCCCGCGCGGACGAGACCGTAGGCGGTGAGGAAGCCGATGGCGGTGGCCACGACGGCGGCGACGATGGCCAGCCACAGGCTGAAGCGAAACGCGTTCACGAACCCCGCCGATTCGAAGAACTTCGCGTACCAGCGGAGCGAGAACCCGGTGGGCGGGAAGGTGTTGGCCTCGGTCGGGTTGAAGGACGAGAAGACGATGATGGCGACGGGGGCGAGCAGGAAGACGTAGATCGCGGTCACGACGGCGCCCAGCGCCAGGCGGCCCGTCCGGCCCGACGCTCGAGCTGGCCCGACGACGGGCGAGTCAGGCGACACGGCGACGCCCCACGCGGAAATAGACCAGCAAGATCGTCAGCTGGCAGAGCACGAGCAGGAAGGCGACGGCCGAGGCCAGCGGCCAGTTGAGCGTGGACATCGTCAGCTCGTAGATCGTCTGGCCGAGCATCTGCACGTCCTTGCCGCCCATGAGCGCCGGGGTCACCACCGCCCCCGCCGTCAGCGTGAACACCAGCGCCGAGCCCATCAGGATGCCGGGCCGGCTGAGCGGCAGCGTCACCTCCAGAAACGTCCGTGCGCGGCCCGCGCCCAGTGTATGCGCCGCGCGCTCCAGGTCGGGGTCCTGGCCGGCCAGGGCCGCGAACAGTGGGAACACCATGTACGGCAGCAGGATGTGCACGAGGGCGATCAACACGGCCGCCTCGGTGTGGAGGATCTTCAGCGGACGATCGATGAGCCCGAGGCCGCGCAGCACGGAATTGACGGTTCCCTCGCTCCCGAGCAGCACGATCCAGCCATAGGTCCGCACGATCACGCCCGTCATCAGGGGCGCGATGACCAGGAACATCAGCACGCCGCGCCATGCGCTCGTCGTGCGGGCCAGATACCAGGCGAGCGGGTAGCCGAGCGCCAGACAGCCGACGGAGGTCAGCAGGGCGATCTTGAGCGTCCGCGCGATGATCGCGCGGTGGTAGGACTCCCCGAGGAGCCGGGCGAAATTCTCGCCCGTGACGGTCGGGATCCAGAGGTCGAGCGCCGAGTAGCGGAAGACGCTCATGACCAGGAAGAAGCTGATCGGCGCGACGAGCGCGACGAGATAGATCGCCGCGATCGGCGTCAGCAGGAGTCGCCCGTAGCGGCCGCTTGCCTCCACGTCAGGCCCCGGCGGCGCCGTCGCGCGGCAGCGCGCGGCAGTCGCGCACGATCGCCCACACGGCGGCGCCCGGCGCCAGCGCCCGATACTCGGCGAGGCTCGGCTTGCTGCAGTGGAGCAGGAGCCCGTGATCCGTGCGGAGCTCGAAGGTGACGATGTCGCCGGCAAACACCCGCTTGACCACGGTAGCCGGCAGGGCGACGGCGCCGGAGGGACGCTCGGAGACGAGATCGATCCGCTCGGGCCGGATCATCACGTAGACGGGATCGCCACTTCGCAGGCTCCGGCCCGGCGCGAACGCGTCGTAGCGCCCGCCCGCCACGGTGTCCACCGCGATCGTGGCGCCGGTCGTGGCCGCGACGACACCCTCGATCAGGTTGGTCTCGCCGATGAATTCGGCCGCGAAGCGCGTGGCGGGATCGTCGTAGAGCTCCTCGGGTGTGCCCACCTGCTCGACGCGGCCACCGTTGAGCAGTACCACCCGGTCCGACATCTCGAAGGCCTCGTCCTGATCGTGGGTGACGAAGATGGTGGCGATGCCGAGGCGTTGCTGGAGCTCGCGCAGATCGAGGCGCATGCGCTTGCGCAGGACCGCGTCGAGATTCGACAGCGGCTCGTCGAGCAGCAGCACGGTGGGCTCGATCACCAGGGCGCGGGCCAGGGCGACCCGCTGGCGCTGCCCCCCGCTGAGCTGCCCGGGCAGCCGGGCCTCCACACCCGGGAGCCCGACCAGATCGAGCATCCGGCGGACGCGCCCGCCGATCTCGGCCCGCGGTGTGCCGCGCATGCGCAGGCCGAAGGCGACATTGTCCAGCACCGTCTTGTGAGGGAAGAGCGCGTAGTTTTGAAACACCACACCCATGTCGCGGTGCTGGGGGTCGAGCCGGGTGATGTCGCGCGCGCCGAGCATGACGCGCCCCTCGTCGGGTGAGAGCAGGCCGGCGACGATGTGCAGGGTGGTCGTCTTGCCGCACCCGCTCGGACCGAGGAGCGTGAGGAACTCGCCCTCGCGCACGTCGACGTCGACAGGCCCCACGCCGAGTGTGGCGCCGTACCGCTTCACCACGCCCTGCAGCTCGAGGATCGTCTTCGCCATGGCCCCGGGGCGTGCTCGGCCGGGTGCGCCTAGCTGCCGAGCACTTCCTTGTTCCAGCGATCGCGAATCTGGTCGCGATAGGCGAACATCGCCATGTAGTCGAAGTTGCGCTGGATCTTGCCGAAGCTCGCGACCTGCTCGTCGGTGAGCGCGAGTTTCTTGAGATCGGGCGGCAGATTCTTCATGGCTTGTAGATTAGTCGGGGGATATCCGGTCTGGCGCGCGAAGGCGATCTGCTTCTCCGCCTCGAGCGTGGTGTTCACGAACTTCTCAGCGAGCTCGATGCTCTCCTTGGGCCGGCCGGCCAGGATCGACGTGTTCCAGATGAAGCTGAGCCCGCCTTCTTTGGGAATCACGAACTCGATGGGTGCCCCGGCGGCGGCCGCCTTCTCGGCGCGGGCGCCGAAGTAGGGGCAGATCCAGATCTCCTCGGCGACCAGCAGCTGATGCGTGTGCTCGACGTTGTTGATGGTGACGGCCTTGTGCTGCTTGTAGAGATCCTTGAGCTTCGTGATGCCGGGATCGACGTTGTCGGGGGCGCCGCCCTCCAGCTGGTTGATCGCGTGGAAGACCTCCTGGCCCATCCAGTCCCACGACGGAAACGCCACCTTGCCGTCGAAGGCCGGATCCCACAGATCGGCCCAGCGCGTCACCGGCTTCTTGATGCGCTTGGTGTTGACGGCCAGCCCGTACGGTGTGTGGGTCTTGCCGGCCAGGTACGGATAGCGGAAGGCCGGATGGATCTGCTTGAGATTCGGAATCCGCTCTTCGGTCCACTCGACGACGGCGTTCATGGCGCCGAGCTGGCTGGAGGTGTTCTGGTTCTCGTGGATCAGATCCCACTGGGGCCGGCGGCGCTGGGCGATGACCAGCGGCTCGAACGAGAGACCCAGCTTCCACACGGTCTGGGCCTTCGCGCTCTGTTCGAACGGCTTCACGAACGTGCCGTTGAACCACTCCTGCCACGACCCGCCGGGAAAGAGAATGCGCAGCTCGGAGGCCGCCGCCGCACTCAGGCGCGGAGCCGCGAGGCCGCCCGCGGCGAGGGCCCCGAACCCGGCGGCCTGCGAGAGGAAACGGCGTCGGCTGGTGGGTGCGGACAGGTTCTCTCTCGACATTGCGGCTCCCTCCGACATGGTGGTTTCCCCGACGTGGCGGCATCTAATCTTGAGAGCGGCTCGGTGTCAAGCCGCCCGCGGGCGCCGGCGCACGCCGGCGGCGGTATCCGTGTGCTCTATTCGCGCAGGCGCGGATCGAGCAGATCGCGGAGCCCGTCGCCGAGCAGGTTGGCGCCGAGCACCACGAGCGAGATCGCCACGCCGGGGACCGTCGCCAGCCACCAGGCGTTGGACAGATAGTCGCGCCCCTCGGCCAGCATCGCACCCCACGAGGGCTGCGGCGGCTGGACACCCATCCCCAGGAACGACAGTCCCGACTCGAGCAGGACCATCGTCGCAAATTGGCTCGAGCCGATGACGAGGATCGGCGCCAGCGTGTTGGGCAGAATGTGCAGGACGACGACGCGGAGGTCGCTGGCGCCCAGCGTGCGGGCAGCCTCGACGTAGTCGAGCTGGCGAATCGTGAGCACGGCCGCTCGCACCGTCCGCGCGTAGAGCACCCAGCCGGAGAGCGCCAGGACCGATACGAGCGCGCCCGGGCTGGTTCCCACCACCGCCACGATCGCGATGGCGAGCATGATGACGGGAAACGCCAGCTGCACGTCGGCCACGCGCATGACGAGGTCGTCCAGCCGGCCGCCGAGCACGCCGGCGGCCAGGCCTACCGTCACGCCCACGCTGGCCGCCAGCACGACTGCACTCGCCGCCAGAGCCAGGGAGACGCGGCCTCCGTAGAGCAGGCGCGCGTAAATGTCGCGCCCGAGGTTGTCGGTCCCCAGCACATAGGCGGACGTGCCGCCGAGCACGCGCGGCGGCTGCAGCCGCTTACCGAAGCTCGGCTTGATCGGATCCGACGTCGCCAGCAACGGCGCCGCCACGCTGGCCACCACCACCACCGCGAGCAGGAGGCCGCCGACCACGGCCATCGGATGGCGCAGGAGCCGGCTCATCCGTAGCGGATGCGTGGATCGAGCACGGTGTACAGCACGTCGATGACCAGGTTGATGGCCACGAAGATCGTGGCCGAGAGGATCAGCACGGTCTGCACGACGGGGAAGTCCCGGAAGAAGATCGCGTCGACGACCAGCTTGCCCATGCCCGGCCAGGCAAAGACCGACTCGGTGATCACCGCGCCGCCCAGGAGTGTGCCGATCTGCAGCCCGAGCAGCGTGAGCAGCGGGATCGTGGCGTTCCGCAGGGCGTGACGCAGGATCACGGCCGGCTCGGCCAGCCCCTTGGCCCGTCCGGTCCGGATGTACTCCTGGCTCAGGATCTCCAGCAGGCTCGAGCGGGTGAGGCGCGCCACCAGCGCGGTCGGGAACGCGGCCAGCGTGATGCTCGGCAGGACGAGATACTGCCAGCCCTGGAATCCGGAGGTCGGCAGCCAGCGCAGCGTGACGCCGAACAGGAGGACGAGCATGATCCCCAGCCAGAAGTTCGGCAGCGACTGCCCGAGTACGGCCAGCACGGTGCCGGCGTAGTCGTAGCCGGTGCCCCGCCGCACCGCGGCCAGCACGCCGATCGACACGCCGACCAGCACCGTCAGCACCATGGCGGTCAGCGCAAGCTGGATCGTCGCCGGCACCCGCTCGACGACGACGCGCAGGGCCGGCGCGCGGTACTGAAACGACTGGCCGAAGTCGCCGCGGACCACGGATCTCACGAAGATGCCGTACTGGACCCAGATCGGCTCGCGCAGGCCGAGCTCGCGGTTCAGCTCCTCGATCGCGGAGGGAGGCGCCCCCTCGGGCAGCAGCATCTTGGCCGGATCGCCCGGGATCACTCGCAGGATCACGAAGACCAGCAGCGAAACCCCGACGAGGGTAAGCGCAGACTGCCAGAGTCGCCGCAGCAGGTAGGATTGCACCGGCGTTACGTCAGCTGGCGGCGGACGGGATCAGGCGATGCCGACCTCGGACAGCAGCACGTAGTAGTCGCGGCGCGCCTCGAAGTTGCGCAGCTTGTCACTGACGGCGTAGATCGCCACGGTGTAGTACGGCCAGATCTCGGGCTCGTCCTCCCACAGGATGCGCTCGATCTCCTCGTACTTCTGCTGGCGCACCTTGGGATCGGGCACCCGGCCCTCCGCGATGAGCTGCTCGACCTTGGGATCGTTGAAGCGCGTCATCTTCTCCGCGCCGGCCTTGGTGAACCACTGGCCGAAGTACCAGTCGGGGTCGTGCGGCATGTGGGCCCAGCCCGAGAAGAAGAGATCGTAGTTGCCCGCGGTCCGCTGCTCGCGCGCGGTGGCGATCTCCAGATTGCGGATGTTCACCTTGATCCCGACCTCGCCCAGCATGGCGGCCACCGCCTGCGCGATCTCCAGCTGCTTGGGATAGAGGTCCTTCATCAGGACGAAGTCGATGGCCAGGTTCGACTGGCCCGCTTGCTTCAGCAGCTGCTTGGCCTTCTCGGGGTCGTACGGCTTCTGGCCGAGATTCGTGTGGCCGATGAGCCCCGGCGGCACCGGGTTCACCACCGGGCGGGCGTAGCCCAGCAGCAGGTCCTTGATGATCACGTTGCGATCGATGGCCAGCGAGATGGCCTTGCGCACGCGCGGGTCCTTGACGTTGTCCCGCGCGAGCTGGAAGTGCCAGCGCTGCGCCTCGACGGCCGGCGTGTCGAGCACCTTCACGCCCGGCGTGCC
>Ga0111538_10006478_pt1 | contig 15845 bp, 17 predicted proteins | sample SoiMethybrSBSTD1_FD_79669 | JGI IMG/M metagenome (GOLD analysis project Ga0111538, IMG submission 79669) | Bulk soil microbial communities from a Populus tree surrounding site in Tennessee, USA - Soil MetaG P. TD hybrid SBSTD1 (version 2)... | ecosystem: Environmental > Terrestrial > Soil >...
CACCTGGAAATTATCCCGCTTCGACACCAGTGCGCGATCGTACATCGATCGCGCCGGTCAACTCCTCGTTTCACATGAGTCGATCGATGCAGAAGCTCATCAACGAGTTCCGCTTACGCAAAACCGTCACAGAGCGCGGGTTGCGCATCATTCGGCAGGGGCACGACGCGCGTATCATTACGCCATTCTCGTGACTGGACCGACTGTCGCGCATTATCGACTAGTTGCCAAGCTGGGCGCCGGAGGCATGGGTGTCGTTTATAAGGCCGAAGACACCCTCCTTCATCGATTCGTGGCACTGAAGTTCCTGCCACACGACACTGGCGAAAACCCCGAGGATCGCGCCCGTTTGCTCCGTGAGGCCCGGACAGCGGCACGACTGAATCATCCCAACATTTGCACGATTCACGAAGTCGGCGAAGTCGACCGCAACGTGGAGGTTGGGCCGGTCGACATGCCGATGCAAAAGGGAACGCCCTACATCGCGATGGAACTGGTGGATGGCGAAACGCTCGCCGATCGATTGGGCCGCCAGGGCCGCCTGTCCGCGCACGCGCTGCTCGATATCGCAAGGCAGGTGGCCGACGCACTTGCGGAGGCTCACGCAGCCGGTGTTATCCACCGTGATCTGAAACCGTCCAACGTGATGCTTCGAGGCGACGGCAAGGTAAAAGTCGTGGACTTCGGCCTGGCCATCGCGACCCGCGACGATGCCGACCCGGACGCCACGACACGAACTATCAGCTTGGCCGAGCATCGGCATACTGGCACGATTACCGGCAGCGTCGCTTACATGTCCCCGGAGCAGGCACAGGGTCACTCCGTGGACAGGCGATCCGACGTGTTCTCGTTCGGCCGTTGCTTTATGAGATGGCGTCCGGCCGCCGGCCATTCGATGGGGAGACACGAATGGCGACGATCGCCAGAATTATCGCCGCGGCTCCGTCAGACGTGCGGCAGCTGGCGCCGGACATCCCGGAACATGTGAGCCGCGTCGTTCACCGCTGCCTCGAAAAGAGTCCCGCGAATCGATATAACGACACTCGCGATCTCAGGCTCGATCTCGAAGCGCACAACTATCCTCATGAGCCTATCGCACACCGCCCATCGGGCCTACGCAGGCGGGACTTGACCGTCGCGGCACTTGGCGTCCTCGCCGCCGGGACAGCCCTTGCGGACAAGAACTTCTCAAAAGAGACGTGACCTCGACGCGGATATGGAGCGTGGAGGACTCGACGGCCTCGATACGGCCTTCCGCTTCTCTACGCGCGTGCCATCATCACCCGCACTGGGCCACCAACCTGGGCTGACGCACTTCTCAGACGCACCGCGCGGGGCTGCGCCTGCTCCTCCCACTCGCATTGCACCGCTGGAGGCGCGTCCATCTGTTTCCCTGGTCCGCAGCATTAGCGCATACTCCGCGCGAGGAGCGCGAGATGGCAGAAGACGTAAAGCAGCTCGGAGAGGATCACGAGGTGTGGCTCAAGTGTTTTGTCGCGACGCTGCCCGGCGCAACGACGGCACTCGACGCCGAGAATACCTTCCGACCGGACCACATAGCATGGATGTGCGCAGCGATCGCGGATGCGGCGCTTGCCGAAGAGCGCAAGCGACGACCTGAGGTGCATTGGCCCAGGTAGAACTTGCTGACCCACACTCTGACCTACAAGGCGAATGGACGCGAGGCGAAAGTGCTGGACGCGCATGGACGGGATTATTAGAAAAATCATCCAGTGGCATCCACGGATGTCCAGAGGCTTTGAATGACGAGCAGTGGTCGCTGTCCTTTGGCTTCAATGCGGTTGCAACCGAAATCCTCCAGCACTTGCGCGGAACCGGAAGGAAGCCAACGAAACTCGGGCGGGACGTGGCTTCGTGAAATTCTGAAGAAAGCGTCCGCGTATTTCGCCTAGGCGGAGCTCGACCGCCGAGCGAAGTGATGGTCGGCTTCATCGATGATCATCGGGATTGCTTTGGGATCGAGCCGATCTGTGCGGTGCTACCGATCGCCCCGTCGACGTATTTTCTCCGCCAGGCGCAGCACCAGGATGCGACGACGCGATCGGCGCCCGCGCGACGGGATGACGAGCTCCGCGCGGCGATTCAGCGGATCTGGGACGCCAATTTCCAGGTCTATGGGCCGCGCAAAGTCTGGAAAGAGCTGCGTCGCGCAGGGCAGCGCGTGGCGCGCTGCACGGTCGAGTGTGTGATGCGCGCCATGGGCCTCCGTGGGGTGAGTCGCGGCCGTGCCTGGGTGATCACCACGCGGACCGAGGCCGCGACGGACCGGCCCGCCGATCTCGTTGACCGCCGCTTCACCGCAACGCGGCCGAATGAGCTGTGGGTCGCCGACTTCACCTACGTGGCCACATGGCGTGGCTTCGTGTATGTCGCCTTCGTGATCGATGTCTTTGCGCGGCGCATCGTCGGCTGGCGCGTGGCGGCCTCGCTGCAGACTGACTTCGTCCTCGATGCGGTGATCGGCCTGTCCAAGACGGAGGTGATTCAACGGAAGGGTCCCTGGCGGCATCTCGAGGCCGTCGAATTCGCGACGCTGACCTGGGAAGATTGGTTCAACATGCGTCGCCTGCTCGAACCGATTGGCTACGTGCCGCCCGCCGAGTACGAAGCGCACTACTATGCTCAGACTTCGAGGGGAGCGCTCGTCGGCAGCCTGATCCCAACACCGAGGTTGATGCCACCGCCGACGAGCGCCTGCAGGACTTTCTTCGACCATCGGTGAACGACGGAGTGCCAACAGAACTGAACGCCTAAATCACATTCACTGCTCTCCGACAAACCCGGGGTGGTTCAAAGCGAGATGAAGACATGATCAAGGGCTTTTTGGTGGCGCTCGAATCCACAATGGGCGCCTGCGACCGAGTGTCTACTGTGGCTGGCCAACTCCTCGCATCACAGCGCGAGAACAGGCCCGTACTGTTCCACAGCGCGATCGAACATCGCTTGCACAGACTCTGGCCTTGTGTCTCTCGGCGCCGGCTCGAAATCCTCGCTCGTTGACTTCATCGACCTGGTAGATGACACAAGGCACCGTTCCGCCTCATGGCAACTCATGCCGCAATCGAGACAACGGACAAGCTCACTGATCCACAGATTGTGGCGAAGGTGAAAGAGCATTTCGGAATCGCTCGCTGAGGACTGCTGCCTCGCTTACGTCAATCGTTTGGCGTGTGACCGCCCTTCTTGGAGGTGGTGGCGCACGGACGTTGTCGTGATCCGTCACCGACGCGAGCGTCGCGTGTCGCGCTTCTTCCGCCGGTGACGTACGCGCCCCACCCTCGCCCTCCCACCTGTCAATGGAGACCACGTCATCATCTGGTGTTGGTGTCCGCGTTTCCATGTTCGTTTACCTCAGTGCAGTCTGACGGCCGCGAGGCGCGACGTGCACCCATCGGGCTTAATCAATGCGCTCCGACCCGCGATGTGCGCAGACCCTTTGGCCCTCCTCTTCAGCATTGAATTGCATTGAGCACGACGAATTCTTTGGGCGACCTGTCCCTCGCCAATTTTGCGTCCGGGCAAAATCATTGACGTTAGCATTGTGGCTGGCGATGCTACATGCGATGCGGCAGGTCGTCCGGATGGTCACTACGATCCGATTGGCCGTGTGGACGCGCAGAGACCTGCTGCTCGAAATCCTAGCCTTGCGCCATCAGGTAGCCGTACTGACGCGTTCGAATCGGCGCTTTCGCCCATCGGACCGTCTGCTGTGGCTGATCTTGCGACGCATCTGGCCGCAGTGGCGAAGCGCGCTGGTGCTGGTTCAGCCGGCCACGGTCGCGCGTTGGCATCGCGATTCGGGTACCTGGCGCTGGTGGCGTCGTTCACGACGTCCTGGAAGACCACGCATTGATGCCAGTCTCGTGATCTGATTGGGCGCTTGGCCGAGGAGAATTGTCTCTGGGGCGGGCCGCGCATTCATGGCGAATTACTCAAACTCGGCGTGGTCGTGTCAGAACGCACGGTGTCGCGTTACCTGCGAGAACGGCCGAACAGACCGTCACAGACCTGGCGCACCTTCCTGGCAAATCACCTCGACCAGTTCACATTAACTTCCCGGGTACTGCCACCGTACGCGCGTGACGCTGATGATGCTGACGTGTTCTGGTTGCCCAGTGTCAACGCCGCTTGTCACGCGACGTGCTATGCCGCTCGTCAGGATGCGGCGGTCGATCCGCGTGATTCAGGTCAACGGACGTCATCTAGCAGGTGTTCCGTTCAAGATCGCGTTGACGGCATCGCCATTCAAAACAGAACTGGGCGCAGCCCATCGACTCAGGGAGGCTTACTGGTCCACGCGTGCACGTCCAGAAGAACGACCGGTTCTCCTACGTTGTATCTCTGCGCTGAGCCAGCTCGTCAGACCATCGGTCGCGCGGCAGGCTCACCCACGTGTGACACGTCATCGAAAGGCGCAATATCCTCGTGTTTCGGATTGGGCGTCTGCGTTGGTAATCGCACGACAGTGAAATATTGGCGAGGCACAGCTGGCAAAGTTATTCGGAATGCGTGGGTGCTGCTATCTGGCATTCTCGAGACCGCGGTCGAGTTCGGATATCTCCAGACGAATCCCGCTCGGGGTGTGAAATTCCCGCAGAAGGGTCTGAAGGAGAAACCGGCGATCATCGCCGGCGACAGCCTGGCAAAGCTGCTGAAGCAGGTCAACGAACCGCATCGCACTATGGTGAGTCTGATAGCGGCAACGGGACTGAGGATCGGCGAGCTACTGGCGCTGCGCTGGTCCGCGCTTGATCTCGAAGGTGGCTCTTTGACGGTTCGCGAGTCGGTGTTCGAGGGCAAGTTTCAACCGCCCAAGACACGAAGGGCACTTCGCACGATTCCGCTCGGACGGTACGCCGTCGCGGTGCTCACCGCGCATCGCGAGCGCGCGTCTCGCCTGGCGGAGACGGATCTCGTCTTCGGCAATCGCAACGGACGTCCGATGCGAGAGTCGAAGCTACTCACGAACGTTCTGCAACCGGCAGCCGAAGCGGCCGGGCTCGGACGGGTAACATGGCATCAGTTCCGCCATATCCACTCGTCGTTGCTGAACGACCTTCGGGTACCGGCAAAGATCGCTCAGGAGCAGCTCGGTCACGCGAGCATTTCGACGACGCTGAGCATCTACACGCACGTCGTCGATGCCTCGCATCGGAAGGCCGTCGAGGAAGTCGAAGAACGGTTGTTTGGCGAGATGGACTGTTCTGGACTGAAGTTGGCGGCTGGGCTCGACAACGTCGTGCCCACAAGCGACAGTGTTAATTAGACTTAGGATTGGAGGCGCCGCCCGGATTTGAACCGGGGATGGAGGTTTTGCAGATTTAGCGAAGTAGTCGATGGTGTTGTCTCGTGCTGGTCTCTGGTCCGTCCAGCACCTTGGTTTTGCCTGGTGTTTGGGCGCTATTGGACTACGTTTGGACTACAAAGTTAATCGACCTCCAACGCTGAGACATTCAATATCGGTTGACTTCTCGATTGCCATACCGATACCGCTCGGCGGGGCCTTGTTGCCGGCGGTGCATCGTGAGGACGCGCAGCTCAAAGCGGTCGGCAGCGAGCCGCAGCGCTTCTGGCAGCGTTCGCCCGCAGCAATCCCCCGCGACGGGTCGAACATGGCATGGATACGGCCACAAGTCATCCAACCAGTATTATCCTGCCGTAGATCGCGGCCACGGTCTTCGTTCACGTCGATCGAGGATGCCAAAGCCACGATTGAAGCGTGGCGCGTCGACCACAATCAGCGGCGGCCACATAGTTCGCTCGGGCACCTGACACCGAACGAGTTTGTTGCCAAGTCAGGTAATGCAGATGACCGCTGAAGCCGCTTCTCTCCAACGCGACACGTTCCGTTTCGGGACCAACGTCAGAGCGCCGGATCTTCTAGCTAAGGACTGTTCCCAATCGGGGTTAAACGTCACATCCGCGTTGTGCCTTGCTATCATGTGACCCGTCCCCACGGGAGGGCAGTTCAAGGCTGCAACTATGGAGCGACCGCGTCTCGCGAAATCACTTGCGAAGATACAGCCGCAGGTGCAGGCCTCCCCGACCAGGGTAGGCCAAGTTTTGTTTGCTCGAAGTGAGCTGCATCCCGTGTTACGACTGCAGCGAGTTCTCGGCAATCGGGGAGTGGCGCATTGGATTGAAGGCAGACGCTCAAGCCGATCGGGGATCCAAAGATTCGAGGGGGATGAACATCAACTCGTCGGCAACGCCGCTCACACCGTCGGTGTCACTGACTTCAAGTGGCAGACTGACGAGGAACGGAGAACGGGCAAACCGGCGGCAGGCAATCAATTTCAGTTCGTGCTTACGCCCGGAGACATCACGGCCCTGAGCGCCGACCTTTTCGACCCGAGGGACTCCGACGCAAAAGGCCCGATACGTGACTCGCTGTTCCGAATCGCCAGCATTCCGTCGACGAAGCTCGGAGAGATGCCGGGCACACAGGACGAAATCATCTACGCCATTAAGGCGCACGTGAGCTCGGGCGACGACAAACGCTTCAAGCTTGGCGGCGTCTGGGCGGGCATTACCTTTTCAGAGTCGGTGAAGAAGGCCGTTGAGGCTCGGTACGACAGACTAGCGGCAGCAAATGCCGAGCATTTTGTCGATCCACGAGGACCTGGTTCTGGCGGACCAAGCTCGGCGCCCGGAAGCTCGGCGGGCGGCTCCTACCGAGCACTCCATGCCGACGCACTGCACCGAGCTCACGCTAAGAAGCAGGAAGGAAAAGACGCGACAGGCGCATTAGCCCGGGAAGCTGCGGCGGCGCATTTCCTGACCGACGCGTTCTCGGGCGGCCATATCCGGACACAGCGGCTTTCCATTCGCGAACACTGGGACCGCCTCTACCCGTTGTTCTATGAGAACTTCAAGCACTCGCTTGCCCACGTCGTCGCCGTATACATCAACGAAAATGAGACCAACGCTGCAACAGTCTTCGGCACTGTAGCGGTGATTGAAGGAACTATCCTGCCGGAGGTTCAGCAGGCGACTGCGGATTTGCCTGCATTCACTTTCGGCGAAGTCGTGGGAAAGATCATCCACGACCTCGATAACACCACGGGCGTCAAAGTTACCAATGACGCCGATATGCATTGGACGGCGAAGGGTGACAGCAAGCTCGCTGAGAATCTCGACAACAAGGTGATTATCGAGCGGGCCGTCCAGCTTGGCGCTCAGGACGTCCAGCGAGCACACAGTCTGGACCCCGGGCTTACCGATGCCGAAGTCGAATCACAAGTTAAGGCGACCGCGCCTTCACCAGCAAAGCCCGGCGACAAATACGCTCCCGAGCAATTGATGCCGCGTCTCGATCCGGCCGAGAACAACGGCAAGGTGGCCGGGCTCGAGCCCGATATCGATGTTCTCTGGAATGCGAAAGCGAGGGACGACGCGCCAAAGACGTTTGGCGCCTATGTCCAGGAAAGTATGAACGGCGGCGCGCTGGGCAGCCGGCTTGAGAACTTTGCGGGGAAATTCCCTCCGGTGCGGAAGGGCGTCCACCCCCAAAGGGCGTACCTCAATGGCTTCGTCAAACAGCTGCAGGCGAATCCTCTGGCGCGGATCAAGGAGTGGTTCATCAACTACAACCCTTCCACCGGACATGCCGGATTCAACCGCGACGACGCTCAAATGGATTACCTTGCAGATCTGGACGCTTCAGATCTCAAAGCAGGCAAGAAGAAAGGCACGTCGCTGAGTGGGCTTACGTTCACGCAGCGCGTCGCCGCGATCAAAGAGCTTATAGGTGGTTCTACCAGCGACGACGAGGGCGAACGTGTCGTTCAGATATTCGAGACGGCGCCGGCGGGCGACCGCCCGGCGCTTTATCAGGCTGTCGAGGGACACAAGTGGACAGGAGATTGGATCGAAGGAATAACAGTGGCCGATGACGACATCTGGAACGCGCTGAGCAAGTCGCAGCTACAAAGGCTCAAAAAGATCATCAATGGCGGTTAAGCCAGTGAAGTGCAAGCCCCGATTCCTATTGGCGGGCATTTCCACTCTCGTCATGGTGATCGCTGCGTCTTGCGGCGGAGGGGCTGTGATGACAGGCATGACGACGCGGATCTGGATGCCAAAAAGGGATCCTGGTTTCCGTCTGGGCGAGCGAGTTGTCGCCGCGAAGACTTCGCGAGGCATTGAGGTCGCGATCGCTCTAGGCGCGCAGCGCATTGCAACGGCGGTGTTATCAGGCCCGCGGGTCACAGCCGAAGAAGTGCCTGGGACGATTGCAAAGTTTGGGTCGAGGTCGATATGGCGAGAGGGAGTCATCGTTCCCCTGGAGGGCGAACCTGTTGCGCTCCCGGAGACGCTGAGCCCACATGACGAACCAGATCGGCACCGCTTTACTGTTGATCCTGGCGGAGTTCTCATCACCGCCCCCAGCGCATGGTCGGCACTGCACCGCGTAACTCCGCGCGGCATAAGCTGGACGATCGGTTCAGGCACTCAAGACAGCGAGTCGCGCGTAACCGATTTCGCCTCGGATCGCGACAGGGTTTTCGTCGGCTTCACCGATGGCAACAGCAGCGTGCTCGCGGCTTACAACCAGAGCGCCGTTGAACAATGGAGAACAACCCTGGGCGGTGCAGCGGGACAACTCGCGATTTCAGAGGATAGCAAGCAGATTGCCGTAATCACCCGTGCTCCCACGCGATGTGAATCGTGCCTCGACCTTGAGATCCTTTCGACAGGCGACGGGAGAGCATTGACATCGATTGCACTGCCGCCGCCAGGCGAGGGCATCCCTATTACGCTGGACGGTGATCCGCAGCGCGGTCGCGCCAGCATTGGGTTCACGCACGGACAGGTCTGGTTCCACCATTGGTCTCCGACATACGTCGACGACATGGGTAGCGGACGTGTGCCGGAAAAATGCGGATATGCCGTTTACGACGTCGAAAATCGCAGGCTCGCGCGCTCCAAAACGCAGGAGTGCCGGATACGGGCCATGGTCGGACTCGAGGACGGCACCGTGATCACCGTAGAGGTCAGTGGAGAAAGCGACGTCACCGTGACCACAACCTCCGGTCCGCCCTGAGAGGTCACGTGATCGAGAGTCGCCTGTCCGCGCTGCCTTCCCAGGAATTGGACTACGCGGCACGGTAGTAGTAGTTCAGCAGGCCGCCGATCCGTTCGCGTCGGCGAACCCGACCGAGTCCGTCAGCTCGCGCACGTGGCTGAATCAACTCGTCGCCGATACCTTGATGATTTCGTTCGCCATGGTAGTGGGCCACAAACTCGGCGATCGTGCGACGAAGATGCCGTTCCCTTAGCAGGATACGAGATCGAGGCACTCCCGTACTGTCCAAGAACTGGATCCATCACGTTCGCGCTACCCTTACTACGCGGCCGCCCGGTAATAGAAGTTCAGCATCCCGCCCATCCGCGGCCGTCGGCGAACGACGCCGGAGCCCTGGTTCGGTTCAGCGGCTGAATCAGCTCATTCCCAATACCTTGATGATTTCGCTCCGCATGATAGTGCGCGACAAATTCCGTGATGGCGCGCCGAAGGTGGCGTTCGCCAAGCAGGAGCGTCCGGTTCAGACACTCCCCCTTGATCGATCGTACAAAGCGCTCCGCGTACGCGTTGCAGTTGGGCGCGCGCGCCGGCGTGCGGATGATCCGGACGCCTTCGCGTTCAAGGAACGCCGCGACCGTGCCGCTCCATTTGGGGTGCCGATCGGCAGATCAGCACCCGGCCGCGTCTCAGGATGTCGTCCACGCCATGTTTGCTTGGTCGGCGGAGTATTCGGACAGTACGCCCACCACGTCTTGGCACGAAAGTCTGCAATCTGGACCCGATCCAATCTTCCAGTCCAAGAAGACACGGCCCCCCAATCCTCGCGGGTCCCCCCCCGGAAGGGGCGATCGTGATCTCGATTGCGCATCCGCACGACTCCTGGATGATCACACTCAGCTGAACGAGATCCGTTAGGCTTCTCCCAACTCCTAACGACGCGATTTGAAGGTGCGGTGACGTCTCGTGCGGATATTCCGCGTATTTCTGAGCTCAACGTTCGCGGATCTCGAAAGAGAACGAGAGGCGTTTCGCGAACGCGTCGTGCCCGCGTTGCAACGCCTCTGCCGGGCCAACGACGCAGACTTCCGGGCAGTGGATCTGCGGTGGAGTATCAGCGAGCAGGCTGGGCGCGACCAACGCACGATGGAGATCTGCCTAGCGGAAGTACGCCGCTGTCTTGCGGTAACGCCGCGCCCGAATTTTGTAGTCCTGCTCCGCAACCGTTACGGATGGCGGCCGGCTCCCGCCGAGGTTCCTGCATCGCTGTTCGAGCGCATTGTTGATGCATGCGGCACCAACTCTTCACTCCTGCGAAGGTGGTACTCACGCGACGATAACGCCGTACCACCTGTGTATTACCTACGAGCGCGCCAAGATGAGTACGTAGCCAGCGATCGGTGGCACGGTGTTGAACAGGAGTTGGTGCAGACATTCGCAAGCGGTGCAGGGACGCTCACGGACCTATCGGGACCAGAACGCGTGATGTTTGGTGGTTCCGCGACGGAACAGGAGATCGAGCACGGAGCATTAGCGACCGATCCCTCCGATCGCGTCTTTTGCTTCTTCAGACACATTCGCGGCGAGCTGCCACCGCAAGCCGTGGTCAACTACTTCGACGCCCGTGGAGCGGATCGCGACTGGGAGGCGGGCTCGCGATTGGAAGCGCTCAAGGCCAGGCTCCGTTCGACGTGTAGTCCGCGCGTGTGTGAGTACGAGGCGGAATGGCGCCATGAAGGCCTCTCCGAGGAACACGTCGATCAGTTGTGTCGTGACGTACGGCGCGGTTTGGAGAGCGTGATCGAACACGAGCTGTCCGATCCGGCGCACAAAGACGAACTACAGCGCGAGCGGGAACGTCACCTGGCGTTTGCCTCGGGGCGGACACGCGTCTTCGTGGGACGAACAGGCCTTCTTGACCAGATCGAATCACACACGGTCAGCGCCTCCCGGTCACCTCTTGCGCTGATCGGAGCATCTGGGACGGGCAAGTCGGCAGTGATGGCGGAGGGATCGGGGCGTGCCGTCCGACAGCACGCCGACACATGTGTGATTCACAGGTTCGCCGGCGTCACGCCTCAATCATCTGATACCTGTGGCTACCAGAAACGCGGTACGCATTGTGACGATTGAGGTTGCAGGCCATTCCGAATAGGCTCGACTCATCGTGTCCGTCGTCGCTTCCCTGCTCTACTCACTGCGGTTTTTGGTTCGTTCACGCGCAGTGCTCCACCTGGAAATCGTCGCGCTGCGGCATCAGTTGGTGGTCACGAGTCGCTCCCGCCGTCCACGACTTCGCTTGACGGCGCTTGATCGTGCGCTCTGGGCATGGCTGGCGCATCGATGGCGTGGCTGGCGCTCGGCGCTCCATGTCGTGCAACCGACCACCGTCCTCGCATGGCATCGTCGTGGTTTTCGTCTCTTCTGGACCTGGAAAAGCCGGCATCGCATCGGCCGTCCGGCAGTCTCTCTCGATGTCCGCACCTTAATTCGCGAGATGTCCACCGCGAATCCACTGTGGGGTGCGCCGCGCCTTCACGGGGAGCTTCTAAAGCTCGGGATCTCGGTCAGTGAGTCCACGGTCGCCAAATACATGCGACGCCATCCGCGTCCACCGTCACAAACGTGGCGGACGTTTCTCACCAATCACGCGAGCCAGATCATGGCCGCCGACCTCTTCGTCGTACCGACGGTCACATTCCGGCTGCCGTAGTGTTCAAAACTGGTTCCAAGGTGACGGCTCGTGATGGGCTTACGCCGCACGGTAGTAGAAGCTGAGAATTCCGCCGAGTCGCTCCCTGCGACGAACGAGACCGCAGGCAGGCTGTTGATCTGACGGGTCGATAAGCTCGTTGCCGAGACCTTGATGATTGCGTTCACCGTGATAGTGGGCGACGAATTCGGCCATCGTCCGGCGAAGATGGCGTTCACCGATCGGGATCATGCGGTCCAGGCATTCCTCCTTGATTGCGCGAACAAACCGCTCTGCGTAGGCATTGCAGTTCGGCGCGCGGAACGGGGTCTGCACGATTCGCACGCCAGCAGTCTCGAGGAAGTGCTGAACGGCGACACTCCACTTCCGATCTCGGTCGCAAATCAGAACGGAAGGCGCGTGGAGTAGTCCGTCGACGGGGTCAGTCAGGTGACGCATCGTTTGGATAACGAACGCTTCATCGGGATACGGCGTTGACCCGAGTAGGTGGATGCGACGTGAGTGCAGTTCGATGACAAACACTGTGTAGTAGGTGACCAGGCCGCGGACCGTCCAGACCTCGGTTGTGAAGAAGTCCGCGGCCAGCAGCGCGCTCCAGTGCGCGCGCAGAAACGTGCGCCACTGCATCGGGCGCTCGCGGCTGGGCGGAATGCCCTGCTCCTTCAGGACTCTGGCGACCGTCGCGCGCGCAACGCGATGACCGAGATTCTTGAGCGCACCTTGGATGCGCGTGTAGCCCCAGCTGGGATTCTCCAAGGCCATCCTGATCACGAGCCGCCGGATTTCAACCTGCACGCCGGGGCGTCCTTGGCGCGGTGATCCGTACGTCCACTTGTGCGCAATCAACTCGCGGTGCCACCGGAGGATCGTCTCCGGCGTGACCAACGACGCGATCTCCGCGAGCACTCGGCGTCCCAGGCGCTCACCCACGACGGCGAGACGCCGACGCTCGCCGTCACACAGCTGCAACCGCCGACCGCGCAGCTGTCGCTTGAGAACCCTGTTCTCCTCGCGCAGGAATTCAATCACGTCCTGCTGTTGCTGTTCGAGCCATCCGAAGAGCGCCGCGACAAAGAGATGCAACGGAATCACGACGCCAGTCTACGTCACTGCCTCGTCGATCCAGTTTTGAGACACTACGGCAGCATCGAGATCTCGTTGTTGCTGCTCGTTGCATCCGGCATCTCGCGAAAGGCTGCCTGAATTTCGCGTCCACGAGAGCATTTCGCAAGATTCTGCGCCGGCGTAAAGCGCTAGTCTTTAGGACTGCTTTTTGTGCTCTGCGAGCCAACTCTCACTAACGGCGCCGATGTCGAACAGACGGCGGATTCGTGGCCGGCGTAACCGATGAACTGCCATTCCGCTGAGAATGAGCAGCAGAAGCATCAAACCGATCCATAAACTCAGAATCATCCTCCTGAGCGTATCGGCGGCGTCGCCTACAGGCATCAGAGCCATCATCCAGGGCGAACCGAAGAGCCCCTGGCAAAGCGCCCTGCGGGTATCAGCCAGCGCCGGCGGCATTTGGTAAGCCAACCATACTGGCTATGTAGGCTTAGCGAGCTAAGGTTTGAAGTGGTTGATGCGCTACCCGGCCACGCGATGAGTAGCGAGCGTGCCAGCCAGCGACGGACAACCGCTGTATGGCTCACGCGTGATACTGAGTGCCAAATGTAAACACTGCTCGTTTTCGCCTTCAGGGCGACGTAAACCCAGCGCTATCCGCGACGGATGTGAGAAGGTGAGAGGGTGAGAAGCTTTCTATGCTCCCTGATAATTGATAATCACGTCTGGATATCTTCATTTCTGAGGGGAAGAAGATATAGACTGCTCTCACCTTTCACCCTCTCACCATCAGAGCAACATAGCCCTTTGCGGAGGACCATTTGCCGACATTCGACCTGAAAGCTTACGCCCGTCGGGGTGCTGAAGCCCGTATCGCGGAGCTCACTGCCGAACTGAATGACATCTACAGAGCCTTCCCTGACCTGAGACGTGGAGCGGGTAGTCCGACTGCAGCGACGACTGGTGCTGGTGATAGACGCCGACGACGGAAACCAATGTCAGCCGCGCAGAAGGCAGCGGTGTCGAAACGGATGAAAGCCTACTGGTCGGAGAGGCGAAAGGCTCGCTAATAGGTCTGCATTTCCTTGATGGTCTGGAACCGATACAGGTATGAAAGTCATCCTGATGGGCGCGCGTTTATGGATGGTGTCCATCTGCCCAAGTGTCCCAGAGACTTTTGGCCTGACTTGAGGGAGAGTGGGGAGGTCATGAGGCATTTGGGCCAAATGGCACAACTCCTTTTGTGGAGGCCGAGCCTACCGAGTGGTGTTACGTCTGCAGGGTGCTGCCGGAAGCTGGCGGCCAAGGAAGGCGCCGGGCGGAACCGGATCAACGCGGCGAAGGTGGCCGTGTTTCGGCTCGCCTTCACAGAACTCTTCGTTCATTTCTGTGGCCCGAAGGAGGACAAATGGCAATTTGACTGTCATTGTGGCATTGCGACACGCGAGCGTCTTTGTGTCCCGCTGGTGATCGACCGCGTCGCCTGCAACCCTCACGCTGCCCAAAGTATTGTTATCTGAAAGGAGCGATAGTGCCCCACAAGCAGCACACGTCAGATACGGTGTATGAGCCATCGGCGAACGATCCGCGCGTGGTTGCGGCGCTCGCTGCCAGAATGCACCTTGGAGAGGCGATGCTGGCGGTAAATATCGCGGCAGTCGAGACTTTGATGGCTCCCGATATTTTGGTCAACGCGCCGATTAACAGGGTTGCGGACCGGGACAGCATCATCAGACGCCTCAAAGCGAACCAGATCAGCTATGAGCTGGAGACTGAAGAAACGATCGACTTTGTCGGGGTGCGCGGCGATGTCGTCGTGATTATGGGCGAAGAGGTCTTGCATCCGAGCAAGGACGCGCCTTACGCGGGGAAAACTGAATATCGCCGGTCCACGGATGTCTGGAAGCCGTTTGATGGCGTCTGGAAGCTTTGGATACGCCAAGCAACGATAACGAAGATCGAGTAACGTGCTAAACCGAAACTGCTAACCGGATTGATCTGCGAAACGCATCCCGATCTGCCGTGGCCGCACGATAAATGTCCCGGTCCCGCGATGCCGTGTGATGTTGCAGCGTGTCTCTACCGAGTCGAGCCGCATCCAGTGACGAAGACAACCGGCTTACGTTGTATACGCTGTCGTCAGCCGGTTGCCGCCATAGAGGACGAAGGTGCGGGCACGGTCATCTTCCAGTGCCCACGGTGCGGCTATCGCTGGTCAACGGAACATGCGGCACCAAAAGTTCATTGAAAAACAAGCCGCGAGCCTACCGAGCCGCCCACAGCCCTCGGCCCGCCTCACGAGCCTCGCGCTCCAAAGCCCTGAACTGCTTCATTATTGCGAAATGGAAACGGCGTGTATGCGAACCGGCCGGGGGATGACCTTTGGTATCACCTCGCGGTTCTCGTTGAACGACTGGTGATTGCGGAAGCATGTCACTACGCACGTTCGTCAGGTCTGAGAATCGCGAGCTTCGCTTCCGCCGGCTGGATCACGTAGGCATCGAGACCAGAAATAAGCGCTGCCGGATCGGGATATTCGCGAACCGGTATGACCCAGCTATACGCCTCAAGGTCCTTCACCATGCTGTATCCAGTGGCGCCGGCGGCCCTCAACAATACGACTGGCGTAGTGCGGAGGAATGGAATAGTGGTGGCGAGCTCGTGAGGAATGCTGCTTGGATCGGTCAGATCCGCGACAACAAAGCGCGCCATGCGGGCCAGAGTCTCGACTGTCCCTGTTCGGTCTTTGCTGGCCGGATTTGTGAAGTCGAACATCACGGGTGTGCGATCACGCGTGCGGAGGGCGTCCCGCAGCGCGTCAAGGACCGGCTTCCGCTCGTCGCTGAACCGGCCAAGTATGAGCACCACTTTCGAAGTGATCGTCTCGATCACTGAGCGGATGTTCTTGTTATACAGTACCAGGTAAATGAACTGAGCAAGTTCGAGGTTGTCGACTGTAATCGCAACGGTTTCTTTGTCTGATGTAATCACGAGACCGTCTTGTATGGCACCGACAGTAGA
>Ga0111538_10006479_pt1 | contig 15842 bp, 17 predicted proteins | sample SoiMethybrSBSTD1_FD_79669 | JGI IMG/M metagenome (GOLD analysis project Ga0111538, IMG submission 79669) | Bulk soil microbial communities from a Populus tree surrounding site in Tennessee, USA - Soil MetaG P. TD hybrid SBSTD1 (version 2)... | ecosystem: Environmental > Terrestrial > Soil >...
TCCGAAGATCTCCTGCCGGTGTTTCATCAAATATTGCGCATGAACGGCGCCGTAGCTGTGCGCACCGGCAATCTTTATCACATCATGCCGATCAAAGACGGCAAAGGTCTAGCCCGTCCCGTGGGACAGGGCCGAGAGGATAGCTTCGCGCTACAAGTGATTCCGGCGCGTTTTTTTGCGGTGGCGGAATTGAAGCGGGTCTTGACGCCGTTTTTGCAGCCGGGTGGCGAGATCATCGAAAATCCGCGCGGCAACTTTCTTATCGTCATGGATCTGCCTTCGAATATTCAAAGGCTCGCGGAAATCGCTGACCTGATCGACGTACAAGTCTTCGCCGGCACGCGCATGGAGATCTACCAACCCAAGATTGCCAGCGCCGAAGAGCTGGCTCAGGAAATGACCAAGGTGATGCAGTCATTTGCCGCATCGGCGGCGCAGGCCGAAAGCTTTGCCGCGGAATTCATCGCCTTGCCGCGCATCAATCAGCTCTTGGTGATCAGTCACAGCGAAGCGGCATGGACCTATGCCAAGCGCTGGCTGGATCGCATCGATGTTATTGCCGAGGGACCAGGCCGGCGTATATTTATTTATCCAGTCGACAACGGTAAAGCGACCGAATTGGCCGATGTCATTAGCCAAGCTCTCGGCCAACCGTTAACGGGCAGACGAGATACCACGCGAACGCTGCAAGATTTACATCGCTCGACAACAGGAGGGATGGGTTCAACACAGGGAAGCGGCTCTACCGGTTCGCCTTTCGGTTTCTCCGGCTCTTCGGGCTCCTCGGGCTCATTCGGTCAGCAGAGTCGGCCGCTCGGAGCCTACGCCGCGGTTCCAGCACCGGGCCAAATAGCGCCCCCGACGGTTGTACCGCCCCAGCCGCCAGCGCCACAGATACCGGGCGCGCCGCGACCGACAACACCAGGAACGCAAGGTCAGCAACAACAACAGCAGCAACAACAGGAACAGATGAGGATCGTGCCGGATCCGGCAACCAATTCGCTGATCGTTTACGGGACGGTGCAGGAGTTTCAAAACATCAAAAATATCCTCAAGGAATTGGACGCGGCACCGCGCCAAGTCTTGATCGATGCGTTGATATTGCAAGTCGACTTGAAGAACGGCGAAACATTTGGCGTCGATTACGAGATCTTGCGCCGATTCGGTGACGTGAAGATTTTTGACAAAACGTTCAACTCTCGTGGCGCGTTGTTGAGCGGCGCCCTTGCGGCGTTTGCAAAAGGTGGAGGACTAAGTGGAGTCATAGGAACAGGTGACACGGTTCGAGCGTTTGTTACCGCTCTGATGACGGACTCGCGCGTCAAACTGCTATCGTCTCCCAGTGTGCTTGCCAGCGACAACCGTCCCGCGCGTATCCAAGTGGGAGCAGAGGTACCGATTCCTACGGGGACAATAAATGCCGCCGCCGGAAACGCAAACGTTTCCTCTAGCACGACGATTCAATATCGCAACACAGGCCGAATTCTGACAATCATTCCCCAGGTGAATGCCCAAGGATTGGTGAATCTGCAGCTCAAGGCTGAAGTGAGCGCGCTCGGTGATAACATCCCGATAGGTGGCCAGGGAGAAACGTTTCCGACCTTTAATACCCAAGATGCGGAAACGACGGCAGTCGTCCTAGATGGTGAAACGTTGGTTATCGGCGGGCTGATCGGCGAGCTTAAAAGCAGAACTCGACAAGGAATTCCTTATCTCATGGATATCCCCGTCTTCGGCCGTTTTTTTGGCACAACAACCGATAACCTCGATCGCACTGAACTGATCATGCTGATTACGCCACACGTAGTCCGCAATCGCGACGAAGCCAGGCAGGTTACCGAAGACTTTAAAAAATCGCTTTCAGCGGTGCGAAATGAACTGGAGCGAATGGGAAGAGAACGACAAAACCTACAGCAAAGGCCAGTCGAAAATCGCCCAGCGTTACCTGGGCCGTTGAGCGATCCGCCTCCGATACCGAATCCGCCGCCATCCGCTCCGGCTCCAAGTGCTTTACTGTTAATGCCCGGCGCCTCGGCGCGGTCGGTTCAAAAAACCACAATACTTTCGAATCCGGCACGAAACGCGGCGCCAGGCTATGGCGCATATTCAGACAGCGAACGTAGGAGTTCTGAAAGTGTCGCTTCTGTCCCGCCCGGTAAGGTGACGCAATCACCCGTCGCCCTGCATGCGCTCTCGGTTACACGGCCTATGGGAACAACGTACGTGGCTCCGCAGCCCGCCGTGAACCGCCGACTTGAAATCAAGACCCAGCAACAATGGGCAGTCCAAGTTGCCTCGTTGGCGGCAGAAAAGGATGCGCAGACGATGGCTGATTTCTTGCGCCAGCACGGCTACGATGCCTATGTGATGACGGTCCAACTTGACAGCAAAACCTGGCATCGGGTTCGTATCGGGCGGTTTGTCGATCTTGAAGCGGCCAATCAATTGAGAAATTCTCTGGCTAGTTCTACGGATTTTAAGCGCGCCTACGTAGCCGCTAATTAGACGCGCCGCGGTTATTCTGCTGTCCTTCCGAGCCGCGCATGCGGCTCATCTTGTTCTCCCGCGGGTGACTGCGGGTCGCCTTTTTATTCTTTAAATCGAGTTCAAGCCGTGTCGAGTGCGCGGTAGGAACCCGTCGTATTCGAGGATTTTCCTAATCGATATTCGTTTGTTATGATTAGAATAGCCGATTGTTCTGCTGTTGCCATCAGCCGCGTTGGCAGGTCGTTATGACGACGTTGATCGGGGTGATGAAAGAGAGTATCGTTATTCGATTTCCAGAATGGCTGAGACATTGCTGTGGAGGGAATGTCGGGCGGTTGTTATCCGTTACCCACTCCATCCGCTAAGGAACCGGCCAAAAATTAATCTTTGCAGGTGAGGCGAGCGTGAATCCAAATCAATTGACGATCGAGCATGTCCAGGAGATTCTGCTTAAGGAGAAATATGTGTGCGACCGTGCCTTGGCCACGGTAGTTTATCTATCGCTCGTGATGGGTAAGCCGTTGCTTCTGGAGGGAGAAGCCGGAGTCGGTAAAACCGAGATCGCTAAAGTTTTAGCCAAGGTGCTTAATGCCAAACTGATCCGGCTCCAGTGTTATGAAGGGCTCGATGCCAACACGGCCCTTTACGAATGGAATTATCCCAAGCAGATGCTGCGTATTAAATTGGAAGAAGTCGAGCACGGCGATAGGCAAAAAGTCGAGACCGAGATCTTCAGTGAAGAATATTTGGTGAAGCGCCCGTTGCTCGAGGCAATCCAAACCGACGGCGCCAACCCGCCGGTGCTGCTGATCGACGAGATCGACCGCGCCGACATGGAGTTCGAGGCGTTTTTGCTCGAGGTCCTGTCGGATTTTCAAATTACCATCCCCGAACTGGGCACGATCGCGGCGAAACACCGGCCCTACGTGTTTCTAACGTCCAACCGCACGCGGGAAATCCATGATGCACTCAAACGCCGTTGTCTCTATCATTGGATCGAGTATCCGAGCTTCGAAAAGGAGTACGAGATCATAACGACCAAGTTTCCCGCGGTCGAAGCCAAGATGGCGCAGCAGATTTGCGCTTTTATGCAAAAGGTCCGCGAGATGAATTTTTACAAGCGGCCCGGCGTGGCCGAAACCCTCGATTGGGCTTCTGCGTTGATCGCACTCAACCGCAAAAATTTGGACGACAAGACCGTCGTCGAAACCATGGGTTGCGTATTTAAATACCGCGAAGACTTGCATCATTTACGCGACCAGGTCGAAGGACGGCAACTTAACTTGGACGCGCTATTGAGGGCGTCGCCCGAGATGGTGAGTTAAGGTTCTCGATGGAAGTTACTTCAGAAACAATCGCGGCGGCGGTCAACAGCGTGGCGGGGGCACGAGGCCAAGGAACCTTGCCCAATCTGATGGCGTTTGCCCGCGCGCTCAAACAGTTGGGCGTCAAAGTAAGTCTCAGTCAAGTGCTCGACGCCTCACGGGCGGTGGAGCACGTCGATCTCGCCGAGAAGACCGACTTCAGAGCCTTGCTGCGCGCGAATATGGTCTCGCAGAAAGAAGATTTTCCGGCCTTTGACTTGTTGTTCGATTGCTTCTGGCGCGAGATGAGCTACGAGCGGGTGCCGATGGAAACCATGGAGATCGAAGGCACGCCGAGCGAGTCGCCCGCGCCCGAAGGCGGCGACGAAGAAGGCGGACTCGAAGAAGCCACGGCAGAGACCTTAGCCAAGGAAAACTTGCCGCTGGAAAATCTCGACGAGTTTTCGGTGCCGACCTATAGCCCGCAAGAGCTGATGAACCGCAAAGACTTCAGCGAGATGGGGGTGGAGGAGAGCCGCGCTGTCGCGCGCGCGATTCTCCTGATCGCGACCAAGATCGCGACGCAAATCAGCCGGCGCAAAAAAATCGGCCGCAAGGGCAATACGGTGGATCCGCGCTGGTCGATGCGCCGCAGCATGAAATACGGCGGAGAGCTCGTCGAGTTGGTGCATCGCAAGCGCCGCATCAAAAAAACCAAAGTCGTGCTGCTTTGCGACGTCAGCGGCTCGATGGACTGCTACAGTCGATTCTTGATTCAATTCATGTATGGCCTGCAGAACGAACTGTGGGGCGTGGAGACTTTCGTTTTCAGCACCTCGCTCAGCCGGATCACGCACCTGATTCGTACCAAGGACATCGTCAACGCGCTGGAAAAGATCTCCGGCAGCATTCTCGGCTGGTCCGGCGGCACCAACATCGGCCGCTCGCTGCACACTTTCAATCGCGACTTTGCGCCGAGCATGGTAACTCACCGGACCGTCGTCGTGATCATCAGCGACGGCTGGGACCGCGGCGATGTGAGCTTGCTCGAGCGGGAGATGCAAGATCTGAAGCGGCGCTGCAAGAAAATTATTTGGCTCAATCCGCTTTTGGCGAGCGAGAACTACGAGCCGCTGTGCAAAGGCATGCAAGCAGCGTTGCCTTATCTCGATTTGTTTTTGTCCGTGCATAACGTAAATAGCTTGGTCGCTCTCGGGCGGACGCTGCAAAAGGTGGCTTAGCGAGTCGTAGCGAGGATGGGATCGCCGACTGCAATTCTATTATTTGGAGGAACGAACATGGCTGGACCTGGCGCTTGTTATACGGATGCGGACCTTGAAGGCAAAAAGAGAGATTCGATTTATCACCAGGTGAAGGAATTTCTCGACAAGGGAGAAACCTTGGCTGTGGCCACTATCGTCTCGACCAAAGGCTCGACGCCGCGCGAAGTCGGCGCGAAGATGGTGGTTACGGCCTGGGGGGAAATCCTCGGCACCATCGGCGGTGGTTGCGGCGAGGCGGATGTGAAGCGTGAGGCGATCGAGGTGATTCGCACGCGCAAGCCGAGAACGGTGCGCGTCGACCTTCTGGACGATATTTCCTCGGACAGCCCGGCCGTGTGCGGCGGCATCATGAACGTATTTATCGATCCATGGTGGAATGAGCGGGAGCGGGAAGCAGCGCCGGCAGGTAAATGATTTCACTCTCCGAAGAACTGGTTCAGATCAGCGAAGCAGGCGCGGCGGCCGTGCTGGCCACCGTCGTCGAGGTCGAGGCCGGCGTGCACGTTGAGCCGGGAGCGAAATGTCTGGTACGCGATGAAAAGGTAAGCGGCGAAACGATCGGCGATCCGCGCGTCGTCCAGGCGATCGTCGAAGAGAGCGCCAGCCGTTTACGCGCCGAAAAATCACAGCTGGTTTCGCTGAACATTCCGCAAGCCGGCGGCAAGCTGGAAGTCTTTTTCGAGGTGATGCCGTCGCCGCCGAAGCTTATTGTCGTTGGCGCCGGTCATATCGCGGTGCCGTTGGTTAAAATCGCCAAAGTCTTGGATTTTCACGTGACGGTTATCGATGATCGTTTGCTCTACGCCAACCGCGAGCGGTTCCCCGACGCCGACGAAGTTCTGGTCGGTGACATGGCGCAAATGCTCAAAGAGATGACCATCACGCCCTCATGTTACATCGTGCTGATTACGCGCGGACATGCTTATGACGAGCCCTGCTTGCGGGTGGTTCTGCCGAGCCAGGCGAAATATATCGGTATGATCGGCAGCCGGCGCCGGATCAAAGCCTGTTTCCAGAGATTTCGCGATGAGGATAAGATCAGCGAAGAATTGATCGAGCGGGTTTATGCGCCCATCGGTCTCGACATCGGCACCGAGACGCCGGCGGAAATCGCTCTGTCGATTCTCGGTGAAGTCATCAAAGTGCGGCGCGGCGGCGGCGCGCTTTCGCTTTCCGGCCACTGAGAAGCCAAGCCGTGCTGCAGATGAGCGGCATAATATTTTCCGATCTCGGTCAAGCTGCTTCGTTCATGGCTCTAGATTGGGTGCAGGCGGCTTTGAAGCAATGTTTGGGATTCAACCCTTTTCCGGCAACGCTGAACGTCCGGCCCAGGGCAGCCGAGGACGCGGCCGTTTGGCAGCGGGTCCGCGAGGGATCGGCCGGCGTAACGCTGGCGCCGGCGCACGGAAATTTTTGTAATGCCCGGCTCTATCCGATTGCAATTATCGGACAAGCGGGTAAAGTTCCCGAGAAAATCTTGGGCGCGGTGCTGTTTCCCGAGGTAGAAAATTATCCGGATGACAAAATCGAAATCGTCGCGCCGCTGCGGCTGAAAGAACATCTTGGCGTCGGCGACGGCGATCAACTCACGTGGGAGTTCCTCAATTGAATCAGAAAAAAAGATTGATCATCGGTATCTCGGGAGCGACGGGCGCGATCTACGGCGTGCGCATGCTGGAAATCCTCGCCAAGATCGAGGACATCGAGACGCACCTGGTGATGAGCAAAGCCGGCCGGATGACGATCCAAGTAGAAACGCCTTTTTCCGTGAAAGACGTGGAAGCGATGGCCGACGTCGTTCATGACATCAGCAACGTGGGCGCGAGCATTTCGAGCGGATCGTTTCGCACCGAAGGGATGGTGATTGTGCCTTGTTCGATGAAATCCATGGGCGGCATCGCCCATTCGCTCGCCGGCGACTTGCTGGTGCGCGCCGCCGACGTGGTATTGAAAGAACGAAAAAAGCTCGTGCTGGTCGTACGCGAGACACCGCTGCATCTCGGTCATTTGGAAGCGATGGCCTCGCTCACGCGCATGGGCGCGATTATTTTCCCGCCGGTGCCGGCATTCTATCATCGTCCCAAGACTTTGAATGACGTCATCAATCAAACCGTCACACGTATTCTCGATCAATTCGACATCGATGTGAAGCTCTTCCATCGTTGGGACGATGAAGGCATGAGCCGCCATCCCGACGCCTCCAAGACCACGCCGATTACCGCGGCCAAAGAACGCAAGGAAGCGAAAAAGCAGCGGTGATCTCGCTGTCGCTGCGCTGACGACATGCCACGCCGTCGGGTGATCAAAGCCCTCACCAAAACCCAAAAACGCAAAAAAGAGCACCTAGAAATCTGCCTCGATACCGAGAGCGTCACGAGCGCATCGGGCACGGGTCTTAACCGCTATCGCTTCGTCCACAACGCGCTGCCGGAGCTCGACATCGATGAGATCGATCTGAGCACGACGTTTCTCGGCAAACGCTTGCAGGCACCGATCCTGATTTCCTCGATGACCGGCGGCTTCGATCTGGCGCGCAAAGTAAATCGCAATTTAGCTGCGGCGGCGCAGAGGTTGGGCCTCGCCATGGGCGTCGGTTCGCAACGAGTCGCCGTCGAAGAGCCGTCGGCGGCGGCTTCGTTTGAGGTGCGCGACGTCGCGCCGGATATTCTTCTGCTCGGTAATCTCGGCGCGGTGCAGCTCAACTACGGGTACACAGTTGAGCAGTGCCGACGCGCGGTGTCGATGATTGGCGCCGACGCGCTGATTTTGCATTTAAACGTTCTGCAGGAAGCGGTTCAGCTCGAAGGCAATCGCAACTTCAAAGGACTGGGTGAGAAGATCGCGGCGGTGTGCCGCGATCTCGAAGTTCCCGTGATCGCCAAGGAAGTCGGCAACGGCATCTCAGTCGACGCGGCCACCAGATTGCAGCGCGCCGGCGTCAAAGCGCTCGACGTCGCCGGATACGGCGGGACTTCTTGGTCCGCCGTCGAAGCGCAGCGCGCCGTGAAACAGGGTAAGCGACCTGATACGGCCTTTGCCGCCTGGGGCATTCCGACCGAGGAGGCGATCGTCAGCGTGCGCCAAGCGCTGCCGGATATTCAATTAATCGCTTCCGGTGGCGTTCGCAGCGGCGTCGATATCGCCAAGGCAATCGCCCTCGGGGCCGATCTCGGCGCGTTCGGCCAACCGCTTTTGGCCGCGGCATTGGAGTCTTCGGCAAAGGTGATAGAATTTATCGCCGGCGTGATCCATGAGCTCAAGGTCAGCATGCTTTGCGTCGGCGCTGTGGATTTAACCGCGTTGCGCAAAGCGCCGCTCGTGCGTCAATCCTGACTCGTGGAATCGCCGTTTTTTTGCGCAAACTTAGAAGTTGACAATGGCTGACGAACTGAAAGGCCAAATCCTCGATTATCTTCGCTCACACAACACCATGACGCTGGCGACCTGCGCCGGTGATGCGCCGTGGGCGGCGACAGTGTTTTTTGCCAGCGATGATTTACAGCTGTATTTCTTCTCCGCACCCGATTCGCGGCACTGCCAGAATCTGGCTCTAAACTCAAAGGTCGCGGTCACGATTCAGGAAGACTACCACGACTGGCGCGAGATCAAGGGGATTCAACTCGAAGGCCAGGTTGCGCTCGTCGACGGTGTCCTGGAAAAAGCCAAGGCGATGGCCGTTTACGCGCGTAAGTATCCGGGTGTGATCAAGCTCTTTACCGATCCCAGCAGCGGGGTTTTTTACAAGGCGTTCCTCAAGGTCAAATTTTACTGCGTCACGCCGGAGAAGGTTTTTTATATCGACAACGCCCAAGGATTTGGCAAGAGGCAGGAGCTGGTTCCCGATCGTTAGATCGGGTATAAGACCCGTCGTCGAGGAGAGTAGACGTTATGTCGCAACTATTGGGAAAAGAACTGCCGCCCGAGCTGTTGCAGCGCCTGGGTGGCGCAGAGATCGAAGCTCAGGAAGGCAAGATCATACCGATCTTTACCATCGATGAAGACGGTTGGGCCCATCCGGCTTTGTTATCCTATTATGAAGTGATCGCTAAAAGTGCATCGACTTTAGATATGGCGCTCTGGAAAAACAGCTCGACGGCGAACAATCTCAGAAAAACCGGCAAGATCACGCTCATGCTGAGCGACTTCAAAACAAATTACTACCTCAAGGGCCGTGTGAGCGAGCTGGAATATGAAATGACCGGCGCCGCGCCCGTGTCGCGCTTTCGCGTCGCCCTCGAGCAAGTGATCGAAGATCAAGAGCCCAACGCGGAAATTACCACGGGTTTGACTTATCGGCGCATGGCTCAGCGCGATCCGAATGATTTTGCGGCCAAGGTGTTCCGTCTTTTGCGAGAGACGCTCCATGAAGGTTAAAAAGATTGTCTTCACCGGAGCGGCGCTGCTTTTAATCGGCGGCGCGGGATTCGCCTATTGGCGCAACCTCGGTGCTCCCACCGAATCGCCTTATCTCACTGTACCGGTGAGCCGCGGCAATGTGCGCCAAGTTGTGTCTTCGACGGGCACATTGCAAGCCGTCGTCACCGTACAAGTTGGCAGCCAGGTGTCCGGCACGATCGAAAAGCTCCTCGCCGATTTCAATACTAAAGTGAACGCCGGACAGGTCGTCGCCCAACTGAATCAAGACAAGTTTAAAGCGGCGGTGGACCAAGCGCGGGCCAATGTTTTGGCGGCGCAAGCAAATCATGCCAAAGCGAAGGTCAGCGTGGAGGATGCGCTCAGGACTTTGGAGCGGAGCCGCGAACTGCGCAAGCGGGAGTTGATGGCACAGAGCGACCTCGATGCGGCGCAGACCGCCTACGATGCCGCGTTAGCGCAACTTAACGTCAATCAAGCCCAGACCGCTCAAGCTCAAGCTGGCTTGAATCAGTCGATGGTGGATTTGAACAATACCGTGATTCGCTCGCCGGTCGACGGCATGGTTATTTCACGCAATATCGACGTGGGTCAGACCGTCGCGGCGTCCCTGCAAGCGCCGACGCTGTTCACCATCGCCAACGATCTCGCCAAGATGGAGGTTCATACGAGCGTCGATGAGGCCGATGTCGGCAACGTGCGCCAAGAGCAGCCGGTGACGTTTACCGTCGACGCGTTTCCGGCGCGCCGCTTTCGCGGCAAAGTGCACCAGGTGCGCAACGCGCCGACGATCATTCAAAACGTCGTGACCTACGATGCCGTGGTGCGGATCGACAACAAAGATCTGCTGCTCAAGCCCGGCATGACCGCCAACGTGCAGTTTCTCGTGAGCGAAAAGGAAGACGCGCTGACGATCCCGAACATGGCGCTGCGTTTCAAGCCGCCGGAAGAGAAAAACGAGAGCCAAGAATTGTTGCGCCAGGAGCAAAGCCGAACGGCTCCCCGGGTCGGCGCGCGGCGGACGAGCCGGGCAGGGGGAAGCGGCGGAGCGGTCGCTGATGCGCGCCGGGTGCGCCAGGTGAAAATCTACCTGCTCAAAGACGGCAAAGCCCAGCCGGTCGAGATCCAGGTCGGCATCACCGACGGCGCGAAGACCGAGGTGATCGACAGCGCGCTCAAGGAAAACGACCCGATCATCATTGGCCTGTCGAGCAGCGCCAACCAGGGTCAATCCGCAACGGTCAATCCGTTCCAGCCGGCGCAGCCGCGCCCAGGCTTCCGATGAGCGAGCTGATCCGCGTCGAAGATGTCCATAAAACTTACCGGATGGGAGACGTCGAGGTGCCGGCACTGCGCGGCATCAATCTCACGATTGAGCACGGCGAATTCGTCGCGGTGATGGGTTCATCGGGCTCGGGCAAGTCGACTTTGATGAACATCCTCGGTTGTCTCGATCGGCCGAATACAGGCAAATATTTCTTGGAGGGACATGAGGTTGGCTCGCTGAAGCCGGATCAGTGGGCGTATATCCGCAACAAGCGGATCGGCTTTGTCTTTCAAGGCTTCAATTTGCTCTCGCGTACGACTGCCCTCGAAAACGTCGAGCTGCCGATGATGTACAACGGCTTTGCGGGCCAAGAACGGCATCAGCGGGCGATCGAAGTGCTGTCTTTAGTTGGACTGGATAAACGCCTCGACCATACGCCCAACCAGCTTTCCGGCGGTCAACAACAGCGGGTTGCGATCGCACGCGCGCTGGTCAATCGACCGTCGCTGATTCTTGCCGATGAGCCCACCGGCAATCTCGATTCCGCCACCAGCAACGAAATTATGGCTTTGTTTCAGCAACTGAACACGGGGCAGGGCATTACGATTATTCTCGTTACACACGAAGCCGATATTGCGGCGTACGCGCGACGGCAGATTATCTTTCGCGACGGTCTGGTGATTTCCGATCGGGTCAGCGAACAAGTGATCGCTAAGATGGAGCATTAATGCAAGCCTTTATGACCTTGCGGATCGCGCTGCGCGCGCTCGCGAGAAATAAGCTCCGGGCTTTCTTGACAATGCTCGGCATCATCATCGGCGTCGGCGCCGTGATCGCGATGGTCGCGATCGGCGAAGGCGCCAAGTCGACGATCCGCGCGCAGATCGCCGCGCTCGGCACCAACGTTCTAATCGTGTTGCCTGGAAGTAACGTGCAGGGCGGCGTTAGAGCCGGCTTCGGCAACGTCAATACGTTGCTCGATAGCGATGCTAAAGCGATGGCGCGCGAGCTGCCTTCGGTGGCGTTTGTCTCGCCTGTGCTGCGGCGCCAGGATCAAGTGGTCGCGGGAAACTTGAACTGGGGCACTTGGGCCCAAGGAGTCGCGCCGGAGTTCCAGCAGATCCGCGACTGGCAAGTGGCCGAGGGCCGTTTTCTTCACGAAGGCGACATGGACAGCGCCGCGAAAGTCGCCGTCATCGGCCAAACGGTGGCGCGCCAGCTCTTCGGCAACGACGATGCTTTGGACGCGGTCATCCGCATCCGAAACATCCCGTTCCGTGTGGTCGGTATACTCGGCGCGAAAGGACAAACGGGACAGGGCACGGATCAAGACGATACGATCATGATTCCCTACACGACCATGCAGAAGCGGCTCATGCGTATCACCTGGGTTCAGAGCATCGTCGTCAAAGCCGTGAGCGCCGAGCGGGTCGAAGAAGCCGAGGAACAGATTACTTTGCTTTTGCGCCAGCGCCACCGCATCGGTCCCGAGCGCGAAGACGATTTCAACGTGCGCAATCTATCCGATATTGCCGAGGCGGCCACGACCACCGCCCGCGTCATGGCCGTCTTGCTCGGCAGCGTCGCGTCGATTTCTCTTCTCGTCGGTGGCATCGGCATCATGAACATCATGCTCGTGTCGGTGACGGAAAGGACGCGCGAGATCGGCATCCGTATGGCCGTGGGCGCGCGCAGCCGCGACATCATGCTGCAATTTCTCGTCGAGGCCGTCGTCATGGCCGCCACCGGCGGCTTGATCGGGATTCTTCTCGGAGTCGGCAGCTCCGAAGTCATCAAACAATGGGCGCAGTGGCCGACTCTTATCGATCCTGCGATCATCGCGATCGCCTTTCTCTTCTCCGGCGCCGTCGGCGTCTTCTTCGGTTTTTACCCCGCCAAGAAGGCGGCTAACTTGGATCCTATTGACGCGCTGAGATACGAGTAAAAAAGCTTGGATTGCCGAGCTCAGGCTCCTTCCTTTATTTGCATGCAATAGAAAGTTGTCAGCGCACGAAGCGACGACGGAGCGAGCGCGGCTTGCGTCAATTGTGTCCAAGCCTTGAATCCACTTGGCAACTGATCCACCGTAAAAGCACGTTTCGGCGGATTTGGTTTTGAAAGGAGTCTGTCCCATGTTCGGATACCGCGCCAGAGTCGGTTACATCTCACCTTCCGTGATGGAGCTCAACGCCTATGATTTTTACCGTATCGTCCCCGACGGAGTCGGCCTTATCGCTGTGACCTGCATGGTCGAAGGATGGAAGGAGGACGCCTATAAACGAGCTCTGGCGCAGGTCGAAGCGTGTGCTCGGGAACTTGCCCGCCGCTCTTGCGACTTCGTCATTCACGGCGGCGCGCCGTTGGTTTTGAGCCAAGGTAAAGGATTCGAAACCAAACTTTTGACCCAGCTACGAGAAATCATGGGCGTCCCATGCACGACCAGCATAGTCGCGGCGATGGATGCTTTTCGCGATCTTTCGGCGACAAAATTAGCGGTGGTTGATCCGTATCCGCCCGATCTCAACGCCAAGATGACGGCGTACTTGAAGGATTGGGGTTTTGAAGTCGCTTCACTGGTTAGCCTCGGCACTTCGTTCACGGAGTCCAGCATCGCGTCGGTGGGCGACATCTACCGCGCCGCCAAGCGCGCTGTCAACGAAGCCGGAAATGCACAAGCGGTTTTCATTCCTTGCGCAAATTTTCCGGTGGTCGACGTGATTGACGATATAGAAACCGATTTTGGCTTGCCGGTTATCAGCAACATCACTTCTCAGCTCTATGTCGGATTCAAAGCCATTGGCATGCGCGAGAAAATCTCCGGATATGGCAAATTGATGCGCATGTTATAGCGCGTAGATGCGCCGGTCGCTGACGAAGAAAACTGTTACGCAATAGACTCAATTCCCCGACAGTTACGGAAGGAGCAGGGTATGGCTAAGATAAGATCGGTCGTCGTGGAGGGCGACCGCCAAAACGGATACAAGAGAGTTCAAGTATTATTCGGCACCAACTATTTCTTGGAAATAGTTGAAAACGACGGTCATGTTGATTTTCTCTTGGGCACGCACCACACGGGATTCAAAGCAGACGCTTCGGAACGCGAAGGTGAGCTTCAGAAGTATATCAGCGAAGTCCAGGAGCGGCATCCGGAAAGCACCCTCGAACAGGAGTAAAGGGGTGCTGCGCGGCTACATTCGGGCGATTGCCGTTTTGGTCAAGGATCGTGAGAAGTCGGTGGAGATCATGTGCAAATACATGAGAAGCCTAGATGCGAAGATGGTACAGGGCGCCTATGAACGTTACAAAGAGGAATTGGATCGGGTGCCGATACCGTCGGAGAAGGCGATCAAAAATACTTTAGAGATCAGCCACAGAGTCGCGCCAAAGTTGGCCGGCATCGATATCAACCGCTACCTGTATTTCACGCCGGTGCAGCGGTTGGTGACGGAAGGGTTTATCGATCGTTTGTATAAGTAAACAATCAAAATCATAGAAAGAGGAGGCTTGATCACAATGGCACGTATTCGTCATCTCGCAATCGTTACGGATAATCGCGAAAGGCTGGTCAAGTTCTATACGACGGCTTTCGGCATGAAGGTGATCGACGGAGTCGGACCGGCGATTTATCTATCGGATGGTTATTTGAATTTGGCCATCATTCAAAAACGCGGCAACTACAAGGAAGGCCTTTATCATTTTGGCTTCGAAGTGGAAAACATCGAGGCGCTCAGGCCTGTATGCAAGGACCTCGGCGCGAAAACGGATATCCAGAAACGTCCGGCCAATCGTGAAGCGGAGTATCGGGTCCACGATCCGGACGGCACGCCTATCGATCTCTCACAGCACGGCTGGCCGGTTTAACGTTCTTCGTCGCGGCAGTGCGCCGGCCGTTCGCCGAAGTTGCCGTGAAGGTCGGGATTGCCTCCGGCGTCGCGTAATAAGTGACTGCGACAACCGATCTTCGTCTCAAGATCATCACGAGATCGGGATTCGGCATCGCAGTATTCTTGTCGATGTAAGCAGTTTCTTGACCGAGAATGGCCTCGAAGTTAAAGTCCGCGGTCCGTGGGAGTTCGCGTTCGGAGGCGTAGAGGTGATCCGTCTCCACGAAAATGGCCAAGTGGTAATGGGCGCGGCTGACCCGAGACGCGACGGCTACGCCGTCGGTTACTGAGTCCTGAAATAACGTGATTTTCGGCGTCTTGGAGATTTTTTCTGAACAAGCGATATGCAAATAATCCGTGAGGTGACTTTCGTCTAACGAGATCCTCCCCAGAACTCCTTTGCATCTATCGGCGCCGGGCTCAAATTGGGCATGCCGCGCGAAATATTAGCGGTATTGGGCGTTATTGTGTGTTTTGCGCCGAGGGTGACAAGCGTCTGGCAGCAATGGAATCTGCCGTGCGCGGGTTAATTATTCTCAAGGGCAAAGGATCGAAGCTGCCTGCATGAGTTTCTTGGAGAGTTCTCTTTAAGCGAAAAGGAGATATCGGTTTGAACGCCATCGCATCATTGCTCGGCAACGATTCCGGCAACTTGCTTCAATTCATCAAGTACGCAATCAGCGGATGCATTGCTACGGCAACCCACATCACTATTTTTCACCTGATCGCATGGAAAGTGTTTTTTGCTCTGCAACCACAGGATTGGTTTGTCAAGATTTTCAAGCTGCCGATCAAGGAATTGGACGATGCCACGCGCTCGCGCAATTCTATGCTCAGCAATGGCGCGGCCTTTTTAGTCTCTAACTTGGTCGCGTATCTGCTCAACATTTACTGGGTATTCGTTCCGGGGCGTTATTACTGGCTCGTCGAAATCGCGCTTTTCTATCTGGTTTCAGGCGTCTCCATCGTCATCGGCACATCGGTGATGGGAGTTCTTATCCGGCGTTTCGGAATGCTGACGACTTATGCCTTCGGTGCCAACCTGATTGCGGCGCTGATGATTAATTATGCCATGCGCAAATTTTTTATTTTTAACGGCTAAGCGCCGGTGCCACGGAAGCGAGCAGCGCGGTCCTTTGCTGATGGCGTTGATGCTCATATAGCTAGGAGGCGTCCGCATGGAGACAATCGGTTTTGTCGGTCTCGGTACCATTGGCGGCACCGTCGCCGGAAATATTCGCAA
>Ga0111538_10006481_pt1 | contig 15842 bp, 12 predicted proteins | sample SoiMethybrSBSTD1_FD_79669 | JGI IMG/M metagenome (GOLD analysis project Ga0111538, IMG submission 79669) | Bulk soil microbial communities from a Populus tree surrounding site in Tennessee, USA - Soil MetaG P. TD hybrid SBSTD1 (version 2)... | ecosystem: Environmental > Terrestrial > Soil >...
CTTCATGCGCCGCATTGTCACGATCCTCGCGGCGATGGTGCTCGGCGTTGTGGTCACGCCCCGAGCCGCCGCTGCGCAGGAGAACCCATTCGCGAATTGCCGCCGCGTGCAAGATATGCGGCAGGACGGAGCGGAGACCGCGCCTATTGTCGAGCGCGTGGGCGCGAAACGCACGCTCCTCACCGGCGCCGTGGCGATCGTCTGCGACGACGCGACGCTCTACGCCGACTCGGTCACGTACGACAGCGACACCAAGTTCATCGTCGCCACCGGAAACGTGCTGTTCACGCAGAGCGATTTGCGCGTGAACGCCGAGCGCGCCGAAATCGACGGCGCCACGAAGAACGGCAAGTTCTACAAGGCGTACGGATCGGCGCGGCTGACAGAGAACAAAGTGGAGCGCAGCCAGTTCGGCACGATGGAGCCGGACGTGTTCTTCCAGGGCGAGGTGCTCGCGAAGGTGGGACCAGGGCGCTACCAGATCACCAAGGGCAGCTTCACCACGTGCGTACAACCCACGCGCCGCTGGGAAATCACCGGCTCGAGCGGCACGGTTGAAGTGAACAAGCGCGTGCTGCTCAAGAACGCGCTCCTGAAAGTGAAGGACGTGCCGCTGTTCTACCTGCCGGTGATCTACTACCCCATCAACAAACAGGATCGGTCCACCGGGTTCCTGCTGCCGCAGTACGGCAGCACGACGCTTCACGGCACCACCATCAGCAATGCGTTCTTCTGGGCCATCAACCGGAGCCAGGACGCGACGTTTTCGCACGACTGGTTCGCGAAGACCGGGGCCGCCTACGGGGCCGCGTATCGGTACGTGCTGTCGCCCGCGTCGAACGGCAACGCCGGCATTCACATCATCAACGAACACGAGGTGAAGCTGGACGACGGCACGGTCACGTCGCCGGCTCATCAGTCCTACCGGCTCGAAGGCCAGATGGGCCAGACGCTCAAGCGCGGGTTCCGGCTCTCGGCAAACGCGTACTACTTCACGGACGCCAGCACCCAGCAGCAGTATCAGAACTTCGCGGATGCCACGCAGCGCAGCCGTTTCTTCAACGCGTTCCTGAACGGGAACGTCGGCCGAGTGCGCGTGAACGTGAACGCCAATCAACGGGACTTCTTTTACGGGACCACGACGGCCACGCGGACCGGATCGCTGCCGTCAGCCTCGGTGTCGCTCGGCGACAAGCCGATTGGGAAGTCGCGCATCTACTACGGCGCGAGCGGCGATCTCATCTACATCGTCCGGCAGGACAACATCACCGACCCGCTCACGGATCGCAGCTTGTGGCGCTTCGACGCCAGCCCCACGATTCGTGCGCCGATCAGCACGCTGCCGTACCTCAACGGATCGGCGTCAGCCTCGTGGCGCCTCACGCGATGGCTCGAAAGCTTTGACCCCGTGTCGCGCCAGCAGGTGCCGGTGCTACTCGATCGCCAACTGTTTCAGTTCGACGCGAGCCTCACCGGGCCCGTCCTCGCGCGCGTGTTCACGCCGAAAGAAAACAACTACGCGGAGCGGTTCAAGCACCTTATCGAGCCGCGGTTCCAGTTCCAGCGCATCTCGGCGTTCAAAGATCTCGACCACGTCGTTCGGAACGACTACGTGGACTCCATCGTCGGCGGCACGACCACGATCACGTATGGCCTCACTAACCGGCTGCTCGTGCGGCGGAAAGGGCCGCCGGTCGCGCCGGGAGCGCCGCCAATTCCCGGGCCGACACGCGAGATTCTGAGCGTCAACATCAACCAGCGCTACTATTCCGACCAGCTCGCGGCAAAGTTCGACCCGAATTACCAGTCGAACGACGGCCAGAACCAGGCGCCGGCTGCGTCGTTCTCGCCGCTGCAAATCTCCGCCAACGCACGGCCGACCGACAACGTGTCGGCGCAGTTCTCCACCGAGATCGACTCCAAGTTTCGCGCCTTCCGGACGATGAACGCGTCCGGGACGATTCACGCGACACGCCTGGACCTGCAGGCCGGATGGACCAAGCGGTTTTACGTCCCCGGTCTCCAAGGGTTCAGCGATCCGAACCGCCGCGATCAGTTTCTGAACGCCACCACGATCATCCGCACCAGGGACAACCGGTTCGGCGGGACGTACGGTCTCAGCTACGACATCCAGAACACGACGTTCACGAACCAGCGCGCAGTGGTCTACTACAACAGCCAGTGCTGCGGCCTCACCGTGGACTGGCAGCACATGTCCACGCCGCTCCTCAACATCCCGTCGGATCACCGCCTCGGCATCTCGTTCTCGCTGGCGGGCATCGGCTCGTTCTCCAACCCGCTCGGCTCGTTCACTGGGCGATAATAGGCGTCGCTCATGATCAACGTGCTCGTCACCGGCGGCGCCGGTTTCATTGGATCGAACTTCGTGCGCTGGGCGCACGACACGCACACCGACTGGCGGATCACGACGCTCGACAAGCTGACCTACGCCGGGCGGCTCGAGAACCTGGCGCCGGTGATGTCGAGTCCGCGTCACGAGTTCGTGCAGGGCGACATCGGCGACGCGGCGGTGTCTGGAGCGCTCGTGCGCGCATCGGACGTCGTCGTGCACTTCGCGGCGGAAACGCATGTCGATCGCTCGCTGCAGTCGGCCGGCGAGTTCATCCGGACCGACGTGTTCGGCACGTTCGTGCTGCTCGAGGCCGCGCGCGAGGCGGCGCGCCTGCGGCGATTCGTGCAGATCTCGACCGACGAGGTCTATGGCAGCGTGCCCGAGGGCAAGAGCCGCGAGACCGACGAACTGCGGCCGCGGAATCCGTACTCGGCGAGCAAGGCCGGGGCCGATCGGCTCGCCTACAGCTACTTCGCCACCTACCAGGTGCCCGTCATCGTCACGCGCGCGTCGAACAACTACGGACCCAACCAGTTTCCGGAAAAGGTCATTCCGCTGTTCATCACGAACGCGATCGACAACACGCCGGTGCCGCTGTACGGCGACGGCCTGAACGTCCGCGACTGGCTGCACGTGCTGGACCACTGCCGCGCGGTCGATCTGCTGATCGAGCGCGGCGTGCCGGGCGAGACGTACAACATCGGCGGCGGCAACGAGGTCACGAACATCGACCTCACGCATCAGATCCTGACGCAGGTCGGTCGGCCGACGTCGCTCATTCAGCCGGTGGCCGATCGACAGGGCCACGATCGGCGGTACGCCCTCGACACGGGCAAGCTCGAAGCGCTGGGGTGGCGGCCAGAGGTGCCGTTCGACGCGGGCCTCGCCGCGACGGTGCGCTGGTATCGCGAGAACGAGTCCTGGTGGCGGCCGATCAAGGAGCAGGACGCCGCCTTCCGCGCGTACTACGCGAGCCAGTACGGCACGCGCGCGCGCGCCTGACGCCCGCATGTCGGGCGTGATTCTCGTCACGGGCGCCACCGGCTTCGTCGGCGGCCACATGCTCGATCGGCTCGCCGATCGCGCGCCCGTCGTCGCCTGGTCGCGGCCGGGCGGCACCGCACCCGATCCCTCACGGCACCTCGACTGGCACGCAGTGGACCTCGCCGATCGCGAGGCGGTGGCGGCGGCGCTCGACATCGCCGCGCCGGAGTCGATCTTTCATCTTGCCGGCGCGCCGAGCGTCGACTCCTCGTGGCAGAACGTCGTCCCGCATCTGCGCGTGAACGCGCTCGGCACGCACAACCTGCTCGAGGCCGTCCGGCGCCGCGGCGCGCGCTGCCGCGTCCTCGTCGTGTCGTCGGCGCAGATTTACCAGACGAGCGACGAGGCCATCAGTGAAGACGCCCCGCTCGTCCCGTCCAATCCGTACGGACTCTCGAAGCTGGCGGAAGATCAGCTCGCGATGCGCGTCGCCATGGAGGACGGGCTCGACATCGTCGTCGCGCGGCCGTTCAATCACATCGGGCCGCGGCAGGCGCCGGCCTTCGCCGTGTCGAGCTTCGCGCGGCAGATTGCGCGCATCGAAGCCGGGCTGGCGCCGCCAGAGATCCGAGTCGGCAACCTGGAGCCGCGGCGTGACCTCACCGACGTGCGCGACGTCGCCGAAGCCTACGACCTGCTGATGAGCCGCGGCGAGAGCGGACGCGCCTACAACGTGTGCTCGGGCCGCGCCTGGATGATGCGCGACGTGCTCGAAGAACTGCTGCACCTCTCGTCGAAGCAGATCGAAGTGTCGGTCGACCCCTCGCGTTTCCGGCCGAACGATCTGCCGATTCTTCAGGGCGACGCCACGCGGATCCGCACCGAGCTCCGGTGGACGCCGCGGCTGCGCGTCGAACAGACGCTGAGGGACACGCTGGATTGGTGGAGGCAGGAAACGAGCGCAGGACGGTGACGGGCTTCGGGCTTCCGGAAGGCTGAAGCCGGAAGCCTTGACATCCGTCTCGCCGCATGAGAGAAGAAAAGGCGAAACTCATGCGTTCGCCTCAGCTTTCGCTGTTTCCGGAGGCATCGGTGCCCACGCTCCGTGACATCGCCGACGCGGTGCGCGAGGCGGGCCTCGGCGGTTTACCGGACGCGCGAAGGCGATCGGACGAGGCGCGCTATCAGGAAGTGCACGTCCGCTCGGCGCTTGCCGAGGCGAAGGGCATGCCCTTCCGCTGGACGCTCAATCCGTATCGAGGCTGCACGCACGCGTGCGAATACTGCTACGCGCGCAAATACCAGCGCCATCTCGAGCTGGGCACCGGCGACGACTTCTCGTCTGTGATCTTCGTCAAACGCAATCTGCCGGACGTGCTCGAACGCGAGCTGACGCGCGCCTCGTGGGAGCGCGAGCAGATTGCCATCGGCACGGCCACCGATCCGTACCAGCCGATCGAGGGCCACTATCGCATCACGCGCCGGTGTCTCGAGGTGGCGATTCGCGCGCGCACGCCGTTCTCGATCGTCACGAAGGGACCGATGATCGTGCGCGACCTCGATCTGCTCGTCGAGGCGACGCGCACCGTCGGCTGTCAGATCTTCCTGAGCGTGCCGAGCGCGGACGTCGAGGCCTGCGCGCGCCTCGAGCCCGGTGTCGCGCCGCCCGCTCAGCGGCTGCGCGCGGTGCGCACGCTGGTCGATGCCGGCGTTGACGCGGCCGTACTGATGATGCCGCTCGTGCCCGGCATCACGGCCACTCGCGACGGCATCGAGACCACGATGCGGGCGATCGCGGACGCCGGCGTGCGCTGTGCGGGCACATGCGTGGCACGCCTCGACCCGGGCGTGCGCGAGCACTTCATGGAATTTCTCGCGCGCGAGTACCCGTCGCTGGTTGATGGCTATCGTACGCTCTACCCGCGCGCATCGGCGCTACCGTCGTACGCGGCGAAGATCAAGGCCGTGACGTCGGCGATTCGCCGCAGCCTCTGGAGCAGCGGCCGCGCAGCTGAACGCCGCGAGCGGCCGGCACGCGGCTCGGGCGATTGATACCCTATGCCGCGTGTTCCGCCGCCGGGCCGCTGATCCGCCACCAGCCGACACGTTCATCCGCGATGCGTTCTGGATCGTGCTCGGCCGCGCGCCGAGTGACGACGAGCAGATCGCCTTTCGCGCGCATCACGCGAGCGGCGGTGACGCTGGGGTGCTCGTCCGCCTGCTTTCCTCGCCCGAGTTCCACCTGATCTTCAGCGGCCTGCGCGACGATCTGGGCACGGGCAAGGATCCGGCGGCGCAGGAAGCCGGCCTGCGCTCCCTCGGTCCGCACGAGCGGTTCGTGACGCTCGCCTACGCGATGCTGCTCGGCCGCGATGCCGACCCCGCAGGGCTCGCGCACTACGTCACGACGCTCGACGCCGGTGAAGCGCGCCGCAACGTGGTGCGGGTGCTCGTCACCTCCGACGAATTCGAGGCGCGGTATCGACCGATCGCGTCACAGGAAGGCGGCGGCTACCTGCCGCGCGACATCCAGCTGTCGGAGCTGGCGAATCCCGCCAAGTGGGACAACCCGGACTGGATCCGCCTGCTGAAGTCGCTGCACACGGTGCCCCATCACAAGCTGGCCATGCACCGGAAGAGCTATGAGTGGACGCAGCTGCTCTTCGGTCTCACGCGTCTCGGCACACTCGGCGACCACGTGTCCGTGCTCAGCGTCGGCGCCGGTCACGAGTGCGTCCTCTACTGGCTCGCCAATCACGCTGGCCGTGTCGTCGCGACCGATCTTTACGAAGGACGATGGCAGGAGCGCGGAGCGAAGGAAGGCGACGCGGGCGTGATCGAGCGGCCGGAAGAGTTCGCGCCGTTTCCGTACCGGCAGGAGCGGCTGACATTCCAGCGGATGGACGGGCGCATGCTGGAGTTTCCGGACGCCGAGTTCGACGTCGTGTACTCGCTCTCGTCGATCGAACACTTCGGCGGGTACGAGGGCGCGCGATCGTCGGTGCTAGAAATGGCGCGCGTGCTGAAGCCCGGCGGCGTGCTCGCGGTGGCGACCGAGTACATCCTGGCAGGACCCGACAGCCCCGAGGCGTTCCAGCCGAAGGACATCCGGCGGCTGTTCGACGTGCCCGGCCTGTCGCTCGTCGATTCCCTCGACGAGTCGGTGTACCGCCGCTACGATACCGCGGTGGTGGACCTGAACAAGAACATGGATCAGCGCCCGCACATGGTCGTCGAGATCGACGGCACGCGCTTCACGTCGGTGATGGTGTTCCTGAAGAAGGCCTGAGGGCTTGAGGGCTTGAGGGCCTGAAGGCTTCCGGCTTCCGGCTTCCGGGTGCGGGGTCGCCGACTAGACGACGCCGCTGCGAAGCGCCATGAGCGCCTGAATGCGCGCTTCCGTGGGCGGATGGCTCGAGAACAGCGTCGCCAGTCCGCGGCCCTTGAACGGATTCATGATGAACATGTGCGCCGTCGCCGGATTCGCGTCCATCGGAATCTGGGCGGACGCGCTGTCGATGTGACGCAGCGCGCTCGCGAGGCCCGAGGGCGTGCCGACGATCAGCGCGCCGCCGCGATCGGCAGCGAACTCGCGCTGCCGCGAGATCGCCATCTGAATCAACGCCGCAGCAATCGGCGCCAGGATCACCGTCGCGAGCAGCGCGATCGGGTTCGATCCCTCGCGGCTGTCGCGGCTGCCGCCGAAGAACGCGGCAAATCGTGCCATGTTCGCGAGCATCATGATCGCAGCCGCGAGCGTCGCGGCAATCGTGCTGATCAGGATGTCGCGGTGCTTCACGTGCGCCAGCTCGTGCGCGATCACGCCTTCCAGCTCCGGCTCGGGCAGGAGACGCAGGATGCCCTCAGTGGCGGCGACCGCCGCGTGTTCCGGATCGCGTCCCGTCGCAAACGCATTCGGCGACATGTCGGGAATGATGTACACCTTCGGCATCGGGAGGCCGGCCTTCTGCGCCAGCCGCGCCACCGTGCGCGCGAGCGGGTGATCGGCGCCCACCTCCTGCGCGCGGTACATCCGCAGCACGAGCTTGTCCGAGAACCAGTAGCTGAAGACGTTCATGCCGATCGCCAGCACGAACGCGAAGATCATCCCGGTCTGGCCGCCGAGCATGGAGCCAATCGCGATGAACAACCCGCTCATCGCGCCGAGGAGCACAGCAGTCTTCAATCCACTCGACATGGGTCAATTATCGCATCACACACCTTGGGCCTTGGGGACTCAGGGGTAAAGGCTTGGGGGCTTGGGGCTTGAAGACGTGGGGGCTTGGGGGCTTGAGGGCTCGAAGGCTTGAAGGCTTGAAGGACGAGCGGATAATAGGCAACGTGGACTTGCGCGGCTCCGTGATTTCGCGTGCGCCCGTCGTGGGCGTCGCTGCGTGCCTCGTCGGCATCGCGATGTCGGCAGTCCTGCTGGCGCAGCAGACTCCGCCAGCGCCCGCATCGCCTCGCGGCGTCTCAACGGGAACTGCCGGCAGCACGTCTCCCAAAGCCGCCGCGCTCGCGGCACTGGCGGTTGTCCGTGCCACGTTCCCGAATGACGACGCGGCGGGCGACCTGAAAGCACACACGTTTCTCGCGACGACCGTCGGCGACATGCGAAGCAACGCCCAGGCCGTCATCGACGATGACGGCACCGATCCGGCAGCGGCGGCGAGGAAGATCAACGCCGTGCTGAACGACCTCACCAATACCGCGAACACGGCGGAGAGCATCGCCAGCCGGCCGCGAGAAACACCGCTGGAGAAACAGAAGCTCCAGCGCTTCGCGACGGCACTGCGGGCCATCGCGGCGGACCTGGTCACGGCGACGCTGCCGGTCGCGCCGGCAAACACCGCGGGGTCATTCGCGCGTCCGAATGTAAGCGCTTCGCCGGAGAAGAAGGCCGCCGCCGCCGCGCTCGAGATCGCTCGCTCCACGCTCGGCGACGCGACCTACGTCGGTCCGCGTCTGCATACGTTCCTCACGACCAATCTCAGGACCCTGGAGCGCGCCGCCCAGGCCGTCAGCGATGACGACGGCGGGACCGAGGGCGCCACGACGCAGAAGGTGCTCGCCCTGGCCAGCGCGCTCGAGGCGACGATCAAGAACGCACGGGACATCGGCGGCCGCTCCGACGACACGCCCGAGGCAAAACGAAAGTCGCTGCAATTGGCGACGGATCTCCAGGCTGTTTCCGCGCAACTCAACGGCACTCTTCGCCCGGTGCCTGCCGTGACGATGAGTGCGTCGCTGACCGTTCGGTTCGCAAGTGCGAAGGCAAGCTACCGCGTGGGCGAGGACATCGCTCTCGAGCTGGAGTTCCGCGGCACGGGCGATTCGGACTTCTACTTCTCGACCGAGTCGTGCGGTCGATTGTCGCCGGAGAACTACGCGATCTCCCCTGGCTCCGGGTTCGTCGATCCGCTGTCGGGCACAGCGTCCGTCGGTACTGGCGGCAGCTGCCCAAGCAGCTTTCAGGCGCTCGATGGCAGGCCCTTCATTCTGCGGGTCTCGCTGAATGATTGGGCCCGGTTCACCGAACCCGGCCGCTACCGGTTGATCGTCACGTCACATCGCCTCCGCCGCCACTCCGGACAAGCTGCACCGGAGCTCACCGCGGCGCCACTCGACTTCACGATCACTCCGGCTCTCGAGCCTTCAGACCGTCAAGCCTCCAAGCCGTCAGGCCTCCAAGCCCTCAAGCCTCCAAGCCTATAATCGCAACATGATCTTCCGCTTGCCCCTGGCCGCCGTCCTTCTCGTCTCCGGCGCGACGCTGGTCGCGGCAGGCCAGCAGTCGCCCGCGCAGCCCGTCCCGCGGCCGTTCCCCGGGGCGACCCCACCGCCCGCGACCACGACGCCGTCGAAGCCGGCAGAGCCGTCACGTCCACCGGCCTCGCAGACGAGCGCGCCTGCACCGCCGCCGGTCTCGCCGGCGCCTGCTGCGGAGCCGCTGCCACCCGGCGTGCCGGTGTACCCGGCCGCGGAGTTCCTCGAAGCCGTCGATGCCGGGCGCGGCCAGAAGTACTACCTGTTCGGCACGAATGCGTCGTACGTGGAGACGGTCACCTTCTACAAGACGCAGCTGAAGGCGAGCGGCCGGGAGTTGTCGAAGATGCCGGCGCCGCCGATGCAGCAATTCGATCTCGGCCGCTTCCAGGAAGAGTCGATGGCCTATCCGCCCAGCGTCGTGGTGAAGGACTACACGTGGAACGGATCTGAGGGCTACCTCTTCGTGGTCGGCGTGCAGGAAAAGCGCTACAAGACCATCATCCAGATCGTGCCGGCCACCGCCAAGTAGCTTCTTGCAGTCTCCCGCGCCGCCGCCCGCGATCGTGCTGACGGTGGCCGTCGCGCCACGCGTCGATCAGTACAGTTTCCACTTCGAAAACCCGTCGAACATCGATCCGGGTCCGCTCGTGCCGCATTTCTTCGAGCAGCGGTACGACGCGTTGCAGGTCTGGGTGTGCAGCGCGCTCGAGTATCGCGCGTTCGGCGCGGACGCGCGCACTGACGTCGAGTTCGCACCGGCGCGCGAGGCCGACGGCTCGGACATCGACACGTTCCTGCCTCCGGACGGCCGCGTCATCACGTCAGGCACACGCGGGCGCGTGCGCCTGTGGTCCCTGGGGCTCCGGCAGCGCTTCCTGCTGACCGAGTGGCGCGGGTGGGCGCTCGGCGTGACGATCGGGTATCGGCGATCCGCCGCGGACTTCCTGCCATCCGATCGCATTGTCACGCGCAGCCGGCCGTCGTCGGAAACACGCGAGCCCGTGCCCGGACACGAGAACACCGCGGCTCGAACGATCGATTCCGGTGTGACCGCGCGCCGCATGACCACGGTGGGCGGCTGGTCGCTCGTGTCGACGATCGATGTGCTTCCACTCGCCCGTGCACGGTTGTCCGTGGAGTTGCCCGACAAGTATCCAGGCGAGACGATTGCCGGTGAAGTGCTCGGGTTCAGCACACGTGGCAGCGTGCGATTCGAGCCAGCGACCGCGGCGCGCTGGGGTGTCGAGATCTCGGGCGCGCTCGCGCACGGCTATCGCCAGACACAGACGTTCAGCGGGCACGCAATCGGCGGCGCGCTCTATCTGCGCCTTGCGCGCTGACCGCGCGTCTTTCGTCGCGCCACTCTGGGTGCATGTCCGATTCAACATGAAGGCGGGTGAAGGCTTGACGGTTCTTCTGACGACGCGATGAGCAAGGTGACGGAAGGAGCGAGACGCAGAGCCGAAGCGTTTCTGGTGGGAATCCTCAGGGGAAACGTTTCGGCTCTGCGTCTCGCTCCTTCCGTCAGCGGCCGCTACGCGGCCGCCGGACCTTCGGTCCGCCGCGCTCATCGCATCAGGACACGGACCTTCAGGTGCTTCAACTCTTCATGTTGATCCGGACAAACAATGCACTTTCTTGTTTCAGGTCTTCTGGCGGAACTCTTCGGCTTTTTCTTCCAGGCCCGCCGCGACGGCGTCCTCGACCGACAGGCCGTGTTCGGCGGCGTAGTCGCGAATCTGCTGCGTGATGTGCATGCTGCAGAATTTCGGGCCGCACATCGAGCAGAAGTGCGCGATCTTGGCGCCGTCGGCCGGCAGCGTCTGGTCGTGATACGACCGCGCCGTGACGGGATCGAGCGACAGATTGAACTGATCTTCCCAGCGGAACTCGAAGCGCGCCTTTGACAGCGCGTCGTCCCAGGCCTGCGCGCGCGGGTGGCCTTTGGCGAGGTCGGCGGCGTGGGCGGCGATCTTGTACGCGATCACGCCCGCCTTCACGTCGTCGCGATTCGGCAGGCCGAGGTGTTCCTTCGGCGTCACGTAGCAGAGCATCGCGGTGCCGTACCAGCCGATCATCGCCGCGCCGATCGCCGACGTGATGTGGTCGTAGCCCGGCGCGATGTCGGTGGTGAGCGGACCGAGCGTGTAGAACGGCGCCTCGGCGCACCACTCGAGCTGCTTTTCCATGTTCTCGCGGATCAGGTGCATCGGCACGTGACCGGGGCCTTCGTTCATCACCTGCACGTCGTATTCCCAGGCGATCTTCGTCAGCTCACCCTGCGTCTGCAGCTCGGCAAACTGCGGCTCGTCATTCGCATCGGCGATCGACCCGGGCCGGAGCCCGTCGCCGAGCGAGAAGGCGACGTCGTAGGCGCGCATGATCTCGCAGATTTCACGGAAGTGCGTGTAGGTGAAGTTCTCCTGATGGTGCGCCAGGCACCACTTGGCGATGATCGAGCCGCCGCGCGACACGATGCCGGTGCGGCGCCGCGCCGTCATGGGGATGTAGCGCAGAAGCACGCCCGCGTGGACCGTGAAGTAGTCCACGCCCTGCTCGGCCTGTTCGACGAGGGTGTCGCGGTAGACCTCCCACGTCAGATCCTCCGGCACGCCGCCGACCTTCTCGAGCGCCTGGTAGATCGGTACGGTGCCGATCGGCACGGGCGCGTTGCGGAGGATCCACTCTCGCGTTTCGTGGATGTTGCGGCCGGTGGACAGGTCCATCACGGTGTCGGCGCCCCAGAGCGTCGCCCACCGGAGCTTGTCGACTTCCTCGACGATCGACGAGCCGATCGCGGAGTTGCCGATGTTCGCGTTGATCTTCACGAGGAAGTTGCGGCCGATGATCATCGGCTCGAGTTCCGGGTGATTGATGTTCGACGGAATGATCGCCCGGCCGCGGGCGACTTCCGATCGCACGAACTCAGCCGGCAGTCCCTCGCGGATGGCGATGAACTCCATCTCCGGCGTCACCTCGCCGCGGCGCGCGTAGTGAAGCTGCGTGACCGAGCCGCCGGCGCGTGCTCGAAGGACCTCGCGGCGCGTGCCGCGGCGGACGACCTCCACGTCGCGGCGCTCGCGGATCCACGGCTCACGGACGGCCGGCAGTCCGACGTGCACATCGATGCCGTGAGGACCGCTGGTGTCGTACACGCGCAGCGCGGGCTCGCCGCCGGCGAGCGCGATCTCGCGCATCGGCACGCGAACCGCGCCCGGACCCTCGACGTGCACCTTGGTGGAACACGGAAACGCCAGGTCGAAATCAGCTTCGGTCAGCGGCTCGTACGCCATCAGTCGGAATATACCTCTTTCGGGTTACGGCGTACGGCTCACGGCTCACGGCTCACGGCTCACGGCTTTCGTTCTTCGCACCCCGCACCTCGCACGCCGCATGGCAAGTGTCAGTGATTGCCCTAGAGCCGCTTGAACACGTACCCGACGGTGAACTTCACCGCCGGGCTGTCGATGGCGCCCACTTTCAGTTCCCCGAAGAAACCACGACGGTGCTGGATGCCGCCGAGCACGTTGAAGCCAGGTTCGACTCCGGATGGACCATCGAACCGTCCCCCGGGAGGAATCGTGGGCACGGGCACGGCGTGCGAGTAGATGTTCGCGGCAGGGCCGCCACCGAAGTACAAGCGCCACGGCTGGCGCCGCAGCGGCATCGACCAGACGAACTCGAAGTTGAGCGCAAACAGCGACGTGTTGTCACCCAGGCCCAGTTCGAAGTTCGGCCGGGCCGTGACGCCATCGGCGATTTCGCGGCTTTCGAAGTGCATGCCGAAGAAGAACTGATCGGGATTGCCGCTGACGCCGGCACGGGCGCCAACGCTCGGCTGCGCGAAAACCAAGGAAGGCGCGGCGAACAGCAGCAGGAAGAACAACAAGCCGACGGGATATCGACGCATGTGGGGCCGCTCCAGAGGGGAGATGCTCAGAATAACGCAGCCTTACTGCGTCCGGCGCAGAATGAAGCACTTCAGGTAGTACGTCTCGGGCACGTTCAGCAGCACCGGATGGTCGCGCGCCTGCATGCGCTTTTCGACGACGGCCACCGTGGCGGGTGCGTCGGCCGCGGCCGCCTCAAGCGCGGCCTGGAACAGCGGCTCGGTGACGTTGTACGAACAGCTGCACGTGATCAGATGGCCGCCCGGCTCGAGGAGTCGCAGCGCGCGCAAGTTGATTTCCTTGTAGCCCGCGAGGGCGCGCTCCACCGCCCCCTTGTTGCGCGCGAACGCCGGCGGGTCGAGGACGATCGTGCGGAACCGTTCGCGCGCGATCTCCATCTCGCGCAATTCGTCGAAGACATTGGCTTCGCGCACCTCCACGTTCGTGATGCCGTTGGCCGCGGCATTCGCGCGTGTCGCTTCGACCGCGGCCCCTGACGAGTCCAGCGCGAGCACGGACGTGGCCTGCGGCGCCATCTGGAGCGCGAACCCGCCGTGATACGTGAACGCGTCCAGAACGCGGCCGTGCGTGTAGCGCGCGGCGGCGGCGTGATTCTCGCGCTGATCGAGAAACGATCCTGTCTTCTGGCCGTGCCGAAGGTCCACGCGGCACGTGACTCGCCCTTCGCGAGTGGCCACCGTGTCCGGCACCTCGCCGTAGAGCACGGCGATCTGCTCGTCGAGTCCCTCGAGCCGCCGCACCTTCGGATCGTTGCGCGCCAGGATCCCGCGTGGCGCGAACTGCTCGACGAGCAGTTCGGTGATCATCGACAGCCGCCGATCGGTGGCCTGCGAGAGCGTCTGCACCACGAAATAGACGGCGCCTTCGTCCTCGTATCGATCGACGACGAGCGAGGGCAGGCCGTCGGCCTCGGCGTTGACGAGGCGCCAGGCGGTGGCGTCGATCGCGAGCGCGTCGCGATAGGCGGCCGCCGCGCGCAACCGCTCCGCAAAGAGCGCGCGCTCGTCGAAGGCGTCGCCCGGCGTGGCGCCGGCGATCATCCGCAGCGCGATCTGCGACGTGCTGCTCGTGAACGCCCAGCCGAGCGGCCGGCCCCGTTCACTTTCGACGCGCACGAGATCGCCGGGCGCGGCGTCGACGGGCGCGACGTCGCTGCGGTAAATCCACGGATGGCCGGCGCGCAAACGTTCCGCGCCACGGCGTGAGACGACGGCGACCGGCGGCATCCGGGTATAGTACTCTTCACTCACGATGCGCCACCTCGCTGCTCTCGATCCCGAAATCGCCGACGCCATCCGACACGAAGTCCAGCGCCAGGAAGAGGGCCTGGAACTCATCGCCTCCGAGAACTTCGTCAGCCTGGCCGTGCTCGAAGCCGCCGGCAGCGTCATGACGAACAAGTACGCCGAGGGGTATCCCGGCAAGCGCTACTACGGCGGGTGCGAGTTCGTGGACGTCGCCGAGTCGCTGGCGATCGATCGCGCGAAGCAGCTCTTCGGCGCCGATCACGTCAACGTGCAACCGCACTCGGGCGCGCAGGCGAACATGGCCGTCTACATGGCGATGCTCAAGCCGGGCGACACGATCCTGGGCATGAACCTCGCGCACGGCGGCCACCTGACGCACGGCCACCCGCTCAACTTCTCCGGCAAGTACTTCAACATCGTCCCGTACGGCGTGCGGAAAGAGGACGAACGCATCGACTACGACGAAGTCGATCGGCTCGCGCACGAGCACAAGCCGAAGATGATCGTGGTGGGCGCCAGCGCGTATCCGCGCGAGATTGATTTCGCGCGCATCCGGCAGACGGCCGCCGCCACCGGTGCGCTCGTCATGACCGACATGGCGCACATCGCCGGTCTGGTCGCCGCCGGTGTGCACCCGAGCCCCGTGCCGCACTCGGATTTCGTCACCACCACGACGCACAAGACGCTGCGCGGACCGCGCGGCGGTATGGTGCTCTGCCGCGCGGAGTTCGCGAAGGACCTCGATCGCGCCGTGTTCCCCGGCGTGCAGGGCGGCCCGCTGATGCACATCATCGCGGCGAAGGCGGTCTGCTTCAAGGAGGCGCTCGCGCCGGCGTTCAAGACCTACCAGCAGCAGATCGCGAAGAACGCTGCGCGACTCGCCGCGCGATTGTCCGGCGCGGGCTTCCGTCTCGTGAGCGGCGGCACGGACAACCACCTGATGCTCGTCGATGTGTTCTCCCGCGGACTCACCGGCAAGGTCGCCGAAGCCGCGCTCGGGCGCGCCGGCATCACGGTGAACAAGAACGCGATCCCGTTCGATCAGAACCCGCCGATGGTGGCGAGCGGCATCCGCGTCGGCACGCCGGCCGTCACCACGCGTGGCCTGCGCGAAGCCGAGATGGACATCGTCGGCGACCTGATCGCCCGCGTGCTCGCGGCGCCTGACGACGCGGCCACGCTCGCGGCGGTGAAACACGACGTCGAGGCGCTGTGCCGGCGTTTCCCGCTCTACCCGGAGCTCATGCGCGAGCCCGTGGCCTGACGCACTTTCCGTGAGCCCAGAATCCCTGCCGATCCGCGTCCGCCGGACGTTCGACGAGGACGGCGACCTCGCGGCGGGATTCGAAGGCTTCGAGCCGCGGCCCGGCCAGCGGCGTCTGGCGGGTGAAGTCGCGCGTGTGTTCACGAGCGGCGGCACGCTCGTCGCCGAGGCAGGTACCGGCACGGGCAAGACGCTGGCCTATCTCGTGCCCGCCGTGCTCGCCAACCGCCGCGTGCTGATCTCGACCGGCACGCGCACGCTTCAGGATCAGATTTTCTACAAGGACCTGCCCGCGCTCGGCCGGGCGCTCGGCC
>Ga0111538_10006483_pt1 | contig 15835 bp, 14 predicted proteins | sample SoiMethybrSBSTD1_FD_79669 | JGI IMG/M metagenome (GOLD analysis project Ga0111538, IMG submission 79669) | Bulk soil microbial communities from a Populus tree surrounding site in Tennessee, USA - Soil MetaG P. TD hybrid SBSTD1 (version 2)... | ecosystem: Environmental > Terrestrial > Soil >...
AAAGCGAGCCATGGACCGCGAACGTGATCGCCATTGCTACGAGCAGGGCGGCAACCGACCAGGCAAACGCGGGTGCGAGCCCGCGCAGGCGAAGCGCCCGCGAGATCAGGGCACCGGGGATCAGCAGGCACGCCGTCGCGGCACCGAGCCGGAGCCCGAGACCTACGCCCGCGGCCGGCAGCAGGCGCGCGACGCCCAGCGCCGGTACGGCGAGCAGGACGAGCGGGACTCGCGCCGGCCACTTAGATCCATGTCTGAACGAGGGCATCGCCAACAACGGAGTTAAGACGGCGCGGCGGCGAAACCGCCTCGCCTCAAAAGTCTGCATCGCAAGGCGACGCAGACGTTCACCGCGAGCGGAGCAGCGAGGCCGCGTTCCCCGACGAGAGCCACCGCGCCGCCTCGCGGTAGCCGTTCCGGCGCTCGCCGCGGAAGATCAGCAGCCGCAGGCGAACGCCGGCCAGGAGCAGGCGCCGGGCGCGTTCGGCCTCACGGGCCCCGCGGTGCTTGGCGAGGAAACGCAGGTGCCCGCGCACGTTCTCGGCGAACAGCCGGCCGCCGTGCGACGCGCCGCCGACGTGCACGACCGCGGCGCCTGGAAAGAACCAGACACTCCAGCCGGCCTGCCGGAAGCGGTAGCACCAGTCGGTCTCCTCGCTGAACATGAAGAAGTCCTCGTCGAATAAGCCGACCTCGTCTGCGGCGTCCCTCCGCACGAGCAGACAGGCCCCGAAGAGCCAGTCGACCTCCCTGGCCTCGTCGTGGTCGAAGTCGCCCTCGTAGAACCTGTTCAGCAGGCGCGAGCTTGGGGCGAGCTTGCGCAGGAACAGGTACTCGGTCGCCAGCCGCCACAACGTCGGAAACGCGCGCGCGGATCGCTGCAGCGAGCCGTCCGGGTTGAGCAGCCGCGGCCCGACGACCGCCGCCTCGGGATGCCGGTCGGCAAAGGCGGTGAGCTGCTCGACGGCGTCCCCGACCCCCCAGGCATCCGAGTTGAGCAGCAGGAAGTAGCGCGCCGACGCGAGCCGCATTCCCGTGTTGTTGCCGCCGCCCATCCCGCGGTTCTCCTCTTCGATCACGCGCGCGTCGGGAAAACGGCTCCGCACGATCTCCAGCGTCTCGTCCTCCGACCCGTGGTCGACGACGATCGTCTCGTAGTTTCGGACACTGTCGAGGCAACGCTCGATCCACTCCGCGGAGTTGAAAGTCACGACGACCACGGAAACGTCCTCCGCAACCACCTAAATCTCCCGAGCGGAGCGACAGGACAAGCCAGCCCCACGGAAAATGCGGAGCATTTTTCGCGGATACTCAGACATCGGGTTGGTGCAGCGGCGCTCGCCTGACGCCGCGGAGGCTCTCCCAGAGGAAGATCCCGAGCCCGGGTAGGCCCAGCGCGATGGTCACGAAGAAGAAGAGGAAGCCCGTCGCGAACGCCTTGTTCGCGCCGACGCCGAGGTTGCCGAGAAAGCTGACGAAGAACGTCTCCCGCACCGCGAGGCCGTTGACCGTGAACGGCACCAGGAGCACGAGAAAGAGGAGCGGGCCCATCACGTAATAGGGGCGAGGGGACAGCTCGACACCGACGGCCTTGCCGGTCAGCCAGATCGCAAGCACACGGACGGATTGCACGGCCAGCGTCAGCGTGAAGACCCCGAAGAGCAGGGCGACGTTGCCGCGGTACGAGTGGAGCCCCTCGTACACGGCGCGCACCGGCCGCTCGACCCGCAGGAAGCGCAGCAGCGGAACTGTCCGCGCGAGCAGCGGTCGCAGGCGCCGCGAGAAGAGCAGCACCGCCAGCACGAGGGTCGCGACCACGAACGCTCCCTCGACCCAGAGGTAGGCGCCGACGTCGTAGCGCCCGATCGCGAGAGCGAAGCCGACCGCGGCGAGCGTCAGGGTCGCCGCGCCGCCGAGCGCCCGCTCGAGCAGCACCGATGCGGCGACCGGCCCGCCGTTTCCCGGATGCCGCCGCGAGGTCTCGTAGATCCGCACCGCGTCGCCCCCGACCGCGGTGGGCAGGATCTGCCCGGCCGTGTACGAGACGAAGTAGGCGCGGGTCAGCCAGCTCAGCCGGTCGTGGATCCCCTTCGCGTCAAGCAGCTTCTGCCACCGCCAGGCCATCGGCCAGACCGAGACGACCACGATCGCAACCGCGGCCGCGAAGTAGGCGAACTGGGCGTGCACGAGCACGTGCACCGTCCGGCGAATGTCGATCTTCCAGACGATGTACGCGAGGCAGAGGCCTGTGACGAGGAGCGTCCCGGACAGCCGAGTCAGGCGCCGTTTCACCGGCTCAGCCTAACGACGGCGCCTGCGCGCGCCCGGTCAGGACGCTACGCCGCGAGCGGGCGCGTGGTCTCGACCGCGAGCGGGGCCGGCAACCGTGCGTTCAGGGGCTGGATGACCGCCGCGGGATGAAAGCGCTCGTTCGCGCGCCCGAACGCGGCGCGGCGGAGCTCCCAGAGGTGGTCGCGGTCATCCGCCAGCTTCCGTAGCTCGGCCGCGAGCGCGGCCGCATCGCCCGCAGGCAAGAAGACGGCCGAGTCACCGAGCTCCTCGCGCTGCGGCGGCGTGTCGGAGGTGACGACCGCCCTCCCGGCGGCGGCGCCCTGGAAGACCTTGTTCGGCACGACGCGCAACGCTTTCGGGCCCGTCCCGAAGATGCCGAGGCAGACGTCGTGGCAAGCGACGAGATACGGAAGCTGCTCGGGCTCGACCCAGTCGATCCACTCGACGTTGCCCGCTCCGGCGGCCGCGGTCCGGGTGGCGTCGTAGTCCTGACCCCGTCCGACGATCGTGAAGGCGAACCGCTCGTCGTCCGCGAGCAGTCGCAGCGCCTCGCCGATGACGGGCGCGCCCTGCAACGGCGTGAAGCTCCCGAAGAAGACCACCCTCACGCGATCGCCGCCGTGGCGTACGGGCGGGTAGAACCAGGACGTCGGGGCGCCGACGGGCACGACCACCGAACGCGCCCGCGCAGGCAGACAGACGCGCTCGCGGTGCTCGGAGGTGTCGACGCACGGGAAGTGGGCGGCGTTCACGGCGGCACGGTCGAGGCGGTCGAGCAGCCGCACGAGCCAGCCTGACGACGCGCCACGGTCGAGCGCGGTGTCGCCGGCCGACACGAGGTGGTCCAGCGCGACCGCCGTGCGGGGCCAGAGCAACCGCGCGAGATGCACGTCGAAATGGCCCATGTAGCCGACGACGACGAGGTCGACGCCGCGGAACCGGCGGGCGCGCGCGATCAGGCGCACCCAGCTTGCCGCGAGCTTCAGCGCGAGCAGCGGCACCGTCCACGGCCGCCGGAGCATCCGCACACGCGCAGCCGTGTCGAGCCGGAGCGGGACGTTGCACTCGAGCACCTCGTCCCCGAGCGCCGCGAATCCTTCCTGGAGGACATGGACGCGCGGGTACTTCCGAGCGTCGTAGGTGCCGAAGAAGAGCACGCGGCGTCCGGTCCGGTTGTTGAGCCCGGTCGCAAGCGCAGGTGCATGGCTGACCGCCATGCACCAGGAATCGTCCGATCAGGCGGGTTTCTTTAGGCGGCTCTTCGCAGTCCTGCGAGCTCGCGGGACTCGATCGGCTCGCCGAAAGCGCCCCTCAACGCAAGCTCGTTGAGATCGACCCCGGTCGCGGCGCGGACGAGCTCGACCTCCTCGGGGCTCCCGAGCCTCGCCGCGAGCTCGATCACTTGCGGACCCGATGCGCTCAGCCGGATGCGCGTCACGGTCGGCCCATCGTGGATCCCGAGCGCCTCGGCCGCCTGCTCGGCGAGGTGAGCAGCGGCCGGCGGTCCTGCCAGGCCGTGGAACTTCCCGGCGACGCTGAAAGCCTGAACGGTCGCCTCCGGCTCCTCTCCGAGCCACGTCGCGGCGGCCACGCCGGCCTCCGCGAACCGCTCACGCTGACGAAGCCACGAGGCCGCCAGCGCCGCCGCACATGGATCGAGCGGATGCGCGAGCCCGAGCCGGTGGGCAACCCGGGCCGCGATCCCGACCGACCAGTCGTTGGCCGGTGAGACCACGCCGTCGATCCGCTCCGCCTCGGCGAGCCGGTGCAGAGCCGGCTCGTCCTCGAAGGAGATCAGCGCGCGCCGATCGGCGAAGGCAAAGCCGGGAGCTGCCGGATCGCGGTCGACCGCCACCACGACGACGCCTCGCAGGCGAGCCGTCCGCAGCAGCCCGAGCTGCTGGCGCCCCGCGCCGAGGACGAGCAGCTTGGGAGCGACCTTCACCCCGGGCATTGTCGCGGGCGCACGGGACGGCGCCCGCGACGTTGTCCGGAGAGGCTACGCCGCCTCGTATGCGCCCTGCGGCACCTCGGCCGCCCTACGCCTGGACGGGATCGCGAAGGCAGCCAGTGCTCCGACGCCGACGATGATTGCGCCGACCCAGACTGCGGGCTGCATGCCGTCGACGAAGTGCTGAGGCAAGCCGTAGCCGCCGTAGCGCGAGAAGATCGATGCCAGCACCGCGACGCCGAAGACGCCGCCGAGCTCGCGGATCGCGTTCTGCGCGCCCGACGCCTGGCCTTCCTCCTCCCGACGCACGGAGCTGAGCACGACGTTTGCGACGGGCGCGAAGAAGAGCGCCATCCCGATCCCCGAGATGAAGAACGGGGCCACGAAGTCCGCGTACGGGGCCGTCGGAGTCGCGATGGCCGCAATCCACCCGAGCCCGACTGCCTGCAGCGCGAGCCCGGTCGCCATGATCCGCTGGCCGCCGATCCGGTCGGACAGAGCGCCGGCGATCGGCGCGACGAAGATCGGCATCGCCGTCCAGGGCAGGATTCGCAGCCCCGATTGCAGCGGCGACAGGCCCTGCACGGTCTGGAAGAACTGGATCAGCAGGAAGATCGACCCGAACATCCCGAAGAACATGAAGAGCGAGGAAACGTTTGCGAGCGCGAAAGTCGGATTCCGGAAGAAGCGCATCGGCAACATCGGCGCTTCCGCGCGCAGCTCCCAGAGCACGAAGAGCGCGACGACCGCCGCGCCGGCGACGAGCGAGCCGACGATCTCCGGCGAGCCCCAGCCGACCGAGTTGCCGCGGACGAGCGCCCAGACGATCCCGAACAGCCCCGCACTCGCCAGCGCGAGGCCGGGCAGATCGAGGCGATCCGCCGGCCCGTGCGACTCCTTCAGCCGGTAGTACGCCACCGGAGCAAGGAGGAGGCCGATCGGCACGTTGAGCCAGAAGATCCACTGCCACGAGAGGCCCTCGACGATCGCGCCGCCGACGAGCGGACCGATCGCAACGGCGAGTCCGCTGATCCCGCCCCAGGCTCCCAGTGCCAGACCGCGGCGCTCGCGCGGAACCGCGCCCGAGAGGAGGGTTAGCGTCAGCGGCGTGACGATCGCACCGCCTACGCCCTGAAACCCGCGCGCGAGGTCGAGCGCCGTGGCGCTGGTCGAGAGTGCCGCGAGCGCCGACCCGGCGGTGAAGACGAGGATCCCGATCGTGAAGACGCGTCGCCGTCCGAAGCGGTCGCCGAGCGCCGCTCCGGTCAGAAGCAGCACGGCGAACGTGAGGGTGTACGCATTGACCGTCCACTCGAGCTGCGACAGCGAGGCATGCAGGTTGTGGCGGATCACCGGCAGCGCCGAGGTGACGACCAGGTTGTCGAGCGTGACCATGAAGAGCGCGACCGAGGTGATCGCGAAGGTCCACAGCGTGGTGCTTCGGCTCTGCATCTTTCCTCCTTGTGTCTGAGTAGTCACTTACTTACGGTCGAAAAAAAAGAGGTCACCTAGTCGGGCCGGCAGCCTTCGAGCAGCCGGGCCGCCCAGGGCTCGGTCGACGTGGACAGGTCCATGCAGGCAATCACGTTGAGGAGCATTCCCGCGGCGAAGAACCGCGTGATCTCCTGCGGCGGCAACCCGCTGACCCGCTCGGCGTACGAGACAAGGTCGCCGTAGCCGGCCCGCACGACGGCGCGGATCTCAGGGTCCTCGCACGCGGCGTACGCTTGCATCTGCGCCAGCAGACGGGTTCGGTCGGGCAGGAGCTGGTTCACGTACGCATCCCCCATCGCTTCGAGTGCATCCTTGCCGCGCTTTCCCTCGGCGGCGCGCTGAAACAGCTCGAGCGTCTCGCGGAAGCACCGGTTGATGCCCGCCTTGAACAGTTCCTTCTTCGTGCCGAAGAGCCGGAACACGTACGGCTGTGAGATGCCGGCCTTCGCGGCGATCGCCTCGGTCGACGCGCCGCTCAGCCCTTGCGCGGCAAACTCCTCGAGCGCGGCGTCGAGAACGGCCTCGCGCCGCTCCTCTGCCGACTTCCGCTGTGTCGAGACTGCCATCGAGTGGTAAGTTACTACTTACTTACTAGGCTTGTCAAGGCCTCGGCAACGCGGTCGAGGTCCGAGTCGGTGAGGCGGGTGTGGAGCGGCAGCGCGATCGCACGGTCGAAGACGCGTGACGCTTCCGGGAATTCTCCCTGGTCGCGGTAGGCCGCTAGCCGGTGCAACGCGTAGGTGCCGACCTGCGCTTCGATCCCTTGCTCGCGCAGGGCCGCGATCACGTCGGCGGCGCCCTCGACCTGGATCACATAGGCCTGCCAGCCGTGGACGTCACCCTCGTCGGCGGCCGGTGTCTCGACGATCCCACGCAGGCGCTCGGTGTAGCCGGCCGCGACCCGCGTTCGCGCCTCGAGCAGCTGGTCGAGCCGGGCGAGCTGCGAGATGCCCACGGCGCAGAGGATGTCGGAGAGCCGGTAGTTGAAGCCGGGCTGCGCGATCTCGAAGGCGCCGCGCGGCTCGATCCCGTGGTGCCGCATCCGGCGAATCGCGACGGCGAGCTCCGCGTCGTCCGTCGTGACGGCCCCGCCCTCCCCGGTGGTGACGATCTTGCGGGGGTGGAACGAGAGGCAGGCGAGTGCGCCGAGGCTGCCGCACCGCCTGCCGCCCCGCCTGGCGCCGAGCGCACCTGCGGCGTCCTCGAGGACGGGCACCGTGTCCGGAAGCTCTTCGATCCGCGCCGGCCGGCCGAACAGGTCGACCGCGATGATGGCCTTCGTGCGAGGACCGATCTCGACCTTGCCCGGGTCTAGGTTCATGCTCTCGGGGTCGACCTCGACGAGGACCGGCCTGGCGCCGACCATCGCGACCACGTTCGCAGTGGCGGGGAAGGTGTAAGCGGGGACGAGCACCTCGTCGCCGGGGCCGATCCCAAGTGCGAGCACGGCGAGGTGAAGGGCTGCGGTTCCCGACGAGACGACGAGCGCATGCTCGGTCCCGCACGCGGCGGCGAGCCGCCGCTCGAACTCGTCGACCTTCGGGCCCATGGTCAGCTGCCCGCTCTCGAGCACCTCGGCAACTGCCTCCGCCTCCGCGGGCCCGACGTCGGGCCACGCGAGCCGGATCAAGTCAGTGCCGGGCTGCGCTCGCGATACCACGCGATAGTCCGTGTGAGGCCTTCGTCGAGTTCGACCTTCGCCTCGAATCCCAGCACCTCGCGCGCCTTCTCGACATTCGGGATCCGCAGCTCGACGTCGGCGTAGTGGAGCGGGCGGAAGACGATCTCACCGGGTGCGTCCGTGAGCCGCTTGACCCGTTGGGCGAGGTCGAGGATCGTCACCGCGGAGCGCGCGTTGCCGACGTTGAACGTCTGGCCGACCGCCTCGTCGCGCTCCAGGCAGAGGAGCAGCGCATCCACCATGTCGTCGACGTAGCACCACGCCCGGATCTGCGAGCCGTCGCCGTGAATGGTCAGGTCGCGGCCCGCGAGTGCAGCCTCGATGAACGCGCGGATCGCGCCGCCCCCGACCTGGCCGGGACCGAAGACGTTGAAGGGCCTGACGGTGACGACCGGGATTCCATGCTCCTCGCGGTAGGCATGCGACATGTGCTCGCCGGCGAGCTTCGAGACTGCGTACGTCCAGCGGGTCTCGCCGACCGACCCGATCGTCGAGACATGCCCTTCGGCGACGTTGTACGCATGCGTGCCGAAGATCTCGCTCGTCGAGATCTCGACGAGGCGCTCGACCGAGCCGCTCGTGGCCAGCGCGGCCTCGAGCACGTTGTACGTGCCGATCACGTTGACGCGCATCGTCCGGACCGGGCTCTCTCGGACGGTGTCGACCCCGGCGATCGCGGCCAGGTGGATGATGTGGGTCGCTCCCGCCGCGGCCTCGCGGACCGCGTCGGCGTCGAGCACGTCCGCCTGGAGGAAAGTCAAGTTCGGGTGCTCGGCGAGCTCGGTGCCCGAAAGAGTGTCCCGGTGCAGGTTGTCGACCACGACGACCTCGTTCTCTGCGAGCAGCCGGCGGGCCAGCGTCGAGCCGATGAAGCCCGCACCGCCGGTGAGGAGGATGCGCTTTCCTGACAGCGCCACTGCCAAGACTCTAATTAGCATCGTGCGCCGGGATGGACGGGACGGTTCTCTTCGTCGGCGCGGGCCGGCACCAGCAGCGGGCGATCCGGCAGGCTCGTGAGCTCGGGCTGCGCGTGGTCGGCGTCGACCGGAACCCGGAGGCGCTGGGGCTTCGCGAGGCCGACGTCGGCGAGGTCGTCGACTTCACCGACGTGCACGCCGTCGCAGAGGCCGGGCGCCGCCACGCCGTCGACGGAGTCCTGACCGTCTCGGCCGACCGCGCCGTTCCCGTCGTCGCGGCGGTAGCCGAGCGTCTCGGCCTGCCCGGGATCGGCACCGAGACGGCACACCTGATGACCCACAAGGTCGCGATGCGAACGCGGCTCGCCGATGCAGGCGTGGCGCAACCCCGCTACGCGGCCGTTCGGTCGGTCCACGAGGCCCACGCCGCGCTCGACACGGTCGGGCTTCCCGCCGTGGTGAAGCCGGCCGACTCCGGCGGCCAGCGCGGCGTCTTCCGGATCGAGACGCGGGACGACCTCGACGCCCACCTCCACGCGGCGCTCGCCGAGTCGCCCACGGAAGAGGCGATTCTCGAGAGCTACCACGAAGGCCTCGAGCTGAACGGCCTCGTGATCGCGCGTGGCGGCCGCGTGACGCCGCTGACGCTGTCCGACCGGCTGCGACCGCCGGGCATCGGCTTCGGCGTCGGATGGATCCACGTCTACCCCTCGCGCCTGTTCTCCGATCCGCTCGCGGAGGCGGAGCAGGTCGCGGTCTCGGCGGTGCACGCGCTCGGGCTGAAGGACGGGATCGCCTTCCCGCAGCTGATCGTCGGCGAGGACGACCGCGCGTACCTGATCGAATGTGCGGCGCGGATTCCGGGCGGCCAGATGGCCGATCTCGCGACGCATGCCGTCGGCGTCGACCTGGTCGAGATCGCGCTTCGCCAGGCGCTCGGCCTCGAGATACCGGACGAGCTCGTGACGCCGCGGTTCCAGAAGCCGCTGGCGATCAGGTTCCTGACCGCACAGCCTGGGCCGCTGCCGACAGGGAAGGTGGCGAGCGTCGGCCCGCTCGACAAGGTGCTGGCCTTCCCGGGAGTCGTCCAGGCGGACGTGTTCATCGAGAAGGGCGAGACGATCAGGCCGGTCCGGCTGGACGGCGACCGCCGCGGCTACGTGATCGCCGTCGGCGACACGAACATCGAGGCGCTCGAACGAGCCGAGGCGGCCGCGACGCTCCTGGACGTGGTGGTGGAGTGACGGGCTCGCGTCCGGCCGGCCCACGGGCGTTGCGACCTTGGCTGTTCCGGCCCCCGCTCCGAGAGACCTGTCCCCGCGCCGGTGTACCCAGCCTCCTCCCCGCGGCGAGCGTAACGCGGAAATCGCGATGCGTGTGCGACTGCTCGGTGCCGAGGGCGTGACGATGGCCTGCGCGTTCGACCTCGACCACTATCGCGAACTGCTCGCGGCGGCGAAGGCCGGCGGCTACCGGTTCGCTTTCTTCGACCGCGAGCCGGCCTCGGGCGACCTGCTCCTGCGCCACGATGTCGACCTCTCACTCGACGCGGCGCTCACGCTCGGCGAACTCGAGGCGGAGGCCGACGCTGCGGCGACCTACTTCCTGATGACCCGCAGCGTCTTCTACAACCTGGCTTCCGCCGAGGGCGAGCGTGCGCTCTCACGCCTAAGGGAACTTGGCCACCGCGTCGGGCTGCATGCCGTGTACCCGCGGCTCGACCTCGACGACCGCTTCGACCCGGTCGTCGCCTGGCACAACCCGGACCCGGACTTCATGCGCGAGCCGATCGACGGCGCGGTCAATGTGATGCAGGCGCCGTACTTCGACGCCGACCACTACCGCTCCGACTCCAACCAGCGCTGGCGGAGCGGTTGCCCACACGAGAACCTCGCCGCCGGGAGCTTCGAGTGGCTGCAGCTGCTGACGCACCCGGAGATCTGGGTCTACTCCGGACAGACGATGCGGGAGACGATGTCGTCGATGCTCGACGCCGAGCGCGACCGCGACCTCGAACGTCTGGCGGACGACCGGATCGATCTCTCATGAAGCCGCTGACGATCTTGTTGACCGCCTCCGGCGTTCCGGGCTCGGCCGCGCTGGCCCGCGCGTTGCGCGAGAACGGCGAGCGCGACATCCGCCTCGTCGGTACCGACATGTCCGAGCTGGCGATCGGGCGCCACATCTGCGACTCGTTCTACGTCGTTCCACCGGGCGCCGACCCCGGCTTCGCCGACGCGCTCGTCGAGATCTGCAAGAACGAGCAGGTCGACGCTGTCCTGCCGCAGTCGTCGTTCGAGCTGCAGGCGCTCGCCGAGAACAGGGGCAGCTTCGGCGGGACGACCGTCCTCGTCCCCGGGCCCGACGCCGTGCGCCGCTCGAACGACAAGGCCGAGACCTACGCGCTCCTGGACGAGATCGGGGTCCGCGGGCCGGCGTGGAGACGTACGCGCTCGGCGGACGAGGTCGAGGCCGCCGCGCGCGAGCTCGGCTACCCGGGCCGCGAGGTCACCTTCAAGCCGCTGATGTCGTCGGGCTCGCGTGGGTTCCGCGTCCTCTCGGCGAGCGCGGACCGGCGGCGCCAGCTGTTCGAGAACCGGCCGGGCGTCGCCGAGGCGCTGCGACTGGAGGAGCTCGTTGAGCTGCTCGGGGACGACCGAAGCGAGGCGCTCGTGATGGAGCTCGTCTCGGGTCCCGAGCGGACAATCGACGGAATCGCCTGGGCGGGTCGCGTCGTCCTCGGCCACCCGAAGACGCGCGAGGAGATGCGCGCGGGGCTGGCCATGTACTTCAGGGCGCTCGCCGACCCCATCCTGATGACGATTGCCGGCAGGATCGCCGCAGCGCTCGAGCTCGATTACTTCTTCAACATCCAGCTCGTCGGCGACGCCGTGATCGAGATCAACCCGCGGATCTCGACGGTCGTCTACCAGGAGAACCTGAACATCCCCTACCTCGGCATCAAGCACGCGCTCGGCGAGCTAACAGACAGTGAGCTCGCCGCATACGCCGACCGCGTCCGCCCAACTCGGAGGGCTTTGAGGTACTTCGACCAGGTGGAATGGGACGAATGAGGGATCGTCTCCGGTCGCCGGCGCAGCCGGGCTTCGCCCGGCGGAGGCGCGTTCAAGCCCCATGAGCACGACGAAAAAGGAGGGGGCTCGTGGGGGAACCACGGGTTCCCCCACGCTTCTTCGAGTAACGCACTGCCCGGTCAACTTCGCCGGGATCGGGTGGACGAACGTCGAGGCGCTGCGGCGAAAGGGGATCGACGCCCGGCTCGTCGTCTTCAATACTCAGCCGGCGCATCCGGAAGCCGACGAGGACCTGCAGCTCCCGAAGAGCCCCCATTGGCGGCGCCAGGCTCTCCAGTTCCGCGCGCTGGCGCGGCTGCTGCCGCGCACCGACGTCTTCCACTTCTACTTCGGGGTGACGCTTGTCCCCAAGGCGCTCCAGTTCCCGATCCTGAAGCTGGCTCGCAAGAAGTCCGTCTTTCACTTCGTCGGCTCCGACATCCGCGGCAAGTCACCCGACGAGCTCGCCTACGGCCGCAGCGCCGACGCGCAGATCGTCGGCTCCTACGACGCCGCGCGCTGGGTGCCCGAGGCCGAGGTCGTGCCGCCAGGGATCGACCTTCGCGGCATCGACCCGGCTCCGCCGCGTGACGCCGGGACCCTTCGTGTGGCTCACGCAGCCCTGTCGCGAAGACGCAAGGGAACGGAGCTGATCGTCGCGGCGTGCGCGGAGGCCGGCCTCGAGCTCGACGTGATCGAGAACGTCTGCCACGACGAGGTCGGGCCGCGCCTCGCCCGCGCCGACATCGTCGTCGACCAGCTCAACTCGGGCTGGTACGGACTGTTCGCGATCGAGGCGATGGCGCACGGGAAGCCCGTGCTCGGCTACATCCACGAAGCGGCGGCCGCCCGCACGGCAGACGCCTTCGGGGTCGCGCTCCCGATCGTCCGTACGACGAAGGCCACGCTCGCCGCCGACCTGCGCCGCCTGGCCGGGTCGGCGGACGACCGGCATGAGAAATCCCAGCAAAGCCGCGCCTACGTCGAGCGGGTCCACGACGCCGACCGGATGGCCGACCGCCTGATCGACATCTACTCTCGCCTGTAACTCCGTGCTTGCGCAGCAGATCAAGCGCCTGACCTCGCAATCCCTGATCTACGGGTTCGGCGGCCTGATCTCGCGCTTCCTCTCCGTTCTACTGCTGCCCCTCTACACGAGCTACCTGACCGGGCGCGACTACGGACGCGTCGAGACGCTGACCGCGCTGACGGCGGTGCTCGTCGTGCTGCTGAGGCTCGGAATCTCGAGCGCCTTCTTCCGCTTCTACTTCGACTCGAACGATGTGGCCCACCGCGTACGGGTCGTCCGGACCTCCTTCTGGTTCACGATGGCAAGTGCGACGTTCGGGCTCGCGGCCGGCTGGATCGCGGCGCAGCCGATCGCCGACGCGCTCGCGCTCGGGCACGACCAGGCCTGGCTCGTCCGCGCCGCCTTCGTCGGGCTGTGGGCGCAGCTGAACTACGAGCAGCTCACGTCGCTCTTCCGCGTCGAGGAACGACCGGTCCTGTTCACGTTCGCCACGCTCGCGAACCTCCTCATCACCGTCGGCGCGACGGTCCTGCTCATCGTTCACTTCCACTGGCGGGCGATGGGCGTGATCGTCGGCAACTGGATCGGCACGCTCACGGTCTATCTCGTGCTGCTGGCCTACCGCCGCTACCAGCTCGGGCTGCAGTTCGACCGGAGGCTCTTCCGCGCGATGAACCGGTTCGGGATGCCGCTCGTGCCGGCCCAGCTCGCGATCTGGACGCTGAACTTCGTCGACCGCGTCTTCATCGCCAAGTTCCACGGCCAGGCGGAGGTAGGGCACTACTCGATCGGGGTCAGGATCGCCTCGGCGACGCTGCTGCTACTGACCGCGTTCCGCCTCGCTTGGCCTGCGTTCGCGTACTCGATCGAGGACGAGGGCGAGGCGAAGCGCACCTACGGCTATGTCCTCACGTACGTCCTCTTCGTGACGTGCTGGGCCTCCATGGGGCTCGCTCTGCTGGCGCCCTGGCTCGTACGGCTGCTGACGAGCCGGCCCGAGTTCTACGAGGGCTCCCGCGTCGTCGGACTGCTCTCGTTCAGCGCGGCGGCCTGGGGCGCCTACACCGTGGTCGCGATCGGGATCGGCCGCGCGCGGTTCACGCAGTTCAACTGGGTCGTCACCGGGGCGGCCGCCGTCATCAACATCGGCCTCTGCTTCGCGCTCGTGCCGCCCTTCGCGATGATCGGCGCCGCAATCGCGACCGTGGTCTCGATGGCGGCCATGTTCGGCCTGATGGCCGTCCACGCACAGCGCGTCTATCCGGTGCCGTACCAGTGGCGGCGCGTCGCGCTGGTGTCCGCCGCGGCGGTCGCGCTCGCAGCGCTCGGACGTGCGCTCCACCTGCCGCTGGCGCCTTCACTCGTGCTGGCGCTCGCCTACCCCGTCATCCTGCTTCCGCTCGGCTTCTACCTGCCTGGGGAGCGGCGACGGCTGGTCGCGGCCGGGCGGCGGCTCGTGGCTGCGGCTCGCTGACGCGCTCGCGGGCGAGTGCGACGGCGGCGAGCGGCGCGAGGCCGAAGACGCCCCAGACCGTCGGGTCCTCGAAGAAGGCGTTGTAGAAGAGGCTGTGCACGCCGATCGAGGCGAGGACGACGCCGAGGATCAGCGAGACGCGGCCGGCGAATGTCCCGGGTAAGAGCCGGCGGAAGGCGAGCACGAAGGCGGTGGCGAGCAGCCAGGCGAAGAGGGCCACCCCGACGATCCCGGTCTCGGCGGCAACCGTGACCGGCGTATCGTGCGACGCCGCGGCCTTCGGCTCCTTCCCCTTGAGCCCGGTCCGCTTCGCGTAGGCCTTCTTGAAGCCGCCGATTCCGACGCCCTGGACCGGGTGGTGAGCCGCGATTGCGATTCCGTTCTTGACGAGCTTGTACCGACCGCCCGAGGCGCTGTTGAGGGAGTGGTGCCTGACGCTCGGCATCGCGAGCGCCGCAACGAGCACGACCGCCGCGACCACCCCCAGGAGCGCCAGCGTCTTCCGGCCCCACGCGAACCAGGCGACGATCCCGACGCCGACGACGAGTGCCACGAAGCTCGACTGGGAGAAGGAGAGGACGAGCCCGACGAAGGACGCCACGATCGCCGCCGTCGCGGCCACTACGACGCGCCTCGACGCGCCGTGGACCACGAGCACGAGGCTGGCGAGGATCGCGACGACGAGGAAGCGGCCGTAGATGGACGGGTCCCAGAAGACGGAGTTGACGCGGTAGAAGGGCGCGTACGCGTTGTCGACGCTGACCTTGGGGTTCCAGAAGATGTCCCGCGTCTCGTACTGGTAGACGCCGATCGCGGCGAAGACGACGGCCATCCCGGCCAGGAGCGCCCACACGTAGCCGAGCCACTCGCGCTGCCAGGGCAGACGCGCGAGACAAACCGCCAGCAGGCCGAAGGGCAGGTAGAACGCCAGGAGCTCGATCGCTCCCTGGCGCAGATCCTGGCTCCACGCGAGGCTGAGGCCGCTCCAGAGCACGAAGGCTGCGAGCGGCCGGGCGAGCGGGCCCAGCTCTCTCGAGCGCTCGTCCCCTCGGAGCAACTGCCATCCGAGCGCGAGCGCCGCCGCGATCACGACGCCGTACATCGGGACGAGCAGGCTTGCCTGAGTCGAGCCGATGTTCACCTGGATGCGCGCGGGTACGCAGGCGAGCGCCGCGAGCGCGAGCAGCCAGGGCCAACGTTGCAGCAGCGCGGCGCCGACGGCGGCCAGGACGATCCCGACGACGGCTCCGCCCACGAGCAGCGACAGGTGACCGCGCGGAGCGAGGTAGTAGGCGAGCCAGATGCAGCCGGCCGCCCAGGCAACGAGCCCGGCGAGCCGGAGGTCCCGGCGCGGAGCGACGAAGAGCAGCGCGACCCCGGCCGCAGCGATGGGGCCGGCAGCCCGTGCGACATCTGCCGTCACGGCGCCACCACGACGAGCGCGCGGGCCTTGTGGCCGCGCTCCGAGACGACGAGGTGGTAGCGGCCCGGCGCTCCCGCTGCGAGGACGAGCCGCCGCGAGCGCACGCGGCCGTGACGCGAGCCGATCCGCCAGGTGTAGAAGCGCGCGTCGGTCGAGACCGGAACGACGATCCGGCCGCCGGCGCGGGCGCGGATGACGTGCCGCCCGAGCTCGATGAAGCGGATCCGGATCGTGAAGGCGCGGCTACGCGGCCCCTTGTTCCCGGCCTGGTCGATCGCGCGCAGGTACAGCCGGTAGACGCCCGGCCTCGTCGGCATCCCGTTCCGGCGGCCCCACTGCAGCGAGTCTGCCTTGAAGGACTTGACCTTCACGACCCTGTGGCCGTTCGCGACGAGCACGGCCCGCGCCGGCTCAGTCGTCCGGAAGAAGACCTTCAGGTAGTCGTGACGCGTGTCGCCGTCCGGCGAGACAACGGTCAGGTTCTTCCGCGCGAGCGTGA
>Ga0111538_10006484_pt1 | contig 15834 bp, 14 predicted proteins | sample SoiMethybrSBSTD1_FD_79669 | JGI IMG/M metagenome (GOLD analysis project Ga0111538, IMG submission 79669) | Bulk soil microbial communities from a Populus tree surrounding site in Tennessee, USA - Soil MetaG P. TD hybrid SBSTD1 (version 2)... | ecosystem: Environmental > Terrestrial > Soil >...
GATCGAACGGCCCAACAATCGACTGGACCTCTGGGCGCTGCCACTCGATCGCAAGCGAATGCCTTTTCCGGTCGTGGAAACTCCGTTCAATGAGACGAATGCGCAGTTCTCTCCTCCCGACGGGCACTGGATCGCCTACCAGTCGGATGAATCGGGACGCGTCGAAATTTACGTGCAGCCATTTCGGGGGCCCGGACGCAAAGTGCGAATCTCCGGCAGCGGCGGCGTCCAGGCGCGTTGGCGGCGGGATGGCAAGGAGCTATTTTATCTGGCGTCTGACAATCGACTCATGGCCGTGCCGATTCAGGTCCACCCTTCTGGTGAGAACATCGAACCCGGGACGCCGGTGCCCCTATTCCCGACGCGACTCGCGGGCGTCTCCCGAAACGACTTCGGGCGGCATTACATGGTGGCCGAGGACGGGCAGCGGTTTCTGATGGACACTCCCACGGAAGCGTCCATTCCTATCACCGTTGTCCTGAACTGGAAGCCACAGCCGTGATGGCAAACGTTGCCCGCACGAGGGCAACAGGCAAGTAACTGAGGCTGGTGAAAAGCGGTGAAACGTGAAAGCAGTTTGTATCCGTCTTTGTTAGAGATTGAAACAATCGACCTACCCGATTATCAATTACTGCGGGAGAGGAATATAGAGGGCTTTTCTTTCACCTTTCACCAGCGGTGACGGCAGAGAGGTTCGGTATGCGGCTCCGCGTCAAATCCGCAACTCTCGCAGCCGCTCCCTGCCTTGCGTAAGCTTTCAGCTCGAATTTCGCCACCGGCCCTCCCGTCACGTCGCCGCAGAGGAAGCTAGTCGCCTCCGCTCACTTCTCTCGGTCAACGGCGATACAGTAACCGACGAGACGAGTGCTTACATCGGATGCCTTGGACGAATGGGCTGGTTCGCTCGTAGCGAAACGTTTGTCTGTCCACGACACGCCTGATCCGACGCTCCTTCAGGCATTGGAGCACACCGTGGAAGCTCTCAAGCGAACAAGCGACGTTCTAACGACTGCCCTCGACGCGATGCAGCGAGGCGCGCGGTTTTCGGACGCCACAATCGCGGACTACAGAAGCCAGCTCGAAAACGTGGAGGCGGATCGCTTGCGAATGGAGGAATTGCTACGGGTGCTCTGGAGTCAAGTGGAGAAGCACTAATCGCGGTCGCCCGAATCGACCATCTACAGCTTGCGGCGGAGTGCGATCAACCCATTGTCCTAATGTCCCAGCTGGCTTAGGACTCTCTTCCCACTCCATATTCTGTGTATCTGAATTCCATCGGGATAGAGAAGCCTAGGACATCTAGGACATCTGGGACAGGCTCGCCACAGGGAGCGATGTGGGCCGGGAATGCGACCGCGATCGTTCGAGCGAACGCATAATGATCGTGACGGCTTACCCGGCAGCCAAAGGCTAACGTGAATCGCATCATCATTCGTCTCACCCCGAGCCTGCTGCTGGCGCTGGTCCTCGGCTGCGGCTCCGATCTGCCTACCGAACCAACGCTGGTTGAAGCTGTCCAGTCACTCCCAACCGTCACCCGCGTCATCGACGGCGACACGATAGTAGTGGAAGGCGTCGGCACGGTAAGGCTGATTGGCGTGGACACGCCGGAAGCCGTGGATCCTCGACGTCGGGTCCAATACTTCGGCAAGGAAGCATCAGACTTCACCAAGGAGCTTGCGACTGGGAAGCGAGTGCGGCTGGAGTTCGACCAGGACCGGACGGATCGCTACGGAAGAACGCTGGCCTACGTCTACCTGCAGCCTGAGAACCTACTGCTCAACGCCGAGATCATTCGAGAGGGTTACGGGTTCGCTTACACCCAGTTCCCGTTTCGCATGATGGAGCAGTTCCGGGCTTTGGAGCGCGAAGCACGCGAGGCTGGGCGAGGGCTCTGGGTAACGTAGCGATGTCCAAATACCGGGTCGTCCATCCATGGGGACCCGATAAAGGTCGGCAAGCAACGCTCCAGAGTGAGCACGAGACAATCACCGAAGCCTTTGCGGCGATTGAGCGATGCGTGCTCGAATCATGCGGACAGGCGCACCGGGTGACGCCATCGAACTGGTCGTGGTTGATGATGGCGGGAACGTCGTGCCGCGTCCGGTGACGCACTGAGATAATCGCCCTGTGATTGTCGTCTTCTCCGCTGGGTCCGTCGTCCACCTGCTCCAGCAATCGAGGAGCCCCTTTTCGGTCACCGCCACCTTGGTTTGATCCCGAACTCCTACCTTACGGAAGCGGATATCCCGAGTGAAGAGTCCCGATGGGACGAAGACCCGGGGATCGGTAGGTTCGCCGCCACGTTCAACGGCTACCAGGATTGGGGCTCGTTCGAGAAGTGTGCCGACGTTGCAGATATTCACGCCAAGGATCTCCGGGCACTCACGCTGACAGAACTCCGGACTTCTCTCTTCTTCTACTTTCGCGCACTTAACCACGCTAGTTTTGAAGATGTGACTCTTGAACATGACCAATACGGGCAAGTGATCCTCACCCAAATTCGAGATCGGGCAGGCGTGGCGCAATCGCTTAGTCACTCGCTTGTGTTGCCAGATGACTCGCTGGAACACCTGGACACGCCTCCAGCCAGTTCAGTTCGCGTGGGAGGACGAGCCGCAGCCGAGAGCCATAAGGCTGATTAGTGCGTGTGCCCGTCGGGCGTCGGCTGTTCCCGTGAGGCATCGAGCCGCAGGCATTCACCGCGATACGGCATCGAACGCGTCGCGTCAGGGGATTTGACAAACGAAGTTCGCGGCGTCGTTGGTGTTCCCGATGCCGGTGTATTTAGAACCTCTAACAAAACCTCGCGTAATATAGCCTCACATCTCGGTTTTCTTATTTTTTCTGAACCCAATTCATTACGACCGTCATGGCCGACGCGACTTCGGCTTCGTTGGGTAGGGTCTGAATCAGGAAGCGCTGGCCGTCAGCGCTGACATCGTATGCCGGAACGACCTCTGGGAAGGGGGCGAAGCGAGTCTGGAACAACTCGCGGGGACGGCCGGCCTCGAACGTGGTGGCGGTGGCCTTCGCCTCGACGGCCATCATCTTGCGGTCCGGGCTGAGATAAAATAGCTCTTTGCCGTCGCGCCGCCATCGAGCACTTCTGCCGCCACTCGTCGAAACTTGAAACTTGCCGCTGGATTTCGGAAACTCCTGCACGTAGATCTCGGCTTGCCCGGATTCATCGGACTGGTATGCGATCCATCGGCCGTCCGGCGAGAACTGCGCCAGTAACTCGTTGAACTCGGTCTGGAGTACGGGCGTGGGTTTGCGGTCGTCTTTCACCGGCAGTACCCAGACATCGTACGCCGTCTTCGGATCTTGCATTTGATAGAGGATGAAGCGACCGTCGGAAGACCAGTCGGTGGCGAGTTTTGAAGCACTCGATTTCAGAAGCAGCTCGTCACCGCCAACGCCGCTGGACGCCTTCACGTAAAGGTCGAAGAACGGGCCGTTTCGGTTGGACATGAAAACCATACGGCTGCCGTCAGGCGACCACGTGGGATTCGCATTGTTCGCGGGCTCGAACATGGTGAACCGCATGCGGGCGTCGCGAACCAGGTCGAGCAGCCAGATATCGGTCTTGCCTTGTGCGGTGCGCCGACTCACAGCGACCCGCTGCTGGTCGGGCGAAAGCCGCGGAGCGAACTGGTCTTCCGGCTGGCCGAGTCGTCCAATTTCCTTGCCCGCTCGATCGAACCAGGCGAGCTGCCTCTTTGCGCTGATGCTCTGGTACGCGAGCGTCCCCCCCTCGGACGACACCGACAGCGCCCTCCAGCCATTGCGTCCGGTCACGGGGGTCGGCCCCAGCTCCTGAACCACGGGGAAGGGATCGCCATGCCACTGGAGTTGCTCCGTGTCGAAGGCTTGAGCCATCAGAACGTTCTCCCGCTCGAAGAGCACGTGGCCAGCGGAATACTCCGCCATGAAATCGCTCGCCAGCAGGCGTCGGCGTTGCGTGGAGTCGGGTGTGTCGTCGAGCGATCCGATGATGACGACGCCTCTCTGCCGGTCTGCGTCTCTTGCATAGAGCCAATAGAGGAAGTGCCGGCCATCCGGCAAGAACTGCGGCCAGTTGTGAGACAACTCGGTCGGAGACTGGACCTTCGTGACTGTTGTCGGCACCCCGCCGGCAGCGGGCACTCGGCGGATCGGTCCCGGGGCTCCCGAAAAAAGAATCGTCCCGTCGCGACTCCACGTCCCGCCCCGAACTCCGTCCACCGTACAAAGCGTCTGCGGGGGCCCGCCGGTGACATCCACCTTCTTCAGCTTGCCTGCCGAGAAGAATGCCAGGAAGCGGCCGTCAGGAGACCAGAAGGGTGACGCCGCGTCCTCCGTTCCCGCGAGGGCTTGGGCCGTGAGCGAATCGAGCGACCGAATCCACAGGAGCGTTTTGCCGTCGACCGTCGCCACGAAGGCCAGGCGCCGGCCGTCAGGCGAGATCGTTGGATAGTCGGCAGACGTGGCGCTGTCGGGGGGAAGGACCTGAAAGCGCGTGGTGAGTAAGGTAGTCGGCGTCTCTCGGAAATGGACGACCGCGAGCGCACCGAGCGCGGCTAGCAGCACAGCTGCAGCGATCCAGGGTGCGATCGCGAGCCGCGACGGTGCTGACGGAGTCGCTCTTCGCTTCAACGCGCCCCGGGGATGGGTCAGATAGTTCTCGATTTGCACACGCGCTTCGCCGATGTCGCGCAGGCGACGCTTCACGTCACGATCGAGGCATCGCCGCAGCAGCGTGCGGACTGCCACGGGTGCAGTGCTCGGCACCTGGTCGAAGTCAATGGGAGCGCGGAGCACATCGGCCAACGTATGGGAGACCGTCTCGCCATCGAACAGCTTCTTGCCCGTCAGCATCTCCCACAGCACGACGCCGAACGACCAGATGTCCGCGCGCTTGTCGACGGGTTTGCCGGCAGCCTGCTCGGGTGACATGTACGCCGCGGTGCCCAGAATCGCGCCGGCCCGAGTTGCACCAAACGTCAGCGTCGGCGAGTGCGTTGTATTCACATCAGAGCGGCTCGGGTCCTGCACGATCGCGGCGAGGCCGAAATCGAGGACCTTGACCTGGCCCTGAGCGGTGATCTTGATATTGGCCGGCTTGAGATCGCGGTGAATCACGCCTCGCTCGTGCGCAGCTTCGAGGGCTTCGGCGATCTGCTTGGCGATCGGCATCACGTCTTCGAGTGGCAGAGCGCCTGCTGCGATCCGATCGGCAAGCGTCGGCCCCTCGACTAGTTCCATCACGAGGGCCTTCAGACCCTGCGATTCTTCCAGTCCGTAGATGGCCGCGATGTTCGGATGGTTCAGCGACGCTAGCACTTCGGCTTCGCGCTGGAATCTCGCGAGTCTGTCGGCGTCGAAGGCCAGTGACGCAGGCAAAATCTTGATGGCGACTTGCCGCTTCAGCTTCGTATCGATGGCCCGATATACCTCGCCCATGCCGCCCACGCCGATCTGGGCGCCAATTTCATACGGGCCGAATCGAGTGCCAGGGGCCAGTGCCAAACGATTTGGCTCGAATTATAGACAGGGACGAGGAAAGGTGGTGCGGCGGCGCGAAGAAACCCTTAATCGTTCTAATCGTACTCGCTAGAATGGAGAGATGTTGGAGCTCGCATGAATGGTCCTCGCATCGTCATGATCAGCGTGCTCGTCGCGCTGGCCAGCACATCCTCGGGAGCCGCTCAGAAGAAGACACCCGATCTCCTGGCTGCGCTGCGACATGGCGGCAATGTCATCGTCATGAGGCACGCAAGCTCGCCGCGGGAAGTTCCAGACGAGAAGTCGGCAAATCCGGAAAACGTGAAACGAGAGCGGCAACTGGACGAAGCCGGGCGCACGACATCGGTTGAGATGGGCAAGGCCATTCGCGATCTGAAGATCCCGATCGGCGAGGTGTTGACGAGCCCCACATACCGGGCGATGGAGACCGTGCGGCTGGCGCAGCTCCCGAAAGCGAAAGCTGTTGACGAGCTCGGCGACGGTGGTCAGAGCATGCAGGCGGTTGCCGACGCGCAGGCGGCGTGGCTGCGCGAGCGAGTGACGCATTTGCCTGTAGGCTCAAACACGATCATCGTGACGCACATGCCGAACATCGCTCGGGCATTTCCGGATTGGGGCATGGTGGCCGATGGCGAGGGCGTAATCGTAGGAGCGGACGCGAAAGGGGGCACGCGGCTCGTAGGTCGAATCAAGATCGAGGAGTGGCCGCGGCTTCGCTAAATATCGTCAGAGCGATCGCCGGATTCGCTTTCTCACGAAGCGCATCGATGCGGCCGAGTTGGTGGACGTGGACGCTGCCGTTTCACCAGACGGGTAGTTCGTCGCGTACGCCTCGACGGGGCTGGAGCCACGAGGTGTGGCAGATCAGTCGACGGGCACGAGTCGCTTGAGTTCCTCTACCCAGTTCTGCACGACCCAGATTCCGGTCGGCGCACTTGCTGCGGACGTGGATTCGTCTCGCACCGGAGCCAGCATCAGGAAACGGCCGTCGGCGGCCACGTCGTAATTTCTGAACTCCAAGAAGTCTTGCACGAACGGCCACTCGAACAAGGCGACTGGTGCGTCGAAGCTGAAATCCTCACCACTCTTGACGCTAACCGCCATCATCCTCGTTGCCTCGACGTAGAAGAGCTCGCGACCGTTGCGTGACCACACCGGCTGCCGGCCACCGCTCTGGGAGATGCGAACCGGTGCGCCGCCTGACAAAGCCTGAACCCAGACTTCGAAGCGACCGGACCTGTTCGAGCGATAGGCAAGCCAACGGCCGTCGGGTGAGATCTGGGCAGAGTCTTCCACAAACTGCGTCTTCACGAGATCCTGCACCTCGCCACCTGCCGGGGAAAGCGCCATGATATCGCCCACACTTCCCGTCGCGACAGAAAAGGCGACCACGAGACGACCATCAGGCGTCCACGCGAGAGGCAACACAAAGGTCGCAAGAGCTTTCTGGTTCGGGAAAGGGAAGGGCTCAGGGTCCAGCGAGCTGCCATCGCTCGGAATCGAATGGAGTAGCCAGGTCGTAGCAGCAGATCGATTCCAAGCAAAAAACACCTTCTTCTGATCCAGAGACCACATAGGCCCCCACGCAGGCATTGGCGCAGCGCTCACGAGTGGCAAGGGGGGCCGCCCTTTGAGGTCGAGAACCGTCACGACGCCGTTCGACGAAACGACGACGCGCTGACCGTCTGGCGATATTTGCAAGCCCCGATACGATCCGATTTCGTTACCGACGGGCGCGCCAACTACGCGACCGTTGCGGTCGACCCAGACGATCCTTCTTGCAGCTACCGGGTCGGAGTCGGAGCTCGGGACGTAGATCAATGTCCCGTTGCGTGAGAGCCCATAGTCGGTGGCGGTACTCGGATTTGGATGCCGCACACCAGCCTGGACGGCTAGCGGCGTGCCTCGGAACTCGAGTCGTTCCTGGTCGAATGGCACGGCCATGAGGGTCGTCCCACGCGCAAACACGAGATGACCAGAGGTGGAGTACATGGGGTTGGCTCCACCATCGACAAGGATGCGCTGCTGACTGGTCGCAAGATCGAGCACCGCGAGCTGTTCGGTCTGCGGCTGTCCGAGGCCGATCAGATAGAAGAGCACTCCCTTGCCGTTTGGAAGAAACGTGGGTGCCGCATATAGGACGTTCTGGTCGCCTTCCGGCGTCAGACGTTCGAGCGTCACCGCGCCGCTCGCCGGAATTCGATAGAGCCCATTCTGACGACCACCTCTGAAAAGTGCGACAACGAGGTTGTCATCCGGTCCCGACGCTGCGCCGAGGTAACCTGCTTCGTCGTCGAACACTTTCTGCGCGGGACCGCCGGCTACTGCGAGCCGCATAATCCCCTTCCCGCTTATCCTGAAAACAACTGACTTGCCATCCCATGAAAACGAAGGGTTCATATTGCCGAAATCCGAGGGCGCCTCCGTGCCCTGTATCAGCGTGGGCTCCGACCCGCCGAGTTCACGAACGTAAAGCCCTCGACCGCCTTGAGGTGTCTCGCCCACGTAAACGATGCGGGTGCCATCCGGAGAAATGGCGACGTCCAGTCCGCCGTCACTGACGAGCGGAGCGTTCGGCGAAGGAGCGAGTAGCAGGCGAGACACCTGTGCGGGTGTAAATGGGGCCGGGCGGGCCAACGTCCACACGATCATGCCGACCACGATCGCCGCGATGGCAGCCGCCGTCACGGGGACGAGCCACGCTGGTTTGGAAGCTGCCGATGTCGTCAGAGTCGGGATCGCGGTCGCGCTCGCCTGCGATCCGCCTTCGCGGATCCATTCCAGCTGACGACCGATGTCCCCTGCGGACTGCCATCGGTTGTCCGGCGCCTTTGCAAGACAAGTACGAATGATTTGGTCGAGCGCGGCCGGCGACGTTGGTTGGATGCTCGATAGCGGTGGAGGCTCGTCTTTCAGAATCGCACCAATCAAGCTGGCCTGACTTTTCCCCTCAAAGGGCTTCCTGCCCGTGACCATCTCGTAGAGCACTGCGCCGAACGCGAAGATGTCACTACGCGCATCAGCCTCTTGGCCTTCAAGTTGCTCGGGGGACATGTACTGGAACGTTCCGACGATCGTGCCTGCATCCGTCAGTGGGGACGTGACGGTCGCCGTCCGAGTCACATCGGTGCCATGGACTCGGGTGCTCACTTTTGCGAGACCGAAGTCCAGCAGCTTCGCGCCGCTTGCAGTGAGGATGATGTTGCCAGGCTTGAGGTCGCGATGGATGACGCCTTTGCGATGCGCCTTATCAAGAGCGTCAGCGATTTGGATCCCATACCTCAGCGCATCCGCAATGGGCAACGAGCCTCTCAGGAGACGTGCGGCAAGCGTCTCACCTTCCAAGTGCTCCATCACCAGGTAATCGACCGTGCCCTGATCGGTGATTGCCTGGCCAACGTCGTACACAGAACAGATGTGCGGATGGCTGATCGCAGCCAGCGCTTTGGCTTCGCGTTCGAAGCGTAGTCGTAAGGTGGGATCGGATGCGACGTGTGATGGGAGAATCTTGACGGCGACGGTCCGATCGAGCCGACTGTCTCGAGCCTTGTATACCTCACCCATTCCCCCGGCACCGATCGGGGCGAGGATTTCGTATGCACTCAGACGTGTGCCCGGAATCAAAGGCATCGTCGTGGCGGGATTCTACCTTACCATCACGACGCCCCGGATGAGGGCTTCAGGATGTTCGGCACAGAACTTGGGCTCGCCAGTAGAAGCCATCTCACAAATAGCCGGCGTCGGACTCAACACCTGTCCCTACTGAAAAATCGATCTGCGGCGCGGGCGCATCAATTGGCAGTGGCTCGGAAGCCGTGCAGCCGCAGATCGACATGCGTTCGAGGCCACAGTCGGCCCGTACCGCCCCACCACTATTCCCACGGTAATGCCCCGTGTAAATTGAACTCTATTACTCGTGTAATCACCTTGAACCGCGGAGTTGCGTCCTGTGAACGATGTCATGCCCGCCGAGCGTCGCATTATGCCGCGACGCGGTCGTAGCGGTGATGCACGCCGCCGACTTCTGCGATGGCGACGACGCGACCGGCTGACGGCGGTATGACTGGGCGCGGGCTCGGCGTCTGCTGGCCGAGACCGAGATCTGTTCGCCAGCGCATGTAGTATGCGCCGTACGCGGTGAGCACGCGACGAAGCCCCGCCGCGTTGACCACGATGACGTGATCGAGGCACTCGCGCCGAATTGAGCCAATGACGCGCTCCACGTACGCGTTCTGCCACGGCGCGCTCGGCGCGGTGCGCACAGCCTGACTGTTCATCCCGGCTATGGTGGTCGCCACATCTGCAAAGACACAATCGCGATCGTGGAGTAGATACCGTGGTGGCTCGTTCTCCGGAAAGGCGTTGCGAAGCTGTTGTGCCGTCCAGGCTGCGGTCGGGTGCTCGATGACGGCGACGTGCACGAGCCGTCGCCGGTCGTGCGCGAGGATGACGAGCACGACGAGCAGCCGGAACGTGACGGTCGGTACCACGAAGAGGTCCGCGGCCATAATCTGACTGGCGTGATTGGTCAGAAACGTCCGCCATGTCTGTGACGGTGGACGCGGATGCCGGCGCAGATATTTGGCGACCGTGGACTCACTGACCGAGATCCCCAGCTTCAGAAGCTCGCCGTGAATGCGCGGCGTACCCCATAGTGGATTCGCGGTAGACATCTCGCGAATCAACGCGCGGACATCGGCTGGCACGCCCGGCCGCCCCGTGCGATGGCGGCTCTTCCAGGTCCAGAACAGGCGAAAGCCCCGCCGATGCCAGGCGAGGACCGTGGCCGGCTGCACGACGTGGAGCGCGGCGCGCCAGCCGTGCCAGCGCTGCGACAGCCAGGCCCACAGCACCCGATCCCCTGTCGTGAATCGGAGCCGTGGACGGCGGGAACGAGTCACGACAGCGAGCTGGTGTCGGAGGGCGACGATCTCCAGGTGGAGCGATACGCGGGAGCGAACGAGAAAGCAGAGAGAGTGAAGGAGCGAGACGATGACGGACGTCACGAGTCGAGGCTATCCGAAGAACTTCCGTAACCTCAATGGTTGCAATGTGTACGGTGTTTTCGATAGGCACAGGCGCTTCCGAGATGTTCCAGTCGATTGCTCAACGGATGTCGGATATGTCGGGCGCGTTGGAGTCCATCCGCGAGGGAACTACGCAAGGAACGTGAGGCGGAAAAAGAGAAAGAGCGGCGCCGCTTTTGGCGAAAAGTCGAGGTGCAGGATAGCGGCGGGCCCGGCCCGATTAACTGACCCAGACCTGATGTTCGAGTGCCATACCAGATTGACGGTCTCTTGGAACTGGGCGCTGTGTCACCTTGCGAGATGGCTTGGAGTGCTGGATGCGTATCGACGCGCGGAAGCACCCACCGATACTGACCACGGTCTACAGGATGGTCTATAGACCAGGGTCAACACCGCCGCGCGGTTTCGGATTTCCCGGAACGCACTTTCACATCGGCCTATCGCTGTCGATGACAACGTTGGGTGGGCCGTATTGGTTCAAGCTTTCGGCTGGGATCAAGCTTTCCCGGAAGTGTTTTTCTTCTTCGATCCACTCGTATTGTTCAAAGAGGGTATCTGGCACGTCCAGCGCCAGCAGCACATCGCCTCATCCACACTCATCGGCGTCCAATGGAATATCCGAAACCCAGACGCCATCCCAGGCCGAATGCGTCATGTAGATTCCTCCCATATCGCGAAAGCCTTTGCGGAAGATGTTCTTCGCGATGCTTACCGACGTTCGATGAAAAACGCGCACGAGTGCCCCCATTGTTTTGCCCGATCCCCAGCAGCGCCGATCAGACCGGGATTATCAAATCTCGGATTGTATCGGATTTGGATTGCCCGCATTCTACCGATTTCGAACAGATTGCTCTCGGTGCTCGAACTACGACGACATGCCCCCGACGGGCAACCACGGTCCTGAGGCTTACGTCTTCGGCAATGATTTGGGAGAGAGGCCGTGAAATCCGTCAGGGAGCGGTGGGAGAAAGCGAGAGAGGCAGTTGGGATGCCGGGCTTGCAGCTTCGGGATTTGAGACACGAGGCCGGGTCACGCTTTGACGAAGCGGGGGTGCCAACCACGATCATTGCCCAGGCCGCGACCCGCGCCTTACCAATCCGCTCGCCGACAAGCCCGGCACCGACGCATCCAGCCGGATCCGCTCGCGATCGCCACAAAGTCGACGACCGAACCGCTAAAAGGCTAGCGACCGCGGTTCCCGATACGAGTCTCAGGCGAGCATCAATATCGTCAGGCTGCCGATGACCAACAGAACGCCGAGCGGCGCGCTCAGTTTACGACCCCATGGGACGTTTTTTTCGACAGCCATTACGGCCCCGAGCACAAGCATCCAGCCGAGATTGCCGACACCCACTGCGAACATCAAGAGCATGAGCGCCCAGCAGCATCCCACACAAAAAAGCCCGTGATGGATGCCCAGCCACATCGCGTTGCGGCGATCACGTTGCCCTTGCCAGTGTCCGAGTACGAAACTGAGTGGCGATCGGCATTTGTCGAGGCAGCGGTATTTGAGCGGACTGAACTGATAGAAGCCCGCTACAAGGAATAGTCCGGCGGCCCCGACATAGCTGTGTGTCCGCAGCCAAGGACTCGTAGCGGCGAAACGTTGAACGACGATGCCCGCGCTGTAGAGCACGAGGCCGAGCAAGACCCAGGTGACGAGATACCCGATGACAACCAAAGCGACGAGTAAGGGTCGGTCTGGCCGCTCACCAGCGATCGTGTCGAACGTCGCGACGAGCGGCACGCTCGTGGGCAGCATCATCGCCACCGTCATGACGGTCCAGGCGCCCACGAACAGCAGCGCCGGCGCCGTGTCGGACACCGCGCCGTGGTGGTGAACCGAACTGTGGAGCGTCACCCCGAACTGCCACAGCGCCAACCAAGCGGTGATTGAAATCAGCCCGACGGATCCAAACAACAGCGTGCGATGCCATGTCTGAAGCCGGAGGTCTCGGATCATGCGACGAAGCGGAACGAACCCGACACCGCGTTGTGACCCTGGAGATTGATGTTGAAGCCCGGCGCATTCGCGGTATAGCTGGTGGCTTTGCCCACAAAGGCCGGTGATCCAGGAATGGTCGTAAAAATCGTATCGTACATGGCGGTCGGCTGTCCGGTCGCTCCTTGGAATGGGGCCAGCGTCGCGTTGATCGCTTGACCAACCGTCAAGGTGCCATTCATACCTTTAACGTCAAACGTGAGCGGCACTTGCTCGACAGCGACGACTTCACCGACGAGCTTCGCGAGGTCCGCGATCGGTCCGCCGGCCTTGCCCGTCCAGACCCTGATGAGGGCGTCCTTCTGTTGGGGGTTGGCTTTGTCATCGATGTATACGCGGATCTTCCAGTTGCCCTTGAGGATGTTGCCCGGAATATGGGCGAGGATTACGAAGGTGTGGCCTGCGACATCGACACCATCAATCGTCCCCTTGTCGAAGTGCCACGCGAGCACGCCGTCGCAGGTGCCGAAGTCGGGATCCTCGCCGACCCAGCACGGACAGAGAATCTTGCACGTGCAGACTTCCAACAACCGCCCTTCGAGGTTATACGCCATCGCACTTCGTCCTTTCTCGCTAACGTCGGGCCGGTCGCTCGCCAGAATACGTGAGCGGGGCCGGATTATACGCCAAGCAGAATTCATGCGGGCCAAGGAGTGGGCTAAGCTGGCGCCGACCCCCTAAGCCAATGAGGGAGTGGTTAAGACTCGCGACGGATCGATCGACAGACGTTGCGGCCGCGGTCGACAGCGTCCTCATCGTGATCAATCACGGGGATGCGATCCTCCGTGGTGATCTTTCGCGCGGGCGCTTACTGCGGATGGGGCTCACGGCGCTTGTGCCGTACGGCGTCTCCACCTATTCCAGCGTCGGACACTTCGTGACCTGCAGCGGCACCGCGCCGCTGGGGACGAAGACGAGTGCCCGCTCACCGAAGTTTCCTCGGGTGGTGCGCTGATAGAAGATAAGAAACGCCGTTCGTCCGCGGACGTGACAAAGGATGACGTCCCGTTTAAGAGCGCCGAGGGTTCTATTGAGTCGCAACCGGAGGAGGCCATGACGATAATCACCGTTCGGCAGAACGGTCCTTACCTAGTCGAGGGCGACGATGTGCACCTTGTCGACTGGAACGGTAATGAATACCGGCCCGTCAATCGCGTACGATTCGCGCTGTGTCGCTGCGGCGGCTCGACGACCAAGCCGTTTTGCGACGGCACGCATTCGCATGTCGGTTTTCGAGCGGCTGAAGCAGCCGTGTCGGGCGCCCAGGACAAACCCGCGAGATAGAAGAACGGCGCGGCAGGTTGGTTCGCACTCGGCGTCACGTTAGGGAACCGGGCAAGTTCGCAGCGCCCCACGTGGCCAACCAGATCGACAGGACTGACTCCGATTGATTTGGTGCGGAAGGGGGGACTCGAACCTGTGGCTATCACAAAGTCGATCAGGAACAGACTCTGCGTGCTGAGTGAACTCGTCGGCCCCGTGTCGCCGCCCCGATTCGCCTAGATCGCCCACGAAGAGTGCGGACGTTCTCCGCAAGAAGCTATGAGCGAGCGCATTTGGGTATCAATGTACAGGCCGATGCCAGAGACGTTGTTGGACTGGACGTCTGCGACCGCTAGGCTGCCGCGCGATCGTAGCGGTGGTGGAGCCCGCCGACGTGCGGTGTCACGACGATCCGCCCGACTGACGACGGCATGACCGGGCGCGAGATCGGCGTGTCCTTCGCCAGTGCCAGGTGTGTTCGCGATTGCATGTAGTAGGTGATATACCCAGTGAGTAATCGATGCAGCCCCGCCACGTTGACCACGATGACGTGATCGAGGCACTCCCGTCGGATCGATCCGATGACGCGTTCCGCGTACGCGTTCTGCCATGGCGATCGTGGGGCTGTTCGCAGTGTCTGCATGTTCATGCCGGCGATGGTGGTTGCCACGTCGGCAAAGATCGAATCGCGATCGTGCAGGAGATACCTGGGTGCGTCGTTCTCTGAAAAGGCATTGCGAAGCTGTTGTGCCGTCCAGGCCGCGGTCGGATGTTCGGTGACGGCGACGTGGACGATCCGCCGACGCTCGTGCTCAAGGATCACGAGAACAAAGAGCAGCCGAAACGTGACCGTCGGCACCACGAACAGGTCAGCGGCCATGATCTGGCTTGCATGGTTGGTGAGAAAGGTCCGCCACGTTTGCGACGGCGGTCGTCGCGGCCTGCGCATGTATTTGGCGACGGTCGACTCACAGACGGAAATCCCCAACTTCTGAAGCTCCCCGTGAATCCGAGGCGCACCCCACAGCGGATTCGTGGTGGACATCTCGCGAATCAGTGCGCGAACGTCGTGTGGCACAGCCGGACGTCCGATGCGGTGTCGGCTCTTCCAGGTCCAGAACAGACGAAAGCCGTGCCGATGCCACGCGATGACGGTTTCCGGCTGAACGATGTGGAAGGCCAAGCGCCAGCCGCACCATGAGCGCGAGAGCCACGCCCACAGCATGCGATCGACGGGCGTCAAGCGGAGACGCGAGCGGCGCGATCGATTCACGACGGCCAACTGGTGTCGGAGCGCGATGATTTCCAGGTACAGCGAAACCCGTAATCGGATCATGAGCCGAAGCGAGTGGAGCAGCGAGACGACGACGGACCACATGCCTGCAGGCTATCGGAGAATGCTCGCAACCTCAATCGACGCAACACGTACGAAGTTCTCGGTAGCCACAGCTCCTCCAGGCTCGAGCGCCAGATACTTCTATGAACGGTAACGACAACTGGAGAGTGATGGCTCGTTCGCCGTGCTGCATGAGCAGCACGTCGGCTGTACCGAATGCGCTCTCATCGCAGGTCCGCAGCAAACCGAATTGCAATTCGCATGATCGCCAGCGTAAGCGACGGCGATATCGGTTACTCAATGAGTTGAACCGCGTGCACGCGTCCACGGACGTCGCCGACCACGAGCCCTGCGCTTGGCCACCACGCGAACGCACTCGGCGTGGTATCGAAGGAGAGGCGCGCCAGCTCCGCGGCGGTCTCCAGATCCCACAGCCGCAGCGTCCGATCAGCGGACCCCGAGAGCGCGCGCCGCCCGCCGCCGACCACGGTGACGCTCGTGACCTCGTCTTCATGCCCCTCGAATCGGCGCAGCTCCGCGCCGGTCTCCAGATCCCACAGCCGCAGCGTCCCATCATCGGACCCCGAGAGCGCGCGCCGCCCGTCGCCCCACACCGTGACGCTGCTGACCGAGCGTTCATGCCCCTCGAATCGGCGCAGCTCGGCGCCCGTCTCCAGATCCCACAGCCGCAGCGTCC
>Ga0111538_10006485_pt1 | contig 15834 bp, 11 predicted proteins | sample SoiMethybrSBSTD1_FD_79669 | JGI IMG/M metagenome (GOLD analysis project Ga0111538, IMG submission 79669) | Bulk soil microbial communities from a Populus tree surrounding site in Tennessee, USA - Soil MetaG P. TD hybrid SBSTD1 (version 2)... | ecosystem: Environmental > Terrestrial > Soil >...
AACCCGTTCGAACCCGTTCGAACCCGTTCGAACCCGTCCGACCCCGTCCGACCCCTTCCGAACCCATCCGAACCCGCCCGTCATCCCCCCAACACTTTCCCCGCCTCCTCGATCTGCTGCGGCGTGCCGAGGATCGCGACGCGGTCGCCGGCGTGCAGCGTCTCGTCGGGTCCAGGATTGACGGTCACCTTGCCGTCGCAGGCGATGCCGACGATCGACGCACCGGTCGTCGTGCGCAGCGCCGACGATCCGATCGTGCGGCCGGCCATCGGACTGGTGGAGTTGATCTCGATCCACGAGACCTCGATGTTGCGCGCCGACAACAGCAGCTGATCGAGGACGCGCGCCTGGTCGGGGTGCGGCCGGGCGGACTCGTCGAGGCCGTCGCGTCGAACAACGTCGGCGTAGCGTTGGACGTCGTTCACGGGCAGGCCAAGATCGAGCAGCGTCCGCCGCACGATTTCGACGCCGCCCTCGAGTTCCGGCCGCACCACGTCGTCCACGCCGGCCAGCTTGAGGCGACGTGCGCCCTCCCATGTGGAGGCGCGCGCGACGAGCCGCACGTCCGGCGCCCGGTCGCGCGTCGTCACCGCCACCGCGAGCGCGGCGACGTCGTCGGGCAGCGTGATGACGACGGCACGCGCGTGCTCGATCGACGCGTGATCGAGGATCTCCGAGCTGCCCGCATCGCCGAACAGCACGGGCACGCCCAGTTCGCGCAGCTTCGTCAGGCGTGCGGGATCCGACTCGACGACGAGGCGCGGAATGTTCAACCGGCCGAGCGCTTCGGCGATGTGCCGGCCGACGCGTCCGCAGCCGACGATGATGACGTGCTCGCGCATCGCCTGCGGGTCGCCGGCGATCGCGATCACGCCGCGGTTGATCCATCGCCACACTGACGGGTACTGCCGGAGCACGCGCTCCGCCGGATCGATGAGCTTGAAGACGAAGGCGTTGAGCGTTATCGAGACAATCGCGCCCGCGAGAATCAGCGAGTACTGATCTGATGTGATCAGGGCGAGTCCCAATCCCGTCTGGCCGACGATGAACGAGAACTCGCCGATCTGACTGCGGCCGGCGGCAAGTACGAGCGCGGCACGTGCGGGCCCCGGCAGCACCGCGCCGAGCAGGCCCGACACGAGGCCCTTCACGACCACGATCACGAACGTGATGAGCAGCACCTGATCCCAGTGAGCGAGGAGCGAACTCGGATTCACGAGCATGCCGATGGCGACGAAGAACAGCACCGCGAACGCTTCGCGGAACGGCAGGAGATCCGCGCCTATCTGGTGACTGAACGGCGAGTCGCTGACGACGACGCCGGCTACGAACGCGCCCAGCGCGATGGACACGTTGAACACCGACGCCGACGCGATCGCGGTCCCGACCGCGACCGTGAGCGCGACGACCACGAACAACTCGCGCGATCGAGTGTTGACGATGCGGCCCAGCAGCCACGGCATCACCCGATCGCCGATGATCAGCATCAACACGACGAAGACAATGCCTTTGCCGATGGCCAACCCGGCCGTCGTCCATGGATTGCCGCCGCGCGAGGCGATCACCGGCAGCAGCACGAGGATCGCGACCGTCAGGAGATCTTCGAACACCAGCCAGCCGATGGCGACCTTGCCGGGCGGCGTCTCGAGCCATCCGCGATCCATCAGCGCGCGCATCAGCACGACGGTGCTGGCCACCGAGACGGCGATGCCCAGCACCCAGGCGCCACCGTTGGAAAACCCCAGCCACCGGCCCAGGCCGTACCCGACGACAACGACGATCGCCATTTGCAGCAGCGCGCCGGGAATGGCGATGCGCCGCACGTGCCAAAGGTCGCGAAACGAAAAGTGCAGGCCCACGTCGAACATCAGGAGGATCACGCCGAATTCCGCGAGCTGCCCGAGGGCGGCCTCGTCGCCGCGGAAGCCGAGCGTATGGGGCCCGAGCGCGATGCCCGCGATCAGATAGCCAACGATCGCCGGTAGTCCGACACGCCTGGCGATCAGCCCGCCGGCCAGGGCATAAGCCAGCGCGATGGTGAAGTTCATCAGCAGGGGCATTTCGTGCATTGGAAAGACGGTACACCGACATTCCCTGCAACCGACCGCCCGTCGCCTTCGTCTGATACATTCGTTCCACGCCCTGCCTACGGAGGATTTCGTGCCGAAGACCCTAGGTGCGATCGCACTCGTCTGTGCGCTGAGTGCCTCAGTGCTCGCAGCGCGTCCGGCGCCTGCCGTCCAGTCCGACCTGGACGACTTCATGAAGCAGGTGCTTGCGAATCGCGACGAGAACTGGAAGAAGCTGCAGCAGTACATCCTCGAGGAACGCGAGGCGGTCGAGGTGCGCGGCCCGTCGCACGTGCCCGTCTGGGGCGACCGGCGCGAGTACAGCTGGTTCATCCGCGACGGCTACTTCATTCGCAGTCCCGTCAAGGCCAACGGCGTCACGATCGGCGAGGCCGATCGGCAGAAGGCGGAAGACTCGTATTTGAAGCGGGTCAAGGCGCAGGATAAGAAACAGCGCGAGAAGGACGACGCCAAGGGCGAGCAGGCGGACACGGCGGCGAACGCGGAGAAGCCGGCCGAGGCTCCGTCGCCAGAGGTGTCGCCGCCGACCGACATCAACAGCCTGCTGACGCAGTCGCGCCAGCCTGAGTTCATCGACTCGGCGTATTTCCTGCGCTTCAAGTTCGAGCAGGGCAAGTACGCGTTCGTCGGCCGCGAGACGCTCGACGGCCGCGACGTGCTGCGCATCGAGTACTACCCGTCGCAGCTGTTCACGCACGAGCAGGATGCGCAGAAGAAGCGCGACCAGGAAAAGAAGCCCAATCGCAGCGAGGACGTCGAGGCCGCGATGGAGCGCATGATGAACAAGGTCTCGCTCATCACGTTGTGGGTCGAGCCGAAGGCGCACCAGATCGTCAAATACACGTTCGACAACGTGAACTTCGACTTCCTGCCCGCCGCGTGGCTGCTGCGAGTCAACGATCTGAAGGCGTCGATGACGATGAGCCAGCCGTTTCCCGACGTGTGGTTACCCCACGACGTCGACTTCTTCTTTGCCGCCATGATCGCCGTCGGCGGCTTCGACGTGCGCTATCACCTCGAGTACCACGACTACCGCGAGGCCAAGACCAGCGGCCGCTTCATCATCCGCACGCCGGTGCAGTAGCGTGCTCGCCGCCCTGATTCTGACAATTCTCGCCGGCAGCGATCCGTCGGCGGCGCGCGACGTCCGCGCCGCGCTCGCCGCCGATGGGCGCGTGCCCGAACAGGCTGAAACGATTGCCGAAATCCTCGTCCACGGCAATCACGTGTCACCGGACGAGGAAGTGCTGCGGCTGGCCGGTGTGACCGTGGGCATGCCGGTCACGCCCACCACGATCGCCGACATCAAGAAGCGCCTCGAGGATGCGCACAAGTTCGACGACGTGACCGTGTCGAAACGCTACGGATCGATTACCGATCTCTCGAAGATCGTCATCGTCATCGTCGTGAACGAAGGTCCGGTGAAGATCAAAGTGCCGGACGCGCCGGACGCGCCGCTTCAGGTCGTCAAGCGCGGCACCTTTGCAAACCTGATGTTCATGCCGATCCTCAACGGCGAGGACGGCTACGCGTTCACCTACGGCGCGCGGGTGGCATACGTCGGGATGGTCGGCGAGCGCAGCCGCGTGTCGTTTCCGCTGACCTGGGGCGGCACGAGGAAAGCGGGCGCGGAGTTCGAGCGCATCTTCGACAAGGGACCGATCGGCCGCATCGAGATTGGCACGGCGATTCAGCAGCGGCGCAATCCCGCGTTCGAGTTGCCCGATCAACGCCGGCGCGTGTGGGCGCGCGTCGAGCGCTCGATCGGTCCTCTGCGCACCGGCGCCACCGGCGGCTGGCAGCGCGTGCTGTTCGGCAGCATCGACGATCACATCAAGTCATTTGGGGTCGACGCGGCGTTCGACACGCGCCTGGACCCCCTGCTGCCGCGAAACGCGGTGTTCGTGACGGGATCGTGGGAGCGCCTGCGATTCGACGCGGGCGACAGGACCAATCGCACGCGTGTGGACGCGCGCGGTTACCTCGGACTCATTCGTCAGACGATCCTCGTCGGCCGTGTCGTGCGCGAAGATGCGAATCGGCCGCTGCCGCCGTACTTGAAGTCGCTGCTCGGCGGCTGGTCGAGTCTACGCGGCTTCAAAGCCGGATCGTTCGTCGGCGACACGATGGTCAACGGATCGCTCGAGCTGCGTGTGCCGCTGTCCTCGCCGCTCAGTGTGGGCAAGCTCGGCGTGAGCGTGTTCATCGACAAGGGCACGGCGTACGACAAGGGCGAGCGCTATCGCGATCAGACACTCCGTACGGGTATCGGGGCCGGCGCATGGGTCACGCTCGCGGCGTTTCAACTGGGCGTCGCTGTAGCACACGGCCGCGGCGCCGACACCCGTTTCACCTTCGCCGGCGGCCTGACCTTCTGAAGACGCCCGCATCAGGGACCGATAGAAAGGGCGCGCGGCCGTTAAACTTTTTGCCGCGGAGTGGTGTCTCAGTGAACATGAGGTTGTTGCGAGGTCTGACCGGGCGCGTGCTGCCGTGCGGATGCCTGGTCGGTGTGTACGAAACGTACGATGGCGACGTGGTATCCACGATCGACGCTCGTGGCGCGGCCTGCGCCATTCACGAACATCGTCTCCATGCGCTGGTTCCCCGGCCCGAGGCCCAGGTGCCCGTTCTCCAGGGCTCGTCGACAGGTTCGGACACCCATCCCCGTTCCTGACGCCTGACGCGGACGCCCCTCCTGGTCGTTTCGGGCGGATTGCCTCTCCCGCGGGTTGGCCCCGCGTTTGCTACCATCACCTGATCTCGACCGGCGTCCATCGCCACCTGGAGGTCAGTATGAAATCGCGTTGGTTGTCCGGTGCCTCTGTGCTCGTCACGCTGCTGACGCTGGCGTCGGCGGCCACCGCGCAGACCGTCGACGAACTGATCGCTAAAAACCTCGAGGCGAAGGGCGGGGCCGAGAAACTGCACGCGGTGCAGACGGTCAAGCAGTCCAGCTCGCTCAGCATGCAGGGGACGGAAGGCTTGATCACGGTCTACGGCAAGCGGCCGAACCTGCTCCGGCAGGAAGTGACCGTCGGCGGCCGGACGGTCATCAACGGCTTCGACGGCGTCACGCCGTGGATCGTCAACCCGCTCGTGCGCGGTGGCGACCGGCCGATCGCCGTCACCGGACCGCAGGCGCAGCTCATTCGCGAACAGTCGAACTTCGACGGCAGCCCGCTCCTCAACTACAAGGCCCTTGGCTATCGCGTCGAGCTGATGGGCGAAGAGACGATCAACGAACGCAAGGTGTACCACCTGCGCCTGCTCGACAAGACGTCGCACGTGCAGCACTGCTATCTGGATGCCGAGACGGCGCTCGAAACGAAGCTCGTGAGCGACAACGAGACGGGATCGCTCTCGCAGGAGTTCTCGGATTACCGGGTCGTCGAAGGCATCAAGGTGCCGTTCATGATCCGCACGTTCTTCAACGGCGTCCCACAATCGACCATCACCGTGACCAAGGTCGAGTTCAACGTCGCGCTCGACGACGGCATGTTTAAGATGCCGAAGTGATACGACAACACGTAGGGCACGAAGGGGAGACGAAGAGCTCGAAGAAGAGCTCGACGAAGGGCTCGACGAAGGGCTCGACGAAGGGCTCGATGAAGGGCCCGAAGAAGGCGCTACAGCAAGACGCGTCTCAGCCCATTCTTGAGTAAACGGACATTGAAGTTCATCAGCAAACCCTGCCGCAACTGCAGCAGCTTCAAGTACGTGAGCACTTGCGACGTGTGCAGTCTCGTCAGCGCCTCGATTGACTTGACCTCGACCAGAAGCTCGCCCTCGATCACGAAGTCCGCGCGATAGGCGTTCTTCACACTCTGCCCGCGATGCAGGACGGGCACCGGCACCTCACGCTCCACGGCGAGGCCCGCAACGACCAGCTCGCGAAAGAGACAGGATGCGTAAGCCGACTCGAGAAGTCCTGGACCTAGTCGCCGATGTACGTTGATGGCGCAGCCGATGGTTCGCTGCGCGATGGGAGTCGGATCGATGAGCACGCGCCCAATCGGAGCAAGCGCCGGACCGTGCGCTTGAGGCTGGTTTTCCGAAGCCTCGCTTCGCGGACTCGCAGCTTCTGCAACATCGCCAGCGCCCGTCGAGGCAGTTCCTGCCAACGCTTTCTTCGTGCCCTTCGTCTCCCCTTCGTGCTCTACGTGTTGTCTACAGAGGTTTCCCCAGCTTTTCCTGCAACTTCTCTCTGTATCCGCGGCTGAGCGTCAGGCGCGTGCCGTTGCGCAGGATCACGACGTACTCGCCGTTGAACCACGGCTGCAGTTCCTTGATGCGCTCGATGTTGACGATGTGCGAGCGGTGGATGCGGAAGAACAGCTCGGGGTTCAGTCGCGCTTCGATCGAGTTCATCGTCTCGCGCAGCAGGTGGCCGTCGGTGCCGACGTGCAGGCGCACGTAGTTGCCCGCGGCCTCGATCCAATCGATCTCGTCCGCGCGGAGGAAGAAGAGACGTCCGCCTGATTTCACGACGAGCCGATCGGTCCGCGACGGCCGCTCCGACCGGAGATCGCGCACCAGCGCGAGCAGCCGGCGTCCGATGTCGCCGGTCTCCTGGCTGTCGAGCTGGCGCCGCACGCGTTTGAGCGCGCCCTGGAATCGCTCCTGATCGAACGGCTTGAGCAGGTAGTCGAGCGCCTGCACCTCGAACGCGCGGAGCGCGTGCTGATCGTAGGCGGTGACGAATACCACCGCCGGCATGCGCTCGGCGCCCACCGTCTGAATCACCTCGAAGCCGTCGAGCTTCGGCATCTGCACGTCGAGGAACACGAGGTCCGGCGACTGGCCGAGAATCGTCTCCACGGCTTCGACACCGTCCTTGGCTTCACCGACCACCTCGACGTCGGTTTCGCCGCCGAGCAGCGACCGCATGCGCTCCCGCGCAAGCGGCTCGTCGTCGACGATGAGCGCGCGAATCGTTCTGGCAGACGTCATGGGTGACTCCATGTGCATGTTCATGCGACGTAAGCGGCCGCGGCCGCAGTTCCGCTCCCTGTGGTGTCCTGACGGAAGGGAATCGCCACGAGCACCGTGAACCCGCCGGCGTGCCGCTGGAACTCGAACCTGAACCGGTTGCCGAACTGGTGGCCGAGACGCGCGCGCGTGTTCGAGACGCCGATGCCCATCGACATCGCCGCCATCGCGCGTTCCGACGGGCCTGGGCCAGTGTCGTCAATCGTCATCAGCAGCGTCTCGCCCTCCCGGCGTGCCCCAATCCGGACACGTCCAGCCGTGCCCAGCGGCGCAATACCATGTTTGACGGCGTTTTCCACCAAAGGTTGGAGGATGAGCGCCGGGACGACGGCATCGAGCACGTCCACGTCCACGTCGAACTCAACGGTGAGACGATCGCCGAGCCGCACCTGTTCGATGTGGACGTATTTTTCGAGGAACTCCAGCTCGTCGTTGAGCCGGATTTCTGGCCGGGATACCGAGTCCAGCGTCAAACGCAGCAGATCGCTCAGCTCGACCAGCATCCGATCGGCTGCCTGCACGTCGCGGTGCATCAGCGCCGAAATCGCATGGAGGGTGTTGAAGAGGAAGTGCGGGTGCAGCTGGTGCTGCAGCGTCTTGAGCTGCGCTTCCACGAGCCGTGTTTCGAGCTGCGCTTCGTGCAGCGCGTGTTTCTGCGCTTCCGCGTAATAGAAGGACGCGTGGGCGATGCCCACGATGGCCGAGGCCGCGACGATCTCCCAGTCGATGATTTGCGTCAGCTGAAGCGGAAAGTACGTCAGCCACGTCTTCGTCCAGCTGAACGAGGCGAGCATCTCCGGCGGCAGGTTGCTGCCTCGATACCCGAGCGTTTGCGCGGTGGTCTGCAGCGCAATGTGGGCGATGGCGGCCAGCGCCACCGCAGTGATGTGAATCGGAATGGCGTAGCGGGGGGACCGGTCGATGCGCACGCGGCGCGTCAGCAGGACCAGCGGATAGGCCAGCACGACCCATCCGTACCAGAACGAGGTGTTGAGGAGGGCCAGCCGCCAGGTGTCGGGGACATCCCCGCGCGCGCTCTCGGCCTGGTAGGCGAGGGTCGTCGAGAAGGCGCTGGCCAGCGTCGCAGCCAGCAAAACAATCAATAAAGCCCGGACTCCGACCCGCACTTTGACACTATCAGTGCCGGTTTCCCGCCTGTCAACGGCGATGGTACGAACGTCGGGACGGATGACGGTCTTGTCTCTTTGAGAGCACAGTTTTCATGGAATTGACATGAACTTCCCCGTCAAAAGTCATACTCGTGTCCAGGGTAGTTGGTTTATAACCTACGGTACCCCCGGCACTTAGAGGCTGCACCAGCCGAATTCATGAGCGATTTCAACCTTGAAGCGCATGCCGGGTCTAAGTCTTGCAGGTCTTCCGCGGTCGGCATGGGACGTCCCCCCCTCGCCTTTGTTGTCTTCGTGTGCCTGCTGCTCATTCCGACAGGCGTGATGCTGCACGGCGACGAGCCGCTCATTCAAATCGGCGACACCTTCATACAGGCAGACGACGGCGGCTGGACGATTGGCAACGATCTGGTCCGCTACGCGATTGGCGACACGGGCAATGGTGTCGGCATTCGCGCCATTCAGGATCCGGTCACGGCGCACGACTGGAACCATGGGGCGGCCCCGGACAGCTACGTGATGGTCAACGGCGCCCGCGTGAACATCGGGGGCGCGCCAACGCAGCTCGTGGACGCCGAAGTCTCCGAGTGGTGGGGTGGCGTGAAGCTCGACGTCAGGTACCGGCTGCCGAGCGCGTCGCTGCTGATCACACGTTCCTACGCCGCCTATCCCGGCAGCTCCGTGATCGAAATGTGGACGACGTTCACCGAGGAGGCGGCGCGATCGGTCGTGTTGTCGGAACTGACCGACTACGCGATGTCGATCGACAACGGCACCCTCAGCTGGGTGACCGGACTCGGTGCGCTGCCCGAGAACGGCGGGGCGTTCACGCGCTTTGCCGGCGATCTCGACGACGGCCAGTCATTCGATCTCGGATCAGAGAATCGCGTCTCCGAACAGTCGCTGCCGTTCTACTCGATCCAGGTCGGCGAGGATCAGTTCTTCGGATCGATCATCTGGAGCGGATCGTGGCGGTTCCACGCGCTCAGAAGGGACGACACCGTCCAGCTCCAGATCGGCATGCCCGCGTTCCAGACGACGCTGGGCGCCGGCGCGTCGCTCGAGATGCCGCACGCGGTGTTCGGACTGACGAACCGTCGCGTCCCAAGCACGTCGATGGCGCTGGCCGGCTTCATCGAGAAAGCCGTCCGCAAGGGGCGTCCGATGTCGTCGTACGTCTCCTACAACACGTGGTACTCGTACGGCACGTTCGTCGATGAAGGATCGATGCTGGCCGAAATGGAAAGCGCCGCGTCGCTCGGCATCGAGCAGTTCGTCGTCGATGCGGGCTGGTGGTATCACATCAATCCGGACGATCCGTCGGACTTCTCCCGCAATTGGGGCAACTGGGAAGTGGACCCCGAGCGATTCCCGAACGGACTCGGCGCGCTCACGGCGCGCGCGCACGAACTGGGGATGCGCTTTGGCATCTGGGTCGAACCGGAACGCGTCGCGCTGTCTACGGTCGGCGAGCCGGGCCTGGCAAAAGAACGGTTCCTGGCGTCGGTGAGCGGCCGCTACGATCCGTCGGTGCCGAATTCGGCGGCGACCTCGGCGCAGATCTGCTTTGCCGATCCCGAGGCACGGACCTGGGTGCTCAACAAGCTGCTCACGTTCCTCGGCGACGTCCAGCCCGACTACATCAAGTGGGACAACAACTTCTGGATCAACTGCAACCGCGCGGGTCACGGCCACGGCGCGCAGGACGGCAACTTCCAGCATCAGTTCGGATTGCAGAGCGTGCTCGAACAGGTGCGCGAGGCGTTTCCGAACATCGAGATCGAGAACTGCGCGAGCGGCGGCAACCGCCTGTCGCTCGACATGCTCAGTCGCACCGACGTGGCCTGGGTGGACGACCGGACCGACCCGTCGATCTACGTCCGTCACAACATGGAAGGCCTGATCGGCCTCCTGCCGCCCTCGTATCTGTTGTCATTCGCTGTTGGACCGATTGAGGGGGTGGCCGACACGCAGACGGGTGACGCCGGCTACGTGCTGCGCAGCCGCATGCTCGGATCCTTCGGGCTCTCGTGGCTGATGTCGGGCATGGACGAGGGGCCGCGTGCCGAGATTCGCAAGCAGATCGATTTGTTCAAGCGCGTGCGGCCCTTGCTCACTCGCAGCTCCGGCACCCTGCTCAGCGCCCAGGTCATCACGTTCCCCGATCAGCCGTGGTCGGGCTGGGACGCGGTCGAGTACCTGACGCCTGACGCCACACAGGCCGTGCTCTTCGCCTTCAACACGGCCGACAGCCAGCCGGTGGCGCTGCTCCACATGAAAGGCCTGCGACCGGGCGTTGTTTACACCGTTGAATCAGCCGACGTCGGTCCGATCGGATCGGCCACCGGCGCCGAGATCATGGCCGCGGGCGTGGAAGTCAGCGCCTCCGGCGTCTCGCTGGGGCACGCGCTCATCTTCCGTGCGCAGTAACGCCGCACCCCGCAGAAGTCCGCCGCGCGCTGCACGTTTCCTGTACGAGATCTGCACGTTTGCCCGTATCATGCCGCTGTGAGTACACCGACGAGTCGAGTGGTGCGCACATGGCGTCCTGGTGATCCCTGGACGGTCACGGACGCCTCGGAGCTATACGAGATCGAGCGGTGGGGTAAGGGGTATTTTTCGATCGGCGCGAACGGTCACGTCCGCGTCCACGCCACCAAGGACCCGGAGCGGGCGATCGATCTGAAGCAGCTCGTCGATCACCTGCAGCTGCGCGGCATCGGGCTCCCGATTCTGATCCGGTTTCGCGACATCCTGCGCCAGCGGCTCGCCGACATCCACGGCGCGTTCGCGTCGGCGATCGCCCAGCACCAGTACGACGGCCGCTACTTCTGCGTCTATCCGATCAAAGTCAATCAGCAGCGCCAGGTCGTCGAGGAAGTGCTCGACTTCGGGCGGCCGTACGATTTCGGGCTCGAGGCCGGGTCCAAACCCGAGCTGCTCGCCGTCGTCGCGATGGCGACCAACGAGACGCCGATCATCTGTAACGGTTTCAAGGACGCCGAGTTCATCGAGACGGCAATGCTGGCCCACAAGCTGGGCCGTCGCATCATTCCCGTCGTCGAGAAGTACACGGAGCTCGGACTGATTCTCGAGTACGCGCGCAAGGTGGGTGTGCGGCCGCACATCGGCATGCGCGTGAAGCTGGCGGCGCGCGGCGGCGGCCGATGGCAGTCGTCGGGCGGCTATCGATCGAAGTTCGGTCTGACGGTGGCTGAAGTCCGCCAGGGCCTCGAGGAGTTGAAGTCGTTCGGCATGCAGGACTGCTTCAAGCTCCTGCACTTCCATCTCGGCAGCCAGATCCCGAACATCCGCATCGTCAAGGGCGCGCTGAACGAGGCCGCGCGCATCTACGCGGAGCTCGTGAAGGACGGCGCAGGACTCGAGTACATCGACGTGGGCGGCGGCCTGGGCGTGGACTACGACGGATCGCAGACGAACTTCGAGTCGAGCGTGAACTACACGCTCGAGGAGTACGCGAACGACGTCGTGTACCACATTCAGTCGGTCTGCGACGACGCCGGCGTGAAGCACCCGACGATCGTGTCCGAAAGCGGCCGCGCCATCGTCGCGTACCACAGCGTGCTCATCTTCAACGTGCTGGGCGTCTCGGGCTTCGGCGAAGAGGAAATCCCGCAGAACGGCAACGGCGAAGGCGATCTCGAGCAGCCGCTGGTCGATCTGAAGGAGACCTATCAGAACCTGACGGCGCGCAACGCGCTCGAGAGCTACCACGACGCGCAGCAGGCGCTCGACATGGCGCTCAACCTCTTCAACGGCGGGTACCTGCCGCTCGGACAGCGCTGCCTGGCCGAGACGTTGTACTGGGCCATCTGCACCAAGCTGCGCAAGCTCGTCGGACAGATGGAGGACGTGCCGGAGGATCTGCAGGGTCTCGACGACACGCTGGCCGACACGTACTTCTGCAACTTCTCGCTGTTCCAGTCCATTCCGGACTCCTGGGCGATCAAGCAGCTGTTTCCGGTGATGCCCATCCACCGGCTGAACGAAGCGCCCACGCGGCAGGCCGTGCTCGGCGACATTACGTGCGATTCGGACGGGAAGATCGATCAGTTCATCGATCGGCGCGATGTGAAGCGCACGCTCGCGCTCCACCCGTTCACCGGCGAGCCGTACTACATGGGCGTGTTCCTGGTCGGCGCGTACCAGGAAATCCTCGGCGATCTTCACAACCTCTTCGGCGACACGCACGCCGTACACGTGAGCCTCGACCAGTCGGGGAACGTGATGCTCGAGTCGGTGATCAAGGGCGACACCGTGCGCGAGGTGCTCGACTACGTCGAGTTCGACGCAGACCTGCTCGTGCGCAAGCTGCGCGATGCCGTCGAAGTCGCCGTGCGAGAGGGTCGCATGGACTTCGAGGAATCCGGCCGCCTGCTGCGGTTCTATGAGGACGGCCTCCACGGTTACACCTACCTCGAGGATCCGTCCGAACGCTGACCGCCGGTCCATCTGATCAGCAGATGGTGATGTCCAGATGACGGGAGTTGTCCTCGCCCTGTTGGCGCAGGCAGTGCTGGCCCAGCCCAGAGATCTGCAGACGCTCCAGATCGTGCTCCTCACCAAAGGACCCGCGTGGACGGCTGACACGACGTCCGAGGTCCAGTCCCTGCAGCGCGCGCACGCGACGTACCTGTCCGGTCTTTCGATCTCGGGCAGGCTCGCCGTCGGTGGGACGTTTGCCGAGGCCGGCGACCTGCGCGCCATGCTCGTGCTCAAAGTGCCGAGCGAAGACGAAGCGCGCGCGATCGCCGCCGCGGCGCCGGCCGTCAAAGCGGGCCGGCTCGCGGCCGACGTCTGGTCGCTCACTGTGGCCGGCAACTGGTTTGCCGTCGGGTTGTCCAAAGAGGACGCCGCCACGCGCCGGTACGTCCTCGGTTTCCTCGACGCCGCCAGCCCGCCGTCGCTGTCGGACGACGACACACAAGCGCGGCTCGAGTTGCTGTGGCGGCTGCGCGACGCCGGCGCGCTGGTCTTGTGCGGCGAGCTCCACGGCGCTGCGCCGCATCGCGGTCTGGTCGTGCTCGCGGTCGATTCCGTACCTGCGGCGCGCGCGCTGCTGGCGGCCGACCCTGCACTCGCGGTGGGACGGTACTCGCTGGCCCTTCACACGTGGTACGCGCCGGAGGGCGCGCTCAAGATCGCGAAGTAGCCGCCCGCATGGATCGCCGATCCCTGATCCGTTCCGCCGTCATCGTCATCGCCGTGCTCGCGTCGATCTGGGCGATCGTCCTCGCCTTCACCGGCGGCTTCGATCTGCACCTGCCGGGTCTCTCCCTGACGACACACGATCCGACGAAGCCGATCTGGGTGGCGATTGCCGCCTGGATCGCATTCGCACTGGTAAACGGCGTCGAGCGCACGATGAACGGCATCGGCGCCGCCGTCGGTGCCGGACGCGGCCTCGCGCGATCCGATTGGCGCGTGGATCCACGCCTCCTGATCGCCGTGCTGACGATTGCCACGTTCGTCGTCTGCGCGCGCTTCCGGCTGGTCGCCGTCGGCGGTTCGGATTCGTATGGCTACGCCAGCGAGGCCGACACGTGGTTGTCGGGCTCGCTGACCTTGAAACAGGCGTGGGTAAAAGACGTGCCGTGGGAGGGCGCGCTCGACACGTTCACGCCGCTCGGCTGGCGGCGCGGCCCGGCCGACGACGAGCTGGCGCCGAAGTACGCGCCGGGCCTGCCGCTGCTGATGACGGCGGCGACGGCCGTTGCCGGGCACTGCGCGATCTTTTTCATCGGTCCATTCGCCGCGGCGATGCTCGTGCTCGGGACGTACGGGCTTGGCCGCCGTCTGAAGGCGCCGCGCGTCGGTGTGGCGGCCGCGTGGCTCGTCGCCTGTGCGCCGATCGTGATCTACATGGGCGTGCAGCCGATGTCCGACGTGCCAGCCGCAGCGGCCTGGACCGGCGCACTGTACTTTGCGTTCGGCGGGTCGGTGTTGAGCGCGGCGGGCGCCGGGTTGCTCGTCTCGCTCGCCGTGCTCACGCGGCCGAACCTTGCGCCGCTCATCGCGGTGTTCGGTCTGTGGTACGCCGTGGAGTTCTGGCGGGCTGCCGGACAACGCCGAGCGGTCGTCATGCGTGCGGCCGTGTTCGGCCTGACAGCCATCATCGGGCCGATCGCGCAGTTCGCGTTGAACGCGACGATGTACGGATCGGCGTTCGAGTCCGGCTACGGTGACGTGAGCGACTTCTTCGCCATGAACCGTGTGTGGCCGAATCTCACGCGGTACGCGTCGTGGTTCAGCCAGACGGAGACGCCCATCGCGCTGGTCGGCCTCGTCGCGTTGGTGCTGCCGTTCAGGAGACTGTGGGCGCCGGCGGATCGCGCGATCGTCTGGGTGATGACGCTGTTCACGGTCGGCGTCATCGGCGCGTATGCGGTCTTCCTGACGTTCGACGCGTGGTGGTTCCTGCGGTTTCTGCTGCCCGCGTTCCCGCCGGTGATGATTGGCTTCGTCATGGTCTGCCGCGCCGTCGCGCGCGTGCGGCGTCCGGTGCTCGCCATCGCGATGGCCGCGCTCCTCGCCGCGATTGGGATCCGCGGCGTGTTCGTCGCCAGGCAGTTCGCGGCGTTCGACATCTGGCGCGAGGGCGAGAAGTACGCGTCGGTCGCGCGGCTCGTGCGCGGGCTCACCGAGCGAACGGCCGTGATCTACTCGATGCAGCACAGTGGGTCGCTGCGGTACTACGGCGGGCGGTTGACGCTGACCTACAGCGTGCTCAACCGCCACGGGCTCGACGAGAGCGTGCGATGGTTCACGACCCATGGCGTGCACGCGTACGCGCTGCTCGAAGAGTGGGAAGTGCCGGTGTTCGAGGAACGGTTTGCGGGCCAGGGCGCGTTGGTTCGCCTCCAGGATCCGCCGGTGCTGAAGTACACCGGTCCGGCCACCGTGCTGCTGTTCGATCTCACGCCCCGCCGGAACGACGCGACGTCCGTCGAGCACGAGGAAGACTACGTACACGCTCAGTGCGAGCTGCCGTCGCGGCCGCCGCGTCTCGTGCTGCCACTCAGATGACGTCAGGCCGCGCCGCGCGCATCGCCCTGGCGGTCGCGGTGGCGGCGACGGCGTGGTTTGTGTGGCTCGCCGTCGGCGGCGGGTTCGATGGCCACCTGCTCGGCGTCAGGATCCGCACCAACAATCCACACACACCCGCACTCGTTGCGGCGATCGGCTGGCTCGCGTTCGCGTACGCGAACGGGATTGGCCGCACGTGGCAGACGATCGGGCGCGCCGGCGATTCGGCAGTGGCCGTCATTGCGCGCGTCGATTCACGCCTTGCCGCCGCGGCATTGGCACTGGCGACGTTCGCCCTCTGCGCGCACTTTCGCTTCGTCGCGGTCGGTGGATCCGATTCGTACGGCTACGTCAGCGAAGCCGACATGTGGTTGTCCGGCGAGACCACGGTGAGGTTGCCGTGGGTCAAGGACGTGCCCTGGGCCAATGCGCTCGATTCGTTTACCCCGCTGGCCTGGCGCCCGCTCGTGGGAACGGACGCGATGGTGCCGATCTGTCCACCCGGACTCGCCATGCTGCTCGCCGCGGCCAAATCGGTCGCCGGCGAGTGCGCGATGTTCGTCGTCGTGCCCGCG
>Ga0111538_10006486_pt1 | contig 15833 bp, 14 predicted proteins | sample SoiMethybrSBSTD1_FD_79669 | JGI IMG/M metagenome (GOLD analysis project Ga0111538, IMG submission 79669) | Bulk soil microbial communities from a Populus tree surrounding site in Tennessee, USA - Soil MetaG P. TD hybrid SBSTD1 (version 2)... | ecosystem: Environmental > Terrestrial > Soil >...
AGCCCGAAAGCGCAGCAGGCGAGCCTCAGCCACGGCATGTGGTTTCATCGACCGTTCCGCATCGACGAGTGGCTGCTCTACTCACAGTATGTGGCCTCGAGCGCGGGCGGCCGTGCGATCGCGCGCGGCAGCGTGTTCACGCGCGACGGCGCGCTTGTCGCGTCGGTGGTGCAGGAGGGGCTCTCGCAGATCGCGTCCGGTGATTCCGCGCTCGAAGGGAGATAGGCGATGCCGACGAACGTCATCATGTCGGCGCTCCAGCTGTCGCAGGAAACGGGCAAGGTGCTGCGGTGGCTGAAGGCACCGGGCGATCGCGTCGCCAAGGGCGATCCGACGTCAGGATCGAGACCGACAAGGTGACAGCGGAGAACGAGGCGCCGGTGGCCGCCCGCGAAAGCTTCGTCGTGGCCGGTGGCACGCCCGAACGTGTCGAGCTCACGGCATCTTCGGGTTCGCAAGCGGTTCACAATCACTGTCCCGCTTGCCGCGTACGCGCTCATTCGGAGCCGCAAGCGAAACCCGGGAGTATCAATGTGCGCCCAGGAACGCTGGACGGCGGGAGCTGGGTGGAACCGGTCGCGCAGATCTGGACGCGCAGCGCTCAGCCATGGGCGCCCATACCAGGTGTCCCAGAGTACGAAAGCTAGCCGGATTTCCTAGCAATGCGCGCGGCGTTCGCGAAAGTTTGGCCGCCATGAACGTCGAGGGCGAAGGTGGGTCATAAACGGTTCTTGTAGGCCTGCGGTTGGAAGGGAGGTTCTTGCCCCGGCAACGGAAGAGCTCGCGCCACATGGTTGTCGCGCTCGGTCTAGGCTCATGATCGGCGGTGTCGCTCGATGTGATCGAACAAGAGCCGCAGATTGCGCTCGTTGGCACGAAAGTAGACGTCGAAGACTGTGCCGGCGATTGGGATGGCACCCAACAGTGCGTCGACCGCAACGTTAAGGACCATGCGCGATGCAACGCGGCCGTCTGCGCCAAGGCGGCACGCACGATGGACCAGATGGAGGCTTATCGCTGCGGTAACAACGTCGCCTACGAGCGGCAGCAAGCCGACGATCGCGTCCCAGCCGAAGCGAATCCGCGTGAAGGGGATGAGGTATCTGCTGTCGAGGAGAGATGCCTTCCGGTCGAGGTCCTGCAAGAGCCACAGATATTCCGGCTCTACTGGGTCGTGTGCGCTGGGGATCGCGTAACGCATGCGGACCTGTTGTTGGCAGCCGTCTTCCAGATGGCAAGTCTCACGATTTTGCCGCCTAGGCTACGCGCGCTCGAAAATGGTAACTATATCCAAGCTGATCCCCTCGACCGTGGTGGCCCACCTTGCTGTTTCCAACCGACCTCGCATCGTTCCTGGACCTCATACGCCAGAACGGCGATGCGGCCTACAGTATCATGTTTGCCTATGCGGCCTCGCACAGCCTGCTGTTTGGGCTTTTTGCAGGGTACGCCGCCCATTCCGGCGCGTTGAATTTCGCGACGCTGATCGCAGTCTGCTGGTTCGGCAGCTTCGCGGGCGATGTTGTTCGCTTCTGGATCGGTCGGCGATTCGGCACCCGCTGGCTCGGGTCCTTCCCCCGGATCGAAGGCGCCATCAAGTTTGCAGCCCATCTGGCCAATCGTCACCATGTGTGGATGATACTGCTGCATCGCTATCCGCACGGCATCAGAGGCCTCGCCGGCTTCGCCTATGGGACTTCCCCGCTGCCCTGGTCCACCTTCCTGGTGCTCAACTTCTGCGCGGCGGGCCTATGGTCCTGCGCGGTCGTCTCCGCCGGCTATGCTTTCGGCCAAGTCTCGGAGAAGGTCATGAGCGATGCCTCCTCGGGCCTGGGCTTGGTGATGTTGCTCGCATTTCTTGCCCTCGGCTGGGTCCTGAGCAAGAAGCTCGAGCGCATCTTCGAGCGCACCTGAAGCGCATGTGCCAAGAGGAACTTCATCGAGGCGCAGGCGCGTCCCGCTCATGTCTCGGTTCGGTCAAGCGCGGACCTCTTGGGGGCTCCACGTTCGCGTCCGTTGCTCTCGCAAGTCCGGAAGAAGCGAAGTTGCACTACTTCGGTTTGCCAGCACCAAGAGTTCGCCAGCACGGCCCTATCAATTGCCTGGCATATCGTGAACGTTCTCGAAGAATGCATCCTTCCAGTTCGTAAGATTGTTCTTCAAGAGGCCGGCCCGTGCCATGTGGTTCGCGTAGGCCATCACGCCGGTTGGCGTAGGCGTGAAGTAGAGCATGTGGTCATCGCTGATGATTGCGTGTATTGCGTCCACTCCAAGCTTGGAAGATTCACGGCGCAGATACATCTCTGCCGCGCCGCGCGTATCCTTGCGGATGATTTCCATGGCCTCAGACAGTGCCAAGAAGGTTGCCTGATAGAGCTTGGGTGCCTCCTTCCGCCACCGCTCCGCAGAGTAGGCGACGATCAGCGTGTGACGGCTGCCGATCACGTCATAAGACGTAAACAAGGTGCGCACCCGGGTATCCGCCAACTCCATCTGAATGAAGGGAACCGTCGTGGCGTGGGTCTTGAACGAGCCTCCTCCGGAGAGCAGACCAACGACTCCATCCGGGTGCGAGATGCCGACAGCAAGAGCATCCAACTTGTCGCGATGATCCCATCCGAATGCCGATACAGCTGCCATTTGCAGGATGACAGCGTGCTGCGTCCCCTTTCCCGCTGTCATTGCGATGCGATCTGTGTCCTGGAAGTCCTTGACCGAGCGAATACGCGGGTCGGTGGTGTTGAAGTAGATCGGGCTGTCCGCAATTGCCATCATGCCCTTGACCAGGTTTTGGCCAACCGACTTGTCGCGGAGATTGAGTAGAACGGTAAGTCCGGCCATGGCGACATCGATGTTACCTGAGAGGATAGCATCGTTGACGGCCGCACCACTGGCGAGGCGCACAACTTCGACGGCAACGTCCGCCTCCCCCATCGCCTTGGCATGCTTTTCGATAAGCTTGAGTTCGAGCGCGGCATGCAACGGTAGATACGATAAGCCGAACTGCTGCGCGATGCGTACCTTGCTTTGGGCCTGGGCATACGCCGTGCAAAGCCATCCAAGGGCGAACGCGGCCACGAGATAACTGATCGACTTCACGCTTCTCTTGCCCAAGCTCGCCTCCGATCGGGTGTGCGGTCGCGCCATCACATTAGCTTGTCCAGAGCTGGCGACGCGATGGGAATCTCCATGCCGTCTTCGCCGAAGAAGACGTTGCCGGTAAAGATTCCCGCGATCTCTCCGATCGCACGCTCTCGAGCGCCTGGTTTGTCAAATTGTTCGGTGATGTGTGTCAGTACCAGGTTCTTCACGCCGGCTCTTGAGGCTAGCTGCGCGAGTTCTTTGTGGCCCATGCAGGAGTCCGCGAAATCAGGACTGAGCTCTGTGCCGGAAATATGATGACACATGTGGATCAGGACGTCGGCCCCGCGCGCAAACGTTTCCATCTCTGCGATTGGTCCGCTGTCGCCCGAGTAGACGAGCGTATGGCCGGCGTGCCGCAGACGGAAGGCGAAGGTCACTAGGTAGGGCTGGAAATGCCTCGCATCTCCGACCTCAAGTGTCCATTCCCCCTCTTTGACCAGGTCACCAAGCTTCAGTTCCGTGACGCGCGGATTGGGTCGCTGCCGCGGTAAGATGCCGCCGCGCGCCTCGTAGATGGAGAGGCTGCAGCCGTGGTTCGTTCGCGCGACAAGGTCGACATTGTAGACGCCGTCATTGCCAAACAACTGCTCCGTGATGTTTGCGAGTGGTGGAGGACCATACACCTTCAGCTCGGGTGCACGGCCGGCGCCTTGGTCCCAGCGTGTGAGTACGAGGCGTGCATAGTCACCGCAATGATCGTAGTGCAGATGGGAGAAGAAGAGATGCGACACCCGTGACGCCTGCATCCCAAGCTCTAGCAGCCGATGATGAGCGCCGAAGCCATGATCGAGTAGGATGACGTCGTTGCCGATCTCGACCAGGTAGCCGGAGCACATCCTTCGCAGAGAGGGCGTTGGCGTTCCCGTTCCAAGCAGGCGGATTCTCAAGCGGGCCCCCAATCGGTCGGTGGAGTGTCATTCCACGGCAGCTTCCCTCCTTACGTCAAGCTTGGGGTTGTCGCCAACTGCTGAAGCAATGCTTTGCCGCCGGCAGCCATTATGACGTCGCAAGGCGCGCAGGCCATCGAGGGCAGCTGTGGGGTCAGGCCTTGCTGATCAGAGTGCGCAGGTCAGAGTGCAGGCATGCCCGAAGTGCCTCCGCTTGCGGTTCGAATCGCTGCAGCGCCGCGAACGGGCAGTCCGTGCCAGTTATTTAACCCATGCAACGCAGCAAAGTTGCTGCCCTACTCGAGCACCTCATCAGCCCGTGCCAGCAACGACGGCGGCACTGTGATCCCCAACGTCTTCGCCGTCTTGAGGTTGATCACCAGCTCGAACTTGGAGGGCTGCTCCATGGGCAGATCGCCAGGCCTGGCACCCTTGAGGATTTTATCCACATAACCAGCTGTGCGCTGGAAGATGTGAACAATGCTCACGCCATAGGACATCAAACCTCCTAGTTCAGCCGCCTCCCTGAAGGCGAAGATGCTTGGCAGCCGAGCCCGGGTCGCGAAGTCCACGATGAGAGCCCGATCATTGTAGGCCACTGGACCCGGACCGACGATGAGTGCCTCCGCCCCTGCACGGCTGATCACAGCGAAGGCGTCGATATACTGACCAGGCGTGTGCTCGGCCAGCTCCAGCGTCACACCCTGAGCCCGCGCCGCGGCGCGCACGCTCTTTCCCCATGGGGCTTCCCAGTCTTGGTTTGCCTTGCTGCCGAGGTAGGCGACGCGAGAAACTCCAGGCAGCATCTCTTTCAAGAACTCGAGGCGCTTGGCCTCGATCTCATGTCCTGCTCGGATCGTGAGCCCCGTGATGTTGCCGCCGGGTCGCGCGAGGCTTTGGGCGAGCCCGTCGCCCACGGGATCTCCGAGGCCCAGCGCAACAACGGGGACGGTCGTGGTCACTGTCTTGGCTGCCCGCGCCGCCGCATTACTGCTGGTCACGATCACGTCGACCTTGAGGCTAACCAGCTCAGCGATGATGTCGGCAAATCGTTCGAACCGTCCCTCGGCCGAGCGACGCTCCAGGACAAGGTTCCGCCCCTCCACATAGCCCAGGTCTCGCAACGTATGCACGAACGCAGCGAGGGGCTTGTTGGACGCGTCCATCTCCGAGACCGGGGCCGTAGTGCTGATGACGCCAACGCGGTAGACCTTCCCGGGCTGCTGGGCGAACGCAGTGAGGGGTCGAGCAACCGTCACGGTGCAAAGCATGGAGATGAAATCTCGCCGTCTCATTTGATCGCCCCGTTCGAGCCTAAGCGCGAACAAAATTATCAGTTCTCGGCGGCACTCGGTATTTGACCGGATTGCTGGCGCCAACCCTGCGCCTCAGGATCAGCCAGTCGGCTTTCCGAGACGGTGTCATGAGGCCTCTCCTGCTTCTCGTCGGACTAGTGGTGCTTAGCGGTACGTCGTCCGCCAGCACACTGACAAATCCGCCCGCTCTGAATCTATCGGCGGCTTTGTCGCAGAGCGCGATCGCGCCCACGCTGGTGGCGCGTCGCAGGTACGTCCGCCATCGATCGGGCGCCCGTCGGGCGTACCGGGCGCGAGACAATCCGGCGCCAACCATGGTCGCGCCACCGATGCCACCTACACCCCAGGTTGCACCATTGGCGCCGCGTATCAATTAGGGCGAACCAGGTGGTGGTCAATATAAACCGGTACGCCGGTGACGACCCCGAGTTCGTGCCAGGTTGCGGCCGGAGTCGGGACCCGTGAGTCGTGGGTCACGCGCATAAGAAGCAGCATCGGTGGAGGTAGGGTGTCGCCGTAGCCATCCGTTTCTGCTCTGACCCGCAAACGGACTTCGGCCAGGGCGGAGGTGCGTGTACCGGCCTGTAGATTACTCGATCGACTCGTCGGCGCGGGCGAGCAAAGCCGGCGGGCTTCAGTTCTCAACGAATGAGGCGCGGGCATGCGTCAAGCCATCTCATGCATCGCGGCAAACCCGGTCATTCAATCACCGCATCGGCTCGTGCAAGCAGTGATGGTGGGATGGTGAGCCCAAGGGTTTTCGCGGCTTTCATGTTCAGGCGTAGCTCGAACTTGGTAGGCTGCTCGATGGGCAGGTCTGCCGGATTGGCGCCCTGGAGAATCTTGTCCACGTACGCGGCGGCGCGACGCCACTGCTCCGCGAATATTGATCCATATGACATCAGAAAACCCGCTTCTGCGAACTCCCTTGGCCCGGAGATTACCGGCAAGCGGCTGTGCGCGGCGAGTGCCGCGATCCGTGAGCGCTCGGCGAAGAAAATTGAGCTTCCCAAAACGATAAGCCCCCCGGCCCCATCTCTAGTCATGGCCGAAAAGGCGCTCGTAAAATCATCGGGGACTCGAGCTTCCAGTATCTGAAGCTTGACGCCCACCGATCGGGCAGCGAGTTCCACCTCTGTCAACATGGGCATCAAGGTTGGGTTGGTCGGATTCCAAAGGACGGCCACCTGGGAGATTCCGGGAACGACCTCTTTGAGCAATTGCAGCCTTTTGGCGACCAGGTCCGGACTTTGATCGGAGAGGCCTGTGACGTTTCTTCCAGGTTCCGCCAGGCTAACCGCAAGCCCGCTCCCGACCGGATCGGGATGACCCGCCATCACGATGGGGATCGTTGACGTGGCGCGTGCTGCGGCCTCGGGTGCCGGCGGGGCACCCGCCACGATCACGTCCACTTTGGCTTGCACCAGCTCGACCGCCAATGAGGGGAGTCTTTCGGTGTTCTCCCCGTACCAGCGGCCCTCCACGACGATCGTCTGCCCTTCGACGTAGCCCAACTCCCGTAACCCCTGGAAGAAAGCGTCCCACAGCCGCGCCGACGCCTCATGTGCGGTCGGCGAAGAGCCCCCGAGAAGACCGATGCGATAGACCTTTCTAGCCCGCTGCGCCCTGGCGGCGATCGGCGCGGTCACCGCCCCAGAAAGGAACGCGAGCAGCAAGGTTCGGCGGTCCATCATTAAGGCCTCAATAATCCGCGTGCTCGTCTGAGCGCGCCGCGCTAACAGCGAAGGCACCTATGATCTCCTGCCATTTTTCGCTTGACCTTCCTGCCCGTGATGACACCGCTACAATATCCACGAACCGAAAAGGCGCTAAGGTAGTTGTCGCGCCACGAAGACGGCGTAGAGGCGAAGACCGGATTGTGTCAAAGCACGCGTGCGTGCCGCACCTGCCGAACGTCGGTTTCACCCCCCGAAAGCGGACCTTGTTGCGATGCACGGTCGAGGTCTCAGATGTGCCATATCCGGACGCATGCGCAGCAGCACATAGCCTTCGCTCAACACCTCATCGGCCCCGCCAAAATTTGTTGGTGGTATGGTGTGTGAGGCCCTGCCAGGACTGATAGTGTCCCGTGCTGATTGCTGCGGCTTGGCTGACTAACCGTCAAGAGGCGCAATACCGTGGCGAATTGCGTAGCGTACGAGCGCGGGGGTCGTCTCTACTTCAAGTTTGCATCTGAGGGCGAGCCGATGCGTCTCTACGGTCTTGAGACCAATTCCCAATTGCCTGGCGACCTGCTTGTTCGTATGCCCCTTTGCGATCAGCTGCAGGACGCTGCGCTGACGGTCTGTTAGAGCCGTGGGCTTGAAGCTGCGGTTGTTGGCGAAACGACCGACTTGGCTGAAGAAAGGTTTGCCTTGAGCGAGCGATTGAACGGCCCTTGCCAACTGAGACTGGGCCTCTGACTTGAGAATGTACCCGCGAGCTCCGGCTTGCACGATCTGGTCAACCACGGTTGCGTCGTCGTACATCGTGAAGATGAGGATGTCCGTTCCCGGGACGAGTTTTCGGATCTGGCGCGCAGCCTCAATGCCATTCACGAACGGCATGGCATAGTCGAGGATCGTGACGTTCGGAGACGTTTCGATAGCTTTTTCGACGGCCTCTCTGCCGTTGGCCGCCTCGCCGACTACCTCCCAACCGTGGTGCGCTTCCAGAATGCTACGCAATCCGTCGCGCACAATGTCGTGGTCATCTGCGAGCAAGATACGAATCACGATCGCCCCCCGGTTGTTCGGCAAGTCATTCCCAAGAAGCGCCCGATCCAGATAAGCAGCATTGATCCTTACGAAGCCCTCTTCTGTCTATTGGGCGAGGACCGTCGGCGGACCGTTGACACCACTCCACTGCCCGCCCTCAGCAGACTCCTACGGCTGGGGCGTGAGGTCACTAAGGGGAACACTGAAGGCCAGCACGATGCAAACCCCGACTCCTCGATAGTGAGAGCGTTAGGGTATCTCGTCGGCTATAGCCAGCAGCGAGTGCGGCATGGTGATGCCGGCCGCCATAGCGGTCTTTCCGGCGATTGCTTTCGCCGTTTACCGACCCATGACCCGCTTCACCGCCATGGCCGCGATGCCCGCGAGCACCGCCTTGGCCATTGGGGACGCCAGGATGTCGCCAATCGGGTTCGACGCTGGCGCTTGTCGAGACTGGACGTCGCCACCGCCGAGCATATCCCGGAGCTGCCCGGGTTTCTGATGCAGATCAGTGAGGATTTGGCCCAGCTCTTTTGGTTCTTGCTGCACCTCTCGCGACAACGTTACGCCGCGCGCCGCGGCTCGCTCCTGCAGAATTTTCACGAATGCCGCTCGCTCTTCCGGCGACAGCTTGCCCAGCGCTTCCTGAGCCGCCTTGGCGTACTGGTCAGGTGGCACGGCGTGCGACACCTCGCCATACCGCTTCAGAACCTCCTGATCGGAGTAGCCTTCGGACGGGTGTCCTTGTTCGTATCGATTTACGAAATCCTTGTACTCTTTCTGGCGTTGGCCACTGCCGAGTAACTCGTCGAGGATGCCCATCTGCAGCTCCTTCTGTGCACATCGGCAGTCTTGTTCAAGATGCTAAATCTCTTCCGCCGACAGGAAGGTCATCATTGCCCCCGCGAAGCGTTGGCTCACGTCGAATTCGATCTGCCATCAAGCAAAAGTCCATACAGCCAAGCCCCTAGTTGGCGTGGCAACACACCTTAACCACGACGAAGGTGTGTTCGTACTTGAGAAGGCCGCGCGAAGCGCTCCCCAAAGTCGGCGGCAACTGAGCGCATTGGTCAGCTAGCAGATCAATAGGGTGGTAGGACCGCTGCACCAAGCGCAACGTTGGCGAGCAATTGCTGCACTGGATAGGGTCACCTTTCACCGGTTCACTGCCGCCCGCGCACGTCAACAAGCGGACGCTCCGCAAGGAGCGCCGAGGCGTGCGCCACCATTGTGGCCGGCGTACGAGTGGAGAGCCAAGAGGCCCGAGACCGAGGGGAAGTTGCAGAAAGAAATGCACGGCAGCGGCGTCTTTACCCAATTGCTCGGACATTGGCTCGCTGTCCGTGTTCTTGATCGCTTAATGCCCTCCAATATGACACTGTTCGAGCCGAAGTTGTAGGCGACCCGACATTTGCTTCGGGGTGCATCAATGATGAAGAAGTTTGCTGCCACTGTCGGCGTGCCGCTTGCAGAGTTTGTCTTTCTGCTCATGCCACTGGGTGCGCTCTATTGGCTATGGATTGCTATCCAGCTTGGTAGTTTCATGATGTTTGTGTTCGGTATCCTCGGCCCCGCCGTGGCCGTCACCGCACCTTTCGGTCTCTACATGCTCTTCTTCGGGGTACCTCACTGGGTCATCAACCTGTTTTGTTAATGTCGAGGTCGCTCCGGCATGCCAAGAGACGCTGCGACCATCCTCACCTCTCCAAGATCAATCAACAGGCATTTCAAGGGTCGGCAGCTTGCCAATGCCTGGAAGTTTGCGAAGTTGTGGTTCGAGGTGGCTGCCTTTCCTCGATCGGGAAGCACATAACGTTTTTGGGCTGCATCAGGGAGAAAAGGGAGAGCGATGAGATCCGTCGTCATCACCGGGGTGACCAGCGGCATCGGTTTGGCCTCAGCAAAGATCCTTGTCGACCAGGGTTTCCACGTGTTTGGGAGCGTGCGCAAGGCAGCGGATGGCGGCCGATTGAAGGGAGAGCTTGGGGCGAGTTTCACGCCGCTTCAATTCGATGTGACGGACGAAGCGGCGGTGCGGAAAGCGGCAGAGGACGTGCGCATTGCTCTCGGGGGAACGACGCTTGCGGGCCTCGTCAACAATGCCGGCATTGCTGTCCCGGGCCCGGTGCTGGAGCTCGCTGCTTCCGAGTTCCGCCGCCAGCTCGATGTGAATGTGATGGGGCCCATCATCGTAACGCAGGCCTTTGGCCCGCTGCTCGGCGCCGATAGGAGTCTCAAGGGTTCTCCGGGACGCATCGTGATGATCGGTTCGCTCGCGGGCAAGACCGGCAACCCTTTCATGAGCGGCTATGCGGCTTCCAAGCACGCGCTCGAAGGGTTTTCCGAAAGCCTCAGGCGCGAGTTGATGCTTTACGGGATCGACGTGATCGTCATTGGTCCCGGCCCGGTGCACACCCCGATCTGGGCGAAGGCCGATGAGGTTGATTTCGCCGCGCATAAGGCCTCACCGTACTTCACAGTGCTGCAAAAGGCTCGCGAAGTGACGGGGAAAATGGCGAAGCTTCCTGCGGAGGACGTTGGCGAGCTCGTCCACAAGGTACTCACGATCCCGCACCCCAAGGTGCGCTACGCCATCTTGCCGGATCGACTGGAGACGTGGATCGCATCAATACTCCCCAAGCGCACCGTGGATCGCATCATAGCGCGCATGCTCGGCATCAGCCGCATCAAGCAACCTCATGAGGCGTCGCATCGCGAGGCGTGAGCGGACGCGGGCATGATGGGCACGCTTCATTGTCTCATCAAGCAAGGTCGCGGCTCGACGGGGATATCAGAGTCGATCCACCGGCCGCATCGAGACCGCGGGATGGAGAAGAGCAGGCGGCGACGTTACTTTCACCGCGCGTGAGGAGGATGATTGGTGCGCAGAGGAATTGTGAAATGGAAATCCGCGCCGCCTTTCGCGCAGTTCTCCGCCCAGATCTTCCCACCATAGGTCTCGACGATGGTGCGGCTGACCGACAATCCAAGCCCTGTTCCGTGCTCCTTTGTTGTGTAGAAAGCGTCGAAAACCTCATCCAGGCTCTCACCGGGTATGCCGGGACCGGAATCGCTCACAGTCACTTTGACGACGGTATCCCCCAGCAGCGTGGTGCGAATGACAATCCGACGCGCCTCCGCAGGAATGTCCGCCATTGCATCCATGGCATTGGTCGCCAAATTGAGCAGGACCTGCAGCAGATGGACGGGATCGGCGTCCACCAGCAACGGTCCTTGAGGGCCTTCTGCAGATAGGACAACCTGTCGATGGTTGGCTTCAGTGGATAGGATCTTCACAGCATCTGCGATTGCCAAATTCAGGTCGGTTTCGTGAATGTCGTGGTCGCTTCGTCGCTTGATCAGACTCCGTACTTGCTTGATGATTCTTGCGGCGTGATGATTGGCGTGCCTGATCCTGGCAACGGTTTCCTTCAGCTTCCCCAATTCCGGTGGATTCGCGCTGAGAAGATTTTCCGCCGCCTTGGCATGCAGCCCAATCGCGACCAGCGGTTGGCCAAGGTCGTGCGCGAAGGCCGCGGACAATGCGCCAGCCTCGGCTGCACGATTGAGATGCATTACCTCCAGGGAGAGAGTGCGCGACTGCGCTTCGGCCCTGCCCGAGCGTATCGCTCCGCCAGCAGCCACACAGTGACTGCCGACTGTACCAGCAGCGCCAGGAACACGCTTACTATCTGCCAGCGATAGCGCTCCCACTCCGTCGGTTGACGAAAGTGGATCTCGCTTGCCGCTGGCAGCCGGCTTTCGCTGATTCCCCATCGCTGCAGCTCCCGCCAATCGAATTTCGGGGTTGAGAATGTGATGGGTGGTATTTTGATATCGCCCGGGTTCTCGCCGCTCAGGATGCGTACAGCAACGCCGGCCGTCTGCCGGCTGCTGTCGAGCACCGCGAGAAGCGGACCGCCGACAATTTCGCGACCAAAGAAGGATTCGTCATAGGAAAAAATGGGGGCGTTGGCGACTGCATGAAGCCTTGCCAACGCCGTGCTCTCTTCGTGCACGACACCCGCCGCATCGACGATCATCAGCTCCCAGAAGAGGGCAGAACGCGGCGGGAGCGCCCCGGCGTGCTTGAGCAAGTTTTCGAATGATAAGGTGTTGGTCCATGTGAATGAAACGCGGTTTGCGAGAGGTTGCACTGCCTTGGCAATCTCTCCCATCCAAAACTGCTCAATAGGGGAAGTGCCAACTACGACTACGACATTGCTTGTGTCCGGCAACACCTGCAGAATATTCTCGATGGCGCGAAGGTAATCTATTCGGACTGCGACGACGGTCTCATTCGCGGAGAGAAGCGAGAACTGAACGCGACGTTCGTCAATGGCCGTCAATACCATTGGTGTGGCGGGAAAGAGCTGTGCGCGGTGGCGTTGGACAAAGGCGGCCGCAGGCGCACCGACGCTTACAATGAGGTCAGGTGGCTGTTCGGCGAACAGCGCACGAAGATATGCCGCGAAAACAATTTCAGGGTCTTCATTGCTGGTACGGGCTGATACTAGCGAGTGGTCAGTGATATCCAGTTTCCAAGGCGATTGCCGCTGCAGCTCGCTACGGATGGATCGGGCATACTCGCTCCAGGGCTTGAAATTCTGACCGAAAGAATGGAGGAGCACGATCCTCTTGCTCTCAGTCGCCGCCGCGGCGGTACACGTGATCGAAGTCAACAGGACGGCGAGAAGCCCCGCGGAAACGAGAACCCCCGCGGAAACACGTAGGTAGAAACCTCTCCTCTCCGATGGACGCTCGGCCATGCTTGCACCCGCCCCCAACCCGCTGCGGCACCTGGCGTGCTCATGGCTCTATCACTGGCGGTCACAACCGCCATCCGGTAAAACCCTGAGTGAATTAGCGATCAATCTCTTGGAGATTGTCGCCCCTTCTCTTCTTTCCGTCGCAAGCCAGCCGACCCGCCGCCAACGCGGCTTCGACAGCGAAGAGCACAGCAACGACACGCACGCCTCGACCACCGCTTGCCATTACAAAAAGGGCAAACCAAGGAAGCCAAGCTTTGCTTCATGGTGCACGCGCTGATGGAGAACCGCTACGCGCTCGTGATGCAGGCCGAAGCGGCAAAGGCAACCGCGGTGGCCGAGCGCGACACGGCGTCGAAGGCGACACTCCAGCCTGAAAGTGGCCGACCTCTATGGCCGCCCCGATCAGCAGGAGGCTCAGCGAACACAAGCAATAGTGGTAGTCGACAAGCGCAACTATAAGATGGCTTGGTTCGTCATGAGCTAGAAGGCCCCGGAACATACTGCGGGCGCCCAATTGCGATCGGTGGCACTCAGAAATAGCGCTACCCGCACACGATCACGATGCGAAGCCCAGTCACGAGCACGCATACCTACCGCTGCACCGGCAATCCTACAGAAACCTGACGCAACCGCTGCGCCGCGAAGACTTGAGAGCCGTGCCAAAAGCCGAAGTCGGGATCCTCATCACGGCTCCCATCTCAACCCCCAGCCCAGTAGCACCTATGGCGGCGGCGGGGGTTTGTCTGTATGGACTTGTGCCTCCCACGTGATCGTATCCCTGGTCGCCAGTCATCTACGCCTGGGGTGCCACCCATGAAAAATCGATCTGAAAACTCGGCTCGTTCGGGCATGACGGCCTTCGGCGTTAGTTTGATCGCGCTCATTTTGGCGTGTCCCTCCTTGGCGCAGCAGACGACGGGCACGCCTGGATCACCGGGCGCGACCACAACAATCGACGGAAAGCAACTCCCGCCGCCCGATCCGAAATTCGGCGGGGTGATCGAGGAGAAGGCGTCGGAGTCGAAGCCCTGGTGGGCGCCGCGGGTGGTGCCACCGAAGGGCGCCCCCAACGTGCTGCTCATCATGACGGACGATGTCGGCTTCGGCGCGCCGGGCACGTTCGGCGGCGTCGTCCCGACCCCGGCGCTGGATCGCATCGCCAAGAGCGGGCTGCGCTACACGAACTTCCACTCCACATCGCTGTGCTCACCGACGCGGGCGGCGTTGATCACCGGACGCAATCATCACGTATCCGGCTTCGGGGTCGTGGGCGAGATTGCGACGGGCTTTCCGGGTTACGATTCGGTCATCAGAAAAGACACCGGCACGATCGGAACCATTCTGAGAGACAATGGGTACGCGACATCGTGGTTCGGCAAGAACCACAACACGCCCTTCTATCAGGCGAGCCAAGCCGGGCCGTTCCATCAATGGCCGATCGGTATGGGCTTTGAGTATTTCTACGGCTTCGTCGGCGGCGACGCGAGCCAATGGCAGCCCAACCTGTTTCGCAACACGACGCCCATCTATCCCTTCCAGGGCAATTCCGGCTGGAATCTCACCACGGCCATGGCTGACGAGGCGATCGGCCACATGAAGGACCTGAAGGCGATCACGCCCGACAAGCCATTCTTCGTCTACTACGTGCCCGGCGGCACGCATGCGCCGCATCATCCGACGCCCGAGTGGATCAAGAAGATCAGCGACATGCGCCTCTTCGACGACGGCTGGAACAAGATACGGGAGACCATCTTCGCCAACCAGAAGCGGCTGGGCGTTATGCCCGCCAACGCCCAGTTGACGCCCTGGCCGAAAGAGCTTCCGCAGTGGGACTCCCTCGGTTGGGAAGAGAAGCAGCTTTTCGTCAAACAAGCAGACGTCTATGGCGCCTATCTCGCCTATACCGACCACGAGATCGGCCGAGTCATCCAGGCTGTAGAGGATCTGGGTGAGCTCAACAATACGCTGATCATCTACATCAGCGGCGACAACGGTGCGAGCGCGGAGGGCATGCTCAACGGCACGCCGAATGAGTTCACCACCTTCAACGGCGTGCCTGTACCGGTGAAGGACCAGTTTCTCTGGTACCCGTTCTGGGGCTCGGAGCGCACCTTCCCACACTTTGCCGCAGGCTGGGCCTGGGCGATGGGCACGCCGTTCAAGTGGACAAAGCAGGTCGCGTCGCACTACGGCGGGACGGCCCAGGGCGTTGCCATGTCCTGGCCCGGCCGCATCACCGACGTCGGCGGTATCCGCCGCCAATTCCACCACATCATCGATATCGTTCCGACCGTCCTCGCTGCAACCGGCGTCTCGGCGCCCGACACGATCAACGGCATCAAGCAGCGCCCCATCGATGGCGTGAGCATGACGTACACGTGGGACAAGACGAACGCTGACATTCCATCGCAGCGCGGCACGCAGTACTTCGAGATGCTCGGCAATCGTGCCATCTATCACGACGGCTGGGTGGCGGCCACGACCCCTGCAACTCTTCCCTGGGAGCTGAGCACCAAGACACCGCCGGATGTCATCACCGGCTACAACTGGGAGCTCTATAACGTCAAAGAGGATCCCACCCAGGCAAACGACCTTGCCGCCCAGATGCCGGAGAGGGTCAAGGAGATGCAGGCGCTCTTCTATGCCGAGGCGAGGAAGCACGACGTGCTGCCGCTCGACAACTCATCGCTTGCGCGCTGGAACACGCCGCGCCCCAGCCTCACGGCCGGGCGGACGGTCTTCACCTATTCGGGGCCGCTGAGCGGGACCCCCAACAGCGCCGCACCGAGCATCCTGGACAAGTCCTACACCATTACGGCCGAGGTCACGATTCCCGAGGGCGGCGCCGAAGGCATGATCGTCACTCAGGGCGGCATAGCGGCTAGGGTTTACCCGCCGGTCGGCGTCACGATGAGAAAGGCATTGATCTTTGCCGCTGTCGCCGAAGCGGCTACGGGAGTGGCGCTGCTGCTCGTCCCGTCCGTTGTCGGGCAGTTG
>Ga0111538_10006487_pt1 | contig 15832 bp, 15 predicted proteins | sample SoiMethybrSBSTD1_FD_79669 | JGI IMG/M metagenome (GOLD analysis project Ga0111538, IMG submission 79669) | Bulk soil microbial communities from a Populus tree surrounding site in Tennessee, USA - Soil MetaG P. TD hybrid SBSTD1 (version 2)... | ecosystem: Environmental > Terrestrial > Soil >...
GGAAACGAAAGCGGGCTCACGACCGCGGACTACATCGCCTATTTCGCCACCGTGCCGGCGATCAAGGTGATCGTCTCGTATCTCGAGTCGGTTCACGACGCACCAGCCTTCCTCGCGGCCTGCAGGACTGCGCATGATGCGGAAAAGCCCGTCGTCATAGTGAAACTGGGCGCATCCGACCACGGCCGGGAGGCGGCGCTCGCCCATACGGGACGGCTCGCGGGATCTATGGAGGCATTCGACGCCGTGGCGGGACCCGCCGGCGTCCTCCGCGTGCGCAATCTCGATGCTGTTGTCGAAGCGGTGGAGTATGCGGTGCACGCGCCGATGCCGCGCGGGCGAGGGCTGGGTGCGATAACGTTCTCCGGTGGCTTGCGCGGCATGCTTCTGGATGCGGCATCTGCGCAGGGGCTGAAATTCCCAGCGCTCGCGGCGGCGACGCGCGAGAAGCTGCAAACGCTGCTGACGGTCGGTACGACGATCGGCAATCCGCTCGATGCAGGGTTCGCCGCGCTCACCAGCCAGGACGCGTATCTGAGATGCGTCGATATCCTGCTGGACGATCCGGGGATCGATCTCTTGCTGCTGCAGGAGGAGTTGCCGCGCGGACCGGGTACGGAGCGGAAGGAAGCCAATCTCGCGGCGGTCAACGACATCGCGGCGCGGGCGTCAAAGCCGATCGCCTTCGTCACCATGATCTCGCACGGGCTGACCGATTACGCCCGTACGCTGCGCGCGAAGCTGCCGCATGTCGCGCTCCTCCAGGAGATCGACAAATCGCTAGCGACCGCGCGCGCGATCATCGACTACGCCGAGCGGGCGAGGGCCGCTCCCCCCTCCGTCTCGCGCTTCGCGCTCGACACCTCCCCCGCGCGCGGGGGAGGAAAGAGGACGGCGCAGCTCGATCGGGTTCTGAAGCGAGCGAGCGGGCAGAGGGCTCTGAGTGAGGTCGAGTCGAAGGCTTTGCTCAAGGCATATGGGATCGCGTCGCCGAAAGAGAGACTCGGAAAGAGCGAGCGCGAGGCCGTGATGGTGGCGAAGAAAATCGGCTATCCGGTCGTCGCCAAACTCGTGAGTTCTGAGCTCGCGCACAAATCCGATATCGGCGGTGTGGTGCTCGGCCTGAAGACCGCGGCCGATGTCTGCGCTGCGTACAGGCGTTTGATCGGACCCGTGGCAAAGCGCGCGCGTGTGAAACCCGAGGGCGTGTTGATCGCGGAGCAGGTCTCCGGTGGCCTGGAGCTCGTGCTTGGTATGAATCGCGATCCGGAGATGGGGCCAGTGATTCTGTTCGGCGCAGGCGGCGTGGAGCTGGAGCTCAATCCCGATATTGCACTCGCAGCACCACCGCTCGACCTGCGTGCGGCACACGCGCTTATCGCGCGCGCACGCGTATCGCAGCTGATCGCGGGTTATCGGGGCAAGCCTGCGTACGACAAGGAGGCGCTGATGAAGGCGCTGCTTGGTTTGTCGCAGCTGGCGATCGATGCAGGACCGCGCATCGCCTCGATCGACATCAACCCGTTCTTGCTCAAACGGCGCGGCGGCGTGGCGTTGGATGCGCTCGTCGTGTTGCCTGCCTAATGACATCACCCGACGCGTTCAATGAAGACTTGGTATGGCAGGCGCGCAGGGCGCTGGCGCTGGGCCGTGAGCTCTGTTCGTGCGCGGGTCACCATCACTGGTCGTACGCCGTTCTGCGTGCCGCGGGAATTACCAGCAGCGTCGGTGCCGAGGAGCCGCTGCTGGCCTCCCTCATGGCGCCGCTGATCGGCGAGCGTGCTCGCGTAATGATCGGAGGCAGTGCCGATCTCGGGCTGCTCTGTTTTGTCGGGCGTTGCGCGGCGGGGCGGCATCCGCGCATAACCGTGATCGACAGATGCCGAGCACCGCTCGCCCTCATCGAGGAGTTCACGGCCAGCCGGAACATCGAGTGCCGGACGCTCCTTGCGGACCTTCTCGCTTTGGACGGTCGGGAGCTGTGGGACGCCATCCTGCTTCACCACACGTCCGAGTTCTTCGACGCCCGTTCGCGCGTGCGGTTTTTCGAAGCGATGGCCGCGTCCTTGGCGCCGGGAGGCAGCCTCATCTGCGTGACGATGACGGGGCAGAAACTTGGACCCAAGGAACAAGCGGAGTTGGACGCCGAGTTTCGCGACCACAGCCTGAAGGCGTTTCGCCGATCGCCCATGGCTTTGGAGGAGCAAGCCCCCGAGTTCGAGCGGCTGATCGCCGATTACGCCAAGGCGCGCGCCGCCCGGCGTATGGGCTATCCCGACGACGACGAGTTATATGATCTTTTTCGCCGAGCTCAGCTCCACATTATCAGCGAGCACGCGATGCCGCTAAAATGGACGTTCTCCAAAGTCGATTCGACACCGGAATTGCTCAGAAAATTCGTCATCATCGCGAAGGGCGATTGAGGCGAGCGAGCGCGAGAAGAGCAAAGGCGATCCCCCCGGCTGCAACACGAGCCGAAGGGATCTCGCCTGAAGGTGTGACCTGCTGGCTCAACTATCTCCGGGGCGGCGTGGTCTCTTCTGAGACGGCACCCACCGCGGCACCCGCGCCGGCGCCCACAACCGCGCCTACCGGTCCGCCTACAATGGCGCCGGTCGCTGCTCCGGCTGCTGCGCCGGTGCCTGTACGTGTTGCACACGCGGTCATCGACAACGCGATGGCCACCATTGCTGCCCCGGCCATGAGTTTCTTGTTCATCAACCTCTCCTATGTTGGTGCGAGCATTTATTGCCAAGGGACTCGCTTCCGTTTGAATCAAACTCCCGCATGGGAATGGTTGTTCCCAATGGAACCCGCCGGCCGCGGCCACGCTTCCGGTGTTTCCTTTTCCTGAAATGACCGCATGCCGCTCTTCTTGACGACGATCAATGTCTGCTTCTCTGTGTCTGCGGACGTCCGCACTTATAGACGTCGCGAGTCCCCGCGCTTGATCAACTCCAACAGAATGTGGGGCTTGACGGGAAGCGACGTGACCGCGAAAGGCGCGCCGATGGCGTCGTCGATCGCGGATGCGATGGTGGCGCCGACCGCGGTGACGCCCGCTTCGCCCGCGCCTTTGAGCCCCAGCGGATTGAGCGGGCTCGGTGCATCTTCGGTCAGAAGCACATCGACGCTCGGCACCTCGCATGAGGTCGGCATCAGGTAGTCGGCGAAGGTGACGGAGAGCGGCGCGCCGGTATCGGCGTAGAGAAATTCTTCGTAGAGGGCGCCGCCCAAGCCTTGCGCGAGGCCGCCGGCGATCTGACCCTCGATCATCATCGGATTGACCGCGCGGCCGACGTCGTAGGCCACGAGAAAGCGCTCGATCGTGACTTCACCCGTGTCGCGATCGATGCGGAGCTGCGCGGCGTGCACGCCATAAGGATAGGTCATGTGGTCGGTGCGGTAAGTGCCTTCCGCGGACAGGCCTTCGGGGCCGTGCTTGGCCGCGATCTGCGCGAGCGAGATCGACGGACTCGTATCACGGTCGGTACGTATGACGACGCCATCGGAGATCGTCAGTAGACGGATGGGCGCCTGAAGGAGCTCTGCGGCGATGTCCAGCGCCTTGGCGCGCACCATCTCGGCAGCAACGTGTGTCGCGCTGCCGGTGACGACGGTAGCGCGCGAGGCATGCGCCCCAATGCCATCGGCGATGAGGTCGGTCTGGCCGTGCACGACAGTGATCTTCGCGTAGTCAACGCCTAGAGCTTCCGCGCAAATCTGCGCCATCGTGGTCTCGAAGCCCTGGCCGAGCGACGCGCCGCCGGTCAGAACCTCGACAGCGCCGGAGGGCGTGACGCTGACGCGCACGGTGTCTTTCGGACCGAGCCCCGTCTTCTCGACAAAGCAGGTGACGCCGAGGCCGACGGCTTCGCCTTTGGCGCGCCGTCCCTCGCAGTCGGCGCGCGCCTTGTCCCAGCCGAAGCGCGCGAGCGCCTTGTCGAGCAGGTCCGTGTAATCGCCGGAGTCGTAGACGAGATCGGTGCCGAGCGCCGTCATCGGGCGAGCGAACGGCATCTCGTCGGCGCCGATCATGTTGCGCCGGCGAATTTCGATGCGATCGACGCCCAGCTTGGCCGCAATCGCATCCATCAGGCGTTCGCGCACGAACGTGCCTTCGAAGCGGCCGGGCGCGCGATAGGTCGCGGCGGGCGTCTTGTTGGTGAGCCGGAAATGCGCGGTCGAGCGATAGGCGGGCACGCGGTAGGGGCCAGGCACCATCGAGCTCGTGAGATCAGGCACGCGTGCGCCATGCGTACGCACATAGGCGCCCTGGCTGTGGAAGAACTCGTTGTCCAAGGCGAGCACGCGTCCTTCAGCATCGACAGCCGCGCGCACGCGATGGCGCTGCTCGCGCGAGTGATTGGCGGCCATCAGATGTTCGCGCCGGTCCTCGATCCACTTCACCGGGCGATCGAATTTGAGCGCTGCGAGGGAAACGACCACGTCTTCGGGATAGAGCTCGCCGCGGATGCCAAAGCCGCCGCCGGTGTGTCCCTCCTTCAGATGAACGGATGTGGGCGCGCGTGCGAGAATGCGCGCGAGATTGTCGCGCGTGCGATGCGGGACCTTCGCCGCGCCGTAAAGCTCGAGCACGTCGCGCACGCGGTCGTAGCGCGCGAGCGCACCGCGCGTCTCCAGCGGCACGCCAGAATGGCGGCCAATGGAGAGATCGAGCTCGATCACATGGGCTGCAGCGGCGAACGCGGCGTCGAGATCGCCGTACGAATTGCGCAACGTGACCGGTTCGGTCGAGAGACCGGATGCGAACTCGCGCGGATCGTCCGCGGCGGCGAGGAGCGGGGGCAACTCGTCGATCTCGATGGCCACGAGCGCGGCCGCATCTTCGGCGAGATAAGCGCGTTCGGCGAAGACGGCGGCCACCGGCTCGCCGACATAGCGCACGCGGTCGCGTGCGAGCACCGGCTGGCGGTAGGGCTTGAGCGCTTCGGCCGCGGGATCGCGGAAATCGATCGGCGGCAGATCGCGAATGTCCTCACCCGTCCACACCGCGACGACGCCGGGCATCGCGAGAGCCGCCTCGGCATCGACCGAGGCGATATCCCCGTGCGCGTGCTCCGAGCGGACGATCCGCATGTGGAGCTGGCCGGGGAAATTGATGTCGTCGACGAAACGGCCGCGTCCGGTGAGGAGAGGCAAGTCCTCCAAACGGGGCAGCGAACGGCCAAGGACCTTGCCGCTGCGCTCGGAGTCGGGCTTAGCTCTGGCCATCATTCCCTGTTGCTCGCGCACGCGAGATGTGCGCGGAATTTGTGCGTTCGGCCAGACATTTGCGACTTGCGGTCGGTTCGACTATGTTCAAAAATTAGTATATTTCCTAATTTTGGTACAGTTGGAGGACGTTGTGGCGCGTGCAGGCGAAGCATTGAAGCTGGTTCGGGGCGGGTATGGCGGCCTGCGCGGCTGGATCGAGCAGGTCGACAAGATGGGCGAGCTGAAACGGGTCAGCGGCGCCCATTGGGACACCGAGACGGGCGCGGTCACGCACATGCTGACCGAGCACAGCCACGGCACGGCGCCTGCGCTTCTGTTCGACGACGTACCGGGATTTCCGAAAGGCTTTCGCACGCTCTATGGCCACTTCTCTTCGATCAGGCGCGTGGCGCTGACGCTCGGCTTGCCGCTCGAGCGCGAGCGCAAAGTCGACATCGTCAAGCAGTATTACGACCGCATCCAGACGATGAAGCACATCCCGCCGCGCTACGTGAAAGAGGGGCCAATCCTCGAGAACGTCATCACGGGCGATGCCATCGACGTGCTGAAGTTTCCCGTGCCGCGCCATCACGAGCTGGACAAGGCGCGCTATATCGGCACGGCGAATTGCGTGATCACGCAGGACCCCGATGCCGGGTGGTTCAATCTCGGCACCTATCGCAACCAGGTCTATGACGGCAAGACGATCGGCTGCCAGATCACCGAGGGCAAACACGGGCGCATCCATCGCGACAAATATTTCGAGCGCGGCCAATCGATGAAGGTTGTGGTGCTGGTGGGCCAGGACCCGCTGCTGTTCATGCTGGCGGCGAGCCCCTTGCCCGACGGCATCAGCGAGCTTGATTTCGCGGGCGGTTTGCGCGGCGAGCCAATCGAAGTGATCAAGGGGCCCTACACGGGATTCCCGATCCCGGCCGATGCCGAAATCGCGCTCGAATGCGAAGCGGTGCCGGGACAGGTGCGCGAAGAAGGGCCGTTCGGCGAGTGGATGGGCTATTACTCGGACGATACGGTGCCGCGGCCCTATCTCACCGTGAAGACGATCCTGCACCGCAACGATCCGATCCTCACCTGCGCGCCACAGCACAAGCCGGTCGACGAGACCGGCCTGCTCAAGGGGATCGCGGGCGCGGCGCAGATCTGGCGCTCGCTCGAGGCGTGCGGCATCCCTGACATCCTCGGCGTGTGGAACCACGAGGCAGGGCCCGCGACGCGGTTCACGGTGGTGCAGATCAAGCAACGCTACCCCGGCCACTCGCGCAACGTGCTGCACGTGGCGTGCTCGTGCCAGGGCGGCGCCTATGCCGGCAAATGGACGGTCGTGGTCGATGAGGACATCGATGCGGGCGATCTCGACCAGGTGCTATGGGCGATGTCCACGCGGTTCGATCCCCTGACCGACGTCGATACGGTGCAGAAAGCCTGGGCGTCCAAGCGCGATCCGCTGTATCTTCCGGGGAACTTCAACAACCGCATCCTGATCGACGCCTGCATCCCTTATGACAAGTATTTGAAGGGCACTTTCCCGCCTGTGGTCGATGTCAGCACTGGATTGCGGCAGAAAATGAAGGCGAAATTCCCTGAACTCTTTCAGTGAGGACGCCCATGCCCCGCGCCGCACCCAAATCGATCGGATGGACCATCGGAGCCGCGATGGTCGCGGGGTTGTATGGGGCTGCGCCCGCGCACGCGGGAGCCGCGCCGACGCCGGCTGAGTTCTACAAGGGCCGCGTCATCAATCTGATCATCGGCTACTCGCCCGGCGGCGGTTACGATCTCTACGGCCGCGTGCTCGCTCAGCATATGAGCAAGCACATTCCGGGCAATCCGAAGATCATTCCGCAGAACATGCCGGGTGCGGGCTCGCTCAAGGCCGCGCTCTACATCTTCACCGCCGCGCCGAAGGACGGCACCGCGTTCGGCACGTTTGCGCGTGCAACGGGGTATTCGCAGCTGTTCGGCCACGCCAATATCGACACGCGCAAATTCACCTGGCTCGGCAGCGTCACGCAGGACACGACGCTCTGCATCAGCTGGGGCCCGACGCCGATCAAGACCTGGAACGACGTGTTGAGCAGGGAATTCCTCGTCGGCGGCGAAGGCGCGGAAGCCGATCCCGACATCTTCGCCAAGCTCTACAAGAATGTGTTCGGCGCGAAGATGCGGCTGGTCACCGGTTTCGGCGGCACGAGCCAGATCGCGCTTGCCATGCAGCGCGGCGAAATCCAGGGCGCGTGTGGCATTTCATGGACAACGGTCAAAGCCCAGCATCCCGATTGGATCCGCGAGAAGAAGATCAACATGCTGATCCAGGCCGCGCGTGAAAAAGATCCGGAGCTGCCGGACGTGCCGATGGCGAGCGATTTCGCGAAGACGCCCGACCAGAAGGAGATGCTCGAGATCGCGCTCGTGGGCGAGATGATGGCGAGGCCGTTTGCGGCGCCGCCCGGGATTCCTGCGGACCGCAAGGCAGCGCTCATCGCGGCGTTCGATGCGACCATGAAGGATCCGGCGTTCCTTGCGGACGCGAAGCGTCTCGCATTGGACGTCCATCCGGTGACGGCCGCCGAGGTCGACGCGATGATCGCCGGGCTTTACGCGGAGCCGAAGGACGTCATCACGCGCGCCGCCAAGGCCATGACGAATTGAGCGCAGTTAAGGCGGAGGAGAACGATGGACGGATCGGCTCGCGCTTCAGGCGGCTCGAAGATCCACCGCTCCTGACCGGCAAAGGCCGCTACGTCGACGATATCCGCCTTCCCGATCTGCTGCACGTCGCGTTCCTGCGCAGCCCGCACGCGCACGCGCTGATCAAGAGCATCGATGCCGCGGCGGCGCGTGCGCTCGACGGCGTGCACGCCGTGCTGACGCTGGATGACCTCGCGCCGGTGCTGGCGAAGCGGCGCATGGTGCGCGAGCCTGCGCAAGGGGGAAAGCCGCGGGATACCCTGTGGCCTTATGCGTTGAGCGCGGGCGAGGTTGCGTTCGTCGGTGAGCCGGTCGCGCTGGTCGTGGCGCGGAACCGCTATGTCGCGGAGGACGCGGTCGCGCTGATCGATGTCGATTACGAGATCCTTCCCGCGGTGGTCGATCCCCGCGATGCCGCGCTTGCGGGGGCGCGCGCGGTGCGGCGAGATCTGTCGTCGAACATCATCGCCACGCATCGGGTGATGTATGGCGATGCGGAGGCGGCATTCCGCACGGCCAAGCACATCTATCGCGAGGAGCTGTTCCAGCATCGCGGATCGGGGCATCCGATCGAGGCGCGGGGGCTCGTCGCACAGTATGAACCCGCGAGCGGCGGCGTGACGGTCTGGGCATCGACGCAGAAGGCGCACGATCTCTACCAGAACCTGTGCTCGAATCTGCGGATCGACGAGAACCGGTTGCGCGTGGCGACGCCCGATGTCGGCGGCGGCTTCGGGCCCAAGCTCTGCGTCTATCCCGAGGACGTCGCGGTCACGGCGGCGGCGATCCGTTTGAAGCGCTCGCTGAAATGGATCGAGGACCGGCGCGAGCATTTCACCGCCACGATCCAGGAGCGCGATCAGTATTGGTCCGTCGAGATCGCGGTCGATGAGAACGCGCGCATTCTCGGCATACGCGGCAAGCTGTTCCACGATCAGGGCGCCTACGCGCTGCAGGACGTGAACCTGCCGTACAACTCCGCGTCCGCTGTGCCGGGTCCCTATCATGTGCCGGCGCTCGCGATGGAGGCGGTGGTCGCGCACACGAACAAGACGCCGGTTTCCTCGGTTCGCGGCGCAGGCTATCCGCAGGCGACGTTCGCGATCGAACGGCTGATGGATCGGGTCGCGCGCGAGATGAAGCTCGATCGCGCTGAAGTGCGGCGCCGCAATCTGATCCCGCTCGAGAAGATGCCCTATGAGAGCCCGCTCAAGAGCCGCGCGGGCGCAGCAATCCTCTACGACAGCGGCGATTATCCCGCGACGCAGGCCGAGCTGCTGGCGAAGGCCGGATGGGACTCGTTTGCGCGGCGTCAGGCCGAAGCGCGCGCGCAGGGGCGCTATATCGGCCTGGGCATGGGCAACGGGTTGAAGGGCACCGGCCGTGGCCCGTTCGAGATGGGGGTCGTGCGGATCAGCGGAACGGGACAAGTCTCGGTGCTGACAGGCGCCGCCGCGATCGGGCAGGGGCTCGCCACCGCGCTCGCGCAGATCTGTGCGTCCGAGCTCGGGATCCATCCGCGCCACATCACGGTCGTTGCCGGCGATACGGCGGTTGTTCCCGTAGGACTGGGCGCGTTTGCCAGCAGACAGACGGTGATGGCGGGTTCCTCGGTGCTGCTCGCCGCGCGCAGCGTTGCTGCCAAAGCGAAGACGCTCGCCGGCATGCTGATGCAGCTCGCCCCCGACGACCTCGAACTGAAGGACGGCGATGTGCGGGCCAAGGGCGCACCGGAGCGCTCGATCACGCTTGCGGAACTCGCGCGCATTTTGCGCGGCGGGCCGGGCTACGGTTTCCCGCCCGGGCTCGAACCGGGATTGGAAGCGAGCGCGGCGTTCCGCACCGACCTGCTCGCCTATGCCAACGCGTGCCACGCGGCGGAAGTCGAGGTCGATATCGACACCGGCGGCGTCACGCTCTTACGCTACACCGCGCTGCACGATTCCGGCGTGCGCATCAACCCGATGATGGTCGAAGGCCAGACGCGCGGCGCGATCACGCACGGCATCGGCAACACCCTGTTCGAATGGATGGGCTACGACGAAACCGGCCAACCGACGACGACGACGTTCGCCGATTATCTCCTGCCGACCGCAACCGAGGTGCCGAGGATTTCGACGTCGTACCGGGAATCGCCCTCGCCGCTCAATCCGCTCGGCGTGAAGGGGGCGGGCGAGTCGGGCGTGATCGCGGCCGCTCCCGCCATCGTCTCGGCGATCGAGAACGCGTTGGAGCCTTTCGGCGTGCGTGTGTCGCAGATACCGCTGCCGCCGCCGAAATTGCTGGCGCTGATCGCGCAGGCGCGACGCTGAGTTATTGGAACGAGGTGTGTTCGTGCTCGATGCGAACGGCCAACCGCTCGTAACTGTCGGCAAGTCTCAACAGCGCGATACGGCTTTCATGATGAGTCATGACCTCAGCGGTCGTGCGAATCTGCTCCGCCCGCGTGCGGTAACGGCTGGCCTGCTGCTTTTTGGACTCGTCTACGTTCATCGTGAGCTCCCGCAGTTCCGGGAGCTCGCCCGCGCCCCATTCAGGCGAGCACTGCACCATTAGTGTACGGAGCTTATTCCAATACGAGCCTGTTGCAAGTGCTCACGGCGCAGGCGATGTGATGGAACTCTTAGCGCCAGCCGTGCCAAAGGCTAACATGGCAACCAAATGGAACCTGGGAGGTAAGCGTGCCGGAGCCGTACAAGACCATCCTGATCGAGCGCGAGCCGGAGGGCGTCACATTCGTGATCCTCAATCGGCCCGAGAAGCGCAACGCGATGAGCCCGCAATTGCATCGCGAGATGTGCGAAGCGCTGGACACGCTGGAAACCGAGGACGCGACGAAGATCGTCGTGATCACTGGTGCCGGCGAGTCGTTCTCGGCGGGCCAGGACATCAAGCTCTATTTCCGCAGCACGGAGGACGATCCCAAGGCACGCGCCGCGGCCCGGCACGATTCCCATCATTGGCGCTGGGAGAAGCTCTCGAAGTTTCCGAAGCCGACGATCGCGATGGTGAACGGTTATTGCTTCGGCGGCGCTTTCACGCCGCTTTGCGCTTGTGACTTTGCCATCGCGGCGGATGAGGCGGTATTCGGTCTCTCGGAGGTGAACTGGGGAATCCTGCCAGGCGGCATCGTCGGCTGGAACGTCGCCCAGGTGATGAGTTATCGCGACGCGCTCTACTACGCGTGCACCGGCGAGACCTTCAACGGCCAGCAGGCGTCCGCGATGCGGCTGGTCAATTTCTCGGTGCCGCGCGCAGAGCTGAAAGCGGCGACGCGGAAGTTCGCGCACTTGTTGTTGAGCAAGAGCCCCGCCGCGATTCGGTACACGAAGGAATGCATCCGTGCCGTACGCAAAATGGACGTCGCGCAGGCGGCCGATTATCTGAATGCGAAGAGCGATGCGCTGCGCTTCCGCGATCCCGAGAAGGGACGGGCAGAAGCGACGAAGCAGTTCCTCGACGACAAGACCTTCAAGCCCGGCCTTCAGGCGTACAAGCGCAAGAAAACCGGCTGAGCGTCAGCGGAACACCTGATTGTAGATATCGTCCCAGCGCTTGAGATTCTGCTCGATGGTCATCGGCGCAAACACGTTCGCCTTGAAGCCGCCAGTTGCCGGGAGAAGCTTGGGATCGCGCGGCGGTATCGCTGGATGGGCGGGAATGTAGCCAGCCTTCTGGAATACGGTCTGGCCCTCGCGAGAAAGCGCATATTCGACGAACAGCAATCCCGCGTTCGGGTGTGGCCCAAGCGTCGTCAGGCCGATCTGCTCGGATGTCATCAGCGCAGGTTCGAGCGGAATCCAGGCGACCGGCGCGCCTTCATGCCGGCTGATCTCAATGTTGTGGTTGGTCATCGCGATCGCCATCAGATATTCGCCGGCGATCACCTGATCGAGCAGTGCGCGGTCGCTGATGGTGACGGTGATGATCCGCTGCTTCGCGAGCTTGCGCAAATATTCCATGCCGGCCTGCTCGCCCCGCGACTGCAGGATGTTGGCGATGAAACCGGTCGAGCCGGTCATGTTTTGGCGGCGCCACACCATCTTGCCCGCCCATTTGGGATCGAGCAGGTCGTCATAGGTCTTGGGCCGGTCGGCTTCCTTGACGAGATTGGTGTTGATCGCAGGGCCGAACACATGCAGCCGCATCGAAGCCCAGTAGCCGTTTGGGTCTTTGTATTGCGGCGGCAATTCGGCGGCGCTCACCGATTGGAACGGCCGCAGCGCCTTGGCGTTGATCAGGCCTTGGATGCCGAGCGTGGTGGTGATCACGTCGGCCGAGACGCGGCGGGCGCGATGCTCATTCAGGGTCTTCAGCACGACTTGGTTGCTGTCCAGGCGCTGATAGTCGACCGGGATGCCGTACTTTGCGCTGAACGCGGCCGTGAGCGGTCGCACGATCTGATCGACGATCAGCGGCGTGTAGAGCGCGACGCGGCCCTCCTTCTTCGCGGCGGCGATCAGCTCAGGGCTGATCTCGGCCGCGCGTGTTGCTTCACCCGCAGAGAGCGCCGACAGGACAACCGACAGGAACAGCGCGACGGACGCACGAAAGGCCTGCATGAGCGGCACCCGTTCTATCTGAAGCGAGGCTCCTATGGGGCTCGTCTGCTGTCAAGGAACGGGCGGTGACCGGCCACTGGGCGAACTGGTAAGCTCCGAGCAGCCCTGGGCGTGCGAATGTCACCTGATCGATCCCGACGGCAATCGCCTGTGCGTCGGAACGCCTAAGGACTGAGGGGAGCGACATGCGCATTCTGATGCTGAACCAGGCGCCGATGACCGCCAAGCGGCGGCCGTCTTACGACGTCGAGGAGATCGAGAAGCTGGTGAATTCCTACGCGTCGCCGGGTACGAAGATCGAGATCGGCTTCCCGGACGACTTCGCCGGCTCGGACGTTTTTCCTTCGCTGGGCGCCGAAAGCAAGCTCAACGGCCTCCATCACATGGTCGAAACCCCCGCGATCGTGCGCAAGATCCTCTGGGCGCAAGAGAACGGCTACGACGCGGTCGTCTCGAGCAACACGTTCGATCCGGGTGTGGATGGCGGAAGGCTTGCGGTTTCGATTCCAGTGATCGGGCCCTTACGGACATCAATGCACGCGGCGCTCACCCTTGCGGACCGGGTGGGCATCACCGTGCCGCTCGCGACGCACGTGCCCTATACGAAGCGAATCTTGCGCGCCTACGGACTCGAGAGCTTCGTCAGCGGCATGAAGCCGATCGGCATCTATGGCAAGGATCTGAAGCAGCGGAAGGCGGAGATTTTCGACGTCACCGTGAAAACCATCCGTTCACTGATCGATGAAGGGGCGGAGATCATTCTGCCGCTCGGCGGCGCGATCATTCCCTACGTCGTGGACCCGAGCGATCTCGCGCAAGCGACCGGTGTGCAAGTCATCAACACCAAAATAGTCTCCATTCGCTTCGCTGAGATGTGCGTCGCGTCCAAGCTGACGCACAGCGCGATCACCTATCCGCGCGGCACGTTGACATCGGGGCAGTTCGGCAAGCTCTCGTAAACCTTGTTTTTACGAGCCACAAACGGTCGGAATTTTGTCCCGGGTTAGACATGTTTTGTCTCTAAGAAGTAACACCAGAGAACCTCGTGCTCGTGCTCGAATGCCCTTGGCCGATGAACGGGAGGGCGGCAGGCCAATTGCAGGAACAAGCGTAACGCGGTCTCGTTGTGTCAGTTTGAGACGCGAAATGAGTGGTGGTTGCCATGCAAAACGTTTTGAGCAGTAAAGTCGAAATCCTTCGCGCCCGCGCGGAACGCTTCAGACGCTTGGCGCAAGACATCCTCGATCCGAGAACGTCGAAAGAAGCCGCGAGCCTGGCCCAGGAGCTCGACGCCGAAATCGCCAAGCTGCAGACGCCCTCCGCGCATTAAGTCTCGCGCGAACGACGCTCACGCGTCGACCATTATGGTAAAGCCGCCGTAAACCATCCGCTTCATGTCGAATGGCGGTTTCTTCGGGTCCATCATTTTTGCGATACGCGGGTCGTGAATCACCTTGGCATTGACGCGATCGCGATCGGCGCGTGACTTGAACACGATCCATGAGAAGACCGCCGTCTCGCCGCGTTTGAGTTTGAGCATGCGCGGAAAGGGCATGCCCCATTTGCTGTCGAGATCATCGCCCGCGCACTCGCGATATTCCAACGCGCCATGCTCCTTCCAGATGGCACCGGCCTTCTTCGCGATCCTCTGATAGAGGCGAAGGTTCTTCTTGGGAACCGCCAACACATAGCCGTCGACGTAGCGCATGATGTCCTCTCAGCCGAAGCGACCATCCTAGAAAGCGCTTCCAAGTTGAATCAAGTTCCACAAACACGAGCGCGGCAGTCACTTTATTGTTTGCTTAGGCAAATCATGGCATAGATCGATTCGGGAGATACGAGAGAAGGGGACGGTTGGTAATGTCCTACAAACCGGGCAAAGCGACGATTGCTGCAGTGACATTTGCATTTTCAATGACGCTGCTTCCTGTCGGTCCAGCCCATGCCGGGCTGATCTCGACCGATCGGCTCATCCAAAGGGAAAACGCGAGCGCAGACCGTGAACGCGTCTCGGCCTTCGTTGCGCGCGACGATGTGCGAAAAGAGTTTCAGAAGCACGGCGTGAATCCGGATGAGGCCGCGGCCCGCGTTGCGGCGCTTTCGGATGCCGAGATCGGCCAGATCGCGGATCGTTTGGACAGTCTGCCGGCGGGCCAGGATGCAGCGACGGCGATCATCGGCGCGGCGGTGACGATCTTTATCATTCTGCTGATCACCGACATTCTCTGCTTGACCAACGTGTTCAATTTCACACGCTGCGCTCGCAGGTGAGGTTGAGGCATCGCCTCTCAGTTGTTCTGCTGAGCGGCTTTGTTCTCTTCGGACCGCTCGGCTGCGCGGGAGCGCAGACCGAGCGGATCATTGCCATGCGCGGAGCGCTTCCCGCGATGGCAGAGATCGAACGCGTCCCGTTCTTTCCGCAGGAGCAGTACTATTGCGGGCCCTCTTCGCTCGCGATGGCGCTTGCTTGGAGCGGGCTTCCCGTCATGCCCGACGACCTCGTGGCCGCGGTTTACACACCCGGCCGCGAAGGGACGCTTGCACCGGACATCGTCGCAGCTGCCCGGCGCAACGGCCGGCTCGCAGTCGAAATCCATGCGCTCGACGATGTGTTGAAGGAACTCGCAGCCGGTCATCCGGTGATCGTGTTCCAGAACCTGCGGCTCTCACTTTTTCCGCAATGGCACTTTGCGGTCGCCATCGGCTACGACCTGAACGAGCGTCAACTCATTCTGCGCTCAGGAACGACTCGCAGGCGAGTGATCCCGCTCGACGCATTCGAGAACACGTGGCGCCGCGCCGACTATTGGGCACTTGTCGTGCTGCCGCCCGATGGAGCGCCCGCCACGGCCGATCCGGAACCCTGGCTCGCGGCGGCGGCTGGCCTCGAACGGGTGAACCGGCCACTGGAAGCGCAGCTCGCTTATGACGCGTTCCTCGTGCGCTGGCCTGAAAATCGATCGGCGCAGATGGGGCGGGCGAACGCGCTGTTCGCTCTCAACCGGTTCGATCGGGCCGAGCAGGCGTACAAGGAAATCGTCGCCGGTGACCCGCTCATGGCGGAGGCGTGGAACAACCTCGCCTATGCGCTCTATCGGCAGGGCAGGCGTGACGAGGCGGTGCAAGCGGCGATGCGCGCGGTCGCGATCGGCGGCGCGCAAAGCGCGGATTATGCGGATACGCTGAAAGAAGTTTCTGCGCCGGTGCAGTGATCTCCAGCCGAAGGGCTTCCATGAGACTAGGCAACACCATTCGATGGGTATTGGCGCTGTTGGGCGCTGTCGTGGCCCTATGCGCGGGATTCACCGTCCCCATCGTTGTCGGCGGCCTGGCCTTGGGTATGA
>Ga0111538_10006488_pt1 | contig 15831 bp, 8 predicted proteins | sample SoiMethybrSBSTD1_FD_79669 | JGI IMG/M metagenome (GOLD analysis project Ga0111538, IMG submission 79669) | Bulk soil microbial communities from a Populus tree surrounding site in Tennessee, USA - Soil MetaG P. TD hybrid SBSTD1 (version 2)... | ecosystem: Environmental > Terrestrial > Soil > Tree...
GAGTCCGGCGAACGGTCATGACGAGCTCCTCTCCCGGCCGTGCCTGGTGCACAGCCCTACGCCCGTTGTCCGCTCTCCCGGGCAGGAAAAGAGATCATCCTGACGCGACAACACTGATGTCGGGGTGGACGCAGTCCTTTCCGCGGACGTGGGTGACGCCCCGATGCGCCACGCCGCAGTATACGGCCGACGCATGATCCTTTTCTGGCCAGGATCAGAACTGCGAGATGAATGGCTAGCTCGTCCTACACAGCACGTGGCTGGCGACGCGAATTCGCGGCCGGCTCTCAAGCTTCCGCCAAGACTTCTGACGTGAGTTCGTGGCCTGAAGCTTGCTCCGTTGTCTCGCCCCAATGTCATCTCGACGCCAGTCGATTCGTCGACTGTTCTGTTTCATCGTCGGTGCCCTCGTCTGCACCCTTCTCGTCGCGGCCTGCGGCTCGACGTCGTCGGAATCTGTCACCGGACCCGCGGCCGCCAAGTGTGCCGTGACACTGTCGACCTCGCAGGATGCCGTGGGCGCCAGTGGCGGCACCGGCACCGTCACCGTCACGACCAATCCGGAGTGCGCGTGGACAGCATCTGCCGATGTGGCGTGGATTTCGGAGGTGGCGCCTGCCAGCGGGCAGGGGAGTGCGAGCCTGCAGTTCCGCGCGGGGGCGAACCCCAACGCAACCGCGCGTGAGGGCGGCATCACTGTCAACAATCAGCGTGCAATCGTTCGTCAGGCGGCGGCGTCGTGCCAGATTCGTTTAGCGATCACGAATGCCCAGTTCGACGCCCCCGGAGGCGCGGCGACGATAACGGTGGACGCGCCGGCCGGCTGCCCCTGGACCGCATCGAGCAGCGTCGGCTGGATCGTCCTGACGCCGCCTCTGTCGGGTTCCGGCGACGGCATGCTGAGTGTGACCATCGCACCGAACACCGGCGCCGCACGGAGCGCGACGATCGTCGTCGGCGACGGCGACCTCGCGATCACCCAGGCCGCCGCGACGGGGGCGCCACCGGCGCCGAGCTGCGGCGTTTCACTTCAACCGACGTCGGTGTCCATTCCGGGCGCCGGCGGTGGGAGCAGCGTCGCCATCGCCACAAACCCTGGCTGTGCATGGACGGCAGCGAGCCAGGCACCCTGGATCACGATCACACCGCCTGCCACCGGCAGCGGTAGCGGATCGAAGGCGTTTACAGTCGCCGCCAACACGTCGACGAGCGCACGCAGCGGCACTCTCACCATTGGCGGAGCGACGCTCACGGTGAATCAGGCACCGGCACCCTGCGCGCCGCCATCAATCACTCCGACGTCGCAATCGATTGGCGGCGCGGGCGGAGCAGGAACGCCTGTCGCAGTCACCGCTGGAACGGGATGCGCGTGGACGTCCACCAGCAACGCGGCCTGGCTGACGATTACGTCGGGGACCAGCGGAACCGGGAACGGCACCGTCCGGTTCAACGTCGCGACGAACACGTCGACGCCGCGGACGGGCACGCTGACCATCGCTGGTCAGACGTTCACGGTGAATCAGGCCGCATGCACCTACGACATTGACCGAGCTTCGCAAACCGTTGGCGGCGATGGGGCCACCGGCTCCCCAGTGACCGTCACGACGCAAACCGGATGTCCGTGGACGTCGATTGCCAACGTCAGCTGGCTGCACATCACGTCCGGTGCCAGTGGAGCGGGTATTGGTAACGTCACCTTCAGCGTCGATGCGTTCGCGGATTCGTTCCGCAGCGGCACCCTGACGATTGCCGGCCGGACCTTCACAGTCAATCAGGAACGCTGCACAGCGACGCTGACGCCGCCCAATCAATCGGTGTCGCCGTTGGGCGGACAGTTTTCTGTGTCGCTGGCCACGCAGACCGGGTGCAACTGGACGGCGACGAGCGATACGGCGTGGTTGACGATTACCAACGGCACCAGTGGAACCGGCGAGAAGACCGTGAACTATCTGGTGTTGCCCAACGCCGGCGGGGAGCGGACAGGACGGCTGACCTTTGTGCTCAGCGGTGAAGAGGAGAGGCTCACCGTCACGCAGGGGAAGAACTGACGACCGCTTTATCAGCCCGCCGAGACGTACAATCGCGGCCTGCTGACCTTGCATCCATCCTTCGCGCGGGAAAAGAGGCCTGACGGACCGCGGCCGCCTGGTGAGGTACCGTTCGACGCACACGTGGAACTCCTCCAGTTCTTCCTGGCTCATCGCGACGAAACCGTCGAGAGAATTCAAGGCCTGCTGAACGCCCAACGAAAGCCGGCTGAACACCTGCAGGACCGCCCTCGTCTGTCGCGTTATTTCGAGGACTGTTTTTTCATCGGCGCCAACGAGAGCCAACCGCGCTTACGAGGCCAATTGGAGGAAGCGCATCGGGCTGACGGATTCAGGCCGCGTGAGATCCCCGGTCTGCATAACGGTCTGGTCGATCCCGCGGAGATGATGGTCCGCGCCTTTCACCTGTGGCAGCAGACGCGCTGGCCTGGCCGCAACGGCCGAATCCATTACGCGCACACACTGTTCAACTTGTATGTGATCCGTTGCCTCGAGCTGTTGGCCATGCGCGTGTGGGATGAGGAACCGAGCGGCGCCGGCGATCGGTTGTCGCAGATTCAACAATTGCTCGACGCGCTCTGGAAGACCGGTCCGACGGATCAGCCTGTGCTGGTGCGAGACGCGCGATGGCTGATTCCGCTGGCGCAAAGTCCCGCCACCGATGACCTGGGTGCCTATTTCGCAGTCGCGGAAACGGTCGCTGCGAGCTTTGCGGAGGAAGACCGGGTCGAGATCCACAAGGCGGGCGTTCGCATGGCTGCTGGACACCTGCGTTCACAGATTCGCTACCACTCGATGAACAAGGCGGTGGCTTTCGATGAGAAGGGCCTGATCCTCACGACGCGCACGACGAATGCACTTGATTTTGCCCTGCTCATTCAGGAGCTCGTACCGCTGATGCAGGCGTACGAACGGGCGTTGCGCAGTGACGATCGTCGGCGACGGCTCGAATTGGCAGAGGTGATTTGTCAGGGCCTTTCTCCGGATCCAGAGCTGTTTCTGAATCGAGTCGGGTTACTCGGTCCGTACAGCATGATCGAGCATCTCTTCATCGCGACCGCGAGCGATGGTCAGGCTGTGTATACACCCATGGGCGCTCGACACATTGGGCTGGTGAAGGAATACGAAGCGCTGATCGGTCGCGTGTCGAAGCCGTTGTCTGAGGATTGTCTGAACTTCCGTCCGGTCGCGGGCGCCTATTCTCCGTATGCCGTCATGTACGGGTTCTCGACCGATCTCTTGGAACACATGGCGCTCAAGGCTTTGCAGCCCGGTGCCGTGACGCACTTCGGGCTGGAAGATGTCTTCGTCGGAGGCGACGCCGACAAGCGTGCGTGGGTGAGCGGGTGGCGGAAACTGCCACACCTCACAACCCAGGTGCAGAAACAGTTCGATTACCCGCAACAGTTTGCCGAAGACATCTTCGATCGAATCGTGCATGCACTGCGTCAACGCGTCTCTGACGACGAGACGAACGCTTCGATGCAGACGGGGCACCTGTTCGTCCTGTCCGAGGATCTGGACGTCGATTCGAAGGCGTCGCTGATTCCAGATCTTCCCATCCGCTATATCAAGTCGTCAGACGAACAGCTCGTTGCCGCGCACAAGGCTGAGCGCGCCGACGAGACGCATCTCTTGAGCGATCGCCGCGAAGGACGATGCGTGCTCAGTTACAAGACACCGCGCGGTTCGGTTGCGATCACAAAAGCAATCCTCACTGAAGTCCTGGGAGAGGGACGCGACGCGAAGATCGTCGGACTTCCCCGTGCCGCCGCCGACGTATTGAAGTTGATGTGTCGAGAGCTGGTGGTCGCTATGGGCCTCCGCCCGACGCCTTAGCTTGCACTGGCAGCGCCCTGTGCATCAGGATCGGTTTTCATGACGCTGACACAGATGTTTCTTGCCGAACTCGAACGCGAAGCACCGCGCACCCGTCGCGCCCTCGAGCAGGTCCCGCTCGGCCGCGACGACTGGAAGCCGCATCCGAAATCGATGGCACTTGGACGTCTCGCCGGCCTCGTCGCCGGAATGCCGTCCTGGATCAACTTGATCATCGAACAGGACGAACTGAATCTCACGCCACCGGCCGGGCAGGAAAATTATCAACAGCCGACTACCGACCAGCTGGTTGCCACACACGATGCGCACGTGCAGAAAGCGCGCGACGTGCTGTCCCGGACAAACGACGAGTTTCTGCTGACGACGAACTGGCGGTTGCTCGCCGGCGGAAAGGTCGTGGCCAACGACCCCAGGCACGTGGTCCTGCGCGATACGCTCAATCACCTGGCTCATCATCGTGGCCAGTTGACCGTCTATCTGCGGCTGAACGATCGCACCGTGCCGTCGATTTACGGTCCTTCCGCCGACGATCAGCGGTTCGCGTAGTGAAGCATTTACGCAATCGGCTTCGTCAGTTCGCCGCTGGAGTCGGTGTCAGCGGTACGAACGAAGTCGGGCAGGTTGTCCGTCCACCAGGCTTCGGCGCGTTCGAACGTCCACGGTGAACCGAGCGGCACGTCGCCGAGCTGCCGCCACAGCTCGACGGCCGACGACGGCCGTTTGTCCGGCGACTTCTCGAGACAGGCGAGAACAATTTGCTCGAGACGCTCGGGAATAGGAGACCCCGCGATCTTCGACGGCGGGGGAGGCGGCGTGCGGGCGTGATGGATCATGACGGCCATCGGGTCGCCGCTGAACACCGTGTGTCCGGTCAACATCCAGTAGGCGACACAGCCGAGCGCGTAGATGTCGGATCGTTCGTCAGCGGACTGTCCAAGAACCCGCTCCGGCGGCATGTAGGCCGGTGTTCCCGTGATCACACCCTCAGTCGTCAGCTGCGCTGTGCCGCCGTGGAGTGACTTGACGAGCCCGAAGTCGAGCACCTTGACGATGTCGACGTCGAGGCCCAGGCGGCAGAGGAACAAATTGTGCGGCTTGATGTCGCGATGCAGGATTCCCGCGGCGTGCGCCTCGCCAAGCGAGCGACACGTCTGCCGCAGCACGGAGATTGCCCGTTCCGGCGGCAGCGGTCCGAAACGCTGCACCAGCGAGGCGACGTCCATCCCGGTGAGCAGCTCCATGACGAAGTAGAAGCTGCCCGTTTCACTCACGCCGAAGTCGTAGAGACGGACGGTGTTCGGTGACGTCAGCCGTGAAATCGTCCGCGCCTCCAGGCGGAAACGCCCGGTTGCCGCTTCACGTTTGCCTTCGCCGAGGAGCTCAGGTTTGATTAACTTGATTGCACAAGGGCGTGCGAGCAGCTGGTGGCGGGCGCGCCACACTTCGCCCATTCCCCCTTCGCCGAGTTTTTCGAGCAGACGGTAGTGGCCAAGCGGCAAACCCTCGCCGAGGAGAGCCGCATCGATCTCGAGTATGGGCTCGCGCGCGGAGGTGACCGCACGTTCGATCACGCTTTGCAGCTCGCGCACGTCTCCCGGCCAGCGGTACTTGCGAAGCCGCTTCGTCGACTGCTCTGAAATCGTCTCGACGACGGCGCCGATCCGGCGCGCATGCTGGCGGACGAAGAACAGCGCAATCTCCGCCACATCGTCCGGACGCTCGGCCAGCGACGGCACTCGCAGCTGCCGGCGTTGGAGGAGGGTCAGCAGCTTCGGGTGAAAGTCGCTCGCCGGGTCGAGTGGCGCCGACGTGTAGGCGATGAAGCGGACGTCCGGCATCGCGGGCCGCCCCTGGTCGCGTGCCGCCTGAACGCGCTCGAGCACCTCGGTCAGCTCGTCCTGCATATCGCCCGGCAAACGCTGTATTTCTTCGAGGTAGAGCGTTCCTTTCGTCGCCATCTCGAGCAGGCCTATTTGCGGGCCTGCCTGGCTGTCTGGCGCGGTGCCCCTGGTGGAGATGCCGAGGTCCTGGCCAGTGGCGACCAACGCGCAGTTGACGTGGATGAACGCGTGCTGACTGCGTGGCGAGGCGTGATGGATGGCGCGAGCAGTCGCCTCATGGCCCGCACCCGAGGGACCGGTCAGCAGCACCAGATCCTCGTCGGCGGCGTAGCGGTTCACCGATTCGCGCAGCGCGCGGACGGCGGGGCTGTCGCCGAGCAGCGGCCCTTCCACCCGGCGTCGCGCCTCCGTCAGGAGTTCTTGCGCCACGGCCAGCTCGCGCGCGAGCTCGGCATTCCTCGCCTCGAGTTGACGCCGCAGCCGCTGCAGCGTCAGGTGGGTGTTGACGCGCGCCACCACTTCATCGCTTTGAAACGGCTTGGAGACGAAATCGACGGCGCCCGCCTCGAGGCCGCGGACTTTGTCCTTCGTCTCATCGAGCGACGACAGGAAGATCACCGCAGCCTCGCGCGTGTCAGGGTCCTCCTTGAGACGGCGGCACGTCTCGTAACCGTCGATTCCGGGCATCACGATGTCGAGGAGGATCAGTTGCGGATGGACCTTGTGTGCCACCTCGATCGCGCTCTCTCCGTTCCGGGTGACGAACAGCCGGCAGCCCTTGCCGTCGAGGGTGTGGCGCAACACGTCGAGATTGGTGGCGTCATCGTCAACGAGCAGGATGCGATCGGCGTCTTCGGCGGGCGCGGCGGCGGTTGGTGTCATTGGGGCCTCTACAGCGCCTGTCAAGTTTCTTTGGGAGCCGTCGCTTCGAGCGCGCGGCGCAACTCGTCCAGGCTCATCGTCATGGTGGCGCCCGCTCGAATCAGCTCTGCGCGAACGTCCGTGACCGGACGACGGCGGGCGGGCATCGATGTTGTCGCGGACAGCAGCGGCTGGAGAGCAGAGAACAGGTGCGCTGGCAGAACCGTCTCGAGGTATTCGAGGGCGGTGCCCCGCACGTAGGGATCCTGAGTGGTGAAGGCGCGGGCGGCGATCTGCACCGGCTCCCGCTCCAGAACGAGAGCAAGCAGGTTGAAGACGTGCTCTCGCACCAGCTGCGGCTCGCCACCACTCTTCAGTTCCTGCTCCGCGAGTGCCAGGGCGTTGGGAAAAAGAATCTGAAGCTCGGGATGATCGTCGGTGAGCGCGACCAGCGCGCGCCCGCAGCGCAGCCGGATCTCGAAGTCGAATCCGTCGAGGGCGGCCAGGAGCCCATCGCGCGCGATCGGTGAGGGACACGAGCTGAGCGCCAGCGGCAGCCTGCGCCGGACGACGTCAGACGTGACCGGGTCGAGCAGGACCGAAACCATCTCGCCTGCGGCCCGAGCGCCGAATGCGCCGAGCGCGGCGACGACCATGCGCACGACATCATCTCTCGCCAGCAGTTGAATCAGCGCGCCGATGATGAGCGGATCCTTCGGTGGGTCGCGCAACGCGGCGCGAATCCGCAAGAGATCTCCCGAACGGAACTCGACAATCGCCGCCACAACCGGGTCTGTGATCGGACTTTTCGTCGGCGGCGTTCCCGCCGCGCCGAGCGCCCGCAGGACCGCTGTCTGGTCGAGGCCGGCCATGCCTCCGGCGACGGTGAAGTCGGACATCGAATACTCGACGGCCTGCGTAAGCTCCTCGCTCTGACGCTGCAGCCCTCCCTGCAGAGCGCTGACATAGTCCGTTCGGAGCCGGCGCGCGAAGAACAACTCGGCACAGGCCGCGATGATGGCGGCGAGATTCACTGCCACAAAGGGATGTGAAGGAGCGAGGCCGACCAGGAGCAGGATCAGCAGCGCACCCGTGGTCTTTCCAGCGCAATCACAGGCCACGTCGATCAGCGACTTGGCTGAACGCTTTGCCGCCTCCGCCACGGGCGTGTAGAGCAGTTCGTAGCCGGCGCGGAAAATCGAGCCGCGGACGACAACGTCGAGCCCACGGGGAAAGATGCTGCGCACCGGAGACGGCAGGAAAAATCCGAGCAGGGCGGCTGTGCCTACCAATGCCGGGTGGCTGGCGACAGAGCCGCCGAGCCCCAGGCGTCCGAGCACGACACCGCCGAGAGACACCTGCATCAGCACTGCGGCAAGGGCGGTTCCCGCGTAGAAGAGGCCGAAGAAGCGGACCAGGTGCGGACCTTTTCCGAAGTAGGCGACGGCCTCGGCCTTGAGCAGGTAGTCCGCCAGCGCGGCAACCATCGCGGCCAGGGCAATGACGAACGCCAGGTCGCGCAAGAGCGGCTGCCGTTGCAGCTGGAGCCATCCTGCCGTGCGCTCCGTCTCGTCGTTGCGGGACCGGTTTGCCGGTGTTCCCGTTCCGACGGCTCGCGCGCCGGCGACGCAGACTCCACCGACCAGGCCAAGCATGGGAAGAAGCGCACCTTGCGGAAGAAGGGCGGCAACGCGTTCTGCGCTCACACCGCCAATCAGGCCACCCAATGTCGCTGCGCCGGCAACACGCGCCATCAACGGCTTCGCCGAGTGCGGGTCGAAGCGCTCGTTCAGCAGCGACCAGAAAGACGAGATCGCGATCGCTCCGAACACCGACGAGTGCAGGTACAGAAGCACCGCCGCTGCCCGGGGCTGCGGGCCGAGGAGCAGCCACTCGACGACGAACAATGCGGCGTTCGCCGCAAAGAGTGCTGGAGCGACCCGCACCGGTCCGTAGCCGGTCAGCAGTCGTCCCGACAGCTGCGCGGCGGTTACCGCCAGGAGTGCCGCACCAGCCATGAAGTAGGGAAGGCTTTGCACCGGAAAGAGAGACAGGAAGAGCCCATCGCGGATGGCGTTCGCCCCCACCTGCTGTGCGATGAGTGCCGCTGCGGTTACGAGCGCCGCGGCGTGGAGCCGCGACGCGGTCATGAAACCTCACTCCTGATCTGACCGAGGAGTCGCGTCGCCAGCTGTCTCGCCTCGTCGTACTCGTAGCTGTCAACGTGATGGTGGAGCCGGGTGAGGTCGGCGACCGCGTCGGGCATCCCGACGCGATCGAGCGCCGCGAGTGCCGTCGTTGCCGCCGACAGGTCGAAGTCGCCGAGAGCTGTTTGCAGGCTTTCCAGAGCGCCCCTGGCTGCGGGCGGAATCGACGATTGTCGCGCGTCGACGACCGCCACGGGCGTCTCGCGCAAGCTGTCAATGGACCGGAATACCACTGCGGCCCTGCGCTCGAGCTCGTCGAGCAGCGGCACGAAGTCTGTGCCCCCTTCGCGAGCGGCGCGCTCCAGGGCCTTCGCCGCCGCGCGCAGGCCATCGGCGCCGAGATTGCCCGATGCCCCGGCAATCGCGTGGGCATGTGCCGCCACTGCGGCGCGGTCGCTCGATGCCACGGCCGTCCGCAGCGCGTCGAGCGTGGCCCCCTGACCGTCCGCGAACCTGACGAGCATGCGGCGGAACGTCCCGAAGTCGAGACCGAGCCGATCCAGCGATCCGGCGACGTCGATCCCCTCCAGTCCCGTGGGGCGCGCCTCGCTGTGGCTTCGTGAAGGCGAGCCAGGTGCGCCGAGCGAACTCGCCACGCCAGCGAACGCTGCGTCGCTTCCGCCTTCAGGCCGAAGACCGTGCGCGCCGGCGGCCTCCCGCGCCGGGCGAATCCAGCGCCGCAGCGTCTGCACCAGTGTCTTCCGGTCGATTGGTTTGGTGACGTGGTCATTCATCCCGGCGTCGATACAGGCGTCGAGGTCCGCCTTCATCGCGTTCGCCGTCATCGCAATGATCGGCAGTGTGTACTTTTCGGCGCGCAACGCGCGCGTCGCCGCCAGGCCATCCATCTCGGGCATCTGCATGTCCATGAGGACGGCCGCGTACCGGTCAGGTGCGGCGCGCACCATCTCCACCGCCTCGCGGCCGTTGTCGGCGATTTCGAGCGCAATGCCAAGCCGCGACAGGATTTCGGTGGCCACCATCTGGTTGGCCTCGTTGTCTTCGGCCAGCAGCACGAGCGCGTCGAATTCCTGCTCGAGCGGTGCGTCGATCGAACGTCGCGCGACGTGCTGACGTGCCCCCTCGGCCTCGACGATCGCATCAAACAGAGACGAGGCAGTGATCGGCTTGGGAAGAAACACATTCACCCCGAGCGCCGCGCAGCGAGCCTCCTCTTCCTTCCCGGCGTAGGCGCTGATGAGCACAATGGGAAGCGCGTTGGTCTCACCGCCGGCGCGGATGCGCGTGGCAGCATCGAGACCGTTCATGCCTGGCAGCATCCAGTCGAGGATGACGAGGCCGAACGGATCACGGGCTCCGCTCCGATTGCGTCGCTCCAGCAGCGCGAGGCCTTCCTCGGCAGTGCCGACGGAGACGGTCGGAATCGACCAGCTCCGTAGGAGTGTTTCCAGCAGGTCGCGGCTGGTTTCGGTGTCTTCGACGATGAGGACCGGCCGCGCGGCGACGTCGGCGGGGGCGATGCGCGCGGGCGCCTCGAGTTGAGGCTCGACGCCAAGGCGTGCGGTGAAGGAAAACGTCGTGCCCTTGCCCGGGGTGCTCTCGACGGTCAGGTCACCCCCCATGAGGCGCGCCAGCCGCCGGCTGATGACGAGACCAAGTCCCGTGCCTCCGTACTTCCGGGTCGTCGAGCTGTCGGCCTGCGTGAAGGACTGGAAGAGCCTGGCCTGTTGCTGCGGAGAAATGCCGATGCCCGTGTCCGCGACCGTCACGCGCAGCAGCACTTCGTCGTTCGCAGTGTCGTTGGCCGCGTCAGCCATCGGTTCGACTTTGACCAGCACCTCGCCGGCTTGCGTGAACTTGAACGCATTGCTGATGAGATTGGTCAATACCTGACGGAAGCGAAGGGCATCTCCGCGGAGCCGGTCAGGGACCGTCGGCAGCGGATGCGTGACGAGCTCGACGTGCTTCTGGATGACGACCGAGCGAAACGTCTCGGTGACTTCCTCGAGGACTTCCCGCAGGCTGAACGGCGCGTTTTCGAGCTCCAGCCGGTCGGCTTCGATCTTCGAGAAGTCGAGGATGTCGTTGAGGATGCCCAGCAGGTTCTTCGCCGACGAGTGAGCGACGCTGACGAACTGGTGAGGTTTCGGCGGCAGATCCGCCTCCAGCGCCAGGCCGGTCATGTTCAGAATCGCGTTCATCGGCGTGCGGATCTCATGGCTCATGTTGGCCAGGAACATCGACTTGGTCTGGGTCGCTTCCTCTGCCCTCGCTTTCGCCAGCTTGAGCGCGTTCTCCTGTTCTTTCCGCTCGGTGACGTCGCGGATCGAGACTGCGACCTGCGTCTGCTCCGATCCGCGAGCGGGCAGCGGACTCAGCCCGATCTCGAGAGGAAATTGCGAGCCGTCCTTGCGAATGCCACGAAGCTCCCGATCGGGACCCATTTCGCGGGCTGCCGGAGCCTGGTGAAAGGTGGCCCGTAACGCGGCATGGTGCGGCCGCACTTCCGGCGGCACCAGCATCTCCACCGGGTGGCCGATCAGTTCTTCACGCCGGTATCCGAACAGCTGTTCGCACCGTGCGTTTGCCAGCTCGATCGCTCCGGTGGCGTCGACGACCATCAACCCGTCCGGAGCGAGCTCGAGCACACTGCGGAAGAATCGCTCGGTTTCCTCCAGCTGGCGCGCCTGATCCTGCGTCTGGCCGAGCAGCTCCTGCGTGCGCAGGTTGCGCTGCAGGACTTCGAGGTTCATCGCCACCAGCGGCATCGACTCGGCGAGCAGGGCGTTCTCGCGCGCAGCGAACGGGTGAAACGTCGCGGTTTCGACGACACCCAGCAATCCGTTCGCACACACCAGCGGCGATGCGAGGACATGCCCCGGTGTCGCGGCCCCGAGGCCTGACTCGATCCGCAGGTAGTCCTGCGGGGGAGCAGTCAGCGTGACCGGCCGACGGTCCTGAGCGCACTGGCCGATGAGTCCCTCACCCAGGGCGAAGGTCATCGCCGCTTCCGCACGCGAAGACAGCCCGTACCCGGCAACTCGTCGCAGGCTGCCTGCGTCTTCCTCAAACACGTAGAAGCCCGCCACACCGCCACCGAGCAGAGGCATCAGTCCTGAAAGAAGCCGCTGACCGAATTCCGCCAGTGACCCAGCCACCTGCAGGTCCCCGATGAGCGTGGAGGCACTCGACTTCACCCAGCGCTGCTCGTCGATGGCGGCTGATCCCTTTTTGAGCACTTCGATGGAGCGGGCGAGGCTGCCGGTTTCATCCGTCGCCTCGATGAAAGGAACGGGCACGCTGTAATCACCGGCTGCCAAGTTCTTGACCGACCGCTCCAGCGCCTGGATCGGCGTCACGATGCGACGAAGGGTCACGAAGCCGAAGAGGGCTGTCAGCAGCAGCGCCGCCACGTTCGCGCCAAGCATCTGCGTCCGTGTCTGCTCGATCGCTGCTTGGGCATCTCGAGCCGCGTTGGTCCCGAGTTTCTCGTTGTACTGGATCCACTCGTTCAACACCTGGTTGAGCCGGTCGCCGATCGGCGCGACGCTGCCCATGAATCGGGCTGTGGCTTCCGCCTTGCGTCCCTCGTCCGCGAGAATGAGGAACTGCTTCGCTTCACTGATGTCCTGGCGGTATAACTCCCGGAACGTGCTCAGGAACTGGCGGTTCCGTTCGTCGCTGATGTAGGAATCGCCGTATCGCTGCACGGCCTGCGTCAATACCCGGTCGTTCTCGTCGACACGCGCGCGGGCGGCCGCCTGTGCATTCTGATTCGCCGCCAGCAGCACGTCGCGGATGCTCACCCGGATCTCGGCAAAGCTTCCGGCGATGCTGCCGAGCGCGGCCACGCTGGCGAGTTGCGACTCGGCGACAAATCGACCACGCTCTTCGATCTTTGACAGTTGCATCCGCGCGAACAGCCCGAACCCCACCAGCGCAATCAGAGGGATCGCCAGCAGGACGATCAGCCGTTTGCCGATCGTCATCGGTGTTTCTCCGCGTCAGGCATCGCAGGCGGGACCCTCGCTGCGAAGGACGTGCCGCGGCCGCGTCGCAAAATTCGCGGGGATTACGGCCAAAGATCGCAAGCCATCGCACTCGACCGCGATCTGCCAGCCTGCGCTCACTTCCGATGGCGAGATTCGGCTGGGGAGCCACGACACGTCGAGGGGAGCGGGGGCTGGGCCACGCCCACTGGCTCAGCGGTTGCCATACAAACGTCTCAACGCGCCAGGCCACGACCGCCACCGCGCCTGCGTCCAAACAAGTATGAAAAGGCGTCTGGGTTGGATTCTTATTGCTGTGCTCGGCGTCACCGGCTCATGCTGTTCGTCATCGCCAAAGACCTGACGCGCATGCAAGTGGAAGCGACCGTGGATGAGGCCGGCATCGGTCGCATCCGCAATGGCGGGCCGGTGACCTTCCGTGTGGATGCATATCCGGACGAGGTGTTCACGGGCACAGTGCGGCAGATCCGGCTGCAGCCCGTCGTCACGCAGAACGTCGTCAGCTACGTGACCGTGATCGATGTGCCCAACCCGCCAGTTCGGTACGTTCATCTCACGGCGATGCCTACGGCCCGCGGCAAGCTGGCAATGGCGCGCGCCGTTGACGTGAGCGACGTTCGCGCTTGCCGCCCGGTTTGGTTAGCGGTAAGTTCTCCGGCAACGGCGCATGAACATTCGTTGCACCTTCATCCGCCTGTGCATTGCGGGTGTACTGGCGGCTGGTTGCGGCGGTAGTCCGACAACTCCGCAACCCTCAGGTGAGGTTACGGAGGGGCGAACGAACCTTCCTCCGCTCACGCCGTTGGAGAATGCAGTCCGACAGGCGTTCGAACAGGCATTCAACGAGCAGGTGCCGCGTCCGGCAATCGTTGAGAGCAACTCCGATGTTGTCTTTTGCAGCGCCTACGTGACGTCGAACGCCTGGCTGGGATCCCCTGGAAGGTCGTCGACGCTCCTGTCGTTAAAGCTGTCGAGTGATGGCATGTCGGTGACGCGGAGCACGCGCGCGACCTTTCTCACGCCTGCAGGTACGTTCCGAGCCCTGACCGTTCTCGTCGGTTATCCGGAGACCGTCGGCGCCGACGCCATCAGTCTGCTCGAAGGTGCGCAGAGGGCGATCAACGACGACTACGCCTCGTTCTCAGCCGCCAGAGGGTACGGAGCACCACTGGTGACGTTCAACAATACGAACGTTCGCATTCCGTCTTCGCAAGTCAGTGATGCGCGCACGTTGAGCGGTGTCGTGACCGCGCTCTCGCAGCAGGGGATTGCGGTCGGCGGCTACGATTTCCTCGTCTCCATCAACATCGATCCGGCGCGTTCCGAAGGTGGGTTTGCGACACCGGGCTCCACTCCAGCGTTCATTTACATGGGCAATTTCAGCCAATGGAAGACGACATTGTCGGCGTCGAACATGACTTCCATTGCGGGTGCTGTGTATCACCACGAGGTGATCCATCACTGGGGCTGGCCCGGCACTCACGACTGGGCCTGTGCCAACAACGTCAGCTACGGGTTCAACTTCCGGGTGCCACCAGTTCTGCTGGGATGGGAGGACGTTGACGGAGATCGAGTGCCGGAAGTCATCGACTCCACGCCATATGGCCGATCGGGTCGCTAGTTGAAGTTCGAAAAGCCGTCATCGTGGCTGACCGTGACGGGTCGTGGGTGACGCGGAATGCGATGCGCGGTGTCGCGAGTTAATTTGGCACCGAAGCTGCTCTGCGGCGGGCACGATGAAGATCGCGCTGCTCGGAGCGGCCGGCGGTGAGGTCACCGGATCCGCCTACCTGATACAAACCGGTGACGCCAACGTCATGGTCGACTGCGGACTGTTTCAGGGTTCGCAGAAGGCCGAAAACGGCAACCATCTGCCGACGACCGCCGCCCTGCGGCAGCTGCACGCGGTGGTGCTCACGCACGCACATCTTGATCACACGGGGCGATTGCCGCTGCTGACCCGCTTCGACTACAGCGGCCCGATCTACGCCACGGCGGCGACGACGTCGCTCGCCGGCCTGATTCTGAAAGACGCGGCGTATCTGCAGGGCGAAGACGCCCGACGGCAGAACCGTCGTCGCTCGCGTGCAGAGACACCGCGCGTCGAGCCGCTGTATACGCAGAAGGAAGTCGATCGCCTGCAGCCACTGTACCGCCGCCTTCGCTACGACCATCCAACGGAGGTGGCGCCCGGTATCAGCGTGCGTGCCGTCGAGGCCGGCCACATTCTCGGTTCGGCCAGCCTCGAGATGACGGTGACCGAGGGCGGCAGCGCCAGGGTCGTGGTGTTCTCGGGTGACATCGGACCGCGAGGCGCCCCGTTGCATCGGGATCCCGTTCCCTTCAAGCACGCGGACCTGGTGTTCCTCGAATCGACGTATGGCGACAAAGAGCATCCCTCGCTGAACGACACGGCGGCCCTCGCGCGCGAGGCGGTGAAGGCCGCAGTCGAACAGGGTGGCCGCGTGCTCGTGCCGACGTTCGCGATCGGCCGCTCGCAGCTGCTCCTCTATCTGCTGGCCGGCGCGTTCAAACGCAAGACGCTGCAACCGTTTCCGATTTTCCTCGACAGCCCGATGGCGATCCGCGCCACCGACATCTACCGATCGAATACGGAGCTGTTCGACGAGGAGGCGCTGGCGATGCAGCGGTCCGGCGAGCTGTCCGGCCACCTGCGGACGCTGCAGATGTGCGAGAAGGCCAAAGACTCGGCGGCGCTGGCGCGGAAGCGGGGCCCGTGGATGGTTCTCGCCGGCGCGGGCATGTGCACCGGCGGCCGCATTCTGCACCACCTGCAGAATCATCTGCCCGATCCGAGCACGCTGCTGTTGATGGTCGGCTATCAGTCGCGCGGTTCTCTGGGGCGCGCGCTTGCCGACGGCGCGAAGGAAGTACGCATCGCCGGGATGAAAGTGCCGGTGCGCGCGACAACGCACCTGCTCGGCGGGTTGAGCGGCCACGCGGCACAGTCGGATCTGCTCAACTGGTTCGGCACGCTGGCTCCGTCACGGCCGCGCGTCATCCTTACGCATGGGGAGGACGGGCCGCGCGCGGCGTTGCGCAC
>Ga0111538_10006489_pt1 | contig 15830 bp, 17 predicted proteins | sample SoiMethybrSBSTD1_FD_79669 | JGI IMG/M metagenome (GOLD analysis project Ga0111538, IMG submission 79669) | Bulk soil microbial communities from a Populus tree surrounding site in Tennessee, USA - Soil MetaG P. TD hybrid SBSTD1 (version 2)... | ecosystem: Environmental > Terrestrial > Soil >...
CGGGCACCCGATAGCGTAGGCGCTGAAATCGAGACGCGCCGCATTGTCATCGCCAAACACCGCCATTTTATAAACGGGCGTAATCCTGGCCTCGTCCACCCCTTGCCATACGCCAAGGTCTTGCAGAAAGCTGGCGCTGCCGGGGCTAACGGCGTAAATTCTGCTGTCCCAGCTCTTGTCATCCGGTAGGGGGGCGGGTGAGCGTGATTCCACTAGCGCAATTTTCAGCCCGCTGTTTTTGAGAGCAAGCGCAAGGCTTGCTCCAACCAGACCGCCGCCAATGATAATGATATCGAATTTCATCAAAGCATTATACCCGGCTTTGAAGCGGGGGAATGAGGGGGCGGATTCACAATTTACGGCTTTGCCGCAAAGGTGGGGGCTCAGCCGAATTTCGATTTTTGCTTGTGACATCACGAGGTTAGGTCGACAAGCCATTGTTAATCTTGACACAGTCCCCTGCTAGAGGCAGAATTTCGCCTCTTCAGCGCATACGTGGCGAATTAGCTCAGTGGTTAGAGCAGCGGAATCATAATCCGTTGGTCCCCAGTTCGAATCTGGGATTCGCTACCAAATAATCAAAGACTTACGTTCAAATGCGTAGCCTTTTGTCTTTCATGGGGCACTGTTGGGACAGTTTGGATTAACGATAGTCCCTTGCCACTTCTTCTCTTGTTGCAGCGTAACGTCCGTTCAGGAAGGCCTTGTGCCACTGTTAGGGTCTTTTACGCTCTTTAATGTGTCTACCATACCTACCCCTCGGCTAGATGGTGATCATTGATGGAGGGTGTAAGCACTGCCCGAATTAAAGATATTGGGGAGAGCAGCATCAATGTGTTCATTTCAAGCCCGTGGTTTACATCCTGAATATGCCGCCCGAAATCGAAACTTTGGTGTTTCCGCCCGCACGAATGAGAACTCATCCACAAACATCTGATTTGTTTTGCTTGCCCATTCTGCACACGCTTGGTGAAGGCAGTTCTCCGGGAAGAAAGACTTAAGGCCTTTGTGGGGACATTCGCCGATCAACGTCTGGCGCGTCACCTCCAGCTTGGGCCTCTTGGAAACCAGAAGCCCTTAAACTACCTAGATAAGGCAAAGTGGGATGGATGGGAACCAACATTCACCGTGAAGAAAAACGTGTTTGTTAACGAATAGGCAGATGTATATACAACTAGCCTATCCTTTCGCGAAATAAACAGAAGCGTTACCGCTGCCGCTGGGACCTCACCCAACACCAACGACCACTCTCACGCGTGTGTGCGCGAAGCGCAATTACAGTTCATTTACACACCAGGGCACTACCTTTTTCTCATGCCCGCGAGGTAAATTAACAGCCTCGTACTTCACTCCAATAGCAAAGGTCACGGAAATCGGCAAGACTCAGCCAATAACCAAGAGTTGCCGTTCCGTACTTCGTCCACTCGGGAACAGGACCGGTTTCTCTGTTGGCGGAGGAAACTATTGGGGAGTTGACCAAGTAGTAAGGCAACAATAAGTAAGCAGACATGTCAGCTCCGTCTACAGTGAGGAGAGCAATAAGCCACATGTAGCCAAAAGACCCACAATCGCTTGTTTTATGGCATCTCCCACCGCCTCCTCTAACCGTCTGTCAACGTTTCTAATTCCTTCAAAGCGCTTTGCTTTTTCATCATCGAGCGTATTTGTAACAGTTTGAATTGCTGTGCCAAGGTTCATCTCAATCTCATATATGGCTTCCCTCGCCAGACGTAGATTTGCTTCAAGCTGAGATATGCGCATCTCATTGGTTGCCGTTGGGTCGCCTGTAACTACTTCTATCCTACCGGTAGAAGATTGACCCTGCTCGACCGAGTTCTTACTCTTCAGATAATGAGTCTGGGGACGGTAAGGGGGGCGTGGTTTTATCCACGGGCGCTCAAAAACCCGCCGAAGATCGTTAAGACCCTTTGCAACAATCACTAATCCGAGCAGCTGTAGAGAAAAACCAGCGCCCCAGGAGAACAAATCCAAGGGGGCTGGCAAATAGATACCAAGTGGCAAATGTAACCCCTACGCCGCCTAGCGTTACCAATATGAAATTTAATTCAAGGACGACCCATCTAACCTGCCTACGAATATTGTAAAACTCGTTTCTGCATAGTTTCCATAAACTTCGCATACCCTTAACTACCCTAGCCGTCGAAAGTCCAGTTTAAGGTGAGCGCTAGGAACTGTCCAGCTTGTGCCATTTATGACAACAATGAACAGTTAGGGTATACCTAATCTGACTGATCTTGATCTGCCCTCTTCACAAAGGCACACGATTCTTCCGACACCCGATCTGCTTCCGCCCCTCCGGTCCTGACCCTGCATCCATTTCTGCCACGACTTTAGGGTCCATCTTTGCAATGCTTTGTCCAGGTGCAGCTGTCTTTAGCTAAGCTGGCTCTCCGTTCTAGCAGCCGCATAGCCGCATGCCTTGATAAAGCCGTACTGCTTCTCTCGGAAAGGCCAGTTCCGCTTTGCGCACAAAACAGACTAGCGTGCTATCTGCTATGTGCATATAGCACTTCCAATAGTCCCTTCAGCCGATGTGAAATCCCAACAATTGGTATATATAGTAATAGAGTATTGTGTAGGTCAATTAACACGAGTAATTCCCATGCTTTCGTTACCGGCCCAGATGGGTTGAGGATGAGGGACGTGGGCACGCTCTAGGCGTGTCGGCACGCTTTCATCATGTTTTTATTACCTGCCCTGGTGGCGCAGACATGAGGGATATAGGCACCTTGGGCTATCGCAGCGAGGCTACTGGGATCAACGATAGTGGACAGGTGGGGAATTCCTTCCTATCCCCGGGAGCCTACCCGGAAGCCCGCCATGCTTTCATCACCGACGCCGATGGTCGGAACATGACAGCTTCCCTTGTTGCCGGAGCTTCTCAGGGCATCTAAAAATGAAGAAGATTCTCATAGCTCACCAATCTACCATACCGCATTACCGGGTCGATTTTTATAATGCCCTAGAAGCAGCTAGGCCAAACACATGGTCTTTTGAAGTGGTTTTTGATTCCTCAGAACTCCACAAAAAAAGCTTCTTCCAAGATCATCTTGACACTAGAAGCTTTGCCTTCCCTATCCTGGAAGCAAAAACATATGCCATTAAGTTTGGGGAAAAAACTCTCAGTTTCCAGTCTTTTTTCTGGAAGGCTTCTAAGTATGACATGGTTGTAGTAGGGAGTGCTTTAGGCAACATTACGTATCCTCTTTGTAGTTTCTATGGTCGAAGCCGCTATGTCATCTGGGGAAATGGCAAAGATTTCGGGGTAGCTAATCCCTCTCCCTTAAAAAAAATAGTAGAAATGTTTCGGTCACAGTTAGCCAGAAGTGCAAGCGGCTTCATGGCCTACACACCTATTGTGAAAGAGTATCTGGAAAGCAAAGGGGTAGATCCAACCAAGATCTATGTTCTCAATAACACAGTTGATATTTTGAAGCAGCGCCGACTGTATGAAAAACTCCAGCCGGAAAAAAAGAGAATCAAACAGGAACTGGGTTTGTCAGATAAGAAAATAGTGCTATATGTCGGACGTTTTATTCGAAACAAACGGATTGACTTCCTGCTCCAAGCTTTTGCCCACCTTCTGACATTTGATTCCGGTTTTCATCTTCTGATGGTTGGCAGTGGCCCGTATGGGCACGAGCATCTCCCATCTAAACAAGTTACGTTCTGTGGAGCTATTACTCATCCGGACAAATTAGCGCCTTTTTATATAGCCAGCGATGTTTTTGTCTTTCCGGGTCAGGTCGGACTAGGCCCATTGCAAGCGCTTTGTTACGATTTGCCGGTTATCGCAGTGAATTCCTCCACTCATTCATCAGAGATAATTTACCTTAATCACAGTAATTCGCTTATGTTGCCGTCTGCAACTACACCGGAGGAATACGCGGAGAAGATTCACGAGTTATGCAAAAATTCAGAAAAATTGGCGACGCTGCGCGCTGGTATCTGGCCGAGCATCAAGCACCTCACGATCGAGCGAATGGCCCAAAACTTTATCACCGGGATCAACAGTGCCCTGCAGGCGTAGACCCGTGTATAGGGGAAATGCAAAAAAGACTTGAGCTCAAATAAATCCGACCCAGCATATTAAGAAAAAAGAGCTTTTTTAATTGGGAGGAGCCGGTTGTCTAAGCTACTTATATTGGGGGGCACGTCTTTCCAGACCCCTGCCATTGTCCAGGCCCTGAAACTCGGGCACCACGTCATTACCTGCGACTACACTCCGGAAAACCCCGGACACCAATACGCCCACGAGTACCACAACGTCAGCACAATGGATCGCGCGGGCGTTTTGTGCCTTGCGAAAAAACGCGCGATAGATGGAATTCTCGCGTTCGCCTCCGACCCGGCCGCATCCACCGCAGCCTACGTCGCAGCAAAACTCGGACTCCACGGGGCGCCTTGTCAAGCGATCGAAATATTACGCAACAAGCCGCTCTTCCGTAGCTTTTTGAGAACGCACGGATTCCGCGTGCCTCGTTTCGGCGTGCCAGAAGATCTTCCTGCCGCTTATGAGATGGCTCGCGCCGTTGGCTACCCTGTAATGGTCAAGCCGTGTGATTCGTCTGGAAGCAAAGGGGTCAGCAGAATCGAGTCCGAGGACGACCTGCCAGCGGCATTAACTCTCGCGCGGGAGTACTCACACAGCGGGCACATCATTATCGAGGAATGGATCGAGCGTGCGGGTCGGCAGATCGCGGGGGATGGGTTGGTGGTCGACGGGCGAGTGGTTTTCGGTTGTTTCGGGGACGAGCATTTCGACCTTCGATGTTCCATGTTCGCCCCCGTGGGCGAGAGCTTTCCGGGTCAGCTCTGTGAGGGTCATCGACTTAAATTATACGCAGAACTGGATCGCCTCTTCTTGCTGCTCGGTATCCGCCGACTGGTGTTTAACCTGGATGCGATGGTCGACCGCTCCGGAGAGATAATACTGATTGAAGTGGGTCCGCGAGCGGGCGGCAATTTCCTCCCACAGGTTATTTATCACCATACGGGCGTGCAAATGACCGATATGGCAATACGCCAGGCGTTGGGCGAGCCAATAGAAGACGGTGCCTATTATTCAAAACCTCAAGGATTCCATGCCTCCTGGATGATTCATTCATTAACTTACGGGCATCTTGCGGGATTCGAAATTGCACCAGAACTGGGAGAATATATTCTCCGAGTTGAGCTACTATCAAAGCCTGGATCCTTGGTTCGTCGGTTCAAGTCGTCCCGTGACACGCTGGGATACGCTCTCTTCTCGTTTCCGAGCCAAGCCATTATGGAGGATAGTATGGCCAACATGGAAATGCTCCTCAGACCGCTGGTTGTGTAGATGATGCGCCCTCCCCTCATCAATATACCCAACTTGGATTGCTTTCAAACGAAGGTGAGGAGCATTTTTGAGTCGGGAACGTTGACCAGCAACGGGCCAAAATCCCGCGAACTTGCGGATCGAATAGCGGGGTATCTTGGCGTCGAGCATGTCATCTTAACCAGCAGCGGAACCGTTGCGCTTCAGATCGCCTACCGCGCGCTTAAACTCCAAGGAGAAGTCATCACCACGCCCTTTTCCTGGGTCACTACTGCGAGTTCTTTATGCTGGGTCGGTTTAAAGCCAAAGTTCGTCGACATCCAGCCTACCAGTTTCAACCTGGACCCGCAGGGGATAGAAGATGCAATAACTCCTCAAACAAGCGCAATTCTTGCGGTTCACACTTTTGGAAACCCCAGTGATATTGACGCCATTGAAGAGATCGCGGCGCGCAGGGGACTCAAGACCATATATGATTGCGCGCATGCCTTAGGAACAAAGTACAAACGGAAAAGTGTACTGGCTTTTGGTGATGCGTCGGTATTGAGCCTGCAGGCAACGAAGCCGTTTCACACCGTCGAAGGGGGCGCCGTGATCCTGCGCGACAAGGAATCATATCGTCGCGCTTTAGTCGCGGCCAATAACGGGCTTGATTCTGAGGGAGTAGTGGCAGGTCTGGGTGTCAATGCGCGCATGAGCGAGTTGCACGCGGCGGTGGGGCTTTGTCTGCTCGACAAGATTGAAGAGATACTGTCACGCAACCGATCGCTCGGCGGCACCCTCCGGATGCGGCTCGCGCAATCCAGTTCGGTCGAGCTTCAATCCATGAACGCCGACGCGGAAGTCAATCACGCATACTTTGCAATGGTGACAGCAGCCCCCGAGCAGCGCTGCGAAGTTGCATCAGCACTTGAATCGGCCGGCTTGAGGCCGCGCCGATACTGTAATCCCCCCCTCAACACACTGGCCTTTCTCGGTGCGCCCTCCATCATGCCGCGCGCCGAATCCCTCAGCAAGTGCCTGATCTGCGTGACGTTGCCATCCCACGCTGGCCTCGACACTTTAAACGCAATAACCCGGACAGTTGCCGCAATCTGCCCGATCAGAAATGGGCCTGTTAGGATCGAGGGTCTGAAATGATCATTAAACACAGCCTCCCTATCCAGTTACTACTTCGCGATTACCCTTTTCGGTTACTGCATATCGACCGGTGCGAGAATCTTCCATTGCAAACCCATGCAAACGCCGTCTTCCCCCGGCTTGGCCGCTTCCACCCCTGTTTGAACGCCATCCCTGTGAGCCACGATGATTCTCAGAGATGTCCTTAAGCGCGTCATCGACTTGGGAATCGGAATCCCGCTATTCTTTCTCTTTCTTCCGCTGGTCCTCGTTCTTTTGCTGGTGGTGGGCCTCGATTCGCCCGGTAATCCATTATTCACACAGACACGTGTAGGCAAGCGCGGGGGTATCTTCACGCTCTACAAGCTGCGCACCTTTTATCGCCACCGCCATGGGGTATTTCCAAATGAAGAAATTCGTTTCGGCGATCCGCGCGTAACTCGTGCAGGACAGTACCTCAGGCTATTGAAACTTGACGAGTTGCCACAGCTCCTGAACGTGCTACTCGGCGATATGTCGTTAGTCGGGCCACGCCCCGATATTCCTGTTCAGGCGCAAGTATATGGCTCCTTCGAGTCCGTCCGCCTGAATGTGCGGCCTGGGTTGACGGGATTGGTCCAGATTAGTGGAAATACGTGGCTACGCTGGCCCGAAAGGATTTTGCTCGATCGCTGGTATGTCGAGAATCAGTCGCTCCGCCTCGATCTGTTGATCCTTCTTCACACTCTCCCAGTAGTTCTGAGAGGTGAACGGCCCACAGATGATCCAATTGGTATACGTAGATTAACTTTAATCGAACGACCGGCTTATCTTAAAATTTATGGAAAAGGTGACATAAAATAATTCAAGAGTTAAGCCGCCACCTCTTCTCGGCTTGAGCTAATTCAATCTTCTTCATTATCACCGCGGCGAATTAGCTCAGCGATGTTTAGAACGGGGTAAAAATACGGGTGAATCAGATAGGGTATACCCTATCCCAACTATTGCGCATCGTCTAAAACATTATTTACTGATGATATTTAGATCAATGTTCTGTCTGGTCTCGGGTATCTTTGTTGAGTTGAAATCCCCAACTTGACCGTAGGATTCGACCTTTCCCTTAATCAAACGTACAAAGAAGCGATCGGAGTAATCCCCCGGACGTCTATCCCAAAAGTCTCGCCAGAGGTTATAAGAAAGATACTCAACACTATCCTGAGCTGACGTGCTATCAGGTTCGCGTCCCATTGCGGCGATAACGTCGGGCTTTGTCATCCCAACCGAGAGCCGGTTCATTTTCGGAGTACCAGCACAGGAGGCCAGCAATAGTGACAAGAGGATCACGGTAACTTTATGCATCAGCGATTGAGGGATGATTGAGGGATTTAGAATTAAAAGCACTAACACGTCGCGAGTTAATTCATCGTTGAACCGGATTAGCCGACAGTTCCATTTTAAGTTTTTTAGTTGAGCAAACAATTGGACTTAAGTACAACGCGGTTGCTCGCATTGCTTGCCCCCCGGTAGCGGATGCTGGGACGCACCAAATGTGTTTACCCATACCTCTCACCCTCGCGTAGGGGTAGACAATCGCTCTCTGGGTTCCCTGCGTATCAATTAGCGGTTTTGGGGTAGTGCAGAGAAAAAAGTATTCTAAAAAATTTTCTGCAAATTACAGACCGCGAACAGGGGGATGGTACCTAACTGAAGGGGGAAGGGGTCAATCCGAAACTGGGACTATCCCATCACCACCCACCTCCTTCGTGGGACACTGGCGGGACACTCGCCCTTAAAAGACGGCAATAAAGCGTAACAAGCAGCAATAATAAAATAAGATAACTCATTGATTGAATTGCTGGGATGTGTTGTCGTTTGTGATGACGCATTGATTGACTCGGAATCATAATCCGTTGGTCCCCAGTTCGAATCTGGGATTCGCTACCAGCAATACAAGGGATTAGCTCATGCGCTAGTCCCTTTTCATTTTGTTGGGTGATTTTGCGGACGTTTTACCACTTCTCAGGCTCTCATACCCGTACTTCACCCTGAATTGGAACCCCTCGGGGTTGTATGCGGAATGGTACAAAAATTCTAAGGGCTCGAAGTAAGTCCGGATGCCATGATTTCCCGCTATACCCAAGCTCCGATTTGTCGTGTTGTCCCCTCGAATGCATCCGACTCGCTGCGGACATCCCCGATTCTGTAACAGCTGTTACGTTGAAAGTAGAAATGGTTACACCAAAAATCTCCCATCGGTAATTCGTTTTATTTGTTAATCGCGTTCCGCGTCTCGTCAGCGCTACCGAATAAAATCTTCCACCAGCCCGAGAGCGTTAATAAGAATGCCGGGTCAGTGGTTTCGTTGAACAGCCCTTCCAATTTATTGCGGAAATAGAGATCGCCCGCTGCGTGTGTCACCAGTTTATTGGTCAAGTAGGGCCAGTTAAACAAGAACTCGGCTTTGCGGTAAACCTCATATTTGGGCTGTAGGCGGTTAATACTTAGTGTGTAGGCGCGCGTCACGGCGCCACGACCAAAATGGGATTGACTGATGATCGCATCCGCAGCAAGCATGCCTGTTTCCATCGCTTTGCCGATTCCCTCGCCAGTAAGCGGGAAAGTCGTGCCGACGCATTCGCCGATACCCATCAGGCCGCTTTTGGCGAAGCGTGCGCCGGACAAGCCAGTTCGGAGCGGCGAGCCTTTAAGAGGGCTCATGATTTCGCCATCTCGCATCAGGTCCCGTGCCAATGGCAGCCCGGCGATAAAACGCTCATAGGTTCGGCGGGAATTGCTGTGCTTGTGTGCTGACCCGAAAAAGCCGATACCGATATTGAATATTGCATCGGGCCCGGGAAAAACCCAGCCATAGCCGCCCTTCACAGTATGGTCGAAGGCAAATACCAGTTCCTTGAAATTCCTCGATACGCGTTCGTTACGGACGTACTGGCGAACGGCAAAGCTTTTGCTCTCGGCTCGAAGCAGTAAACCCGCCTGCCGGATTGGTTTGATAGCGGCTCCCGTTGCCAGTAAAACCCATTCGGCTCGGGCAGCGACGGAACTGGCGCCGTAGGAGAATTCGACGCGGTAATTTGTTGCATCCTCGTTTACGACGTTGACAAGTTCATGCCCAGGCAGAAACTCAGCGCCGCCTTCAACCGCGCTCTTTACCAGCAACTCATCCAGTTTCAGACGCGGCACGCACGCGCTGACCGCCCTCACCAAAACGTTGCTACCATCGAAGCCGATCAGACGCATTCCCTGGGCGGGGAAAGCAATACGGGTCACGCACTCTATCAGCCCGAGTTTTTCCAACGCATCGTGCGCGTCAGGGATAAGCGCATCACCGCAGATTTTGTCCCGCGGAAAGACTGCCTTGTCGAACAAGCCAACGGATAAGTTGGCTTTCGCTAGGGTGCGGGCGGCCGCACACCCTGCGGGACCCGCACCGATGACGATCACATCGTAAACCTGACTCACACTGATTTACTGTTCAAATTGGGTGCTGCGCAGGTGCATCCCTGAAAACACTGCGATTATCTTGCCGGAGGTTTGCTGACGCAAATGCCGCTGCAGTCAGCTCCGCCACGGGCGGGATCGCAATCGTCGGAGGGATCATCCACGCATGTTTTGCCAGCAGGGCACGGGAACCCCGCAATTCCGCCGCACATTTGTTTGGGTTCCTTCTCTCCGTACGCGGGACTGCCCTTGGGAGGGTAGTCGACACGTTTCCCGCCCCCGGGCTTCGTGGGTTCGGCTGCCCCAACACTGACTGTCTCTCGAATTTGGCGCGGCTGCACCGTTTCCACATCTATCGATTCCACGTCCCCATCTGTGTGACGTGCAGTGTAAACGCCCACTACGTCCAACGGTACCGGGCTTTTCACGACGAGAAATCCTTCCAGGAAGGCAAAATCAACGCAGACTCCATCAATGGGACAAAAATAGCCCGCGACATCGAAGCAGCTTACCCCCACCGCGCCATCCGGCTGCAGCTCAGCTTCCTTGAATGGGGTGACGGCGAAGGGACCTGGGTCCGAGCCAAACTGGGTTGACAGCGCCACTTTGGCGGCAACGGTAACCTTCTTGTCCGTGGGATTGTGTATATTGATGACCGTGCGGTATGTGCCGCGCGCCAAGGTGCCGTCCTGATGCGGCAGCAGGAGCGAGCAGGCAACTTTGGCGGCATACTGGTATTCCGTTTTGATCGTTTTGGAAGGCTTCAACGGCTCCGCCTGCGATGCTGGAATAATTTCGGCAGGACCAAAAGCTGTCCACAAACCCATCAATACCGTTATAACCCCGAATGCATTCAACTGCTGTTTCATGACGGTCACCTCCCAAAGGCGTTGAGAACGGATTAATCCCCCAGTTATTGTTATACAGCAAGAGGCTTGGCTTCCATGAACTCTAGGTTTATTCATAGCAGCGTTTCTTTTATAGTCAATCGGATTTGAAATTTATCCCGTGCGGCTAGCGATGGCAGAGAGACTATTGCCGGACGTGGCTGCGGCGTTCGTCGAAACCAAACAACGCGTGCACCGCGGAACGGAAAAATCAGGAAGAGCTCGGATGGAATTGCGGCAATGACGAGGGATCTCTACCGCACCGTCATTTTTTGGAAAGCGCAGCTGCGCCTGGCGAAAAGAAGTGACCAGCATTCAGCGCGGCATGGAGTGCTCTTATGCGCTAACTCGTACTAGTGCTGGCCTCAATTTTCACTGTTGGGGCGCCTGACCAGCTTTGTGAGCAGATCATCACTGGATTTTTTAACGGATTCGAGAACGATATGCAGCTCGAGAAGATTCACGCCCAGAGGGTGTTTGCAATGAGGGCAACAAAGCTTTGGTTCGTGTTTAAGCCGCGAGATCGTTTCCTCAAAATCAACTGAACATTGAGGACACGCGATGGTAATCTTCTCTGAATCAAGATCGAGCGACACGGCGATGCCTCTTGTAATCCGGTTGTGACCAGCATTGCGAATCTTATCACGTTAGCAGAACGCCGCTCCAAGGCGGCTCAGGTTTTCATGGAAATGTCGTGTTACCCTGCGCTAACCGCCCTACGGCTAATGCCTTGAAAATAGGCTTGCTTGATCGGGGGAAAGTTAGGACTGACTAAAAAACTTCGGAGACTGATGCGAAAACGGAAGCGCTTCCACTCGTGCCGTTGTATTGACGTAATCCTATTCGGACAACAAACAGCCGTGTTTGTGTCAGGCTTCAAGTGTCAGGATAAGGTATATCCTAACCAGACACAAAATTCGACGCAGGACCTTTTTGTGTATAGACGGGTTATTGCCTGCATTTTAGACTACGGTCCTTTTGACCGTCGGTGACTGATTCGCAGGAGAAATTAGGACAATTCTGCCACTACTATTTGTCATACACACGAGACCTCCCCTTATCGTTGATGGTTTTGCTTGCAGATAAGCCTACTGAAACGAAGGTTTAATAATTTCCTTTTCCTTTTCGAATGTTTATGAAAGTCGTCTCAATAAGATTCTTTCCGCCTTCACCGGCACCGTGATAGATACCAGCCATAAAATTCAGCGTGTTTGCAGCAGCAGCAGCCATTGACCAATTAACATTGGTGAAACTGCACCCGTCCATCCCGAATGGCCCGAAGCCGCGAAACACAAGCGTACAGTTCTCGAATTGGCAATTGATGAAGCTATTGAAATCAATGTCGATTGTTTCATTCTTAAAGGACTTATTTTCGAATTTCATATTATTGCTCCGAATTCTTGATCTGTCGTATGAAGTCATCTCTTGATTTATTTTTCGGACGTTTCCACAGTGTGAGGAGTAACCATCCAAAAACCAGGGCGAGGGTGACCCAGAATATTGCCTGCCACACTGCAGCTTCGAGTAGAACTTTGCGGAAGTCTGCCGTGATAAGGGTCATAAGTATTGAGATGAGTATGCCTACGGGAGCAATCCACGCATCTCGACTGTTTGCGAAATGTTGCCATTCAGATAGCACAAGTTTTAGCTTATCTTCAGTGGTGACAATGACGCTGGTGCTAATATTGATGCTGACCTCTCTCGCGGTGATATGACCGATATCTATGAATTTGTCGTTATTGTCGTTGGGTACGATCATAGGGATTGGTTACCTAACTATAGATGCTTAAAGCATAACGCCTGAGTGGATAGCTTCCTGTTAGAAGACCCTGGATTTTGAATGCCTAAGCCAATTCGTAGTCATCAACTACATTTAGGCAGCCGAAGCCGACTCCCAGCCGAGTGCTCTGCGCTTGACAGTACTGATAACGATAGGAAGCAAGCCTAGCCCAACTAATAACAGGGAGTTTGGTTCAGGGGCTACCACATCTGAATTTCGCATCAGCCAGCTTCCGTATCCGCTTGTAGGTACCGACTCTGGCAGGTACCAGAAGTCATCGTAAACAACCCATCGGGCACCGTGCCCTTGGTCTGTCCGGGGCTCCCGTCTGCCGCTTTTGCGGCTAGTGCCGCTAATCCAACCGTAGAATTTTTAGTTCTATCATTGTAAACGCCGGTGGCAATGATTTGGGTAGGTTCCCCGGACCCATAAAAGGTATCCACCCCTTCGCTGTTGTTAAAGGAAAGGCTGACCCCCAAAAGGCGAACAAGGGCCGAAGCGTTTATATATGCCTGTTCCGTGTAATAATAATCTTCCGGCCCAGTCTCGACGTAAGTGTTAAACAAATCCTCTAGTTCCGCACGTGTGGCAAAGCGCCACCCGGAACTCAACCATCCGCCTGCGCCATTCAGCATAGCGTTGTAAGAATTTCCTGCTGTTTCCGTAACGTCCAACCAATCCAAATTCGAATTTGTATCCGTCGTATAAGTTTGATGGTCGATTAATGCAGCTGATGCACTTATGGAAAAGAAACAAAAAAATGTTATGAGTCCAATATTCCTAATCATATCGCGGGGCTTTTTCACGGTTAAACAAGTTCAATAGTGAGACTAGACATGCCGTAGGGAAGGCTTATAGCGCTAAGCAAAAACTGCGCCATACGTTACCTCGCTGTATAAGCGCTTGAATTGTCAGGAGGGGAGATTATGGAAAGGGGAGGGGGAGGGAAAATGCGATGTAAAGGTTTGCGACAACTTGTTCTCCGCTCCTCCCCCACGATTGAAATTTTTGAGAAAGATCAAGGGTGCGGTGGCTAACGTGACCTGTCCCACACTGTTTGGGTTCGGTTAAATCCTCCCTAGCTCCATCCTAATCAAGACAAGCATTTTGCGAAGGCCACTATTACCTCAATGGGATAGAGGGGGCAATTCATCCTCCCCGGAGTGGGGGGTGCTCTGAGACAAATTTTTGGTGAAACTATTTAGGCTAGGTGCTACTAAATTTTTACTACCGTAGCTTCTGGCAGAGCCTTAAACGCGCGGACACACGCTCGCCTCTTACACGCGCCAAGATGTTTTCTTCAGAGTCGTCCATAGCATCTTCGGCAGTTGAGCTAGGAAGCGAGCGAGGTGAGAGACTATTTCAAAACAATCTTATCAAGCCAAATCTTTAACTGCTCCAGCCCGTATCCCAGGCCGTACTTGTCCCCTATATCTTCCTTTCCGCATCCCCCAACTGCATCCTGAATGTCCTTCGGCGCTCCCACATTACGCAAGCGGTCTTTGATGGTATGACGGCGTTCATGCGTTGTCTTATTGATACCCAGGAATTTAATCCATTTGTTGAGCGTATTTGAGGCGTGAGTCGCGTTACATTTCTCCCTATCAGTATACCGGCGGAAGGCATAGGACTGCCCTCATGCGCAGCCTGAACAACTCTTTGGCCGCCCAAAGTGAGACTCCTACCAAGGGGACATCTCTTTTACTGGATTGGTTTTCAAAGGTCTCCAAGGATGAGGCCGTATAAATACGTACGGGACGGGTGTGTTCAAATGAAGGTCATTCAGCGCCAATCCCGCAGCTTCAGCAAGCCGACAACCCAAGTCGATTTGCAGGGCAAGTAGCCAGCGAACATCGTCATCCTTATTTTTGCATTCATGGATGAGAGCGGATAGTTGGCCTTTATCGAATGTCCCCCTAGCCTTTGAATCCTCCCCTAACCCAGCGATTCTCAAGCTAAGGAAAGGATTCCATTTAGCTATCTCCTTTTCAGCGATAGCCACATGAACACAGCCCTTATAACGCTAACTTGCCGGTCTATCGTCGCAGTTTTAGCGCCCTCGGCAAGTCTCTTGGAAACAAATTCATTCGCGTCCGCTCGTGTTACCTGCTCCAATTCCTTATCACTAATTAGTGCTATCAGTTTTGCCCAGACCCTTTCGCCCTTTCGGTATCGTCCCTGAACTTCTTATCATCCCTTTTTTTGTGACCGATCAGGTAGACCCCGAGAGCATCACTAAGACGAACCTTGGCTCCTCATTCAGCATCCGTAGCGCTTCCACTTCGGTCGGGTCCAAGTAGTCCTCGGGGTCCGCGCTGTAATACACCTCTAGATCGTCCTGAGCATAGGCTTCACGTTTTCGCTCAAAGCCGTCAAAGAGCCGGTCGAGGGAGTTCTCATCATTCACCTCCGGCTGGGGCTTTAGCCCAAATCGTCCGAGTAACTTTGCCGCTGATTCGCGAATACTTAATGGCTGTAAGTCGGCACTGCCTCGCAACGACGCCCAAATTGACTCGTATTGCCTATTCAAGTCCCGTACCTTTCTGGCGATCTGCTGAGGGTCAATAGTCTTGAGATTGACCTTGATATGCGTCTTGCCGGAGTATCGAGGGACTAGGTCTTGGGGGATTTTTCGCTGGTAATAATACGTATTACCGCGTTGGTACACGTGGCTTATGGACACTGTGAAATATGCGACCGAGCAGTAGCTTCGTAGATGGTACAAAAAAAGTACCACCGCAAGAAGATTATTGACTGGTTAACTACTTGAATAAGCTAGAGTTAATAGCCTATAGTTGGTGCCGGGAGGGGGAATCGAACCCCCATGACCTCGCGGTCGCGGGATTTTGAGTCCCGTGCGTCTACCAATTCCGCCATCCCGGCAAAGCTTTTCGCGCTTCCTTGCAGGAGGGCGATTATCACTGAAAACTCAAATCGCGGCAACCAGCAGGGCAAGGGAGACTGAGCGAGATTGAGCAAGGCTTAACGGTATAATATGCCGCGATGAAAATCCAGGATTTCGATTTCGACCTGCCGCCCGAGCTGATAGCGCAGTTCCCGATTGAGCCGCGTGTCAGCAGCCGCATGCTGCGCCTCGACGGTTCGGCGGGTGTGATGCAGGACTCGCAATTTGCCGATCTGCCCGGGTTTGTCCGTGCGGGGGATGTGATGGTGTTCAACGACACGCGCGTCATCAAGGCGCGTCTATATGGCGTTAAAAACACCGGCGGCAAGGTGGAGGTGCTGGTGGAGCGGGTGCTGGATGCCCATTGCGCGCTGGCAG
>Ga0111538_10006490_pt1 | contig 15829 bp, 15 predicted proteins | sample SoiMethybrSBSTD1_FD_79669 | JGI IMG/M metagenome (GOLD analysis project Ga0111538, IMG submission 79669) | Bulk soil microbial communities from a Populus tree surrounding site in Tennessee, USA - Soil MetaG P. TD hybrid SBSTD1 (version 2)... | ecosystem: Environmental > Terrestrial > Soil >...
CACAACGTGTACCGCAAGCTCGGCGTCAGCAACAGGACCGCGGCGGCCGCCCTAGCGCACGAGCACGGCGTGGTCGCCGAGCCCGTTCCCGCCTGATCCCTCAGGCGCCTGACGCGAACAGCACCACGAGCGCGCCGAAGACCAGGAACGGCCCGAGCGGGATGTGCTGCTTGCGTGCAGCCGGCCCTCGCATGGCGACGAGCGCAAGCGCGACCGGCAGCGAGGAGATGAAGCCGAGCATGATCGCCACGGCGACACCCTTACCGAGCGCTGCGCCGATCAAGAGGCAGAGCTTTGCGTCACCCATGCCGATCGAGCCGGGCGACAGAAGGCCGGGCAGGCTCATCACAAATGCGGCCCCGAATGTGGCGAGGGCCCATTCGGCCGCCTGGTCCGGGTAGAACGCGATCTGCCCCGCGAGCACGACCGCCGCGGACGGGAGCACGATCCGATTCGGGATCACGCGCCGCTCGATGTCGATCGCCGACAGGATCACCAGGACGGCCGCAACGTAGGCCGCGATGAACGCGTCCGGCTCCAGGCCGAAGCGCGCAAATGCGGCCGCCGCCAGCGCCGCTGCCAGACCGAAAGCGGCCACGCGAAGGGTCGACGCGCCGGCCGTCGCGCTCTGCGCGTGGCTAGACAAGGCTCGGCTGCAGCCCGACCGGGCGCTCGTGGTGGGCGCGCTCGATCTCGCGAAGCAAACGCCTGAACGACCCCCACTTCGGGAGCACGCCGGGGTTCGTGAGCGGAGAGAGCACGCGCGCCTCGGCGACCGTGACGACGCCGACGGGCTCCTGCGTCTCGTCCATCGCGCTCATGCTTCGCACTGCGCTGGCGAGGTAGTCACTGCCGTCGACCACCACGACCGTCGCACCGACGCGATTGATCGTGTCGAGCAGCTCGCACGGGCGATCCGTGCTCGACACGTGGTAGCCGGACCGCTCTATGAAGGCTCCCGCGACGTGCAGGAAGTGACGATCGCGTCCTACGAGGAGGACGCGCACCGAGCTCGCCTGACGCTCAAACCGGAACACGGTCGTTCTCCTCCACCGCACTAGCGATCGCAAGCTGTGTACCCGGCTCGATCCCGTGCCGTGCCGCAGCGCCGGCCGGGAGCTCGAGCACGACGCGGGCGCGCCGGCGCGCCGCCATCCGCCAGGGCGGCAGCGCCGGCGCCACTCCAACCACCTTCATCTCCCGGTCGGCGAACACCGCGTCGATCGGAAAGCGCATGAAGAACGTGTGGATGGCCCCTGCCGGCGAAAGCAGCAGGCCCTCTCCCTCGGGGAGCCGCTTGCGCATCATGAGCCCGCGTAGACGTGAAGGGACCGTGACCGCCGGCTTGCAGCGCTCGCAAACGGAGGTTCCGTCCGCGTCCGTTATGCGCACAGGATCGCGCCGGCCGGAGCCGTCCTGCACGCGCACGTAGGCGATCTCGTGCTTCACGTTCACAAGCCGACTATCGCCCCGCACGGCTGCGACTGCCGCCCCCCGAAGGTACAGGCCAAACCTGAACCTTCAGCCGGTTCGGCGGGGCGAGGGCCGACTTACGTTGGTCGCGTCGAGGCGCACGAAGCCAGATGAACACACAACTCACAGCGTCATCTCGCAACGAAGCCCGACCTCAACGTAAATCGCCCCTTGGGGCCGCAACGGAATGCAAGGAGGTGACAAACATGCTTGAGACTCTCTCCGCGTACATCCAGTCGTTCCGCAGCGATGAGAGCGGCCAGGGCCTGGTCGAGTACTCGCTCATCCTCGCCCTCGTGTCGATCGCCGCGATCGTGATGATGACGACGCTCGGTACCGACATCGGCGCCGTGTTCACGTTCATCAGCGGCCAGCTGCCGTAGCACGTTGGTGCCCGCTCCCGACCGCTGAGGGCTGTTGCGGTCGGGGGCGGCGCACCGAGTTACCCCCCTACCCCGGACCAATGCAATGCGTTCCACCATCAACAAGGCATACCGACAGGAAGACGGCGCCGCGCTCGTCGAGTTCGCGCTGATCCTGCCGCTGTTCCTGTTGCTCGCGCTTGGAACGTTCGACCTGGGCCGCGCGTTCCACTACTGGATCGACAGCACGCACCTCGCCGCCGAGGGCGCGCGCTGGGCGGCCGTCGGGCGCAACCCCGGTCCGGGATCCACACTCGCGAACTCGATTCGCGACCACGCCGCGCTCGGTGAGCTTCGCACGGGCGGCACGAGCTCCATGCCCACCGGCGTCCAGGTGTGTGTCTCCTTCCCGAACGGGACGAGGGGCGCCGGCGACCCGGTCACCGTGACCGCGACGTACACCTACAACTTCTTCGGCTTCATCGCGGGCAAGACCGGCATCGCGTCGAAGACTGTCCACAGCACGGCCACGATGCGACTCGAGCGCAAGCCGACGTTCGACGCGCACTGCAGCACATGATGCTTTGTGAGCTGCGCGATCGACTGGTCAACGACGAACGGGGCGTGGCACTCGTCTGGTTCGCGATCCTGCTGCCCGGGATCGTGCTGCTTGCGTCGCTTGTCCTCGACGTCGCGAATCTCTGGGAGCACCGTCGTCACCTCCAGATGCAGGCCGACGCGGCCGCCCTCGCCGGAGCCCAGCAAATCCTCGCTCCATGCGACAACGCCGCGATCCAGTCAGAGGCACATCGCTTCGTCGGTGTTGGCGGCTCGGAGTACAACCACCAAGCCAACGTGCCGGACGAGCGCACCAACTGGCTGCTCAACTCGCGCACGTACTGGGAACAGCCCGACAAGGTCGACCCGACGGTCGACACACGGCCACCGTGCGAGTCGATGATGGTGGACGTAAAGGTGACCGAGAAGGACATGCCGTGGTTCTTCGGCTTCGGTCCCACGCCGTTCGTCAACGCCCACGCACGGGTCGCGATCTACCAGGTGAACGGCGTGCATGACGTGATGCCCGTCGCCGTGCCGGAGGTGAACCCGGAGAAGATGAAGGCCGTCTTCATCAACGAGGACACGGGCGCCGTCCTTGCCGAGCAGGAGCTCACGCGGACCGACGTCGTCGGCCCCGACGGCACCGCGCTCTGGGACAACGCGCTCACGCCCGTCCCGGTCACATTCGACGCCGGCGTCCAGCATGTCGGCGTCCGGATCGTCGTCGGCGGCGCGTCCTCGCTCACCTGCGGCGACAATCTCGTCGACTGCTACGACTCCGGCTCGAGCAACGGCCTGGTCCACATTCGCGGCTGGTCGAGCGCCGGCGACGCGTCGCAGCCGAACCAGCCGATCGCGCGCGACGCGAGCCTCTATCCCGGTACGTGCGACGGCGCCGCGTTCTCCAACTGGGGCACCAGCTGCGCGATCGGGATGCAGGCGAAGGTCTCATTCGGCGACCCCGATCCGACCGTCGTGGGAGCGAGCCTGACCGCGGTTGCGCGCGGGATCTCCTACCCGATGACCTACGACGCCGGTACGGGGACGTGGGACACCGGCGCGAACGTCACGATTCCCCGGCAGTTCGGCCCCGTGCCGATCGAACTCAGGTGGAAGGTCACCAACGGCACGATCGGGAGCAAAAACTGCACGGCCGCTAGTCCATGCACCGGCAGTTTCGGAACCGTCCAGCGCCATTTCAGCGCCATGACGAGCCGCTCAGGCCCGCTTCGCTCCGTCTCGGTGTCGGAGGACGGGTTGAGCAGCCTGACGTCCGCTCAGCAGTGCAGCGGCGACAACCCCACCTGCACGCACAACTTCACCGTAAGCGTCGGGATCCAGGGCAGCTTGAAGAACGCGTCGAGCGTGAACGACCCGATCGTCGCCCTGCGCGTCGTCGGCGGCAGCCAGAACCAATCGCTCGACTGCGATCCGGACCAGTCGAAGCTGAAGGACGAGCTCGCGCGCGGGTGCACCGTGTCGTTCGTGAAGAACACCGGGCAGAACTGCCCCGCGACCTACCCGGACCTCCAGCTCCTCCCCGAGCCGTGGAACTGCGTTGCCCTCCAAACCGGCTCGGCGACCAACCAGGTGCCGGCCGGGATGAACAACCGCATCCTCGGCAGCGAGCAGGCCAAGACCTGCGTCTCCACCAACCACCCCGGGTTCGGCCCGAACAACTGGGAGGACTTCCCGGACATCAACCCTGACGACCCGCGGATCATCCCCATCTTCCTCACGCCGTACAACACCTTCAGCGGCAGCGGCAACGACGTCTACCCGGTCATCGGCTTCGCCAGCTTCTACGTGACCGGCTGGACCGCCCAGGGCAAGGGCTTTGCCAATCCCTGTCAGGGCAACGGCGACGACCCCGTCCCGAACGACGACCCGGGGACGATCGTCGGTCACTTCATCCAGTACGTGGACAGCGTCAACGCCACGCCTGGAACCGAGTTGTGCAACCCAGAAGCGTTCGGCACTTGCGTGCCGGTCCTAGTCGAGTAAGGAGGTTCAGATGAAGACCGAGAACAAGCGCGCGCGGCCGATCGATGTGCGGCGCATGCTTTCAACACGAAGGGGCATCCTGACCCTGGCCGCCGGGGCCGCGGTAGTAGCAGGGGCGATCCTGCTGGTGTTCCTCAACGCATACCGCGACGGACTCACGGGCGGTAGCGATTCGAAGACGGTGCTCGTGGCGAAGCAGTTGATTCCCGAGGGCGCTCCGGCGGAGGTGATCGCGGCGGACGCCATGTACCAGTCCGCGACCATCGATGAGGACAAGGTCGAGGACGGTGCGGTCTCCGATCCGGATGCGATCAAGGATCAGTACGCGTCCCACAGCATCTTCCCGGGCGAGCAGCTGCGACCGGACGACTTCCAGGCCAACGCCGAGGGGTTCTCGAGCCGTCTCGCCGCGTACGAACGCGCAATGGCGGTCCCGGTCGACAACTGGCACGGGATGGTCGGCGAGCTGAAGGCCGGCGATCGTGTCGATGTGATTGGAGCGTTCTTGCTCAGCGCTGGTAGCGGCGTCGTAACGCAGGCCGCGTCGAAGACCCTGCTGCAGGACGTGCTCGTGCTCAAGGCGCCGGAGGAGCGCACGGACAGCGGCTCGGACCAGCAGGAGGTCTACCTGAAGGTCCCGAGCGACCGCGATGCCGAGGTGATCACGTATGCGGCCGAGGTCGGCAAGGTGTGGCTGACGCTGCGACCGGCGGCGGGCGCCAAGTCCCACACCCCGTCGATCGCGACGGTCCAGCGGGCGCTTTATGGCGAGAAGGCGCAGGCCGTCACGCGGAAGCAGCTGCAGAGGATGCTGGGCCGCTGATGACGCAGCCAGTACGCACAATCGTCGCGTTCGACTCGGGTATCGAGCGCGGCCGCGTAGAAGCGGTGCTGTCCAGCTGCTCGGGCATCCACGTCCATTCGGTCGTGGAGAGCCTCGAGGACGGCTGGATGGCACCGCCCGAGGGCGACGCCGAGCTCCTCGTCGTCGCCTGCTCGGACTCAGAGGCGGCCCCGCGGTTCATCCGCGAGGCCGTCGAGGCCGACTCGGAGAGGCCGGTGGTGGTCCTATACCAGGGCTCGCCGAACGGCTTCATGCGACGTGCGTTCGAGGCGGGCGCGGACGACATCGTGCCGCTGCCGAAGAACGTCGACCCGATGTTCGACGACAGCGGCGAACAGGTCATGTTCGCGCTCGAGAAGGTGCTCGAGCGCAAGCGCGGCATGTCGACGGCCGGTACGAGCAACGGCGGAGACATGATCTGCGTCCTCGGTCCGAAGGGAGGCACCGGCAAGACGCTGACGACGGCCAACCTCTCGGTCTCGCTGGCGGCTCAGGGCAAGCGCGTGGTGATCGTCGACCTGGACCTGCAGTTCGGCGACGTGGGCCTGGCGTTCGGGCTGCTCCCGGAGAACACGATCTACGACCTCGCGCGCTCGAGCGGGGCGATCGACGCCGAGAAGGCAGGCGACTACCTCGCCGTGCATGAGACGGGAGTGCACGTCCTGCTCGCGCCCATCCGCCCGGATCAGGCCGGCGTGGTAACCGTCGATTTCCTGCGCGAGGTCTACAAGGTCCTGCGCTCGAGCTTCGACTACGTGATCGTGGACACCCCACCCGGCTTCACGCCGGAGGTGATCGGGGCGATCGACACCGCGTCACACCTGCTGGTGGTCGGCATGCTGGACGCCCTCTCACTGAAGAACACGAAGCTCGGGCTCGAGACGCTGGGCCTGATGGGACACGGCGGCGATCACATCCGCCTCGTCCTCAACCGGGCCGACAGCCATGTCGGGCTCAACCAGGAGGACGTGGCATCGATCGTCGGGCGCAAGCCGGACGTGATGGTGCCAAGCAACGGCAGCATCGCGCGCTCGGTGAACCAGGGGATGCCGATCTCGGTTGCCGATCCGAAATCGGAAGCCGCGCAGGCGTTCCGCTCGCTCGCGACGATCTACACCGGCGGCTCGACCAACGGCCACCCGGCGCACAACGGCAACGGCCGCGGCCTGTTCGGAAGGCGGAAGGGCTGATGGAACTCCACGAACGCCTCGGCGTCCCGACTTCCGCCCCTGTCGCGCAGGGCGAGGAAGACACGTTCGCCGAGATCAAGAACAAGATCCACATGGCCATCATCGGCGAGCTCGGTCCGCAGCTCGCCAACCAGAACGTCGATCCGGAGACCATCCGCGCGCGCGTGCTGGCCGACATCCATGAACGGCTCGAGCAGGAGCGGGGCATAGCCCGCGACGATCGCGAGCGGCTTATCGAAGAGATCGCGGACGACGCGCTCGGCCACGGGCCGCTCGAGCGCCTGCTCGCCGAGGACAGCGTCACCGAGGTCATGGTCAACGGCCCGTACGACGTCTGGATCGAGCGCCAGGGTCGCCTGCACCGCACGCCGATCCGCTTCACCGACGAGTCGCACCTCCGACGGATCATCAACAAGATCGTCGCGTCTGTCGGACGGCGCGTCGACGAGTCGTCGCCGATGGTGGATGCCCGCCTCCCGGACGGCAGCCGTGTGAACGCGGTGCTTCCCCCGCTGTCGCTCACCGGGCCGCTCGTGACGATCCGCAAGTTCAGCAAGCAGCGGCTCGACCTTGACGACATGTCCCGGCTCGGCACGCTCGCGCCTGACACTGTCGACTTCCTCGAGCGCTGTGTCCGTGCCGAGCTGAACATCCTCGTTTCTGGCGGTACGGGCTCAGGTAAGACGACGCTGCTCAACGCGCTTTCCACGGCGATCCCGGATGACGACCGCATCGTCACGATCGAGGACGCCGCCGAGCTGCGGCTGAACCAGCAGCACGTCCTCAGGCTTGAGTCGCGGCCAAAGAACATCGAGGGTGAGGGTGAGATCCCGATTCGCGAGCTCGTTCGCAACTCCCTGCGCATGCGCCCAGATCGCATCGTCGTCGGCGAGGTCCGCGGCGCGGAGGCGCTGGACATGCTTCAGGCGATGAACACGGGCCACGACGGCTCGCTCTCGACGATCCACGCGAACAGCCCGCGCGACGCCCTCGCACGCGTGGAGACGATGGTCCTCATGGCGGGCTACGACCTGCCCGTGCGCGCCATTCGCCAGCAGGTCGCCGCGGCCCTCGACCTGATCGTCCACCTCGAGCGCCTCCAGGACGGCTCACGGCGCGTCGTCGCGATCACCGAAGTGCAGCGCATGGAGGCGGACGTGATCACCATGCAGGAGCTCTACGAGTTCAAGGTCGAGCGGGTGCTGAACGACGGAACCGTCGTCGGGGCTCTCGCGCATACCGGCCTGCGGCCGACGTTCCTCCAGAAGTTCGAACGGCGGGGCATCGAACTGCCCGCGACGATGACCCAAAACGGCAACGGCAACGGCGCCATGCCTCCATTGCAGAACACTCCGACCTTGGACAGTGTGCGATGAGGCGGATCTTCGCTATAGCCCTCATCGCCGCCGGCGCGCTGGCGCCGTCAGCACCCGCTGCGAGCGATCTGCGACTCACGGCGACCGGCAATGAGCACTTTCCGACGCGCGAGTACCTGCTGAGCCTGCCCTCCGGCGCCACCGCGAAGCCGGAGCAGGTGCATGTGAGCGAGAACGGCACCGCCGTGCGCGAGCTCTCGGTCACGTCGCCGGACCTCGACGCAGGCGGTCGCGGCGTCGTGCTCGTCCTCGACGCGAGCATGAGCATGCGCGGCGAGCCGATCGACAGCGCGATGACCGCGGCCCGCGCGCTCATCAGCCACCGCACGAACGGCCAGAGGATCGGGATCGTGGTCTTCAACCGCGAGGCCACCACCCTGCTCCCACCGACCGCTGACCAGGATGCGCTCGAAGCGGCACTCGAGAAGGCGCCAAAGCTCGGCGTCGGGACGCATATCTACGACGGCGTACAGCTCGCCATCACGGAGCTCAAGCGAAGCGGCGTCGACTCCGGATCGATCGTCGCCCTGTCCGACGGCGCCGACACGGGTAGCCGAGCAACTGCCGACGAAGTCGAGCACGCCGCTCAGGATGCGGGCGTTCGCATCTTCTCGGTCGGCCTGCAGTCCGAGGACTTCGACGAGAGCACGCTTGCCGATCTCGCGGCGAGCGGCGGCGGCGAGTACACCGCCGCGGCCTCCGACTCCGACCTCGAGGCCATCTACGACCGGCTCGGCGAGCGCCTCGCAAACGAGTACCTCGTGCGCTACAGCTCGCTCGAAGGCCTGAGTACGAAGATCCGCGTCGACGTCGCGGTGGACGGCGTTGGCAGCACGTCGCTTGCCTACACCAGCCCGAAGCTCGCGATCATTTCCGGTTCGGACCCCGCCGAGAACGACGGTTTCTGGGGATCGGCGCTGGCAATGGTCCTCGTCAGCTTCGGGTCGGCGTTCATCGCATGCTTCGGCATCATCGCCTTCGTCGCCTACCGCCGGCGCGCCCGCGATCTGTCGCAGCGCGTGAGCGCGTTCACCCCGACCGCGAAAGAAGCGCGTTTCGGCGAGGTCCCCCGCGCCGAGTCAGGGCTGCTCAAGCGGATGGAGGAAAAGCTCGAGGGACGTAGCTGGTGGGAGGACTTCAAGCTCGAGTGCGACGTCGGCCGCATCAAGACGCCGGCGGTGCAGGTCGCGGCGCTGACCGCTGGTAGCACCGCGCTCGCCTTCTGGGTCTTCTATGTGATGACACAAAGCATCGTCGGGGCGTTCTTCGCCGGGGTCGTCCCCATGGGAGTCGTGATCGCCGTACGGACCAAGGCCACCAGGCAGCGGGCGGCATTCCGTGACCAGCTGGCGGACAACCTGCAGGTGCTGGCGTCCGCGATGCGCGCAGGCCAGAGCTTCATCGGCGCGCTTTCAGTCGCGGTCGAGGATGCGCCCGAGCCGGCGCGGACCGAGCTCGGTCGCGTCGTCACCGAAGAGCAGATCGGCGTTCCGCTCTCGGACTCGCTCGGCAAGGTCGTCAAGCGAATGGAGAACCCTGACTTCGAGCAGGTCGTCCTCGTCGCGATGCTTCAGCGCGACGCGGGCGGCAACACGGCGGAAGTCCTCGATCGCGTGGCGGACACGATCCGTGAGCGCGCGGGACTGCGCCGGCTCATCACGAGCCTGACGGCTCAGGGACGGATGGCGCGCTGGATCGTCTCATTGCTGCCGGTGATCCTCTTGCTCCTGATCTCGTCCATCAACCCGGAATACATGGACCCGATCTTCCACTCGACGGCCGGCATCGTCGTGCTGTGCCTCGCCGCCACGCTCGTGATTACCGGCTCGCTCGTCATCAAGAAGATCGTGTCGATCAAGGTCTGAGGAGGCAACCGTGATCATCGTCTTGCTCGGAATGTTGATGCTGGCGGGGCTGGCCGTCGCGCTGGTCCTGCGGGCGGCTGCCCTGCCGCAGCTCGAGGCCGCCCAGCGGCTCGGGACCGTGCATGCCTACGGATATGCACCAACGCAGCAGGTGGGAGGAGGCGCGTCGGACGACGTGATCACCGGCCTCGACGGGCTCGCCCACTGGGTCGGTGATTTCATGTCGCGCCGGTACAACGCGAAGTTCAACGAGGACGACATCCGCGCGGAACTGGTGGCCGCCGGCATGTACACGACTCAACCGCTCGCGTTCCTGGGCTACCGCGTGATCGCGGCAACCGTCCTCCCGGTCGGGTTCACGTGGCTGCTCGCATCGTCCGGGACGAACATGGCGTTGGTCGTCTGCTTCGCGATCTTGATGGCTGCCTTCGGCTGGCGCGCGCCGATCGTCTACGTCGAGCGGCGCATGAAGGACCGGCTCGAGCAAGTTGATCTCGACCTGCCCGAGCTCATCGATCTCCTGATCGTCACGATCGAAGCCGGCATCGGCTTCAACGCCTCGCTCCAGATGGCGTCCGCCCGAATCCACGGCCCGCTCGGCGAGGAGCTGCGACTCACGCTCCAAGAACAGAGCATGGGCCTGTCGAGCGCAGAATCGCTCGAGCACATGATGGCCCGCGCGGATACGCCGTCCATGCGTTCTTTCGTGCGCTCGATCCTCCAGGGCGAGCAGCTCGGCGTCTCGATCGGGCAGATCCTGCGCAACCTCGCCGGGGAAATGCGCAAGCGGCGCCGCGCGCGGGCGGAGGAGCGCGCGCAGAAGGCGCCGATCAAGATGCTTTTCCCGCTCGTCTTCCTGATCTTCCCGGCGATCTTCATCGTCCTGCTGTACCCCGCCTTCAAGACGTTCCTGGACGCGATGGCGGGCATCGGATGAGCACACCCGACCCCCTCGTCGTATATGTGCGGGTCAACGACGGCCCGGTCTCCCAGGATGGTCACGCGGTCGATCCCGTCTGTGGGCGTGAGTTGACGGCTGGCATGGCGCGCGGAAAAGTGATCCACGCCGGGGTCGAGTACCTGTTCTGCTCGTTGTCTTGCGCACGCGCCTTCGCGGCGCGGCCCGCGGAGTTCCTCGCATGACGACGCACGAGCCCTGGAATGTCGAGGGCGAGCCGCGCAAGCGCCGCCTTCGTGACCGGTTGCGTGCCCGACAGCCGAGCCGCCGGGCGCTGTGGATCACCGTCGGGTGCCTGCTCGCCCTCAACTTCGTCCTGGCCTCGGTTCTCGGGCGGCCGAACGACCCGACCGCGGTCCCGTACAGCTTCTTCCGCGACCAGGTGAAGGCCGGCAACGTGGCGGAGGTGACCTCACAGGGCGACACGATCGAGGGCAGCTTCAGCGACGCGATGCGCTATCCGGTTCAAGACGGCGACGAGGTCACGCGCTTCGAGACCCAGCGTCCCGAGTTCGCCGACGACACGCTGCTGAAGATGCTGCTGGCGAACGACGTCACAGTCGATGCGCGCGACCCGGACGCCCGGCCGTTCTGGCAGACGGTTCTGCTCGGCTTCGGGCCGACGCTGCTTCTGGTCTCCCTGTTCTTCCTGGTGCTGCGGCGTGCCGGTGGCGGGATGCTCGGCCTCGGCCGCTCGAGAGCGCGGCGCTACGACGGCGCGGGTGAGCGCATCACGTTCGCGGACGTGGCTGGCATCGACGAGGCCCGCGACGCGCTCGTCGAAGTCGTCGACGCCCTTCGCAACCCGGAGCGCTACCGCGCGCTCGGCGCAGCGATCCCTCGCGGCGTGCTGCTCTCGGGACCGCCGGGCACCGGCAAGACTCTGCTCGCCCGCGCGGTCGCCGGCGAGGCCGATGTCCCGTTCTACTCGCTGTCCGCCTCGGAGTTCGTCGAGATGGTCGCGGGAGTTGGCGCGAGCCGCGTCCGCGATCTCTTCACGCGCGCGAAGGAGGCCGCGCCCGCGATCGTGTTCGTCGACGAGCTCGACGCGATCGGTCGCTCTCGCGGTGGACGGAGCAACTTCAACATGAGCCCCGGAAGCGACGAGCGTGAGCAGACGCTCAACCAGATCCTCACCGAGATGGACGGCTTCACCGGCGGCGAGGGCGTCGTCGTGCTCGCCGCCACGAACCGGCCCGAGATCCTCGATCAGGCGCTGCTGCGGCCAGGGCGGTTCGACCGCCGCGTGGTCGTCAGCCCGCCCGATCGGATCGGACGGCAGAAGATCCTCGAGGTCCATGCGCGGAACGTCCCGCTCGACGACGACGTGGACCTCGCGCGCGTCGCGGCGACCACCCCGGGCATGGTCGGCGCCGACCTCAGAAACCTCATCAACGAGGCAGCCCTTGCCGCGGCCCGTCACGCGCGCGAGCGCGTTTCGCTGACCGACTTCATGGAGGCGCTCGAGAAGATCGTGCTCGGCGCCGCTCGCCGGATCGCGCTGTCGCCCTTCGAGCGCGAGCGCACCGCCTTCCACGAGGCGGGCCACGCTCTCCTCGGCATGCTCGAGCCTGGTGCCGATCCCGTTCGCAAGGTCTCGATCGTCCCGCGCGGCCAGGCGCTCGGCGTAACGCTGCAGAGCCCCGAGGACGACCGCTATGGATACGACTCGCACTACCTCCGCGGCCGGATCATGGGCCTCCTGGGCGGACGCGCGGCCGAGGAGCTCGTCTACGGCGACGTGACCACCGGCGCGGAGGCCGATCTCGAGCAGGTCACTCGCATCGCGCGGCTGATGGTCGGTCGCTGGGGCATGTCCGACCGAGTCGGGCTGGTCTCGGTCCTGCCCGCCGGCGAGGACGACGCGCTCGCCATCCCGACGGTGGCCGAGGCGACGCGCGAGCTCGTCGACAACGAGGTTCGCCGGATCGTCAGCGAGGCGTACGAGCTGGCCCTCGCGCGCCTGCGCGAGCACCGCGACCAGCTCGAGTCGCTCGCGCAGGCGTTGCTCGAGCGCGAGACGCTCGACGAAGACGACGCGTACGAGGCGGCCGGGTTCGTGCCGAAGCTCGCGGACGAGGTCGCGTCCGACGAGCGCGAAGACGCGACGGCGCCGCAGTAGCCATGTCGCGGGGCGAACGCGCTGTCGCGCTGATCGCAACCGCGGCGGCGCTCGTCGCCGTCCTCATCGACCCGCTGTCGGCCCCGGAGGCGAGCGGATCGTCGCTCAACACGGCGGCGACCGGCGCGGTGACGGTCGGATTCGCCGTCCTTCTGTTCGCCGGTGCAGTGCCGCGCGCGAAGGTCCAGGCCTGGCGCGGACGCGGCTCCGCCGAGACAGCAGCCGTGACAAGCATCGTCGGCTTCCTCAGCGCGGCCTCGGCCTGGACCGGCCTGCCATTCGTGCTCGGAACAGGCGGCGCGATGCTCGGCTCGGTGGCTCGGCAGCACGACGCGGACACGCGCGACCGCAGCCTGGCCGGTTTCGCGATCTTCATCGGCGTCGCCGCGGTCGTGCTCGGCGTGATCACGGCGGTGGTCGTATGACGCGCTGGCTCATAGCTGCGCTCATCGGCATGTGCCTTATTCCGGCTGGTGCCGATGCCGCAACCGTCTCGTTGACGGCGGGCGCTCTGACTGTGACGGCCGCGCCCGGCGAGACGAACGCGATCGCCGTCATCGGGTCGGGCAGCCTGATCGGCACGGTCACGGTCATCGACGGCGGTGCGGCCATCACCCCGGGAGGGAGCTGCTCGGCCGTCGACGCCGGCACGGTGAAGTGCCCGGGTACCGGCACCGCCATCGTCAGCACCCTGACCGCGTCGCTCGGCGACGGCAACGACAGCATCGGCGTCAACCTGGACGACGCGACAGCCGTCACGGTCTTCGGCGGCGACGGCGCGGACACGATCTCCGGAAGCGCCGGGAAGGACACCATCGACGGCGGCCCCGCCGCCGACATCATCAATGGGGGCGGCGGCGTCGACACCGTCGACTACTCCGCCAGGACGAACCCCGTCACGGTGACGCTGGACGGCACGGCCGGGAGCGGTGAGGCGTTCGAGGGCGACGCCATCGGGTTCGACGTCGAGGGTGTAAAGGGCGGCCTGGGCGCGGACCGGATCACCGGAAACGACGGGCCAAACACTCTGTCCGGAGGCGCCGGGACGGATCTGCTCTTCGGACTCGGCGACGCGGACACGTTGAACGGCGGTGCGGGCAGCGACAGGCTCGACGGCGACGACGGGGATGACGTGTTCGACCAGGACACGGCTGCTGACGGTGCGGATGTGATGAATGGCGGCGCCGGCACGGACAGCGCCAACTACGACCGCAGAGCAGCGGCCGGCGTCACCGTCGACATCGACGGGGTAGCCGATGACGGGCAGGGTGGCGCCGCCGAAGGAGACAACGTGCAGCTGGACGTAGAGAACCTGCTCGGCAGCAGTCGCGGAGACACGCTCGTGGGCAGCAGCGACGCGAACAGGATCGACGGCCGAGCGGGCGCCGACAACGTTTCGGGTGGCGCCGGCAACGACACGCTCGTAGAGGTGCTGACCACCGACAGCGACGTCTTCAACGGCGGCGACGGACTCGACACGCTCGACTACGGCCTGCGAAGCGCCGGCGTGGCTGTGGACCTCGACGGGGTAGCTGACGACGGCGATCCCGTCACGGGCGGCGGCGAGGGCGACAACGCTCAGCCCGACATCGAGAACGTCACCGGCGGCTCGGGCGCGGACCGGCTGATCGGAAACGACAACGCAAACATCCTGTCGGGCGGCCGGGGCAACGACACGTTCGACGGGCGCGGCGGGCCGGACATCCTCGTCGGCGGCGCACATGTCGACACCGCCGACTACTCACTGCGCACGGCAGCGGTCACGGTCGGGTACGAGACCGCGGGCGACGACGGGGAGACAGGCGAGGGAGACACCCTCAGCGGCGATATCGAGAACATGAAGGGCGGGTCCGGCGACGACGTCTTGACAGGGAACGCCTTCGCCAACACGCTCGAGGGCGGCGCGGGCAACGACACGTTGACCGGCGGCGGCGGGGTCGACGCCCTGCGCCCCGGTCTCGGCGACGACGCGGTGGCGAGTTCCGACACGGCTGCGGACGACGTGGCATGCGATGCCGGCACCGACTCCGTGACAGCCGATCTGCTCGACCTCGTCGCAGCAGACTGCGAGACGGTCGCTCGTCCCAACGATCCGACGGACCCCACCGACCCGACCGATCCAACCGACCCGACGGACCCGACGGATCCAACCGATCCCACCGATCCGGGCTTCCCGACCGATCCGGGGTTCCCCACGGACCCGGGCTATCCGACCGACCCGGAATACCCATATCCCGACTATCCGGGCTACCCGGACTATCCGGAGCCAGGCGCTTCGCCCGCCGATTCGCCGGGAGCCGGGGACACCGTGGCGCCCGAGATCGCGATCGAGGTCTTCAGGCGAAGCCTCCGCAAGGTCGTCCGTACCGGCCTTCCGCTCGACGCAGGCTGCTTCGAACGCTGCAGCCTGGCCGTGAAGCTGCGCCTCAGCCGCAAGTCCGCGAAGAAGCTCGGACTCTCGCGGACCGTCGGGAAGGCGTCGCTGGGGCTCTCCCGGCCCGGCATGAACCACCTGACGGCGGCGCTCAGCCGGCACGCCAAGCGAAAGCTGAAGCGGGCTCGCGCGATCCGCTTCTCCGTGGTCGTGGTCGCGACCGACGCGTCGGGCAATCGCACGGTCGCGCGCCGCAGCGTGATGGTGCGGCGCTAGTCCAAACGCGCCAAGCACACTCGCTTTTTTGGCGCGTGCGGCGTAGTTTGGGTACGTGGGCCGCTTTGGACTCGCGGGGCTGCTTGCCACGGTGTGCCTCGTCCTGCCCGCGCCCGCGCTCGCGACCCACGCGGAGCCGCTGCGCGCGCACTGGCCGCTCGACAGCACGTTCTTCATCTTCTGCGATTCCACCCCCTGCCCGTCGGGGACTGCCGACACCTCGGGGCACAACCTGACCGCGACCGTCAGCAATGTCGGAGTCGTTTCGGACGGGCGCATCGGCGGCGCGTTCCACTTCGACGGCGGTAGCGACGAGTCGGTGACCGTCGGTGACAACGCCCTCCTCGAACCGGCGCAGGACTTCACCGTGATGGCGTGGGTGCGGCGTCTGGGGAGCCCAGGCCCGTATAGCAACGTGGTCGCC
>Ga0111538_10006491_pt1 | contig 15828 bp, 13 predicted proteins | sample SoiMethybrSBSTD1_FD_79669 | JGI IMG/M metagenome (GOLD analysis project Ga0111538, IMG submission 79669) | Bulk soil microbial communities from a Populus tree surrounding site in Tennessee, USA - Soil MetaG P. TD hybrid SBSTD1 (version 2)... | ecosystem: Environmental > Terrestrial > Soil >...
GGCTTCCTGACCTGGAATCAAAGAGTCTTCCTGCACGAATCGCGATCACTTGAGCCGGGGGCGCAAGAAATTTGCTACGTGTCGGTGTTGTTTCCTGAGACTGCAAGGCGGAGGCTGCGGACACAAGGACGACAAATGCAAGAGTCAACCTCAATTGCCAGAGCATGAATGCCTCCTTATCCGCATGATTACCTGTCGGCGGGCGGATGTTAACAAGCGTGGCGGTGTCGCGCAAGGAGCGGCAAGGTCAGTACCTTCGGTTGTTTGCTGAGTCAGGCACCCCCCAAATTCGCAAATGCGAATTTGGGGGGACGAGTGATCTGACCCCGTCAGAATGTAACGCGCACCTGAGCTTGCAGCACACGATTCCCGGGACCACCCTTTCCAGTGGTTCGCCCAAAGTTCGAGTTTTGAATGCTCAACGAAGGCTCATTCCAGTTGGGATGGTTCAACACATTCGTTGCATCGACGCGTATTTGAAGCGTTTTGTTCTCGGTGAGCTGGAAAGCCTTGCTCAGGTTCGCATCGAGTGTCTGGCGACGCGGCAGTTGCAGTTGGCTGTCTCCAAAATTGCCCTGAGTTCCCGGTTTGGAATTCTGGAGGACGTTGACCGCATATTGCCCCGTTGGATTTCCCGAGGCGTCGAGCACCGGATACGCGCCGGGTGTACTTGCCGGAGCAATGAAGGCGAGTCCCGACAGGGTACAACTGGTGGCGAAATTGAATTGTCCCGCGCCGGTGCCCGAGTCCGGGTTCGATGGAATGATCCCATTCGCGACATCGTTGGTGCATTGGGGATCCCTGAAATTTGTGAACATCCCTGGACCGCCGTACATCCATCCATTGTTTCCGACCCATGTGGGATTCATTTTCGGTGTGACCCAGGGGCCGACGATATCCGGGCGCGGGTACGGCCGGTCGCCGCCGCCTCCCCTGAACGCCATCTGCGAACCAAAGGGATCCCGTGGCAGCCCCGTGGTGTTGCGTTCGATGATACTGACCGACCAACGCTCCAATACGCGCGCTATCCATCCGGAAGAATTCCCGAAGAGGAGTCTGTTCGGACCGATGGGAAGTTCAAACGTGCCGCTGATCCTGAAATCGTGTGCTGTAGTAGCCCAGTTGACGACGAAATCGTTGTCGGGTCGTTTCGGGTCAATGAACCATGTCGGGTTGAAGTAGGGCGCACCAAAATCGAAGATTTTCTCCCACGCCCAGGTCGCCTGAAAACTCGTGCCTTGCGTCGGCCTCAAAGTGAATTCTGTCTGAAGTGCGTTGTAGTTGTTGTATCCCTCGTTGGTGTGGAGCATCGCACTGGAGGCACCATAATTGAAGCCGGTGAACTGCGGATTGGTGATCATGTAGTCTTCGGGGAAGCATCGCAGTGCTGTCGCATTCGAAGCGTTGAACCCCGAAGTGAATACCCCGGGTGCTGTTTGCTGCACATACCCGAATCCATTCGCCATCCGGTCGCACCCGTTGCGTTGAACTCTCCCGTTAATGCCCGAGACTCCCGTGGGTAGCGGCTGGGTTCCAGTGGCAGTGTTGAGGTTGTACAAAGAGTTGATCAGGTTCACGAAGTTGCCATTCGCCAGGTTGCTTGTGAACGTTGCATTTCTTCGCAGGTGGGCTGCCCCCGTCTGTAGAACACCACCAACGGTAGTACCGACAGGGCCGTAGCCTGTGCCGGCCGTTCCATGCAAATCCAATCCCGCGAACATCTGGTCGAGCAGCACCGGATCCTTCCCGGCACGCGCATCAATCAGAGCCTGAAACAGTTCCTGGTTGTAGAAGATGTTGAACGTGTTCAGGTCGAAAGTGATATCCCTCCGCCGCTGGAACGAGCCTACGTAGCGGACATCCAGCGTCATGTTTCGCCGTAAGGAACGTGTGACGGAGAGATTCGCATTCATGACGTAGGGCAGCTTGTAGTCCTCAACCCAGGCCTGAGTGTTAGTGAGTTGAGTACGGCCCGTGATCGGGAGAGGGAGGCCAGGCCCGCGGGTTGGTACTATTGGAACCATGAGCGCGATATCTGAAAGGTCGGGCAATCTTCCGCTGGAGATAATCGGCTGGAACTGGGGGTCGCTCGTGTTGAGGGTGCCGGCAAACGTCGCACCTGGCGCATTGCCCAGAACGGTTTCCAGATTACTGCCGTTGCGGCCGGGCGTGAGGTAACTCATCCCAAATCCTCCGCGGATTGTCGTCTTTCCGTCTCCAAGCCATGGAAGCGTCCACGCGAAGCCAATGGTGGGGGCAAAATTCTTCCACGCCGGCGGAAGCGCAGGATCGTTTCGGTTGGGGGTGTTTGGCCCTACGAATTCGGTCTTCGTCAGCAGATTTGGATCGCACGTGGACGCCGGAATCCCGTTCGGATTGGTGGTTCCCATCGTACAGGCCAGAGCCGAACTGGCAGTGGCACTGGAGCCGTAGCCGGACAAGTAGATACGTCCGGGTGAATTAAGCCAGTCTGCAAGGGGGTTATTCGGGTCCGCGGGTTGGTGAACTCCAAACAAACCGAGGCCCTCGTTTACGATGCGAGACGTGAATCCTTCCTTTATATAAGGAGATGCGTAGCCCTCCCAGCGTAGCCCGAGATTGAGCGTCAAGCGCGAGTTGAGCTTCCAGTCGTCCTTCATGAACAAGGCGTAATCATTCGCCACCTGACTCCGAAGCCTCCTATCCGTCGTCTCGATATCCTGCCAAATTCCGTTCGTGGCATCAGCGGCCGAGTTGATCCAGTAGTTCGTGCTCGCCGTTGCAACCGAGCCGCTGAAGAAGTACAGCATGTTCGATGCAAGAGTCCGGGCTGCCGTATTGCCACCACCATTTGCGATCTGCGTCAGAAAGCCAGGTAGAACATCCGAGTACTGCGTCGCGCTGGCCAGCGGCGTGGTATTGGAAGCCCACGCACCCAACGACACACTTGGGTAGGAGTTTTGGCTGTAGCCATTAGAGCGACTCAATCGAATCTCTCCGCCTGCTTTGAAGGAATGTCGGCCATGCGTGAAACTGAAGGTGTCGGCAAAAGTCCAAAGCGGAGAGCTTTGTCCCGATCCCGCAGCTGTGGAAGTGATCTTTCCGTTCCCTGGGATTCCGCTGTTGTTTCCCAGACCGGTATCGATGGAGGTAAGGTATGTGATGCTTCCTGGTGCAGCCGGAGAGAAAGCCCCGAGCCCGGCATTTGTTCCTGCGGAAACAAACCATTTTTTGGCTTCGTCCCGAACTGCCTCATCCGTACTCTGCCACGGAGGGAGAGTTTGCGACCAGTCACGCCGTAATCCGAAGCGGAACTCGTTCAACAAACTAGGCGACAGCGTGGAAGTGACATTCACACCGAATGTCTGGGGCCGTCCGTTCACTTGTCCATACAGACCGTCCGGCCAGTTGGTTACAGAGGTCGCACTATCCGATCTCTCAATACTCCACTCCCCTGAAATCCGATGCCTTTCGGTAAGGTTCTCATCAATCTTGACGGTAAGCTGCTTGCGGTTCACACCGTTCGGATCGGCGAGAGCCGCGGCGTTGTTGCCATTGAGGCTACCCGTCCGGCCGCGCTCCCACGAAAACGACGCGGTGTTCAGTCCGTCTCCGGCGTTAAAGGCGTTCGCTTTCGGCATGAAACTCAAAAGCTGTTTGATGTATCCCGTCGGGTCAGCCGTACGGCGAGAGGTATCCCAGATACCGGTGCCCGTGGAAGGTCCGAAAACGAAGGTACCCCCTGGACAGAACGACGACGCGTCTGCCGCGGTGATCGGGCGAAGGGAATTCGATGCCTCGTCGTACCTCTGGTTTCCGAATACGCTGAAGCAACGCAATGCCGCGTTGTCCGGGGGCGGTGTGGGATTCCCGAAAATGTCTACGGATGGCGCCACCTGTGTGGTCGCGCTGCCCGTAATCGGAGTCGGGACTGTGATGGGGTTGGCGGGGTTCCAGCCTGGAAAGTAGCGAAAGATGCCCATTCGCCCGGTATCTGTGAACACCGTGGAGTTGATGTGAGTTCGACTGTAATTCAGTTGCTGATCCCAGGACGCGAAGAAGAATGTTTTGTTCCTCACGATCGGACCGCCGTAACTCAACGTGTACTGATGTCTGTTAGCCCAATCCAAAGGTGTGCTGTTCCGGACCAGGCCGGTCAAGTCGGTAAATGGGGTATGGTTGTTGGTCCACGTGTTGGAGTCCATGGCCGTGTTGTGCACACGCCATGTCGCGGAACCCGTGTATCGATTCGTTCCGGATCGGGTCGAGATCTGGATCTGCGCATTCCCACGATATTCGGGATCGATCGGCGAGAGAATCAACCGGATTTCCCCGACCAGATCGGGATTGATGTTCACTGTCGACTGCAGTCCGAAGATATTGGGATCGTTGCGTCCGCTGTTCACACTCATTCCATTTCGCGTGACATTGACGGTATTGGCGTACTGTCCCGTGAAGGTGTCGGTATCGAAAGCTCCGATAGCGGTAAAGTTGCCGGTCTTCATGCCCGGCATGACCTGCATGAGGTCCAGAACATTGGCGCCTACCAGGGGAAGCTGTTGTGTGCGCTCCTGTGTGAGTACATCGCCGATAGACGCAGAGGACTGTCTCAGCAGGGCGTCGGCTGTGGTCGTGACTTCGACGTTAGTCGCAGCAGTAGCGACTTCCAGTGTGACGTCCTGCCTCACTTGCTCGTTGCCTATCTCGAGGTCATTTATCGTCGATGTCCTGAATCCCGGTAGCGACGCGGACATGGAGTACCTTCCTGGCACTACGCTGGGAAAAGCATACGCTCCGGTCTCATTGGTGACGGTGGTCGACTTTATGCCAGTGTTGACGTTCGTCACGACTACCGTTACGCCAGGGATCAACGCTTTGCTTTGATCCTGGACAATGCCGCTGATTGTGGCGTTTCCCTGCGCGAATGCGACATTCCCGGAAATGGCTCCCGATACCACGAGCGCGGCCAATGACACGAAAACCCAGCTGGTGTGCTTCATAGTGCCCCCCATATGAATAACTCGGTGCTTGGTTCGGTTCGCCTGGTCCCGATGGACAAGATCGACGGACTGACTTTCTGATTTTGCGTGGAGCTTATGACGCATGCAGGTGTTGCGGTCAAGCACATTCAATAAGCGGTGGCGGGGCATTGGGAAGAAACGTCTGTCCTTTTCTTCCCAGTGGCGTCAACGATTCCCACAAACCCGCAGTAGTAGATAAGAAAAGACGCCACGGAGCCCAATGTACTCTCGGTTGAATCGACAACTCGCTGTTTGTGGCCCTCTGTTACTGACGTCATTCCTCTGCGCCTGCTCCCAACGGACAACAGACCCGAATCAGAATCAGAATGAGAATGAAGTTCTTTCTGCCTCGTCAATCCGTGGTGAAGCTGCGGCGACTCTCGAACTGCAGGATTTGGATGGCAAGACAGTCCGCATGCGAGATTTCAAGGGCAAGGTCGTACTCTTGAACTTTTGGGGAACCACGTGCGCTCCATGCAAGCAGGAAATCCCATGGCTGGTTGAATTCCAAAGAGAGTTCGGCACTGAAGGCTTTCAAGTGATCGCCATCTCGATGTATGGAGAAGGACCCGAAGTATTGAAGCCCTATGTTGCAGAGCATCAGATGGAAAATTTCAAAGTTCTGATAGGAAATGACCAACTGATGCCATCGTTCGGTTTGGTGGCGTTCCCCACGACATTCATAATCGACAGCCGAGGCAGATACTACGCTCGACATGAGGGCTTGATAAACCGGCCGGAGGTCGAGAAGGAATTGGCGATGCTCCTTGCTAAGGAAGCCAATGCAACAAAAGCTGAATGATGTAACGCTGCACGATCCTGCGTGCAGGCTGAAAGACGTCAAGTATTCCCGTGAGCTTTGTCTCGGCGGACGCTGGCTCTTACTACTGGATTCACTACTGCCAGTCGTCCAGCTTCAGCAGTCGGATGGTGTTCCGAGACGTGATTTTGCGGAAGACCTCAGGCGAAGTGAGTTGGGTCAGAGCCGTTAGCGTTTCCCGTGCGACACATTTTCCGGCAACGAGCGGGAACGGATTCGTTTGACCCGTGCCGCGACCGTCGCGGCAGCCGCAGTCGCTGCCGAAGATGAGCTTATCCTGATGGCGTTTCAGGAACTCGGTGGAGAACTCCGGACTACGAGCGAGCGCGTTGCACCCTGAGGTAGCGGAAAGGTCGCCATAGAGATTCGGAAACTCGGTCAACATCCGATCCGTCAGGCCGCCGGGTTTGATGCCCTCAGTCGGATAGGCGACATTCGCGGGAACATCCACGCTGATGTTCGCCCAGAAGGAATTCGCATGGCCTATAAAGATCGTTCGCGGATATTGCTTCAGCAATGCAGGCACACGCTCGAAGCCGGTATTGAATGTGCCGACGCTTGCGGGGTCTGAGAATTCCTGGAGGTGCAGCAGCACAGGCAGCCCGACCTCCGCTGCGAGTTCGTATACGCGACGCATCTCCGGCCCGTCTGCGGCAACCTGCGATTTCATTTCTCCGAAACCGCGCGTGCCGGCGAGAGCGGCCTGTCGCAGCCGATCGATCGCATCGGCCCGCGTCACGTCGACGCTGGTGAATCGCGTGAAGCGCTCGGCCGGCGCGGTCGCTGCAGCGGAGTCCTGCGCCACGCCTGTGAGCAGCACTGCGCGGGCGATCCCAGCTCCGTCCATATGCTGCAGCGCGGCATCTGTCGCCCTGAAGTGGAAGTGGGCGTCTATGACCGGAGAACTCCATCGGGTTGACTGCGCCTGGCTCGGCATAGGCAAGGCCATAGCGCCCACGGCAGCTTGCAGGAATGCGCGGCGGTTCAAGTGCGACGTCATCGGTTTCCTCGAAAGCAGTGCGGTGGATTTTAGCATCGAGATTTCGGCAGTTTCGCGGAAAGAATGTCGCGTTTTCAGCGATGTCTTCGGTCTCGCTGCCGGGAAACCAATATCTTAGATTCGGCTTCAGAGATGCTTACGATGTCCGAGACCCAAACGTTGCATCCGGACTCGGGAACGGCCTATTCTTGCGAGACGCCAAAGAACCATGACACCTGAAGAGCAATTCCGCTACATCAACAACACCTTGCAACACGCGGCCGAAATCCAGGCTCGTCAGGAACAGCAACTGGTTGTGCATGACCAGAATCTTGCTCGTATCGAACGCGAGACCGAGAAGAATGCCGCGGCTATCCGCGACTTGATTGTTATAAGCCGAAGCCTTGTCGATTCGCAAAGAGTACTGACCGATGCTCAGCGCCTGGCAACCGATGCTCAGCGTCAGGCCACTGATGCTCAGCGTCTGGTTGAGGAGTGGCTTGCGGCTCTGATCCAGGCACAAGTAGAGACCGAACAAAAGCTGCAGCGCTGGATCGACAGACAAAGCAACTAACATGCATCGCAGCGGGAAGAGTCGTCAGCGCGCGTCGCCTGCGCTTTGGATCACGAACTTCTGTGCGCGGCGATTGGTGACGATCTCCGCTGTATAGAGATTGCCTTTTGAATCGGCGGCCATGTGATGGACGATGTCGAACTCTCCTGGTTTGGCCCCACGCATGCCGATCGCGCCGAGTTGAGTCAGCGTTGCACGATCGAAAACCACCACGCGCATCGGGCCGGAATCCACCACGTAGATATAGCGCTGCTGCGCATCCGGCGAAAACGCAAAGCCGGCGGGAACGGGTGTGACGCCGCCATCGCCAATCACGTTCACTTGTCGAAGGTATTTCCCGGAGGTTGTGAATGTTTGCACACGGTTGTTCGTGCGATCGGCGACATAGACAATGCCGTCGTTGGATACCTTGACCGCGTGAACAAGACCGAATTGAGCCGGTCCTGCGGCATCTGCAGGCGCCGCGGCCGCTCCACGGGGAGGTGCCGGTGCCGCGGGGGCATTCCCAAACGCTCCCCATGTACGCTTGAACTGCCCGGTCTCCGCATCAAACACGATCACGCGATGGTTGCCGTAGCCGTCGGCCACGTACAACTCATTGGTTGGAGCATGAACAAAGACATCCGCAGGTTGATGGACATTGTTCGTATCGGTGTCGCCCCCACTCTTTCCGCGATGACCGATCTGCAACACAAACTTTCCTTCCGGAGTGAACTTCAGAATCATGTCGTCCGTGCTGCCGCCTGGAGCCGGTCTGGGCCAGCCTCCATTCCCGCTGATCCAGACGAACGCTTTGGCATCGACGTAGATCCCATGCTCTCGTTCCGGCCATTCAAAGCCCTCGGCCGGACCTCCCCAGCTTCCCAGAAGCTTGCCGCTTGTATCGAACTCCAGGACTGGAGGAGCGGCTTTCGCTCGCTGCGCGGCGGGAATAGAGGCGGGACGGTGCAGAACCCAGATGTGATCGCGTGAGTCGACGGCGATTGAACTGACTTCTCCGAGCACCCAATCGTTAGGAATGATCGGCCACTTGGGGTCGACTTGAAATGCCGGCACCCGCGGCGGTGCGGGCTGTTGTGCTGCAGTTGTGATGGACAGCAAGGCGAAAAGTGTCAGGGTGAACCACGTGATCCGTTTGTTCATAAGCGCCCCGTCCTTGTCGTGTTCCCTTACCGCGCGAGCGGTTCCACCAGCGTAATCATTCCCTGGTGCGTGTGGCCAAACCACAGGCCGGAAAGTCCGCCGGCTGTCGCAGGCTTCAAGTCGATGTCGCGGATGTTCGCCGTAAACGGAACCAGATAGTAGACCCACTCTCCAGATTCCACATTCAGACGCGCCACGCGGTCTGCATAGATTCCGGCTGTCCAGGTGTATCCCTGCTCGTCGTAGTGGGCGTCATAGGGAAAGAAATAGGGTGGCATGGCCCAGAGTTTCATTTGTTGCCCCGAGGGTTTGCGGGGATCGAGCATACCGACGAAGTTGCCGTCGAATCCTCCCCACCACAGGCGGTCCTGCTTGTCGGCCTTGCCGCGGCGCATACCGCCGCCGACTCCACCAACACCGCGAGGCGTGGCGGGAATATCGTAATAGCTGATCTTGTTCGTCTTGGCGTCCGCGTACCAAATGTACGTACCGGCTCGCCCGCCCCCATAGACATTGTTCCTGGAGTCGGAGGCGAGATCGTAGGTCACGAGAGGCCGCTCGCCTTGAATCGTGGCCGTCACTTTTAACGTATCGAGATTGATTCGATAGGCCTCGGTGCCCGAACGCCAGCCATGGTTGTCCACCCTCGAGTTTGAAACGTCCATCATCTCGCCGCCTCCGGGTACATCGGAGTACGTGAACTTCTCGGTCGACGGATCAAAGACAACGAGGCCTTCCTGCGCCTGGTTGCCGATGTAGAAGCGGCCTTTCGCATCGGGCCCCATGAGCGTGCGTGCTCCAGTCGGCGCAAACGACCCTTCAGGAGCGCGGTAAGGCCAGCGCCATTCCTTCGTCTGGCCGGTCTTCAAATCCAGCCTTGCGAGGGCGTTGTCATTGAAGTGGTTGTACCAGATCGCGCCATCCAGGCCGAGACGCGTGTCGTGGGGCCTGTGCGTGACCGGGAGGGTATAGGTCGTATAGATGACCTGCGTTTCCTTGCCTTTCGGCCGTGGAGATTTCTTCAGCTCGTATTTCCACATGCCCTCACTCAAGTTGATGGCGGCCACGATCTCCGCCTGACGTTTATGCGTGGCACTCGGCTCGCCCCATTCTGCTCGTCCCCATGTCGCGGTTTGGCCGGCGGGCAACTGGAACGTCATCGGGGAACTGCCGGCAGAGTAGACCATCCGCTTCATCACCCATGCGAGCTGATCCTTGTTGTAGGTCGACATGGCGACGCGTTGCAGCGTGTGGCAGCGGCTGCAGTCGCGCAACTCGAACTTCTGCTGGTCGTTGAGCGGGAAGCTGGCCATCCACTCGGGATCCGTAAGCTCAAGTGCGAGCTCAAGGGGGTTGGACTCCCGAAGATTCAGGTTCAATTGAGCAGCGCTTCCGGCAGCGACGTTGACCGGAGTCCGTGAAGCAGCCGCGTCGATTACGTAGCCGACCGCCCGAATCGTGACGTCGTATTGCCCCGGGTCCAGTCGCGCTTGCGGGAAGGCGTATACGCCCTGGGCGTTGGTGACAACGGTGGTCGTGATCGGCGAACCATTCCGTTTCGCTGAAACCAGTACGCCTTCCATGACGCCTTCCTTCGCCGACCGCACGGTGCCTGTCAGGGCCGCTGGCGCCGGAGCCTGCTGTGCCTCGAGCGAAATACGAACTTCGGCTGCGCCAAGCAGAACCAGAACGACGGACCAGGTTGCTGCGAGTGTCTTGCGTGTCATGGAAAGCCTCCCCAGTTCAGTTACGGACGAAATGAACGATGGAGAATCTTGGATTCAAACGCGTTTGTTGTAAAGCAGCAGAATGCAGAGCTGGCTTATTTCACGGCAATGTACTCGGAGGGAGGCAGGGCCGAAGGCTTCCGCCGTGAGTGAGCGGGCCAAGGCGCAACGACCAGTAACATACTTTGACATTGACGGAATGCCATGGCCGACGTAAAAAAGACCCGTTTCCTAAAAGAGCAAACAGTGTCGTGCTATTGGGACTGTCGTGGCGGTAGTCTACTTCGCTGCGGGCCTCGACTTTTCTCTTACCTCAAGTTTTCGACAACAAAAAGCCACTCAAACTAAAGGCCAACAGCTCCGGTACCAGTCTGACGATCGATGGAAAAACTGAAGAAAACGTACCTATTTCTGGCGTACCTGACTTTTAACTGCCTCGTCACGTTCGTTCTTCTCAACGCCATTCTCGGAATCGCATTTTTTGCCCGCGATCGAATGACCAACCCTGGTGGCGTAGACGAGCGGGTCAGAGGGTATCGCGAAAAATTCGTGGACTATGACGCCTACACACGAACAACGCGGGCAGACGTCACGGCCCTCCTGGACGAGTACGACGCAATGGGGACTGCCGGGCTCCAATACAAGCCCTGGGTTCAATTTCGGAACCCCACGGTGAAGGGGCGACTTCTCAATACAGACGAGAATGGCTTTCGAGCGACTGCAAAACCTGAAGGACGTCCAGCACGCCCCGTTAAGGTCTATGTATTTGGAGGTTCAACAACGTTCGGGTACGGGGTCGCAGACAAAGACACCATCCCAAGTTATCTGCAGGCGAGCCTGGAACATCGATACCCGAATATGGCTTTCGTCGTCAGAAACTTCGGTCAGGCGTACTACTACTCCACCCAGGAGCAGGCGCTGCTACTCGAGATGCTTCGAGACGGGGACGTGCCGGACTGGGCCGTGTTTATAGATGGCGGAAACGACACCGCACAACTCGCCCTGAAGCACGATGAGCCGATCTTCTCGCCGGCGTTAAGCCGCGTTTGGAATCAGAGCGCGGGTGAGATGCCCTCCGCGACGTTCGCGCCAGTGTCCCGCCTTCCAGTCGGGAGACTGATCAGCGGCCTGCGCAAGCGAATCCTGAAAAATTCCCACGAGGTGTCTTCTCAACATACGCTGATCATGAACGACACGCAGCTGAGCGACAAAGAGCGTCGTGAGATCATCGATTACGTCGTAAAGCACTACTCCAACAATCTCCGCATTACGCGTGCCGTAACCCGGGAATTCGGCGTTGACGCCTTGTTCGTCTGGCAGCCTCATCCTTCCTACAAGTACGACCGTCAGCTCCACAAGAGATTCCCTTTCGACGGTCCCGTTCCGGGTTATCTCATCGGCGTATTCGAACGGATGGAACGCTATCAGGAACCGAATTTCCTGTTCCTGGGCGGTCTGACAGAGCGCCCGGAGAAGTCCTACGTGGACGACGTCCACTACAACGAAGTTGTGAACGAGCAGATCGCGAAACAAATAGCCAAATTGATTCAAGTTGACGCTAAGCGTCAGGAGTGAAGGCTGACATGGTTGCAATCCTGGGAATTTCCGCCTTTTATCACGACAGTGCGGCGGCACTTGTCGTCGACGGTGAGATCGTTGCCGCCGCACAGGAAGAACGATTCACGCGCAAGAAGCACGACGCTGCTTTTCCGAAGAATGCGGTGGACTACTGCCTCAAAGAGGCGGGCATTCAGCCGTCGGAACTTCGTTTCGTCTCGTTCTACGACAAGCCGATGCTGAAGTTCGAGCGCCTGCTGGAGACGTATCTAGCCTTCGCACCCGACGGACTTCGCAGCTTTTCAATGGCGATGCCGGTGTGGCTTCGCGAAAAGCTGATGATGCGAAGGATGATCAGGGGTGGAATGCCGGGCATTACCGGTGCGCCGTTGTTGTTCATGGATCACCATGAGAGCCACGCTGCCAGCGCATTTTTCCCAAGCCCATTCGATGAGGCTGCAATTCTCACGCTTGATGGAGTAGGTGAGTGGTCCACTTCAACCTGGGGGACAGGACAGGGAAACAACATAGAGTTGAAGCACCATCTCCAGTTTCCTCACTCCCTCGGACTTCTCTACTCCGCCTTTACGTACTATTGCGGGTTCAAGGTCAATAGCGGCGAATACAAGCTGATGGGGTTGGCGCCTTATGGCAAGCCGAATTACACCGACCTGATCTACAAACACCTGATTGATCTGAAGCCGGACGGCAGTTATTGGCTCAACATGGATTACTTCAATTATTGCCAGGGCCTGAGGATGACAAACCGGCGCTTCCACGACCTGTTTGGCGGACCACCTCGCAATCCTGAATCAGACATTGAACAAAAACAGATGGATCTGGCGGCAAGCATTCAGGCCGTCACGGAAGAGATCGTGCTCCGCATCGGCCGCAACGTGCATGAAAAGACGAAAATGAAGAATCTGGTCCTCGCAGGAGGCGTGGCGCTCAACTGCGTTGCAAACGGGCGGCTGCTGCGAGAAGGACCGTTCGACGATATCTGGATCCAGCCGGCCGCCGGCGACGCTGGCGGGGCTCTCGGCGCCGCGCTGTTCACATGGCACCAACTCCTCAACAAACCGCGCACGGTAAACGGCACCGACTCTCAAAAGGGAAGTTTCCTCGGACCTGCATTTCCTGCGGGGGACATCCAACGCTTGCTCGATAAGGCCGGGGTTCAATACGTCCGAATGCAGGACGAGGAGGAATTAGCCCACCAGGTCGCCCAACTCCTGGCAGAGGAAAAGGTGATCGGCTGGTTTCACGGGCGAATGGAATTCGGGCCACGCGCGTTGTGCGCGCGCAGCATCATCGGTGATGCCCGCTCAGCAAAGATGCAAGCCACGATGAATCTCAAGATCAAGTTCCGCGAAAGCTTCCGGCCATTCGCACCGGTCGTCATGGGTGAGCACGTTCATGAGTGGTTTGAAATGCGTGAAGGTCAGGAGAGTCCCTATATGCTGCTCGTGGCGCCGGTGCGGGAGGAGCATCGCGTGCCAATCGCTGCCGACCAGCTCGAGATGATGTCCAGCAACCCCGATCTTCGGCAGCGTGTGAACGTCATCCGTTCGTCGGTGCCGGCGGTTACCCATGTGGATTACAGCGCCAGGGTGCAGACCGTCGATCGCAAGAGAAACCCACGATTTCATCGCGTCATGGAGGCATTTCATCGGTTAACGGGATGTCCGGTCCTGGTGAATACCAGCTTCAACGTGCGTGGCGAACCCATCGTCTGCAGTCCCGAGGACGCCTATCGTTGCTTCCTGGCGACTCAAATGGATGCGCTGGTGCTCGAGGATTTCATCATCCTGAAGGACAAGAACAAGGAAACGGAAGCAGACGAAAAGATGCGAGCGGAGCATCTCGCTCAGTTCCAGCTGGACTAGTGTTACGTGCCACTAGCATCACCGCAATTAGAAGGGGCGCAGATTATGAGTTCAAGTTTCGGCAATCCATTCAAACCAACGGACCGGATGTTGCGGCAATTTTCCGTGCTCTGGATTGTCTTTTTTGGCGCTACTGCCCTGGTGCAGCAGTTTTACCACGACCGGCATCTTGCTGCCGTTGTGCTCGCGACTCTCGCAGTGACAGTGGGTCCGCTTGGGATTATCGCGCCACGCGCAATCAAGCCTGTGTTTGTGGGATGGATGGCTATCGCCTACCCCATCGGTTGGCTGATGTCGCGAATTATCGTGGGAATCATTTTTTACGGACTGTTTACGCCCGTCGCATTCCTCTTCCGTTTCATTCGTCGAGACGAACTGGGCCTTAGATCCAAACCGCAAGCGGACACGTATTGGCAGCCCAAACAAAGTGCTCGAGACCAGGCGGATTATCTTCGGCAGTTCTAGACCACCGGATCATTCAAAAACAGAGGCACACGTATGAAGCGCGAAAAGGATTTTGAAGAGATTGCGAAGGACCATGGCGACAACTCATTTGTCAAAGAACTGTGGTCCCTGATTCAAGCTAAGAAGAAATACTGGCTGCTGCCGATCATCATCGTTCTCCTGACTCTCGCATTGCTTGTGTTTCTTTCCGGCACGGCAGCCGCGCCTTTCATTTACACGCTATTTTGTTCGGGGCGCCCGCTTTTCACGCGCCCTGAAACCCTTCCTGGCCTCCCCACAAGCCGCAATAAGACGCGAGTCTGCCCACTAGTCCTCGCCAAGCGCAAGCAGCACCTTTCCAACACTCAACCGATATTCACCCGACTTGACGAGAGCATTACAATCGGGGCTCCTCCGGGCTGGGCTCTTGCACGCCGGAGGCGTGCGAGGATGGTAGCCCCGGGTGTGCGAGCGATAGCGAGCCACCCCGGGTCGGCGATCACACCAAATCCGCACTTCGAACTACACGCCGCCGGCAGATGGCTGCGTCAGCTACAGCACGCTCTATGCGGCTCTGGCGAACCTGGAGAGTGACTTGCACCAGCACATCCACCTCGAGAACAACACCTGTTTGAGCGCGCCGCCCGGCAGGAATGAATCTCGCCGAAAGGGTTTCAATGGCACTGGGGTGAGAATGCGCGTAGGATCTCTACCTACAAGCTCCACAAGTAGTCCTGCCGCCGTTATTCGCTGAGCTTGCCTGTCTGAAAGAATCAAGCAGCTCAGGAGAGAAGACATGACGGAACATTTGTCCTATTCCACACTCTGCGATGCGGCTCATAAGACGAAGCCCCTGGAAACCTCGGACTGGCAGCATCTCCACGCCTGTGACGGATGTATGCTTCGGCTTGCGAATCTGTTGCAGGTCCAGGTCGACTTAGCCGATCTTCGGAAGGAGTATCCTGCGGCCTGAATCCTCCCGCTACCGTCCGGATGGGTCGAGTCCGACTTTTTCTCCGGCGGCGGTTTCGAACCCAATGACGTAGCCGCCGTCACTGCCGTCGCGATTCGGTGCAATGAAGACCTTAATCTTGTCGCCCGCCTTGATCATCCCGTCGCGATAACCGGAGCGGTAGACGTTATTTCGGCTATGAGTCTCCAGTTCGATCTCTCGGGTTCCTTTCGCATCGCTGACTTGAATGAGAAGCTTTCCATGCGGATTCATGATTCTCCAGGACTTGACGACGCCATCCACCTGGACGCGCTTGGTGAAGTCCTGAGCTGCTGCGGAATGATGGGCCATTGCAGGAAGGCCGATAGAAATCATCAACAGGATTGCGAGCGTGATAGACACAGTTCTCATGGTTCTCGACTCCAGTTTCATTTTGTAGGTTGTGACCCTTTTGCCCGTAACGCTTCCAGTCGGTCGAGCCACGCAGGCTCATTGCACTCGTATGTCATCAGAAAGCCGTTCGGAACAATCGACCATTTCTTGGTTTCGGAAACAGGCGCCGTATAGAACTCCGGATCCGTCATCGTCATTTCGGCCGTAAGGACCTTCGCGCCGTTCTCCTCGGATAGCGTATAGCGCTCGACGATGCGGGCCTTATCGCTGTGGGCATAACGTTGGTCCACCTGTTCCTCGAGCTTCGTCGTCTCGACGACGAGCGTGTTGCCCTCCCATCGTCCGGTCGAGTA
>Ga0111538_10006492_pt1 | contig 15827 bp, 12 predicted proteins | sample SoiMethybrSBSTD1_FD_79669 | JGI IMG/M metagenome (GOLD analysis project Ga0111538, IMG submission 79669) | Bulk soil microbial communities from a Populus tree surrounding site in Tennessee, USA - Soil MetaG P. TD hybrid SBSTD1 (version 2)... | ecosystem: Environmental > Terrestrial > Soil >...
CTCTACGACGAGACGGTCAAGGGCCTCACCAAGGACCTCGCCCAGTTCGAGCGCATCAAGAAGATCGCGCTCCTGCCGCGGGAGTTCACCCTGGAGGCGGGCGAGCTGACGCCGACCCTGAAGGTCAAACGCCGGGTGGTCGAGCAGAAGTACAAAGACGTGATCGACCGGCTCTACGAGGACGCGGCGGCCTAGGGCCGCGCTTCGGCGGCCGCGCTCAGGCGGCCCGTGGCCTGCAGGCCGTCGTAGTGGCGCAGGAACCACTCGTACGACGACGCGATCCCGTCACGCAGCGGGATGCGATGTTTCCACCCCAGCGCGTGCAGACGGCTCACGTCCAGGAGCTTCCGCGGCGTGCCATCCGGCTTGCTGGCGTCGTAGACGATCTCCGCCTGCGGATGGACGATCTCCCGCACCGTCTCGGCCAGGGCGCCGATGGTGAGGTCCTCGCCGGTGCCGATGTTGACGTGGCTCGCCTCGTCGTAGCGACGCATCAGGAACACGCAGGCGTCGGCCAGGTCGTCCACGTGGAGGAACTCGCGCCGGGGCGTCCCCGTGCCCCAGATGGTCACCTCGCGCCGGCCCTCGGCTTTCGCGTCGTGGAACTTGCGGATCATCGCGGGCAGGACGTGGGAGCTGGCGAGGTCGAAGTTGTCGCGGGGCCCGTAGAGGTTCGTGGGCATCGCGGAGATGAAGTCGGAGCCGTATTGCTTGCGATAGGCCTGGCAGAGCTTGATCCCGGCGATCTTGGAGATGGCGTACCACTCGTTGGTGGCTTCCAGAGGCCCCGTCAGCAGGTGCTCCTCGCGCATGGGCTGGGGGGCCTCGCGCGGATAGATGCAGGAGCTGCCGAGATAGAGCAGCTTCTTCGCGCCGAACAGGTGCGCGGCGTGCACCACGGTGGCGTGGATCATCATGTTGTCGTAGATGAACTCCGCCGGCCGCGTCGAGTTCGCGAGGATGCCGCCCACCGTCCCCGCCACCAGGAAGACGTACTCGGGACGGTTGGCCCGGAACCAGTAGTTGACCGCGGCCTGGTCGCGGAGGTCGAGCTGCTCGCGCGTGGCCACGAGGACGTGGCGGAAGCCCTCCGTCTCGAGGCGGCGCAGGATCGCCGATCCCACGAGGCCGCGGTGGCCGGCGACGAAGACGCGGGAATCGTTGGTCAGGGCCATGTGGCTCGCAGCCGCGCCAAGAGCCGCGGCGCCTCATTATAGGGCCGCGGGGAGAGCTCTAGGAGAGCGCGGCCGCCCGACCAGGAGCTCGCGACCGTCCCGCCACCTCCTCCGCCCAGCTGACACCGGCGGCGGTCAGCGCCCAAAGAGTCAGTGAGACAACGACGGTCGGACCCATCGGCGGGTGCCACCATGCTTCAGTGACCGCGGCCGTGGCGACGACGGTCACGGTCGCGAGCACCCACCACCGGCTCGGGGCACAAGATCGCAGGGAGAGCACGGCGGAGGTGATGACGGGCACGAAGAGAGGCTGGAATCCCCGACGCCAGTCGACACCCACGGCCAACGCGAAGGCGGTGGGGGCCGCGAGTGTCCACAAGGCGAGCAGGCGACGCGAGCGTATTGCCGACGGCTCGCGGACGGCGGCCAGCGTGCTTCTTGTCGCCAGGAGCCAAACCGGTCCGTAAGCCATGACGACGCAGATGGCGAAGCCATAGGCCCGATGGCTCGTGCCGAGCCAGCGAAGGTTGGCGCGCCAGAGCTGCGCGATCCCCTGTGGCGAGAGGTAGTTCAAGTGAGCAGGTGGGTGGGCGAACAGGATCGGCGTGTGGTGCAGCACCAGGTACAACACCGCCGCCGGCAGGAAGACGCCAACCGCGCGAGGCACGATGGCCCCGCCGCGCCCGCGGTTGATCCAGAACCACACGGGGGCGACAAACAGCGCGGTCTCGCGATTGAGGACGCCGACGGCGATGCACGCCGCCAACCGCAGGTCTCGCCCTTGGAGCGCCCACACACAAGACCACCCCAGGAGACAGTAGGAAAGAGCGTCGACGAGCAGATACTGCCGGGCCATCATGGCGCCCGTGCTGGAGACGAGAAACAGGGCCACGCCAAGAGCTCTCTCCCGGCCGCTGGCGTCCATGAGGGCGAGCACGCGCTCGATCGCGGCCGCCGCACCCACGAAGCTAACGGCCCCCACGAGTAGGAACCCACGCGCCGGCTGATCCGGAAACAAGGTTCCAGCGATCCAAGGCGTGAGCACGTGGAACGACCAGGGCGGGGCGGGCTCGATGCCGCGCGCGAGGTCCAGGTACATCCCCGCGTCGCCCGTCGGAGTGGCTGAGCCGAAGAGCCACCAGCGCAGGAACCACGAGACGGTGGCGGCGGCCGCGGCCAGGAAGAGGCCGACGAGGGAGGGCCGCACCGTGTCGAGCCGGCTCAACGAAGTTCTCGGGCTCGCGTCATCATGAGTGCTCGGCGACCGTCGGGTTGCCGGAAGTGTCAACGGCCGCTCCCGGGAGCATGCCATCGCCGTTGACACGTTTCCAACTCCTGGCCTAACCTGCCCGAGGCAGATCTCGGAGGTCGCGGGCGCATGGTTCTCGACTGGCTGGCGAAGGGCAAAGGCGCCGGCCTGCCCGAACTGCTGGCCCGCAAGCAATTCGGCAAGGCCGTCGAGCTGGCCCAGGCGCAGCTCAAGGCACGGCCGCAGGACGGCCGGCTGCGCCTGCAGCTCGCGGACACCCTCATCGCGGCCGGGCGAGGCCGGGAAGCCGTCACTCCGTTGCGCGAGATGGCGGACGAGCTGGCCCGGGAGGGGTTCGCGGCCAAGGCTATCGCGATCCTCAAGCGCATCCAGAAGATCGACCCCGGACGCCTCGACACCGAGCGCCGCCTGGCCTCCCTCATCGCCGAGCACGCGCGGCGCGAGGCCGCCTCGTCCCGTCCAGCCATGCCCGCCGCCGCGCCGAGCATGCCCGAGTTCGACATGGAGGAGATCGACGAAACGACCGATCCCCTGGCCGGGTTCGAGCCCGTGGTCGAGCGGGACATGGAGATCGACCTCGAAGCGGAGGCGGCGGCGGCCGCCGCGGGCAAGCCCGCCCTCTTCCCCGATTTCTCGAACGACGAGCTCGTGGCCGTGATGGGCGGCCTGCAGCTCATCCAGTACAAGGCCGGCGATCTCGTGGTCGCGCAAGGCGAGCCCGGCGACAGCCTCTTCCTCGTCACCACGGGCACGGTCAAGGCCTGGATCCGCAACCGCGAGGGGCGCAACGTCCTCGTGCGCCAGCTCGGCGACGGCGACTTCTTCGGGGAGATCTCCGTCCTGAGCGGCTCGCCGCGCACGGCCACCGTCGTGGCCGCGACGCCCTGCGAGATGCTGGAGCTGGATCGGACGACGCTGGACGAGATCACGGCGAAACATCCGCGCGTGCGCGAGGTCCTGCAGCGCTTCTACGAGCAGCGGATCGCGACCACGCCCGAGTCCGCGTCCGCGACGGGGGAGGGCCCGGCCTGACCGGGCCGCGCGCCATGGCCGAAGACCCCGCCTCCAAGCCGAAGCCGTCCGCGGACGCGGCCCACGCTCCCGGATCGGCGCTGCGCCACGACCTGCGCACGCCCGTCAACCAGATCATCGGCTACAGCGAGATGCTGGACGAGGACGCGCAGGAGGCGGGCCAGGACAAGATGTCGGCCGACCTCAAGCGCATCGGCCAGGCCGCGCGCAGCCTGCTCGGCTTGATCGACCGCATCCCGGACGATCTCGGCGCGCCCGCGAAGCCGGCGCCCCCGGCCATCCCGTCGCCGCCCCGGCTGGCGGCGCCCCCGGCGGCGGCGCCTCGTCCCGCTTCGAAGCGCCCTTCCGCGGCCGCGGTCCCGCAGTTCGACGACACCCCCAGCCCCGCCACGATGGTCATCCGGGCCGCCGCCACCAAGCCCGCGGAGGGCACGGACAAGCTGCTCGTGGTGGACGACAACGAGCTCAACCGCGACATGCTCTCGCGGCGGCTCAAGTCGCGCGGCTACGCCGTCATGACCGCGGACGACGGGCCGCAGTGCCTGGACCTGGTCAAGGGGCAACGCTTCGACCTCATCCTCCTCGACATCATGATGCCGGGCATGTCCGGCATCGACGTCCTGAAGGTCATCCGCGGCCGCTATTCGGTGGCGGAGCTGCCGATCATCATGGCCACGGCCAAGGACCAGGGCACGGACGTCGTGGAGGCGCTGACCCTGGGGGCCAACGACTACGTGACCAAGCCCCTCGATTTCCCGGTCGTCCTCGCCCGCGTCGAGAACCAGCTCTCGCTCAAGCGCGCGATGGAGGAGATCAAGCGCCTGGCCAACGAGCTGGAGAAGCGGAACCGCTTCATCAAGCACACCTTCGGCCGCTACCTCTCGGAGGAGGTGGTGGACCGCCTGCTCGACACGGAAGAAGGGCTGGCCCTGGGCGGCGAGAAGCGCGAGGTCACCCTCCTCATGTCCGACCTGCGCGGGTTCACGGCCATGGCCGACCGCTACACGCCGGAGCAGGTCGTGCGCGTGCTCAACAACTACCTGGGCACGATGGCCGACCTCATCGTGGCCCACCACGGCACCATCGACGAGTTCATCGGCGACGCCATCCTCGCCATCTTCGGCGCTCCCGAGCGTCGCCCGGACGACGCCGCCCGCGCCTGCGCCTGCGCCATCGCCATGCAGGTGGCGATGAAGGAGGTGAACGCCTTCAACGTCCGCGAGGGGCTGCCCGAGGTCGAGATGGGCATCGCGGTCAACACGGGCCAGGTGATCGTGGGCAACATCGGCTCGCAGACGCGCGCGAAATACGGCGTGGTGGGCTCACACGTGAACCTGGCCGGGCGTATCGAAGGGTTCACCGTCGGCGGCCAGGTGCTCGTCTCCGCCTCCACGCTGGAGAAGGCAGGCTCGGCGCTGGAGGTGGGCCAGAAGGTGACCTTCCAGGCCAAGGGCTTCAAAGAGGCGGTGGACGTCTACGACCTCGTCGGCGTGGCCGGATCCTGGAACGTCCGCCTGCCCGCGCGCGACGACCAACTGCAGCGGCTGCAGACCCCGCTGCCGGTGACGGTGGCCGTGCTCGAGGGGAAGCAGATGAGCGACCTCACGTTCGAGGGCTTCCTCGAACGCGGGTCGATGAGCGCCGCCACCTTGCGCTCCGACCGTGCCCTGCGCGCGTTCACGAACCTGCGCTTGCGTGTCAAGGGCGCGGACGGCGAGCCGCGGCCGGGAGATCTCTACGCGAAGGTCGCCTCGGGGGAGAAGGAGGCGGACGGCGGAGTGCTCGTCCGATTCACCTCCGCTGATCCCGAAGTGATGGACGCGCTGCGCCAGGCCATCGCGGGAGCGGGCACGCGGAGCTGAGCCGGGCGCGCGAAGCCTAGCGCACCGTCTCCACGCGGAAGATCTCCATCTCGCCCTTGCCCTTGACCGGGATGAGGCCGAGCGAGCGGCCCAGGCAGACGTCCTGGATGCGCTGCCAGGCGGCGGCGCTGACGTTGACGCCCGCCTTCGAGCCGTGGCTCTCCACGCGTGCGGCCGTGTTCACGGTGTCGCCCCAGAGGTCGTAGAGGTACTGCTTCCGGCCGACCACGCCCGCCACCACCGGCCCCGCGTGGATGCCCACGCGCACGTCCCAGCCCGCGGGGAGGCTCTTGGCCGCGTCGACCATCTCGAGCCCGCAGCGGACGGCGGAGAGCACGGGGTTGGCCACGGGCACGAGGAGGCCCGCCGTGCTCATGAACGAATCGCCGATGGTCTTGATCTTGTACATCTCGTAACGCGCGGCGAGGTCCTCGTAGGCCTCGAAGAGCTGCTGCAGGGCGGCCACGATCTCCTCCGGCTGCCGGGAGGCGGAGTAGGGCGTGAAGCCCACGATGTCGCAGAACAGCACCGCGACGTCCTCGTGGCGGCGAGGGGCGACGAAGCCGTTGGACTTGAGCTCCTTCACGATGTCGGGGGGCAGGATCACGTGCAGCAGCTCGTCCGAGCGCTTCTTCTCCGCCTCGATCTGGCTGAGGTACAGCACCTCGCGGTCGCGCAGGCGCTTCTTCTCGAGGCTGGCCCCGATGCGCGCGCGCAGGACGACGGGGTTGAAGGGCTTGGGCAGGTAGTCCTCGGCCCCGATCTCGATGCAGCGCACCACGCTCTCGATCTCGTCCAGGGCCGAGATCATGATGACGGGGATGTGCCGCAGGGCCGGATCGCGCTTGAGCTGCTCCAGGACCTGGTAGCCGTTCATCTCCGGCATCAGGATGTCGAGGAGCACGAGGTCGAACGACTCGGCCCGCAGCCGCTCCAGGGCCTCGCGTCCGTTCTGGGCCGTGAAGGGCGTGTAGCCCTGGCGCACCAGCCGGCGCGAGATCATGTCGCGGTTGATCTCGTTGTCGTCCACCACCAGGATGCGCCCGCCCTCCTCCGCCTTCTGGTCCTGGTCGTCGCGCGCGCGCAGGGAGGAGACGGCCTGCTCGATCATCATCGACACCTGGGTGTCGCGTTCCTCGGTCACGCCGGTGCGCACGCCCGCGGAGAGGCGCATGGTGTCGTCGATGACGACGAGGAGCTTCTGGCCCGCGCCGTGGATCCGCTTGAGGTCGTCCACGGAGTGGTCCTGCCCCGAGGCCTCGGCGTCTTCGATCAGCATCTCGCTGTAGCCGAGGATCGCGTTCACGGGCGTGCGCAGGTCGTGGCGGATGCGCGCGCTCGCCGCCTCCATGTCCTCCGCGGAGCCTCCGGCCACGCGCGCGGGGTCCAGGATCTCGTTGATCAGGGAGAGGAGGGTACGGCCGGCGGCCTGGATCCGCTCCAGGTCGGGCCGCACGTTGTCGGGAGCCTCGTCCTCGAGCAGCATCTCGCTGTACCCGAGGATCGCGTTCACGGGAGTGCGCAGCTCGTGCCGCAGGTGCGCGAACAGCGCGTCGCGCGCGCGGTCCGGCGGCCCGGCCGCGGAGGTCATGCCGGCGGCTTGGCGCCGGCTCCGAGAAGGGCTTCGATCTTACCGAGCAGCCGCGGCAACTCGATCGGCTTCGTGTCGTAGTCGTCGCAGCCCGCCTCCAGCGCCTTCTCGCGGTCGCCGGACATGGCGTGCGCGGTCAGGGCGATGATCGGCGTCGCCTTCATGTCGTCCCGGGCCTTCAGCTGCCGCGTCGCCTCCCACCCGTCGATGACGGGCAGGCTCATGTCCATGAGGATGAGGTCGGGCCGATTGGACAGGGCGAGGTCCACCCCCTGCTGGCCGTCCACGGCGATCACGACTTCGTAGCCGCGGCGCTCGAGCCGCCGGGACAACATGTCCCGGTTCATCTCGTTGTCTTCGACGAGCAGGATCTTGGTCATCGTGTCCTATCCATGCGGGCGCCCAGCGCGGTACAGGCGAAGGGGTAAGCCGTTAATTAGCATAGGGAATCGTCAAAGACAATCGCGCGTTCCACCTCATGGCGCTTGGTTGAATGTTCCGACCTCATGAGGGATGATCGCGACTCTGTGACCGCCATTCCCGGGGCGCGATGGGTGCTCGCCACGGTGATCGGCGCGGCGCTCCTGGCCGGCTTGCCGGGCTTGCAGGCCGCGACGCCGGTCACACCTCAGCCAATCAGTGTCGGTGGTGGCCGCTGGACGCAGGCGGGGCCTGCTCCTTCGCCCTCTCCTTCGCTCACCCCGGAAGAGCGCGCCCGCGAGGCGGAGAAGGAGACCCTGGAGGAGGAGGCCCAGCCCTCCCCATCCCCATCCCCGTCTCCGACCGTCGAGCCAAGTCCGTCTCCGGAGCCGTCACCGTCACCGTCACCGTCACCGTCACCGTCACCGTCACCGTCACCGTCACCGTCTCCATCCCCGTCCCCGTCCGTTGAGCCGACTCCGACCCCGTCTCCGTCTCCGTCCGTAGAGCCGATCCCGTCTCCGACCCCTCCGTCCGTCGAGCCGACCGAGTCTCCGTCTCCCTCTCCGTCCGCTGAGCCGACCGAGACACCGAAGGAAGGCGAAGGCGCGAATCTCGTCGAGCGCCTGCCCACTTTCCGCGACATCGACGACATCGACCTCGGAATGCTCCTGAAGGTGACCGCCGACGAAAGCGGCGCGCGCACGACGGACGACGAGCCGGGCCTCGTGACGCTCGTCTCCGAAGAGGACATCCGCCGTACGGGCGCGAGCACGTTGCGCGAGGTCCTGCAGACCGTGTCCGGGCTGGAGGTGCTCACGGACGGCGTCGGCCGCGCGCGCATCGTGGTGCGCGGCGTGCCCGGCAGCACGGCTTCGGGAAGCTCCGAGAACGTGCTGGTGACCCTGAACGGGATGCGGCTCAACGACAGCATCTTCGGCGGCTCCACCGCCGTGAACCTCGACCTGCCCGTCGACAACATCAAGCGCATCGAGATCGTGCGCGGCGCGGGCACGGTCCTCGACGGCCCCGGGGCCGTGCTCGGCGTCATCAACATCATCACCGAGGGCGTCGACACCTTCCGTCGCGACGAGCTCACCCTGGGCGGCGGCTCCTTCAAGACCTTCCTCTACAACTACCGCTACGGGACGACGTTCCACGACATCAGCGTCGCCGGCTTCCTGCAGTACCTGTACACGGGCGGGCCCGAGCTGGACGTGCCCGTCGACGGCCAGACCGTGCGGGACCGCGCCCTGGCCCCGCTGGGCGTGGCTCCGGCCTCGTTCGCTCCCGGCCAGACCGACGACGACCGCAAGGCGCTCGACGCCAACCTCGCGCTGGCCTACAAGCACTTCAGCTTCGAGGGGCGCCTGAAGAAGGAGAACGCGGGCGGCTTCTTCGGGCTCCTCGACTCCCTCGGACGCCAGAACCGTTTCGCCAACACGCAGGCCCAGCTCTACCTGAAGTACGAACGCGACATCCCGCTCGGCAACGTGCGCGGCCGCGTCTACTTCGCGGAGAGCCGTCTCACCCAGCTCTTCGACGTCTACCCGCCGGGCTTCACCATCCCCGCGGGCACCAGCCGCCTCTTCTTCCCCAGCGGCGTGATCTTCCAGGAAGACCTCAACTCGCGGCGGCTGGGGACGGACGTCGTGCTCGATCGCCGCTTCGGTTCGAAGCACACGGTGACGGCGGGAGCGGTCCTGGAGCGCGACTCCACGTTCGGTCTCGAGGCGCTCACGAACTTCGATTTCGAGAAGCAGCGGCCCCTGCCCACGTACGGCCCCGTCCCGGCCCTCGTCCCGGATGCCGACCGCACGGTGACGAGCCTGTTTGCGCAGGACACCTGGAACCCGACGTCGCGCCTGGGCATCACGGGCGGGCTCCGCTTCGACGACTTCGGAGATGCGGGGGGGAGCGTTCAGCCCCGCCTGGCCACGGTCTATCGGTTCCCTCGCGACTTCACGGTCAAGGCCGGCTACAGCCGCGGCGTACGCCCACCGAGCTTCCTGGAGCTCTTCTACAGCTCGCCCGCCTACCGGGCGAACGCGGACCTCGACCTCGTGCGCAGCGACAGCCTCGACGCGACCGTGCTGTTCCGGCGCGCCGGCCTGCGCGTCTCCCTCACCGGCTATCGCACGTGGCTCCGGGACGCGATCGCGCCCGATTTCCAGGGATTCGCGCCGGTGGGCACGCCACCTCCCCTCCTCCGCAACTTCGAGCGCATCGATGCCACGGGCCTCGACCTCGAAGCGTCGCGCCCCTTCGCGGGGAACCGCTCCGTCGGCCTCGTCTACTCCTTGCAGCACGCGGAAGACGATCAGACGGGCCAGCGCCTGGCCGGCATCCCCACGCACCTGGGCCGGTTCTACGGGACCTTCCCCGCCGGCAAGTACTTCACGCTCTCGCCGAGCCTCACCGTGCGCGGATCACGGCCGCGGGTGAGCGGAGACCTGCGGCCGGACGTCGGCGGCTATGCGCTCTTCGACGTCGCCGCGCGCATCCACAACTTCCACCGGGCCCTCGAGCTGAGCGTGATCCTGCACGACCTCTTCGGCCAGGACTACTTCGATCCCGCGCCGCGCGGCCTGCCCGCCGACTACCCGCGGCCCGGGTTCTCGCTCTTCGTCAAGGCGAAGTACAGGTTCTAGATGGCGCGCGCGAGGCATATCGCCTGGCCCCGGCGATGCGGGCGCGGCCTGCTCGCGGCCGTCTTCGCCTCCCTCCTGTGCACCTCCGCCGCGGGCACGGAGCCGATGTCGTTCCCGCCCGACGTCCAGGTCACTCTGCTCCTCAAGATCCTCACCTACGACCGGTCCTTCGCGGTCAAGGCCAAGTCGCAGGTCATGATCGGCGTCGTCTACGTGGCCGGGGACGCGGAGTCGGTGAAGGCCAAGGACGACATCCTCAAGACCCTCCAGCTCGTGTCCGACCGCACCATCAAGGGGGTGCCCATCAAGGCCGTGGCCCTGGAATACAAGGACCCGAAGTCGCTGGCGGAGACCGTGCGCAGCCAGGGCATCAACGTCTTCTACATCGCGCCCGGGAACGCGAACACCCTGAACGAGCTCCTCCGGGTGAGCCACACCCGCGGGATCACTACCGCGACGGGCGTGCCGGAATACGTCCAGCGCGGAGTGGCCATCGGGATCGGGAAGAAGGCGGACCAGAAGCCGGACATCCTCATCAACCTTTCCAGCTCGCGTCAGGAAGGCAGCGAGTTCGACGCCAGCCTCCTGCGCATCGCCAATATAGTGAAGTGATGCTGCGCTGGATCATCCGGAAGCTCTCGATCCGCGGCAAGATCATCGCGATCACGATGATCACGTCGCTGGTGGCGGTCGTGGTCGCCTGCGCCCTGTTCATCTGGTACGACGTCGACTCCTTCAAGAAGAAGATGAAGGAGGACATCGCGGTGGTGGCGGCCGGCGTCGCCATCAACTCGACGCCCGCCCTCGAGTTCGACTCCCTCGACTCCGCCAAGGACATCCTGAAAGCGCTGAGCGCCTACGAGCACATCGAGACTGCGATCGTGTTCGACAAGAGCGGCAAGAGCGTGGTGTACCGGCGCGCGGACGCTCCGGAAGAGCCGCCGCCCGCCCTGCGCCCGGACGGCGACCCCTACTTCGAAGGCGACCACCTGCAGCACTTCCGGAGCGTGCGCCGTGACGGGGAGGTCCTCGGCACGGTGTACATCCGCGAGGACCTCGAGGATCTGCGCTCGCGCACCGCGACCTACACGCGGGTGGCCGCCATCGTGGTCCTGGGATCGCTGCTGGTCGCCCTCGTCCTGTCCTCCCGCCTGCAGAAGCTGATCTCCGCCCCCATCCTCCGCCTGGCCGAGGTGGAGAGCCGCGTCAGCCGCGAGAAGGACTTCTCGCTGCGCGCGACCAAGGACTCCGACGACGAGCTGGGGATCCTCATCGACGGCTTCAACGACATGCTCGTGCAGATCCAGGAGCGCGACGCCGAGCTCACGGTGGCCAAGGAGGGGGCGGAACAGGCCAACCGCACCAAGAGCGCGTTCCTGGCCAACATGAGCCACGAGCTGCGCACGCCCCTCAACGCGATCATCGGCTACAGCGAGATGCTGCAGGAGGAGGCGGAGGACACGGGCAACACCGACGCCGTGCCCGACCTCAAGAAGATCCACGGCGCGGGCAAGCACCTCCTCGCCCTCATCAACGACGTCCTCGACCTCTCCAAGATCGAGGCGGGCAAGATGGAGCTGTTCCTCGAGACCTTCGAGGTGCGCACGCTGGTGGACGAGGTGCGCGCGACGATCCATCCCCTCATCGAGAAGAACGGCAACGTCCTGGAGTTGGACTGCCCGTCCGACGTGGACGGCATGCACGCCGACGTCACGCGCGTGCGGCAGATCCTGTTCAACCTCCTCTCCAACGCCTCGAAGTTCACGGAGAAGGGCACCGTCCGCCTGCAGGTCCGGCGGGAGGAGGCCGAGGACGGAGAGGGCGACGTGGTGGTGTTCCGCGTGACGGATACCGGCATCGGCATGACGCCGGAACAGCTCGGCAAGCTCTTCCAGGCCTTCTCCCAGGCCGACGCCTCCACGTCGCGCAAGTACGGAGGCACCGGACTCGGCCTCGTGATCTGCCGGCGCTTCGCCCAGATGATGGGCGGCGACGTCTCCGTGGACAGCACCCTCGGCGAGGGCTCGATCTTCACCGTCCGCCTGCCCGCGCGGGTGAAGCGCCCGGTCAAGGACGCCACCATCGTTCCCACCCCCGCCGCGGCCCTGGGTCTGGCCACGGCCGGCATGCCGGCGGCAGTGGCGGCGGCGGTGGCGGCGTCGCCCGCCGGCGACGACTCGCATCCATCCAGGGGCACCGTGCTCGTGATCGACGATGATCCCAGCGCCTGCGAGCTGATGGTGCGCTCGCTCTCCAAGGAAGGCTTCCATGTCCTCACCGCGAACGAGGGCGTGGACGGCCTGCGCATGGCCCGCGAGGCGCGGCCCCACGTCATCACCCTGGACGTCCTGATGCCGGGCATGGACGGCTGGAGCGTGCTCCGCGAGCTCAAGGCGGACCCGCGGCTCGCTTCCATCCCCGTCATCATGATCACCATGGCGGACGACCGGAGCACCGGCTACGCCCTCGGCGCCTCCGACTACCTCACCAAGCCGATCGACCGCGAGAAGCTCTCCGCCAGCGTGCAGCGCTACCGGCACGGCAGCCAGGTCGTCCTGGTCGTGGAGGACGACGACGACACGCGCGAGATGATGGTGCGGACCCTCGCCAACGACGGGTGGACGGTCCGCGAGGCGGAGAACGGGCGTGTCGCCCTGGACCGCGTGCGCGAGGGCGTGCCCGAGCTGATCCTGCTCGACCTGATGATGCCGGAGATGGATGGCTTCGAGTTCATCTCCCATCTGCGCCAGCACGAGGCGTGGCAGACCATCCCCGTCGTCGTGCTCACGGCCAAGGACATCACGCCCGAGGAGCACCTGCGCCTGCAGGGGAACGTGCGGAAGGTGTTCCTGAAGGCGAGCTTCAGCCGCGAGGAGCTGGTGGACGAGATCCGCGCCGCCATCGAGCAGCACCACACCGCGGAGACGGCCGGACCCGCGGGCTCCGCGGCCGCTCCGCGGGCCTGACCGCCGCCGTCCCCGACGTCAGCGACGGACGGTGCGTTTGCGGAGACGACCGACGATCTCCGTCCGGACGGGCACGCCGTGCATCTCCGGGGGCACGTCGCACGGCGAAGAGAGGTCCACCTTCACCGCGTAGCCGTCGCCCACGCGCGTGACGCCGATGCCGGCGACCTCGGGCCTATCCGCGAGGACCGTCCGCAGCTTGTCCTTGGCCGCGCGGGCTTCGTCCAGGGTGGCGCAGCCGGCCGGGCTCATTCGACCGCCAGCGTGACCTTGAGCTGATCGAACACGGCCGAGATGGGGTTCGCGAACGTGAGTCCCTTGCCGTTGCTGCCACCCTGGTCGCCGCCCGCGAAGAGAAGGGCCGCCGCCTCGCGCCCCAGGGACGTGAAGATCAGCGAGCCGCTGTCGCCGCCCTGGCTGAAGGCCTCGGTCGAGGCGCCTTCGATCTCGATCTGCCCGTCGAAGCGCAGGTTGCCCTGGTCGTATCCGACCACGAGGTTGTCGAGGTCGAACGCGGTGACGCGCCCGCGCGTGTGCTCGGTGGTGCGGCCGATCTTCTCGACCAGGTCCAGCTCCTCCGGCGGAGGGGCCGCGGCCGAGGAGAGCTTCCCCACGCCGGTGAGCGTCGCCGCGTTGAACTTGATCCTGGGATCGAGCGCGGCCATCGCGCAGTCCACGAGGTTCGCCCCCGTCTTCTTGAGCTTCACCGCGGTGTCGAGGGTGCCGATGCGGTCGGCCGGATTCTTCCCCCCGTCGTAGGCGCCCGGCTGGAGGATCGGGTCGCCCTTCTTGCCGCGGTCCTCGTCGGCCAGGACGTGGTTGTTGGAGAGGACACGCAGCGCGCCGCCCTTCTTCAGGCGCACGAACGCGCCCAGCGTGCCCGCCGTGATCTTGTAATGGCCCAGGGACAGGCCGATGAGGAGGGGCCGCTTGCGAGTCTGCTCCCAGGGCACGGCCTGCTTCACGACGTGGCCGACGTAGCGGAAATCGACCTCGCCGCGGGCCTTGCGGCGGATGGAGTCGACCTGTTGCGTGTTCTCGAGCCCCCGCCGCTGGACGCGGATGGCGAGCCGATAGTCGCCGGGAGTGGGGCGGGTGATGCCGAGGGCCACCGTGCGCGCCACCGGATCGACGTCCGCCGTGGGCCGTGCGTTCATCGACCAGACGCCGCCCGCGGCGAGATCGGAGGCCTCGGCGGAGGTCACCTGCTCGAGGATTTCCGCCTTCAACGCGCGCGCGGATTCGAGGCGCATGGGACCAGTGTTACGGAGTATAAACGTCCTGATGACGGCGCGAGGCGACAAACCTCACGAGGCCGCGCGGACGATCGCCCCCGTCTCGTGGAACGCCGAGCTCAGGCCGTGTCCTCTCTGCGGGAACCATGCCTTTACGAAGCTCGGCCGCCGCGGCGGGCCGTCACATCGGGCCGGACTGGGCATGGAGACCACGATCGTTCGGTGCCGGAATTGTCACGGGGTCTACCCGCGGCCGTTCCTGATCCCGGACCGCAATCCCTACGAGGCCTACGTCGCCGAAGACTATTTCCACGGCAAGGACCAGGCGGAGAAGGTTGCCGGCGGCCGTTTGCTGGCGCAGAGAGCGAAGGAGCTGCTCGGCCGATCCGGCCGGATGCTCGAGCTGGGTTGCGGCCGCGGGGAGCAACTCCTCGGGGCCCGCGAGGCCGGATGGGACGTGGCCGGAGTCGACATGACGGCCGGGTTCGTTCCCGCGGACGGTGGCTTGTCGATCGAGGTCGCTCCCGTCGAGAGCGCCGCCTCTCTCGATCGAACGTACGAGGCCATCATCCTGGCCGCCATCCTGGAGCACCTCTACGACCCGATCGAATGCCTCCGCCGAGTGCATGACGCGCTCGTCCCCGGCGGAGTCGTATTCATCGACGTACCCAACGAGTGCAGTCTCTGGGCCCGGGTCGGGAATGCCTACATGCACCTGCGCGGTCGAGACTGGGCGATCAACCTGTCGCCGACCTTTCCGCCGTTCCACGTCGTGGGCTTCTGCCCGGGATCTCTGGCTACGGCCTTGGCCGCGACGGGGTTTTCGGTGGTCACCCTCGAGACTCCACGCTGGAACAACGATCTCCCCGTTTCCCGCGGGATCGTCCAGAGATTCGAGTCCTTGGGCACCGATGTCGTTCTGGCTGCGGGCCAGATCATCGGCCAGGGGGCGGGAATCACGTGCTGGGCCCGCCGCGCGAACGGGCAGAGAGCAACCTAGCGCGGAGCCCAGGTCTCGGAACAGCTTCCGGAGTCCCCGAACTCCCCGCGACCGGTTGATTCCGCGGAGGTTGCCGCCTAAAATCGCACAACCCGCGAGGCGCCTGAATGCCCGAAAAGCGTCCGTCGCTCAACGTACTGTCCGGGCCCCTGGCGGGCCGGAACTTCGTCCTCGAGGATGCGGTCGACAACATCCTCATCGGCAGCGATGCCTCCTGCCAGTTCGTCCTCGACACGCCGGGCGTAAGCCCCATCCACGCCCGCCTTTGGGTGGACCTCAACGGCGCCACCGTCTACGACACGAACAGCCCCAACGGCGTCTACGTCAACGACGACCGCGTGGTGAAGGAAGCGCCCGTCCGCAACGGCGACATCCTGTGGCTCGGACCTCCCGGGGAAGAAGGATCCGTCCTCATCCAGTGCATCCTTCCCCCGCCGCCGGCGGGCGCGACTGCGGATTCGGCGGAACCGGCCGCGGCGGCCCCGCCCGCGCCTCCCAAGGAAGCGCCGGAGCCGGCCGACAGCGGCGCCACGATGGCGTTCGGGATGCCCGCGTACCTGCCCGACGAGCCCGAGGTCGTGCCCGCAGACGATGTCGATTCCACCGTGGTCATGGGCTCGTCGGA